>Ga0209698_10001836_pt1 | contig 24396 bp, 28 predicted proteins | sample LitLauG_LLR_2012_FD_187203 | JGI IMG/M metagenome (GOLD analysis project Ga0209698, IMG submission 187203) | Freshwater sediment microbial communities from Pennsylvania, USA - Little Laurel Run_MetaG_LLR_2012 (SPAdes) (version 2) | ecosystem: Environmental > Aquatic > Freshwater > Creek >... | reverse complement strand
CAGGCAGATCATCGCGAAGGTCAAGCGCGGCCGTGCTGCGCTAGACCACCAAGTCAAATGAGCGACGGACCACTAGGTCTGCTCGATGAGGCGCTGGACATCCCGTGCGTCACGTGGTGCGTCTGACGGCTGACACCGCACCTCCACCTCACGATCGCGATCCGCGCGGCCGCGGGTCCCGCGCCGCGATCGCTCGGAATGCCGGGCGCGGTGCCAGCGTGGGCACAGCGGCGGCGCAATACTTCTGACATGCAGCGTCCTGACACGGTGCTGTCTGCACCAAGCGCAACGACACCGACCGCGGCGGCCTCCGAGTCCGACCTCCCGCACCCGCCGCCGCCTCCCGAGGAGGGAAGGGGGCTGCGGGTCGCGCTGCTCGTCGTGCTCGCCGTGGTGGCCGTCGTCGGCTTGTCCTTGCTCGTCGCTTACTTCGCAACCGCGCGGCACTGGTTCGCCCTGCACACCGGGATCCTCAATGGCGGCCCCGACCACTACTACAACTTCTGGTCCGGATTCGGTTCGGACCTGGGCGAGGCAACCCTCATCACCGCCGTCGTGGTCGGTGTCTACACGGGCGTCCGCAAGGCGAACTGCCACACGAGAGGATGCTGGAGGATCGGGCGACACCACCTCGACGGCACGCCCTACGTGCTGTGCCGGCATCACCACCCCGACGTTCCCAACAAGGGCGCCTCGCACGAGCACATCGTCCACGAGTACCTCCGCCTCCGCGACCGCGGCTCGGCGCACTGAGCGCGGGTCGACCGTCCGGGATCGCCGGCTCCCCCGGGGCTGCCGGGCCGGCGACGACCCGGGCGGGCTCGTCGCCGTTCGTCGCGATGCTCGACGGCGGCCGCTCCTCGAGGGCCTCGAGGCTCTCGGCCCCCCAGCTCAGCCCGCTGGCCGACGGGGGTGGCGTGTAGGCGGTCACGTGCCCCTCGGCGGGCAGCTGCGTTGCGGTGGGATCGAGGTTCGAGGCGGCGGCGGGACCCGCGAGCGCCACGGGCCGAGTGGGCGTCGTCTACGCCTGGCACGAGGGGGCCTGATCGTCGGCGAGATTCGTCGCGGGTGCGGGGGGGCCGCGCCGAGCGGACAGCTCGCTGGCCGCGATCTCGTGCACCTCGCCGACGCGCTGCCTGTCGCTCGGGACGCGCTGGCGGCCCGCGGACGCGGCAGCAGCCGCGGGCGGCCAGGTCGACGTCGCCCCGAGGGCCTCATCGGACTGCCGGGCGCCGGCACTCGCTGCGCACGGCGCCCGGCGCGCGATCCGAAGCGGCACCCTGGGACCCCCTTCGGCCGACGGCGGTGCGGCGGTCGTCCGCTACCTGGTCGTGGTGTCGGTGCCCGGCGAGCCGACCCCGCGCCGCGTCATCGGCGCAAGGTCGTGTCGAGTCGGCGGGCTCGCCCCGGGGCACCGCCACGACGTGCGCGTCTTCGCTGGCACTGCGGCGGGTTACTTCGGCCCCGCCGCCCGCGCGACGATCGTCGCGCGCTGATCCCCGTGCGTGGGGCGCGCCGAGCGGCGCCGCGGGCGGTACGTTGGCCGAGACGACCACGTCGGCGGCAGGGGCCGCGGGCACCAGGAGGCCACGATGGCGGGCAAGACACCCCAGCGACCGAGCTCCAAGAAGCCGGCCACGAAGAACATCAAAGAGAAGCGCCAGGCAAAGCAGCAGAAGAAGGAGCAGAAGCGCGGACTGCCAAGCTGAGCGTCGTGGCGCGACGTGACGGCCCAGAGGGCCGCCGGGGCACTACCTGATGAGCGTCGTCGCGCGCGTCGCGCTCGGCGTCGTCGGTGTCGTGCTCGCGGTGCTGGTGCTCGACGCCGCGGTCCGGACGTTCCTTCTCCCCCGGGTCGCCAAGGTCCGACTCAGCACCTGGATCGCGCGCGGCGTGGGCCGGGTCTTCGGGCTGCTCACCCCCGCGAGCCAGCCCTACCAGCGTCGCGACCGCGTGCTGTCGATGTACCCTCCGACGCTGCTGCTCGGCTACCAGGCATCCTGGCTGGTGCTGACGCTGGTGGCGTTCGCCTGCCTCTTCGGCGCGGCCGGCACCTCGAGCGCCGCGCGCGCCTTCGAGCTGTCGGGCTCCTCGCTGTTCACCCTCGGGACCACCGCGGCGGTCGGCGGTGCCCAGCTCGTGCTGTGCTACGTCGAGGCGGGCATCGGGCTCACGCTGCTCGCGCTGCTGATCGCGTTCATACCGACGCTGTACTCGGCCTTCCAGCGCCGAGAGATCTCCGTGTCGCGCCTCAACGTGCGCGCCGGCGTCCCCGCGACGCCCTGGGGGATCCTCGAGATCGCCAAGTCCGTCGAGGACTTCGCCCTCCTCGACGAGCTGTGGCGCGAGTGGGAGTCGTGGTTCATCGAGGTGGGCGAGACCCACACGACCTTGACGATCCTGAACTTCTACCGGACGCCCATCCGCGGGCAGACCTGGATCGGCTCTGCGACCGCGGTGCTGGACGCGGCCGCCTTGTACAACTCGGCCGTCGATCTCCCCGCCTCACCGACCGCTGGCCTGTGCATACGGTCGGGATGGCTCACGCTGCGGGCGCTCGCGGACTACTTCAGGATCGACTACCCGCTGCACCCTGACCGCGCGCACCGGATCTCGGTCACGCGCGAGGAGTTCGAGATCGTGCTCGACCACCTCGAGCGCAGCGGCGTGCCCATCCTCGAGGACCACTCGGCGGCCTGGCGCGACTACGTGGGGTGGCGCGTGAACTACGACGCGATCCTCGAGGACCTCCACGTGCGCTTCACCTGCCCCCGGCTGGACTGGAGGATCGCGGGGACAGAGGCGCTCGTCGAGCCCTCGAACCGCCGCGGCACGCACCACTGGACCTCCGAGGAGACCTCCGCCTAGCGGCGCGGCTCAGCCGAGCGCGCGCAGCTCGTCGCGGTAGCGCGCGGCGTTCGCGACATACTGGGCCGCCGAGATCCTGATCAGCTCAACGTTGGATCGCTCGTAGTGGATCTTGGCCGGCACGCCGATCGCGAGCGCGCCTGCGGGGACGTCGAGGCCGTTGGGGACGACTGCGTTCGCGCCCACGGTGGCGCCGACGCGGATGACCGCGCGGTGCAGCACCACCGAGCCCGATCCTGCGAGGCACTCGTCCTCGAGGGTGCAGCCCTCGAGGTGCGCGAGATGGCCGACGACGCAGCGCGTGCCGACGAGCGTCGGGAACATGGGAACCGCGTGGACGACCGTGCCGTCCTGGATGCTGGTCTCTTCTCCCACGACGATCGTGCCGTAGTCACCGCGGAGCACCGCGCAGGGCCACACCGAGGATCGCGCCCCGACGGTGACGTCCCCGATGACCACGGCGTCGGGGTGCACGAAGGCCTCCGGGTGGATCGACGGGACGCGGTCGCCCAGCGCGTAGATCGGCACGCCGAGACGCTAGAGCACCACGGGGCGACCGGTGTCGCTCACGCGTGGTGCGACAGCCACTGGACGCCCTGCACGCACCGCCAGATCAGGTAGATCACCGTGGCGACGACGAGGAGCTTGAAGCGCAGGCTGACCGGCTTGTGCTCCGCGGCCACGAGCGATGTCTGGCACGTCGGGCACGCACCGTCGGACAGCTCGTCGTCGGGGACGAGTCGGTCGCAGGTGTCGCACCACGGCACGTCAGCCGATCCTCACCCGCAGGCGCAGCGGGGTCGTGCCGAGCTCGAAGCGCTCCCGCAGCCCTCGCTCGACGTAGCGCAGGTAGGTCTGGGAGAGCCGCGCGGAGCAGAACAGGGTGAACGTCGGGGGGTCGATCGCCCCCTGGACGGCGTAGCGGATCCTCGAGCCCGGCGCCGCATGGTGCGCCTGGATGTCACGAAGGGCGCGGTTCAGCGGACCGGTGGGGATGCGACGGTGGTACTCCTCGCTCGCCGCCCACAGCGCGGGCAGGACCCGGTGCACGCCACGTCCCGAGCTCGCGGCGACCTTGAGGACCGGCGCGTCGCCGAGGAACGCGAGCCGGTCCGCCACGCTCACCAGCACGTCGTTGCGGTCCTCGGTCGCGATGAGGTCCCACTTGTTGAGCACGACCACCGCGGGGCAGCCCGCCGCGGCGATCCGCTCGGCGAGGCGCTGGTCCTGGGCAGTCGCGCCGACCGTCGCGTCGATGACCAGCAGGGCGAGGTCCGCTCGGTCGAGCGCCTCGAGGCTCCGCAGCACCGCGTAGGTCTCCAGTCCGGCCTCGGTCTTCGCGCGGCGGCGCATCCCCGCGGTGTCCACGAAGCAGATCGGTCCGTCGTCGGTCGCCACCACCGTGTCCACCGCGTCGCGCGTCGTTCCCGGCATGTCGTGGACGACGCTGCGGTCCTCGCCGATGAGCTTGTTGAACAGGGTGGACTTGCCGACGTTGGGACGGCCCACGATCGCGACGCGCAGAGGGCCCACCTCCTCGTCGGGGGCCTCCTCGGCGATCGGTTCGCCCTCGTCGTCGCCCTCGTCGAGCCGCTCGACGATGGCGTCGAGCAGGTCGCCCGCGCGCCTGCCGTGAAGAGCGCTCACCGGCACCGGTTCGCCGAGGCCGAGCGTGATGAACTCCCAGATCTGGCCCTCACGCGTGTCGTCATCGACCTTGTTGGCGACCAGCAGCACCGGGCGCCCGGTGCGCTGGACGAACCTGGCCGCCGCGAGGTCCTCGTCGGTGGCACCCACGGCCACGTCGACGACGAAGACGACGAGGTCGGCGTCGGCCAGCGCGCGCGCGGACTGCTCGGAGACCTTCGTGTCGAGCGCGTCGCCCCCGGGCAGCCAGCCGCCCGTGTCCACGACGTCGAAGGTGACCCCGGACCACTCCGCGGTCAGGACCTTCCGGTCCCTCGTGACCCCGGACTGCTCTTCGACCACGGTGACGCGACGACCGACGATCCGGTTGACCAGGGCGGACTTTCCGACGTTGGGACGGCCCGCGACCACCACCGTCTTGCGTCGTGCAGGCATCCCCGCACGCTACCGGCGCGTGCCGAGGGCCTCGAGCTGGCCCCGCAGCTGGGGTCCGTCGACCGCGACGGGTCGGACGTCGGCGCCGAGCGACTCGAGGCTCGGCCCGTCGAGGAAGCGGCCGTTGGTCAGGCACGCGTCGGGCACGAGGAACGTCGCGTCCTCGCCGCCGATGCTGCGCTGGACGTCCTCGGCGCACAGCAGGCCGGCCACGGCGATGTTCCCCCCGAAGTACCGGTTCTCGACCGGGCGGACCTCCACGTCGCCGAACCCCTCCATGGCGAAGAGCCCCTCGAGCAGCGGGGCCGCATACTGGCCGCTGAGCACCACGACGCGGTCGCGCGCGGGCGCGACGTGCCCCTGGGCGTCCTCGGGGAGGTGCGGCGCGCGGTAGCCGAGCGCCGGGGCGCCCTCGACGTGCTGGAAGAAGCCGGGTCGCACGCTGAGGGTGCCTCGCCTTCGACGGAACCCCTGTGCGAAGGCCGCCCACAGACCGATGCCGTTCTCCGCCTGGTCCAGCGAGTCGTAGTCCGCGACCCCCGGGGGATCACGCCGCGCGACGAGGTACAGCTCGTCGGCAGCGTGGACGACCCTGCGCCCCAGCGCGTCGCGGAAGACCCTCTGGTAGGCCTCGACCAGCTCGACGGCCGCGGCGGCCTCCTCGGGCGTGTGCGCGCGCAGCTCCGGCTCGTTGGAGAACCTCGAGAGCCCGAGCGGCACGACGCCGAGCGAGGCGAGCGCGTCGTAGCGGTCCAGCACGTCGCACAGCGTCCGCTCGAGCGCCGGCCCGTCGTTGATGCCCGGGCACAGCACGACCTGGCCGTGCACCTCGATGCCGCCGTCGAGGAGGACCTCGAGCCATCGCAGGCTCGTCGCGCCCCGGGGGTTTCGCAGCATCCGGGCGCGAAGCTCGGGGTCCGTCGCGTGGATCGAGACGTACAGCGGGCTGAGCCGCTCGGTGAGCACCCGCTCGACGTCGAGTTCCGTGAACCGCGTCAGGGTGGTGAAGTTGCCGTACAGGAAGCTGAGCCGGTAGTCGTCGTCCTTCAGGTACAGGCTGCGCCGCATCCCCTTGGGCAGTTGGTAGATGAAGCAGAACGGACAGTGGTTGTCGCAGGTCCGGACGCGGTCGAAGACCGCAGAGGCGACGAGGATCCCGAGGGGCTCGCCGTGGGCCTTCACCACGCGCACGGTGCGCTCCGCGCCGTCGCGGTCGAGCATGCGGAGCGCGAGCGCGTCCCCGTCGGTGAGCTGCTGGTACTCGATGACGTCCGTGGGCACCTGTCCGTTGACGTCCACGAGCCGCCAGCCGTGCTCGATGCCCGAGAGCGCTGCGGGAGATCCCTCCACGACCGAGGTGACGACGGGGTGCTCCACTCCCCCAGCCTAGGAACCGCCCTCGGGCGCCTCGCCGGTAGCCTCCCGGTGTGCCCGTCGACAAGGTCCTGCTCGCCGCGCCCCGCGGGTTTTGCGCGGGGGTCGAAAAGGCGATCAAGGCGCTCGACTGGATGGTCACGGTCTTCGAGCCCCCCGTGTACTGCTTCCACGAGATCGTCCACAATCGCCACGTCGTCGACCACTTCCGCGACCGCGGCGTGGTCTTCGTCAACGACGTCGCCGAGGTGCCCCAAGGTGCGCCACTGATGCTCAGCGCCCACGGGTCGGCGCCCGAGGTCGTCACCATGGCGCGCGGCAACGGAGGCGTGGTGGTCGACGCGGTGTGCCCGCTCGTCACCAAGGTCCACCACGAGCTCAAGGTCCGGGCGAAGAAGGGCTACACGGTGCTCTACGTGGGCCACGCCGGGCACGAAGAGGCGGTCGGGACCATGGCGGTCGCGCCCGAGGCGGTGCACCTCATCGAATCCACCGAGGACCTCGACGCGCTCGAGATCGACGACCAGCCGGTGGCGCTCTTGTCGCAGACCACGCTCAGCTTCGACGAGTGGCAGCACCTTCGCGCACGCGCCGTCGAGCGGTTCCCCGAGCTGTGGATGCCGAACCGGTCGGACCTGTGCTTCGCGACGACCAACCGCCAGGGCGCGCTGCGAGTGATCGCCGAGCGCGCCGACGCGGTCGTGGTGATCGGGTCGTCGAACTCGTCGAACACCGTCGCGCTCACCGAGGTGGCGAGGGCGTCAGGGTGCGAGCGGGTCCTGCTCGTCAACGGCGCGGCCGAGCTGCCCGGGGACCTCGCGGGCACCGTCGGGGTGACCGCGGGGGCGTCGGCGCCCGACTCGATCGTCAGCGAGGTGATCGCCGCGCTCGCACCGTCGGGCGGCGTCGAGACCGTCGTGGTGACAGAAGAGGACGAGTACTTCCCACCTCCCCCCGAGCTGCGCGAGATGCTCCGGGCGCTGGCGTGCGCGCTGGGCGTGCTGAGCGATGCGCCCCTCGAGGCGGGGGACCCCGTCGCGAGCGACCGTGACGTCCACGCTGCCGACGTGCTGACGGGCGCGGCCGGCCTGCGGTGACCGGGCCTTCGGCACGGCGTGCGAGACTAGGGGCCCGGGCCTGCACTTGGCCCAACCCGCGCAGCAAGCACCGGAGGAGACCATGAGCCCGAGCAAGTCCGACCTCGAATCCCGTCGGATCGGCGCACTTCGGCGCCACGTCATCGCCGAGGCCCTGGGCGACCTCGAAGCCCGCCAGGGCGACGTGAAGCTCACCGAGGCCGTGGTGCTCATCTGCGCGTACGAAGAGGAGGGCGCGATCGGCGACGTCCTGTCGAAGATCCCCGCGACCGCGTGCGGTCAGGCGCTGACCACGCTCGTGGTGGTCGACGGCGGCGAGGACCGCACCGCGGAGATCGCGCTCAAGTCAGAGGCCACGACCATCGCGTTCCCCGTGAACCTGGGCCACGGGATCGCGCTGCAGGTGGGCTACCGATTCTGCATCGACCACGGCGCGAAGTGGATCGTCACGCTGGACGCCGACGGGCAGAACAACCCCGAGGAGATCCCCGTGATGCTCCAGCCGCTGATCGACGACGAGGCTGACTTCGTCGTCGCATCGAGGCGACTCGGCGTCGACAACACGACCGACAGCTACCGCAAGCTCGGTGTCGTGTTCTTCTCGGCGATCGTGAGCTGGATGACCGGCACGCACCTCACCGACACCTCGAACGGCTACCGCGCGCTTCGCGTCTCGATGCTCGCCGACGTCGTGGATCGCCTCGAGCAAGAGCAGTACCAGACGGCCGACCTGCTGATCACCTGCCTCAAGCGCGGGTGGCGGGTCACCGAGCGGCCGACCGTGTGGTACCCGCGACAGGCTGGTGAGACCAAGAAGGGTGCGAACTGGCTGTACGGCTTTCGGTACCTGAACGTCGTGGTCAGGACCTGGGTGCGGGAGCGCTGAGCCGCCCGCACGCCTGGTCGTAGACGCCCTGGAGCCCTGCGCGCAGCGCCTCGGTCGTCTCGGCGACCCGTCGTCGTGGCACGCGGCCGCCGTCGTCTGAGCGTGGTGGGTCGATGGCCGGGCCGATCACGATGCGAACCTTCACCGGGCGTGGGAGCTTCGCGCCCCGTGGCATCGCGCGATCCGTGCCCGCGATGCCGACCGGGATGATCGGCGCGCCTGTTCGCGCCGCGAGGAACGACGCCCCCTCGAGCAGGTCGCCCACGACGGGTCCCTCCTGGCGGGTCCCCTCGGGGAACAGCACGAGTGGCTCGCCCGCGCGCAGCACCGCCTCGGCGGCGCCGAGCGCCGCGCGGTCGGCGCTTCCGCGATGCACGGGGAACGCGCCCATCGTCGAGACGAACCCCCCGAGTGCGCGCGACTTCCAGATGTTGTCCTTGGCCATGAAGAACGTCTTGCGCGGCGTGACGTAGATCGCGAAGGCGAAGTCGACGTTCGAGCGGTGCACCGGGGCGATGATGAACGCCCCGCTCGACGGGACGTGCTCGGTGCCGGAGACCTCGGGGCGAAAGTAGGTCGCCCACACGGCGTGCACGAGCCCCCGGAACGCCCGGTACCCGAGCGTGCGCCGGGTGTCGGGGACCTCGCGGGTGCTCACAGCCACGTGAGGACCTCGGCGACGACGTCGTCGGGGTCCCTCCCGGTCGTGTCGAGCAGGTGCGCGTCCTGGGCGGGCCGAAGCGGCGAGGCGCGGCGCCCCTGGTCGAGTCGGTCGCGACGAGCGACGCTGGCCGCGTGCTCGTCGTCGGACCGGCGCCGCGCCCGCTCGTCGTCGCTCGCGGTCAAGAAGACCTTGATCGTCGCGTCGGGGAACACGACCGTCCCGATGTCGCGGCCCTCCACGACGCCGCCGCCATGGGCGAGGACCCAGGCGCGCTGACGGGCGACGAGCGCGGTGCGGACCGCAGGGTTCGCCGCGACGACCGAGACGGCCGCGTTGACCTCGGCGCTGCGCAGCTCCGCGGTGACCTCGACGCCGTCGGCAACGACCCCCTCGTCGAGCTCGATCTCGCAGGTCTCGGCGAGGAGCGCGACCTTGTCGGCGTCGGCGGGATCCACGCCGGCGCGCAGCGCGAGGGCCGTGACGGCGCGGTACATCGAGCCGGTGTCGAGCACGTCGAGCCCGAGGGCGGCCGCGAGCCCGCGTGCGAGGGTGGACTTTCCCGAGCCGGCGGGCCCGTCGATCGCCACGACCACCTGGGCGCTCATCGCAGCGATGCTAGGTCCGCGAGGAACCCCGGATAGCTCGTCGCGACCCCGGAGAACCCTGCGACGACCCCTCCCGCACCGACCGTCGCGGCGACCGCGGCGGCCATCGCCATGCGGTGGTCTCCCCCGGCGTCGAACTCGATCCGGCGGAACGCTCGCGCCGAGCCGAGGCCCTCGATGCACAGGTCGTCACCCTCGATGCTCGCCGACGCCCCGAGCGCGCCGGCGAGCTGCGCAGCCGCCTCGAGTCGGTCGGACTCCTTGAGGCGAAGCTCGCCGACGTTGCTGAACCTCGTCGTGCCCTGTGCGGCCGCGGCCGCGACGGCGAGGATGGGGACCTCGTCGAGCGACGGGATCTCCGAGTCGGCGACCTCGGTCGCCACCAGCGCCGAGCTCGACGCGAGCAGGTCGCCGTCGGCGCCGCGCCGGACCCTGGTCACCACGTGGCCACCCATCCGCGCGAGCACGCCGACGAAGCCGATGCGCTCGGCACCGACGTGCACGTCGTGGACCTCGAGCTCGGAGGACGCGGAAAGCAGCGAGGCGACGATGAAGAACGCGGCCTGGGAGGGGTCCGCCGCGACGTGCCACGCCGACGGTGCGAGCGTCGAGGGCCACACGGTGATGTGCCGTCCGTCCGGTCGCTGGGCGACCTCGATGCGCGCGCGAGCGCCCGCGAGCATCTCTTCGGTGTGGGTCCGCGTCGCCACCGGCTCGACCACGGTCGTCGGTCCGTCACCGCGCAGCCCCGCGAGCAGGACGGCGGACTTCACCTGGGCGCTCGGCACCGGCAGCTCGTAGCGAACGGCGCGCAGGGGCCCGCCGTCGACCTCGAGGGGCGCAGAGCACGTCGGCCCCTGACCGCGGACCGCCGCGCCCATCGCGCGCAGCGGGACCGCGACGCGGTCCATGGGCCGTCGCCGCAGCGACGCGTCGCCGTCGAGGTGGTGCCGACCGTCGATCGTCGCGACGATCCCGGAGAGCAGTCGGATCGTCGTGCCGGAGTTCCCGCAGTCGAGCGTCCCCTCGCTCGGCGCGAGCCGGCCGCGGCCGCCCTCGAGGACCAGTGCGCCGACGTCGACGACGCGCACGGACGCCCCGAGGCGCTCGACGCATCGCACGGTGCGCGCGACGTCCTCGCCGTCGTTGAGGCCCTCGACGGTCGAGGTCCCTTCTGCGAGCGCGGAGAGCAGCACGGCGCGGTGCGAGATCGACTTGTCCCCCGGCGGCCGCAGCCGCCCGTTGAGCGCGGGCGCCGTGGTGACCTCGACGACGTCGGGCACGCTGGCGTCCGCCGGCCGGCTCACAGCGCCTCCACCGCCGTGCGCAGGCCCCGCGCCTCGAGCTGTGCGGCGAGCGACGCCGCCCCGGCGGCGTCGAGGACCATGATGAGCACGCCGGAGGTCCCCTCCTGGGAGTGGGCGATCTCCAGGTCGTAGATGTTCAGGTTCGCCTCGCTCGCGAGGGTGGTGACCTCCGCGAGCACGCCGGGACGGTCCTGGACCGGCACGCGCAGCTCGGCGAGCTCGGTGGGATCGGGCGCCGAGGCGGGCAGGTTCCTGCGCGCCACGCTGGCCGCCGTGAGCTCCGAGAGGATCGTCGCGCGGTCCTGGCCCGCGATCGCCGCTTCCAAGGTGGCCAGTCGTCCGCGCAGCGACGCCAGCCCGGCGAGGATCGCGTCGCGGTTGTCGATGCACACGTCCGGCCAGATGGCCGAGTCGCCCGCGGCGATCCTGGTCATGTCGCGGAACCCACCGGCGGCGAGCCGCAGCAGCGCGGCATCGCTCTGGGCGAGCAGTGCAGCCTCGTTCATCATCGCCCCGGCCACCAGGTGCGGCACGTGGCTCACCATGGCTACGAGGCGGTCGTGGTCATCGGCGCGCAGCGCGATCGCCGAGGCGCCGAGGTCACGGATTGCGCCCACGAGCACCCTGTAGCGCTCGGGGGTGGTCTGCTCGGTGGGAGTGAGGACCCAGGTGGCGCCCACGAACAGGTCGCCGCGCGCGCCACGGAGCCCTGACTGCTCGGAGCCCGCCATGGGGTGCCCCCCGAGGAACCTCGCGTCGGTGATCGACGCGACGATCGGGGCCTTGACGCCGGCGACGTCGGAGACGACAAGCTCGTCGCCCGCATCGGCGAGGAGGGCCGCGACGACGCGGGGCACGGCCGCCGAGGGGACCGCGGCGAATGCCAGGCGCGTCTCGGGGTGCCGCACCGAGTCGGTGACGACCCCGGTCGCGAGGGCCTCGCGGACGAGGTCTCCGTCGAGGTCACTTCCCGTGACGGTCCAGCCCGCCTCGGAAAGCCCGAGCGCGATCGAGGCGCCGATGAGTCCCAGCCCGACGACGTGGGCGCGCGGGGCCCCCTCAGCCCGGGAGGTCATCGCGCAACCCCTTGGTCCCGTGCAGGTAGACGTGGTTGAGCTCGTCGCGGGGGCGCTCGGTGTACAGGTGCGCGAGGACCCGGATGCACAGCGGCATGGACCCGGGCACGTTGATCTCCGTCGCGCACAGCAGCGGGACCGCGCCGAGCCCGATCGTGCGCGCCGCGGCGGCGGGGAACATCGAGGTGAGGTCCGGGGTGGTCGTGAACAGGACCGAGACGAGGTCGGCCTCCGCGGCGCCGTTGGCCCCCATCATCGCTTCGAGCAGCTCGGTGGTGCGCTGGGTGATCTGCTCGGGGGTGTCGGCGTCGACGGTCGTCGCGCCGCGAAGCGCCCGCAGGGTCATCGCCATCGGGCGAGCGTACCGAACGGCGCCTGCGACGCTGCGCGCGGGTCAGCTCGCTGGCGCGACGGCGGCCTCGCCGAGGCGCCGGACCTCCGCGGGGGTGAGCACCCGGAACTCCCCCGGGGCCAAGGAGGTGTCCGCGACAGGCCCGATCCTCGTGCGGACGAGGCGGACGACCTCGTGGCCGACCGCGCTGCACATCCTCCTGACCTGGCGGTTGCGCCCCTCGTGGATCGCGATGCGAAGCAGTCCCGGCGCCACCCTGCTGACCCGCGCGGGCGCGGTCATGCCGTCGTCGAGCAGGACGCCCTCGCGAAGCTGGCGCACCGCGGCGGGCGACGGATCGCCCCGCACCTCGGCGAGGTACTCCTTGATCACGCCGTGCGAGGGGTGCGCGAGCAGCTGGGAGAGGTCACCGTCGTTGGTCAAGATGAGCAGTCCCTCGGTCGCACGGTCGAGGCGCCCGACCGCGAAGACCCTCGGCGACGAGGGGACGAGCTCGACGACGGTGGGGCGCCCCTGGGGGTCGTCCGCGGTGGTCACGACCCCCGCGGGCTTGTTGAGCAGGTAGTACACGAGCCCCGGCGCGGTCGGCGCGGGCGCGTTGTCCACGGTGATCCGCGCGGTCGTGGGGTCCACGCGCCGTCCGAGCACCGCCACCTCGCCGTCGACGCGCACGCGCCCCTGCTCGATCAGCTCCTCGCACCTGCGTCGAGAGCCGTAGCCCGCCCGCGCGAGGACCTTCTGCAGGCGCTCGCCCTCTGGGAGCGTCGAGGTCGTCACGGACTCCCGCGCTCGGCGATGCCCTCGGCGAGCGAGCGCGCCTCGTCGACGTCGGCGAGGAACGCCTCGATCGAGGGCAGGTCGTCGATCGCGTTGAGGCCGAGCCGATCCAAGAACAGCTCGGTCGTCCCGAAGAGCACGGGCTGGCCCGGGCCCTCGGCGCGGCCCTTCGCCTCGATGTAGCCGCGCTGCTCGAGCAGCCGGACCACGCCGTCGACGTTCACGCCGCGGATCGCCCCGATCTGGGCGCGCGAGACCGGCTGGCGGTACGCGACGATCGCGAGGGTCTCGAGCGCCGCGGTCGAGAGTCGGTGCGACACGTCGCGGTTCGCGAATCGCTGGACGTACTCGTGCGCGTCGGGGTGCGTGACGAGCTGCCACCCCGACGCGGTCTCGCGCAGCTGGAAACCCCGGCGCTTGTCCGCGAAGTTGTCGCGGATCTCGCCGAGCACGACGCTCACCGTCGCCTCGTCCTCTTCGAGCAGGTCGGCGAGCACCGACGCGGGCACGGCCTCGAGGGCAACGGTCAGCATCGCCTCGAGAGCGAAGCGCAGGTCACTAGCCGGCATAGTCATCCACCTGTCCGAGGTCGAGGGCGCTCTGGCCGTCGCGGAGCCACGTCACGCGCAGCTCGCCGAAGGTCGTTCCCTGTCCGAGCGAGACGCGCCCGAGCTTGCACAGCTCGAGCACGGCGAGGAACCGCACGATGATCTCCACCCGGTCGGTCAGCCCGACGGTCAGGTCGCGAAACGACAGCGTGCCGCGCTGAGGCAGCCAGCGCGCGAGCTCGAGCACGGTCTCGGCGACCGTGACGGTGTCGACCGTGACGTGGTCGAGGGTCACCGTGGGCTCGGGGCGGTCCTCAATCCCCCGCAGGTAGGCCCCGAGCAGGTCCATGGCCGAGACGCCCGCGAGCAGGTCGGGGGCGTGGATCTCGAAGCCCGGGTCGAGCCCCGAGAGGCGCGGCACGCTCAGGGCGACGGACTCGAGGCGCCGTGCGAGCGCGTCGGCGACGGCCGCGTAGGCGCGCAGCTCGAGGAGCCTCGCGAGCAGGACGTCGCGCTCCTCCCAGCCGATGGTCTCCTCGTCGGCGTCGACCTCGTCGGGGCCGGGCAGCAGCCGCTGGCTCTTGAGCTCGAGCAGGATCGCGGCGTAGAGCAAGAAGTCGCTCAGCTCGTCGAGCGTGCACTCGTCGCGGCGGGCGCGCAGGTTCGCCACGAATGCGTCGACGAGCGGGGCGAGGGGGATGTCGAGGATGTCGACCTCATGGCTGCTCACGAGCTGGAACAGGACGTCGAGGGGGCCTGCGTAGGGGGTCGCGACGTCGATTGCCACGGAGCGAGGCTACTCAACGCGCTGCGATCGGACCGCGACGAGCGACGCGCCGCGGCGCATCGCAGGCGCATTGTTAGGCTCTCGCGATGCCGCGCATCTTCTCTGGCATCAAGCCAACGGGCTCCATGCAGCTGGGCAACTACCTGGGTGCCATCCGCAACTGGGTACGCGAGCAGAACGCCGACGCGCTGTACTGCCTCGTCGACCTGCACGCCCTCACCGTGGACGTGGACCCCGCCGAGTTGCACGCGGCCTCCGAACAGGTCGTCATCGGGCTGCTCGCCTCGGGGATCGATCCGCGCCGGTGCACGCTGTTCGTCCAGAGCCACGTGGCCGAGCACGCGCGGCTCTGCTGGCTGCTCGAGTGCACCGTCACCTACGGCGAGCTGCGGCGGATGACCCAGTTCAAGGACAAGTCGGGGCGCAACGAGGCGGTGCGCGGCGGCCTGCTCACCTACCCGGCCCTCATGGCGGCCGACATCTTGCTCTACGACACCGAGGTCGTCCCCGTGGGCGAGGACCAGCGCCAGCACCTCGAGCTCGCGAGGGAGATCGCCGAGCGGTTCAACAACCGATTCGGGCCCACCTTCGTGGTCCCCGATGCGATGGTGCCGCGCGTGGCCGCGCGGGTGATGGACCTGCAGGATCCCCTGAAGAAGATGTCCAAGTCCGACGAGTCGCCCCAAGGCACGATCCTGCTGTTCGACGAGCCGGACGCCGTCGTCCGAAAGGTCCGCCGCGCGGTGACCGACACCGACGGGGAGGTCCGCTTCGATCGCGAGGCCAAGCCCGGCGTCTCGAACCTCCTCGAGATCCTCGCGTCGCTCCAAGACGAGGACCCGCATGTGGTCGCGTCGCGCTACGAGGCCTACGGCCCGCTCAAAGACGACGTCGCAACGGCGATCAACGAGGCGCTCGCCCCGATCCGGGAGCGCCGAGACGAGCTGGTCGCGGACCCCGGCTCGATTCGCGCCGTGCTCGAGGCCGGTGCCCAGTCCGCGCGCGAGATCGCTGCGGTGACCTACGAGCGCGCGGCCGCGGCGATGGGGCTGCTCGCGCCCTGAGCCCTAGGGAACTCCGAGCAGGCGCGTCAGGTTGGTGACCTGGATCCACCAGGACTCGATGGAGTTGAACACGGCCTGCTGGGCCCCGAGTCGCGCCCCGAGGATCACGAGGGCCATGACGAGCACGAGCGTGTACGGCCGGATCGACAGGTACGCGGGGAACCAGGACCTCGGGATGAAGCGCTCCACGACGCTGCTGCCGTCGAGCGGTGGGATCGGCAGCAGGTTGAACATCGCGAGCCACAGGTTCAGCAGGCCGAGCGTGTAGGGGATCCACCAGGCCCAGAACGCCACCGGGAGGGCGCCGCGCAGGAACGCCCAGGCGGCGCCGACGAGCACCAGGTTCATGGCAGGCCCCGCGAGACCGGTGACCACGGCGCCGTTGCGCGGGTTGCGCAGCTTGGAGATGTCCACCGGCACCGGCTTGGCCCAGCCGAAGATGAACCCCGAGTGCGTCAGGATCAGGATCGCCGGGAGCACGATCGTGCCGAGTGGGTCGATGTGCGCCAGCGGGTTGAGCGAGAGCCGCCCCGCGCGCTTGGCCGTGTCGTCGCCGAGCGCGAGCGCCGCCCAGCCGTGGGAGACCTCGTGCAGGATGATCGACCCGAACAAGATCACGTACTCGACGATGCGCAGCTCGGCCTGCGAGGGCATCGCTAGTCCGCCCCGGCGAGGGGCGCCGTCGCGCTCAGGGCAGCTTCGCGCAGTCCAGGCACCGGCGCGCCGCGGGCATCGCCTCGAGGCGGGCCTCGGCGATCGGGTTCCCGCAGCGCTCGCAGCTGCCGTAGGTCCCCTGCTCGATCCGCCCCAGTGCGTCGTCGACGTCGCCCAGCGCCTCTTGGAGGTCCAGGGCCAGTCGCTCGGCCTCACCGCGCTCGGCGGTGACCTGGGAGGTGTCGGCGAAGTTCGTGTCGTAGTCCAAGGCGCCGTTGGGCCCGAAGCCCAGCTCGTCGAGCTGTGCGAGCAGTCGGGCGCGCTCCGACTCGAGGGCTTCGACGCTCGCGGGGAACTCGGTGGGCATGGCGCAAGCCTAGGTCGCCGAGATGGGGTCGCCGGCCCGTGGGTGCGCGGCCCGGTAGGCATCGACGAGATGGGCGGCGGTGACCTTGGTGTAGCGCTGGGTCGTCGCCACGGAGGCGTGACCCAGCAGCTCTTGGATCACCCGCACGTCCGCGCCATGGCTGAGCATGTGGGTCGCGCAGGAGTGCCGGAGGGTGTGGGCGCTCGTCGCGCGGGGCAGGCCCGCGCGCCGGGCGTGGCGGCGCACGACCACGTCGACGCCCTGGCGCGACAGGCGCCGGCCGCGCTGGTTCCAAAAGATCGCCCGGGCGTCGCCCGGGTGCGGTGCCGTCGCGAGGAGCGACCCGCGGGCGTCGTCGGCCAGCCAGCGGCGGAGTGCCGCCGCCGCTGTGCGCCCGAGCGGCACGAGCCGCTGCTTGTCGCCCTTGCCCGTGACGAGGACGAGCTCCTCGGTGAAGTCGACGTCGCCCAGATCGAGGCCGACGAGCTCGGAGACGCGCATGCCCGTGCCGTAGAGCAGCTCGAGCACGGCCCGGTCGCGAACGTCGATGGGCTCGCTCGTCGCGGGCGACGCGAGCAGCGCCTCGACCTGGGCTTCGCTGAGCACGACGGGCAGGCGCGTCGAGGAGCTGCGCGTGGCGAGCAGCGCGGTGGGGTCCGCCTCGATGTCGCCCTCCTCGAGGAGGAACCCGTACAGCCCGCGGAGCGTCGAGGCCGACCTCGCGACCGTCGCCGGCGACGCTCCGCTGGCCGAGAGACCGGCGAGGTGGGACTCGACGTCGGCCAGGCTCGCCGACTCGATGCGGCGCCCCGAGGCGGCGAGCGTCTCGGACCACGACGCGAGGTCCCGGCGGTACGCCTCGATGGTGGCCGGCGCCCGCCCCCGCTCCACGGCGAGCCACGACAGGTACTCCTCCGCGGGCATCGCCAGGTCCCGGTTCATCGCTGCGCGCGCGCGGCGAGGGTCCGGATCGCCAGCGCCGTGGTCGCGTCGACGGTGCCGCCGGCGTCGAGGAGCCCGACCGCCTCCTCGAGGTGCATGCGCACGACCTCGATCGACTCCTCCTCGGGGCCGCTCGGCCGAGGGGTGACGCGGCGCAGCCCGGTGGCGAGGAACACGACGGTGCGCTGGTCGCTCCATCCCGGGGAGTTCCACACGTCGCAGAGCCACTCGAGGCTCGTCGCGGCGATGCCCGCCTCCTCTTCGAGCTCTCGGCGCGCGGTCGTCTCGAGATCCTCGCCCTCGACGTCGCAGGTGCCCGCGGGGACCTCGAGGATCCACGCCGCGAGCGGCGCGCGCCACTGGCGCACGAGGACGAGCCCGTCGACGTCGACGGCCAGCACGGCGACCGCGCCGCGGTGGCGGACCACCTCTCGGTGGAACGTGGCGCCGTCGGCCTCGAGCTCGAGGCGCTCGACGTCGAAGACGACCGAGTGCGCCAGCGCCTCGGTCGACACGACCCTCGGCGCGAAGGGCATCTCAGCCGAGCGCGTTGAGATCCAAGAGGTGCGGGTCGCGGCCCTCGGCGCGCTGCAGCGCGGCCTCGACGAGGCCGAGGAAGAGCGGGTGCGGGCGATCCGGCCGCGACTTGAACTCGGGGTGCGCCTGGGTGCCGACGAGGTAGGGGTGCGAGGGGTACTCGATGAACTCGACGAGTCGACCGTCCGGCGAGGCGCCCGAGCAGCGAAGCCCGGCGTCCTCGAGCCGCGAGCGGTACCTCGAGTTGAACTCGTAGCGGTGGCGGTGGCGCTCGGAGACGACCTCGGTCCCGTAGAGCTTCGCGACCTGGCTGCCGGCGTCGAGCATCGCGGGGTACGCCCCGAGCCGCATCGTGCCGCCGAGGTCGACGACGTCGGTCTGCTCGGCCATCAGCGCGATGACCGGGTGGGGCGCGGCGACGTCGAACTCCGTGGAGTTCGCACCGTCGAGGCCCGCGACGTTGCGGGCGATCTCGATGACCGCGACCTGCAACCCGAGGCAGATGCCCAGGTACGGGATCTCGCATCGCCTCGCGATGTTCGCGGCCGCGATCATCCCTTCGATGCCGCGCTCACCGAAGCCGCCGGGCACGATGATGCCGTCGAGGCCCTGGAGGCGGTCCTCGCCCGCGTAGTCCGGCACGAGCTCGGCGTCGATCCAGTGCAGCTCGACGCGCGCACCCTGCTCGAAGCCGGCGTGGCGGACCGACTCGACCACCGAGAGGTACGCGTCCGGCATGTTCACGTACTTGCCCACGATGCCGATGCGCACCGTCCGCTCGGCGGCGTCCACGCGGTCAACGAGCCGCTCCCAGACGGTCAGGTCGATCGGGTGGGCCTCGGTGTCGAGGCGCAGCGTGGAGCACACGTAGCGGTCGAGCCCCTCTTCGTGCAGCACGAGCGGGATCTCGTAGATGCTCCGCGAGTCCACCGCCGAGATGACGCCTTCGATCGGCACGTCGCACAGCAGCGACACCTTGCGCTTGAGACCGTCGGAGATGGGCTGGTCGCTGCGGCAGACGATGACGTCGGGCTGGATGCCCCGGCTGCGAAGCTCGGTGACCGAGTGCTGCGTGGGCTTGGTCTTCTGCTCGCCGTTCGCCGCGAGGTAGGGCACGAGCGTGAGGTGCACGTAGCAGACGTTGTCGCGCCCCACGTCGCGGCGGAACTGCCGGATCGCCTCGATGAACGGCACGATCTCGATGTCGCCGACGGTCCCGCCGATCTCCACGATGACGACGTCGGTGTCCTCGGTCGCGAGCCGGCGGACCCGGTCCTTGATCTCGTCGGTGACGTGCGGGATGACCTGGACGGTCTTTCCGATGTAGTCGCCGCGCCGCTCCTTGGCGATCACGTTCGAGTAGATCGACCCCGTCGTCGTGTTCGAGTTCCGGTTGAGGGCCTCGTCGATGAACCGCTCGTAGTGGCCGAGGTCGAGGTCCGTCTCGCCCCCGTCGTCGGTGACGAACACCTCACCGTGCTCGCCGGGGTTCATCGTCCCGGGGTCCACGTTGATGTACGGGTCGAGCTTGCACATCGTGACGCGGTACCCGCGGCACTTGAGCAGGCGGCCCAGCGAGGCGGCCGTGAGGCCCTTGCCCAGCGAGGACGAGACACCGCCGGTGACGAAAACAAACTTGCTCATAGGCGCGAGCCATCCGCGACCAGCACGAAGACACGCTAGACGATGCCCGTCACGGCGCTGCGTGATCCCCGGCGAGGAGGGCCTCTGCGTGCGCGAGGGCAGCAGGGTCCGTGACGTCACCGGAGAGCATGCGGGCGATCTCGGCGACCCGCTCGGGTCCCTCGACGTGGCGAAGCGTGGCCGGCGCGGCGGGGTCGGGGGGCTTTGCGACGACGAGGTGGCGCACCGCGACGGCGGCCACCGTGGCGAGATGGGTGACCACGATGACCTGGCGATGCCGGGCGACCTCGGCGAGGCACGCCGCCAGCGCACGCGCCGTCGCCCCGCCGATGCCGGCGTCGACCTCGTCGAAGACCATCGTCGAGGCCCCTGCCCCCGAGGCGAGCGTGAGCGCGAGCATGACCCGGCTGAGCTCGCCGCCGCTCGCGGCCTCGGCGAGCGGCGCGGGCTCGAAGGCCGCGCTGCCGGAGAACAGGAACGTCACGCGCTCCCCCGCGGGCCCGCTCGCCACGACCTCGAAGCGCGCGTGGGGCAGTGCGAGGGGGGCCAGGCGCTCGCGGACCCGGTCACCGAGCCGCTCGGCCGCCGCGCGGCGCTCGTCGGAGAGCCGGGCCTCCTCGGCGGAGAGCCGCGACTCGAGCTCGGTGAGGTCGGCGGCGAGCGTCGCGCTGGCCGCCGCGGCCTCCTCGAGCGCCTCGAGCTCTGCGCCGAGGGCCCTTCGGGCATCGAGGACGTCCTCGAGCGTTCGGCCGTGGCGCCGCACGAGCGCCTGGAGCCTGGCGAGGCGGTCGTTGAGCGCGTCGAGCCGGTCGGGGTCCCCCTCGACGGCCTCGAGGTCCCGGCGCAGCCGGCCCGCGAGCGCCCGGGTCCCCTCGAGCAGGCCGGTCAGCTCGGCGCGGTCCGCGTCGAGCTGGTGGGGAAGCTCGGCGAGCGCCCCGGCGAGCAGCTGGGCCGCGCTGGGCGCCTCCCCCTCGCCGTCGAGCGCCCCGAGCGCACGTGTCACCGACGCGCTCGCCTCGAGGATCCCCGCGACGACGCCCACCTCCTCGAGGAGCTCGTCGACCTCCGCGGGGCCGCTCGGCGACACCTCGTCGATCTCGGCGCACTCGTGCGAGAGCAGCTCGGCACGCCGCCGGCGATCCTCGCTGGTGCCGCCGAGGGCGTCGCGCGTCGCGAGCAGCCGCGCGCGCTCGGCGCGCAGCGAGCGGACCTCGGCGTCGTCGATGCCGCCGGAGCGGTCGAGCAGCGCCCGGGCGGCGTCGGGGTGGCGCAGCACCAGGTGCTCGTGCTGGCCCTGGAGCTGGCAGAGCCCCTCTGCGCGCTCCGCGAGGATCTGGGCGGCCACCGTGGCCCCGTCGACCGTCGCGCGCAGCCGCCCGCGCGGCGCGAGCTCCCGGGCCAGCACGACCTCGTCGCCGCCATCGAGCGCGAAGAGCGCCTCGACGCGGCTCTGGGTGTCGGGGTCTCTCACCGGCAGCGATCGGTCGCGCCCGCCGAGGACGAGGTGCAGCGCCTCGACGAGCAGGGTCTTGCCCGCGCCGGTCTCGCCCGTGAGCACGGTCAGCCCCTCGTCGGGCTCCAAGAGCGCGTCGTCGACCGCGCCGAAGTTCTGGACCCGCAGCGCCTGGAGCATCGCTCAGAGGTGGCCCTCGCGCAGGCTCGCGCGCAGGCGCCCACCCACGCCGTGGCGCGAGCCGACGACGACCTCGACGGGCACGGGGTCGCGCGCGACGGTGACGGTCTGGCCCGGCTCGAGGCGCGCGAGCAGTGAGCCGTCGGCGACGAGGACCGCGGGTCGGTCCGGCAGCACCGTGAGCGCGACGAGCTCGGAGGGGCCGAGCACGATGCTGCGGTCGATCGTGAAGTGCGGGGCGACCGGCGTGAGCAGCAGGACGTCGAGGCCCGGGGAGACGACCGGGCCGCCGGCGGACAGGTTGTAGGCCGTCGATCCGGTGGGCGTCGCCACGATCACGCCGTCAGCCGCGTAGGTGAGGAGGTGCTCGCCGTTGACAGAGGTTCCCACCCGCACCATGTGGCCCGGGACGGTCTTTTCGAGCGCGATCTCGTTGAGCGCGAAGGCCGACAGTCCGGGCGCCTCGACCAGCAGCCCGAGGCGCTCCTCGACGATCGCGCGCCCCCCGAGGGCGTCGTCGAGGACGTCGTCGAACTCCTCGGGTGCGACCTCGAGCAGGTAGCCGAGACGTCCGAAGTTGACGCCGAGCACCGGGCAGCGCGCAGACCGGGCGATGCGCGACGCTCGAAGGAAGGTCCCGTCGCCGCCCAGCGAGACGACGAGCGAGGTCCCCTCGGGCAGCTCGTCGAGGCGCGCTTCGACGGGCCGGCCCTCGAGTCGCGCGAGATGCGTGGTCGTCCCGTTGGCCTCGAGGCGTGCCGCGGTCTGCTCGGCGAGCACGACTGCGTCCTCGCGCGATCCGTGCACGACGATGAGGACGTCGCTCACCTCGGGACCCCGACGACGGCCGAGCGAACGGCCTCTTCGAGCTCGTCGTCGCCCATGCCCTCGTCACCGACGATCGCGTGCACGAGGAACTCGACGTTGCCAGCGGCGCCGCGCAGCGGTGAGGCCATGACACCCATGATGCCTGCTCCAGCCGAGCGCAGCGCCGAGGTGCAGCTCACGACGCTCGCGGACCACGCCACGGCGTCGCGCACGACCCCGCGGCCCCTCGAGGCCGTGGCCCGGTCCACCTCGAACTGCGGCTTGACGAGGGCGACGATCGAGGCACCGGTGCCCGCGAGGGTCACCAGGTGCGGCGCGAGCCTCGCGAGCGAGGTGAACGAGACGTCGACGGTGAGCACGTCCGCGGGACCCCCGAGCTCGTGGAGGACCCTCGCGGGGCGGAGGTCGTAGGCGTTCTCGCCCTCGGCGACGACGACGCGAGGATCACCTCTGAGCCGCTCGTGGAGCTGGTTGCGCCCCACGTCGACGGCGAGGACGCGGCCCGCGCCGCGCTGAAGGACGCAGTCGGTGAACCCCCCCGTCGAGGCCCCCACGTCGAGGACTCGCTGGTCGACGACGTCGATGCCGAACGCCTCGAGTGCCGCGTCGAGCTTGTCGCCGCCGCGTGAGACGTAGCGGCTGGTCGCGACCACCTCGACGGGCTCGCCCGCGGCGACGGAGCGCGAGGGGTTCATCGCGGGCGCGCCCGCGACGACGACGCGGCCCGCCGCGACGAGGGCGCGCGCCTCATCGAGGTCGGCGGCACGCCCGGTCGCGACGAGGACGCGCTCGAGGGGCCGGCGGGGCCGCGGGCTCACTCTGCGCCGTCGCCCGGCGTCGCGCTGAGGATGCGTGCGGCCAGCGCCGCGAGGCGCCAGGCCGAGACGGCGACGAGCACCCGGAGCGCCTCGAGGTACCGGTCCCGCGGCGACGCCACGCTCGCACCGTACCGTGGGACCCGAGCCGCGCCGCGGTGCGCTCAGCCGAGCAGGGCGGTCACCGCCTCGAGCAGGGAGCCGGCACAGACCGCTGCGTCGCTCGGAGGGGCCTCCATGCCAGAGCGGACGTGGGCGAAGGGCACGCCGAGCGCGACCGCGAACGCTCCGTCGGTGCTCGCCCGGTCGCCGACCACGGCGCCGACGGCGCCCCTGGATCGCACGAGGTCGCACATGGCGGCGTGCGGCTTGCCGGCGACCTCGGGCGCGCGCCCCGCCGCGGTGGACACCGCCGCGACGATCGCTCCGGCCCCGGGACGCTGGCCGCCGCGAACGGGCAGGGTCGGGTCGGTGTTGGTCGCGATGAACCTCGCCCCCGAGCGGACGAAGGCGGCCGCGCGGTCGAGGCGCTGGTAGTCGAAGTCGACCGTGAGCCCGACGAGGACCGCCGCGGCCTCGTCCTCGGTGAGCACGAGGCCGCGGCTGCCCGCGGCCTCTCGAAGCCCCTCGCCACCGAGGACGTAGCTCCTCGTGCCCGCCGCGAGCAGTGACGCGGCCGCCAGGGCCGAGGTCGCGATCTCGTCCCTCGACGCGCTCAGCCCGATCGCCGCGAGCCGGTCGAGCAGCTCGCCCAGCGCCGGCGACGCGTTGTTCGTTGCGAACAGCACCGGCACCCCCTCGCGGCGCAGCAGCTCGACCCCCTCGACCGCGCCCGGCAGGGCCGACCCGTCCAGCCACACCACGCCGTCGAGGTCGATGACGCAGGCGTGCGATGCGTCGAGCGTCACCCCTCGTGCGGCACGATGACGATCGGGCAGCGTGCGTGGTGCACGACGTGGTTGCTCACCGACCCGAGCAGCAGGTTGCCCATCGCGCTGTGGCCCCGGGAGCCCACGACCAGCATCGAGCAGCCCGCGGACTCCTCGACCAACACGTCGGCCGGCCGATCGCACCTCGCCACGACGTCCACGGGCACCCCCGAGACGCGGCGGATCGCCTCGTCCGCCACGTCCTTGGCCGCACCCTCGATCAGCGTGGGGTCCACGGTGATCGGGGCACCGGCTCCGAAGGCGGTTCCGAGCCCCACGGTGGCGACGGGGTCCTCGAAGGCGCAGACGATCCGCAGGGTCGCCCCGCGCAGCTTGGCCTCCCCGACGGCCCAGTCGAGCGCCCGCCATCCGTTGTCCGAGCCATCCACGCCGACTACGACCACGTCTGCCACGGGAACCTCCTGCGTCCGATTCGTCCCTGCCCGAGCGTACGTGAGACTAGGGTCCGCGCGAGAAGGGGGATCTGTGGCGCAGGTCAGGTTCGAGGCGGTCACGAAGCGGTTCGGCGACGTGCGGGCGGTCGACGAGCTCACGATGAC
>Ga0209698_10001835_pt1 | contig 24401 bp, 17 predicted proteins | sample LitLauG_LLR_2012_FD_187203 | JGI IMG/M metagenome (GOLD analysis project Ga0209698, IMG submission 187203) | Freshwater sediment microbial communities from Pennsylvania, USA - Little Laurel Run_MetaG_LLR_2012 (SPAdes) (version 2) | ecosystem: Environmental > Aquatic > Freshwater > Creek >... | reverse complement strand
AGGCAATCGGATAGGAAATCGATCGGCCGTTGGACGTCACCTCCAGCGAGTATCCAGGAGGCGTGCTGTTGGAAATGAACTTGTACGTGTAAGATCCGTCTTCAAAATCTCCGGGCGCGGGCTGCCCGGCCGCGCCACCCGACAACCGAAAGGCAGCCTTGGCCATTTCGCTTTCGGATTGGGTAGAGTCAACTCTGGAATGGCAATCTGCACATGCGTCGCTGCCAACATACACTTTGGAGGACGCTGGAGATTTGGTGGGCCACCAACCCGGACCGGTAACGCGATCAGCCGTGGAGTCCGGCAACTGATTCCGGGTCGAGCGCTGCTGGGCAGCAGCGACAAGCAGGGCAGTTAAACACAGCCAACCAACTACTGACACCAGAATCGCAAAAAACGACCTGAATTTCATTCTCCTCAAATCGGTATCTAACTTTACACCAGAATCTCAGCCAAGTCTTGAGTAAGTGAACATCCCCCCGCAAAACGTTTCCCTTATCGAGCTCGTTTTATAGCGAAAGGGAAACGAAGATGAGGAATGGGAAGCGGGGCATGTACGCGCTTGAGTTCAAGCAGGAGGCGGTTCGACTTGTGGAGTCGGGACCTACGCTGACGGCCGCGGCGCGCAGCCTTGGAGTGGTTGAACAGACTTTGAGCAGCGGGATCAAGTTGCATCGGGCCGGAGGGTTGAATAGCGTCAGCGGCAAGAACGCTGTGACCGCATCACGGATGGATCTGGCCGACCCGGGATCATGGCGTAGCGTGGTTAATGCCGTAGGACTGCGAACGGTCGAACCAGGCACGGTTGCTGCCCGCCGGAAACGGCGGAACCTGCCCTTTGAGTTGATTGAACAAAGAGGCAGCTTCCTTCGCAAACGCAAGCCCGGTCCGGTTGTTGTCTGACGACCAAAACAGATAGCGCCCGACGACCGTGGCCTGGCCATCCTTGGTGATGCGAACATTCGCCTGATACGTGATTTGTACATCCTGGTACCCGTTGTTCGGCGACGGAACATGTCCGAATTTCGCCAGCAGCGGCTGCATCACCTTCTCGGCGACCAGTTCCTGCCACTCAGTGCACCATAGGTACCACGCATCGTTTAGCTTCGCATTGCCAGGCTCCGTCGGCGGTTCTTTGCAGATATCCGAGGTGCCTTTCAGAGGCTTGTGAGGAATCGGCTCGTAGTTCTGTTGTTGCGAGACTATGGTCACGGGCTGACCGGGTGCCTGATTGTTGCAAATGCATCCGGGAGGCAGGCGGGCGCCTGGGCCATTATTGCAATAGTTGTAGCCACCCCCTGCAATGCATGGGTTAGGACCCGGCACGAAGCCGATACCGCCGGCGGGACCCGGCATGGGTCCGCTCTGGTTGGTCGGAGGCCCTCCGGTGACAGGGACGGGATTTGGAGTGTTGCCGGAGCCTGAGGGAGGAGTGTAATCGAGGCTGCCAGGCTTGGAGCAGATCGCCATGCAATCCGGGTCAACCTGATCGGCGCCGCATGAGAAGCCCTCGGAGGTGGCCTGGCGGACCTGGTCGAAGGGAATAATAATTCCGTTGATCGGGGGCACGATAGGAGCGCAGTAGTAGCACGTTTCGCCGATATGCGCGATCATCGTCATGCCCGCATAGCTGCACTGTTTTTGGGAATCCTGCGGTCCGACCTGACCGTGGCAGACCAGGGGATTCATGCCCACTTGCTTGAAAACATTGGGCGGTTCGCTTTGTTCGCAGCCCGAGGCAAACTGGTCGCTATAGGTTGTCGGGACGGCGCTCGCTCCACTGCCATTTCCGCCACTGAACGTATCCTGAGCCGGGGCGATGCAAGGGAATATAAGAATCAGCAGCAACCAGTAGAGGCACGAGGCAATCATGCGCTCGAGCGCGAACACACTGGTTTTGCCGTCGCGCTTTTGAGGAGCGTGGATCACTTCTCTGTTCGAAATGCAAGAGGCTGAGAGTCCCGCAGTGGCCATAGGAGTTGTTTTCCTTTTGAGGAGAAGGCCGGATGATGACGCTACTCTATCAGAGCGTGCCGGATGATGATCATCCAAAGCATGGTCCTCGACCCCGCCCTCGAGTATTAGAGTCCCCGGCCCCATCTCTCGTTTCTTTCTGGCGAAGGTGATCGGGCCGCCCCAGAAGTATTAACAGGCCCTTTGAGCGGTCTCATAAATGCCTGAGCTTCATTTGGGGGCATGCGAGGTGGACGAATCCGAGGACGTTCTCGACATGTATTCCCTTAACAATTTGGCGGAAGCTTTGCATCCAGGCGAAGTGCCGTTCCACCTTTCATAGCCTGCGATAGCGACGCAGTCCGTCCGTTGACGCACCAGTGGCAAAAGACGCGCTGAATCGAATTGAAAGCCTCACTGGCCGGTTTGAAAACTTAAGACGGCCAGGGCAGTTTGGTACGCATACCGAGCGTTGACATAAGCGATCTCCGCCTGGGTTTGTGCTAATTGCGCCTGGCTCAGCTCGACGATGCCGCTGAGTCCCAACTTGTAACGGGTTTGGGCAAGATCAAACGCAAGGTTTGATTGTTCGAGCAACTGCCTGGTCACTTCAATGCGATGAAAAGCGGCCTGCGCGGAAAGTGCGGAAATGCGAACATCGCGCGCGATCGACTCGCGGAGATTCCTGACCCCTTCCTGAGTGGCGAAGGCTCGAAGGTCGGCTTCGCTGGCGCGGGCGGAAAAAAGAAATCCGTTGAAGAGCGGTATGTTTACATTTGCGCCGACGGCTCCGTACCAGGATGAGGTGATCTGGTTCGCTCTGACAGGAGTTCCTCCCGCGGTGCCCAGTGCGGAGATGGTTGGACGACCTAAGAAATGTTCGGCCCGGCTGAATTGGTGGGCAGCAACGGAGCTCTCCTGGAGGGCGGCCAGATCGGGGCGAGCTTTGAAGGCCATCTGCACGAGGGACTCGATGTTTTCGGGAGCTGGCTTGGCCTGGCTGGGAGTCTGGTCCACCAGGTTGTATCGCTCGTCCTGTTCGGAGCCTAGCAGCGCATTGAGGTTTGCCATGCTGTCTTGCACCGCATTCTGCGCATCGAGTAAAAGCAACCGTGCCTGGGAAAGCTCGACATTCGCAAAACTCAGATCGAGCGAGGACCTCAACTTGGATGTGGCGAGGGCACTAATCTGGTCGGCCGTGGCCTGACGCGCAGCCACTGTCTGCTCGGCAACCTTGAGTACTGCCTGGCTGCCAAGAGCGTCATAAAAAGCCTGATCGACGGCGAGCACTATATCCGCGGTTGTCGCGCGCTCCGCATCCGTCTGCGCCCGGGCCTCAGACTGCGCGCTGAGGACGAGATTGTGCGTTCGTCCAAAGTCCGTGATGAGTTGGCTGATGGTGACGCCGCCCGCGGCGCGTTCATAGACGATGGGATTGTTCAAAGCGCCCGCGGTGACGCGGCTGCCGTCGTGGGAATCGACGGCGGTGAGGTTAGCGGCGACCGTCGGCAACTCGCCTGAACGAACCTCTCGCGTTACCTGCGCTTGTGCAAGCTGGAGCAGGCGGGCAATGCTGATGCGGGGATTGTGTTCGATGGCAAGATGCTCGGCTTGAAGAAGGGTCAGCGCAGGAGGAGCCTGCGCCGTCAAAACAATGCAGGCTGTCGCCATTGCTAAGCCTGTCGCACAGGTTTGTATCAACTTATTCATGCCTGTTCTCCCTCAATTTGCGAGGCTTGGTTCGTATCTCGACTGCGATGCACGATGAGATAGGCTGCCGGAACCACGAACACCGTCAGGACGACGGATACGGAGAGACCGCCGATGACAGCGCGCGCCAACGGGGCGTAGAGTTCGCTGCCCTCCTCGAGCGCCAGCGCCATGGGAATCATTCCAAGGATTGTTGCGAGCGAAGTCATTAGGACTGGGCGCAGGCGGACTCGACAGGCCATACCAACGGCCTCGTCGACCGGCATCCCCTGCTTACGCAAAGATCGTGTGAATTCAACGATCAGAATCGAGTTCGAAACAACAATTCCGGTCATCATGACCACGCCCATCAGCGACATCACATTCAGCGTGATGCGCGTAACCAGCAGGAAGAGAATCACGCCCATGATGCCGGGCGGAATGGCCAGAAGAATAATGAACGGATCCTTGAATGAGGCGAACTGCGCCATCAAGATCAGATAAACCAGAATCACTGAGAGGATCAGCCCAATGCCGAAGCTGGAAAACGACCGGCGCATTCCCTCCACCGACCCGCGCAAAGTGACTCGCAGGTCGCCAGGAATGGTTGTGCCGGCGATAACTCCATCGACCCGCCTGGCAAGGCCGCCGAGATCTTCGCCCGACTGCGAAACATAGACGTCAATCACCCGTTCAATCTGATAGTGGTCCACCTCGGTAGGGGTTCGGATGGACCGAATGCTTGTAACGGCTCCCAGGTTTGTGGCTATCTTCCCGTCGCGAGCCCGTATTGGAATCTGCTCGAAGTCCGTGAGGGATTTGATATCGGTCATGGGGAATTGGACGGTCAGCAGGTAGTTGTTTCCGTTCTTTGGGTCAACGTAATAGCTCGGAGCGATCATGCCGTTTGAAGTCAAGGCGGTGATGACGTTATCGACGATCTCACTTGAATCCAGCCCCAGCCGCCCCGCCATCTCCCGATTCACGTCGAGTTCAAGGCCCGGATAGTCCAGATCCTGTGGGATGAGAACATCGCTGACACCCTTGAGATCGCGAATCCGCAAAGCGAGGGCGGCGGCAGTGGCGTAGGCATCTTTCAAATTGTTTCCTTCAACCTGAATGTCGATGGGGGCGGGGAGCCCAAGATTCACGACTGCATCGACCAGTCCACCCGTCTGAAAGTAAGTGGTAAGTTCCGGCAGGTCGTCTCGGAGCTTTGCGCGCACAAGGTCCATGTAGGCAAAGCTGCTTTTGCTGTGGCCCTTCTTCAGGCTTACCTGCACGAAGGCCGTGTTCTGGCCGGAGTTGCTGGTATAGATTGCCGAGAAATCGGGCGTGATGCCGATGTTCGAGACGATCATGCCCAGGTCCTCTGGCGGAATGACAAAGCGAATATCTTCCTCAGCCTTTGCAATATATTGGTCCGTGACTTCCAGCCGCGAGCCGCTTGGAGCCTTCACGTTGATGACAAATTGTCCGGGATCTGTTCTCGGAAAGAAGGAGAGGCCCATGAGCGGAAACAGGCAGAGGCTCAACAGGAAGATGCCCAGAATGCCAGAGACAGTGGCAACGGGCCTGAGCAGGCTCTTTCGAACCGCTATGTCGTAGCGCATCAGCATTCGATCGTAACTGCGATTGAACCAGCGCACAAAGTTCGCAAACCAGCTGCCGCCGGTGTGATGAACATCCTGCAAGTGAGCGCTGCGTAGAAAGCGAGCACAGAAGAGAGGAACCACAGTCATTGCCACCGCGTACGAAGCAAAGAGCGAGAGCACAACGGAGAGCGCGAGCGCGGTGAACAGAAAGCGGCTTACCCCGTAGAGGAAGACAACCGGAAAGAAAACAATGGCGGTTGTGAAGGTGGCAGCAAGAACCGGCAGGGCTACCTCGCTGCCGCCTTTCTCTGCCGCCTCATCTATCGGCTCGCCCATCTCAAGATGACGAAAGATGTTTTCAAGAACCACAACCGAGTTGTCGATCAGGCGCGAGAAAGCAAGTGCCAGGCCGCCAAGCACCATCGAGTTGATTGTCTGCCCCAGCATGTTGAGGATGAGAAACGCCGCCAATGCCGAAAGCGGAATAGAGAGCATCACGGCCAATGTCGCCCGCCCGCTGCCGAGAAAGATGAGGATCATCAGCGCTGTGAGAATCAGACCGATGCCGCCTTCGCTGCCGAGGTTTGAGATGGCGGTCTTAACAAAGACCGACTGATCGAAGACCACCCTCGTCACTAGGGCCTTTGGAACGCCGAGCAGGTGTTTGAGCGCCTTCCGAATTCCATTGACCACGGCGATGGTATTGCTTCCGCCGCTCTGTTTGAGAATGGCCAGATAAACGGACTTCTGGCCATCGACGCGCACGATGTTGGTCTGAATGGCCGCGTCATCCTTTGCCTCGCCGATATCGGAGATAAGTAGTTGTCCATTGCCGACCGATCGCAACGGCAGCCGGTCAATCTCTGCCATGCTCGGGAACTGCGAGTTGGTATAGATGTTGAAATCTCGTGGGCCGATGCGCACATCGCCTGCCGGCAGAATCGCGTTTGCCTGGTTTACCGAGCGCACCACGTCCATGGGACTGAGCTGGTGCGCCTCAAGCTTCACTGGGTCAACATAGATCTGAATCTGCCGGTACTTGCCGCCAAACGGCTGTGGAACGGACGCTCCCGGCACACCTGCTGCAATCTGGTTGCGGACGTTGAACTGTCCTTGATCGTGCAACTGGGTCTCATTCAACCCTTCGCCCTTGAGCGTGATCAGGCAGACCGGAAGGCTTGAAGCGTCGAACTTCAGCACGACCGGCGGCAATGTGCCCGGAGGCAAGCGGCGCAACTGCGCCATGGCCAGATTGGAGATAGTGGTAACTGCCGCGTCGGCATCGGTACCGGGCTGAAAATAGACCCGAATCAGGCTCACGCCGGTCAACGATCGCGACTCGAAATGATCGATGCCGCTGCCCAGCGTGAAGAACCGCTCGAAGGGATTCGTAATGTTGGCTTCAATTTGTTCCGGCGGCATTCCGTTGTAGAACGTGGCCACCACCACAACCGGGATCTTGATCTCCGGAAACAGATCCACCGGCATGCGCGCCACGGTGACTGTGCCCACCACGGCAATGATCATGCAAAGCATGATGATGAAGTATGGGTAACGGAGAGCGAATTTTGACATTCTTACTCCTCCCCGCTTCCGGTATCGCTCTTCCCGTCGGGTACGATCACTTCCTTGGCTTCCACTTGTTCGCCCGATTTGAAACTGGAGAGATTGGCCACAACCACGTGCTCCCCTTCTTGCAGGCCGTCGATTACCTCGATGAGCCTGGGCGTTTCCATCCCCAGGTGCAGAGTCCGCTTTTCAATATGGCCCTGCTGGTTCACAATGAACGCAAAGGGCGCCGATTGGCTGCGATCGACGGCCTCGACAGGAATCGTAATTCCATTGCCGCTGCGCTGAATGTTGAGTGTGACATCGGCGTACATTCCCGGTGTCAGCTTTCCATCCTTGTTGTCCAAATCAATTTCAACCTGAAGCGTGCGCGTGGCGAGGTCCAGTTCGCCAGTCGTGCGAACGACCTTTCCAGAGAGTTCCTCTCCCGTGGCCTGAACTTTGATCCGTGCTTTGTCGCCGATGTGAACGTATCCGGCTTGGCTCTCGGGAACCGGTAGCCTGAGACGAAGTATGTTGACCTGCGCGAGCTTTATCGCCGGCATCGATCCTGAATTCGAGGTGCCTGCCTGCAGAAGCGTTCCAGTGTCGGCGTAACGCCACGTTACGATGCCATCGAAGGGAGCTGTGATGCGGGAGTAATCGGCCAGCGAGGCATAACGGCGATGGTCGGCCTGCGCGGCGCTCAGCCCCTGCTCCCGAGACGCGAGCTCGGAGCGGGCAGCCTCAACCTGCGCCTTTGCGGACAAATCTTTGGCCTCGGCGTCATCCAGTTCCTGCTGCGCGATCAGGCCCGGGCGCGCTTCGGAAGCCTGCTTGAGGCGATCGTACTCAGCGTGAAGAGCCGCGTAATCCGCTGATGCTCGCGCAAGCGCGCTTTTGGCGCTGAGGATATCCTCCTGGCTGCGTTGCACCACCGCCTGCGCCCCTTCAACTTGCGCGGTCATCTCAGGGACTTCAAGCTCGGCCAACAATTGCCCGGCATGGACGCGGTCGCCGATATCGACATGAATTTTGCGGATATATCCGGCGACCTTGGCATGAATCTCCACCTCTTGAAACGGCAGGAACTCTCCTGCCACCTCGAGGCGATTCGAAAGCGGAATGCGCCCTGCGCGCACAACAGACGCAACCGGCATAGTGACTTGGGCGAATGAATCGGATCGATGACAGCCGGTGCTCAGTGCTCCCAATAGAAGCAAAAAGCCAAACGGCAGCCACCTGACCTGAAGGGACAGAGAAATCACAATCAACCTCGCTGAAAACCGTGGCTATAAACGGGACGGCTCACCTGCAACTGAACTGCAGGCGGCACTCAAAGCAGAGTTCCGAAAGATTCAGCGAATGGGAGGGGGGCGGAGGAAGAGACTTGGGGAGAAATATTCAGCGGAGGAAACCGAAAGATGGTTATATTCCGAGTTGCGAACCAGCAAAGAAACTGCCTTCCACATGGATGGGGCAGTCAATGTCGCAACAAAGACAACCAGCAACTCAGAGTGGGAGGGATCGGGCGCGTGAACGCCGTGCGATACAACCTCGGGCAAATCAGCGGGACGAGCTTTTGCGGCCGCAATATCCCTGCCGGAGCCAACCGCTGGACCGTAGCAGGCCAGCTTGGCTTCCATTGCAAAGCCAAACGCCAGCAGGCATAAGCCCAAGGCAAGCGCCGTGCGCCTTAAGCTCCGGGATGTGGGAACCCCAGCCATAGAATCAGCCTACCATGCCGTTTGAAGGGTCACTCGCCGTTTTGGGTTGGCGGCGGCCCCCAACATTCACATCAAAAGGCGAGCCAGCCCTATTTGCAAAAATGGGTCGTTGAGTCCTGGCATGAATCGAGAACTGGACCCGATTCGATGTGTGATTCTGACTTGCAATGTAAAACTCCCTCTGGACGGGAAGAAAACACGATTCCGGGCGGATGTTACACCTTGCCAGGGTTCTTCTTCCCTGTTGGGATTGCGAGCATGCGCAAGTATTCCCTGGTAAGGATGGCGCGCAACCGGGGCGCAACCGCCGCATCGCAAGGGAGCTCCAATGACCGACACCGATCGATGGCCCTGCGCAGGTCGCGCAGGAAGGCAACGCACGAGGGGCATGCCTCTATATGGTCGCGCATCTGTCCGCAGGCGACGGGTTCCACTCTGCCATCGAGGTACTCCGAGAGATTCAAGAAAAGTTCACGGCACTCTGGCGGGTGATGGGCATTCTTCTTGCGCGCTGTCCTTGGGACGCCGGCGGAGAGCTCGCCCTTGCCAGGCTGACTGCTGATGCCTCTCAGAAGTTGGCCCATCTGTTTGCGGACGCTCAGGCGCGCCCGATGAAGTCGAACTCGCACCGTTCCCTCTTGGAGCGACAGAACTTGCGCGACTTGATCCGTGGTCAGCTCCTCCATATCATGCAGCACCAGCACGATCCGCAAAGGCGCCGGAATGAGAAGTATTGCCTGATGCAGCATCTGGTGCTGCTCGCCGGCCAGAACATTGCTTTCAGGTCCCGCGTTGGCATCCGCAAGTAGTGTGCCCAGTTCATCGGCGTCCGGCATCAGTTCATCCAGGGACAGCATGTGCGATGGGGCGTGTGCCGGCTTGCGCCGCATGCGCCAACAGCGGTTTCTGGTCACCGTATAAAGCCACACCGACATCTGTTGCGGAGTTTGTATCTTGGAAAGGTGCCTGATGGAACGCGAGAGCACCTCCTGCATGGTGTCTTCCGCATCCTCAGGATGACCGCAGACCTTCATGCTGAAGGAGTAAACCGTGTTCTGGAGCAAACCGATCGCCTCTTCAATAGCTTCCGGCGTGTTGCGTTGCAGCAGATCGGTGGCCCGGATCAGTTCAGGTCGCATCAGATGCTTTCATCGGTCTATCCCATTATAGGTTTCTCCGATGCATTTACCGGCAATGCCCCTCATCTGGGGCTCCTTGTTCTATTCCGCGCAGCGAAACGCAGCAGGATTCGTGCTCAGTGACGCTTCAATCATCTGAACGCAGATTGGCGATAGCTTCAATATCCAGTCTCGATACCCGGCGATTTCGCCTTCCGTTTCAGTCGCAATCCACGCGTGTATCAGGGCTAGTGCCAGGCCCATGTTTGCACCAGGACGGTTCTCCTCCAGGCGAAACATCTGGCGGTAAACCTCGTCCTTCAGATGCGCGCTTCTTGTGTGCGCGGATTGGTGTGGCGAACGCATGGCAACTTTACCGTCCAGTGCCGCCGGCCGCATCCTTCAATCCCATAGCGCGCAGGATGTTCATGGCCGGGCACCAGTTTGTGAACGCCGATTGCAGCAGATTGACGCCGACGAACACCGTGAGCCAAAGCCAGTAGAGCGAATAAAAGTGTGCAAGGGCAACAGACAGCAACACCATCACGCCGCCCATCAGTCGGACGCCACGTTCCACGGTCATTGGGATTCTCCTTCTTTGCTTTCGGGTTGGGTTTTACGTCGAGAGTTGAGCATGTAATAGAGCACCGGAATGGTCGGCCAGGAGAGGAAGGTCGATGCCACTGCACCGGCCATGAGTGACAAGGCCAACCCCTGAAAAATGGGATCGGTAAGGATGACGCTCGCGCCCACAACGACAGCAGCCGCGGTCAACAGCATGGGACGGAAGCGGGTTGCGCCCGCATCGATCACAGCCTCAGACAACGGCATCCCCTCGCGGATGCGCAGCTCAATGAAATCGACAAGGATAATCGAGTTGCGCACGATGATGCCCGCGCCCGCGATAAAGCCGATCATGGAAGTCGCCGTAAAGAACGCACCCATCATCGCGTGAGCCGGCAGAATGCCAACAAGCGTCAGCGGGATCGGCGCCATGATAATCAGCGGCACGACAAAAGACCGGAACCAGCCCACGACCAGGACGTAAATCAGGACAAGTACCGCGGCGAATGCAAGGCCCATATCGCGGAATACCTCGATCGTGATGTGCCATTCACCGTCCCACTTCATCGAAAAGTGATCCGTCGAATCCGGCATGGAAGAGTTATAGCGAGCGAGCGTGTAGCCGGCCGGGAGCGTGAGATGGTCTAGTTCCCTGTTCATCTGCAGAATTGCGTAGACCGGACTCTCCACCGCCCCGGCCACGTCTCCGGTGACATAAACAACCCTCCGCAGATTCTTGTGATAAATGCTGGGCTCAATCGCCTTGCGTTCTACCGTTACCAACTCGCGCAGCGAAACCATGCCGCCATCCGCACCCGGCAGGCGAATGCTCTCCAGCCCCTGCTCTGAGGACCGATCCGCGCGGTCCAACTCGATCGTCGCTGGCACTGGCTCACGCGAACCCCGGTCATGAATCAGCCCGACCTCGGTTCCCGAGGTCGCAAACATCAGTGCATGGGCTACGTCAGAGACCGAGATGCCGTGCAACCCGGCCTTCGCCTCATCCACACGCGCCACCAGCCTGGGCTGTGGATCCTCTACGTACCAATCCGTATCCACTACGCCGGCTGTGTGCTGAAAGATCTCCTTGATCTGTTGGGCCACCTGGGTCTGACCGGCGGGATCCGGGCCATAGACCTCGGCCACAAGGGTCTGGACAACCGGAGGTCCCGGCGGAACTTCGCTTACTTGTATACGGGCGCCATATTCGTTTCCGATGGCGTCCAGCCGCGGTCGAAGCCGCTTGGCAATTGCATGGCTCTGCTCTTTGCGTTGACTCGCAGGCATCAGGTTCACTTGAATGTCCGCCTGGTTCGATTGCCTGCGCATGTAATAGTGGCGAACCAGTCCATTGAAGTTGTAGGGTCCCGAGGTTCCTGTGTAGGTCTGGTAGTTCAACACGTCCGGTTGGCGCGAAAGTTCTTCCCCCAGTTCCTGAGCCACGCGCGCAGTCTGTTCCAGAGGCGTGCCGTCAGGCGTGTTAATCACCACCTGCAGCTCGCTCTTGTTGTCGAACGGCAGCATCTTGACTTTCACCAGTCCGACCGGTACCAACGCAACCGAAATGAGAAGCAGGACTGCGACTCCAATGAAGAACAAAACGCGGTTGCGTCCAGATTGGATCAGCGGCGTCATGACGCGGCGGTAGATCCTGGTGCGCCAGTTCTCTGTCTCGGGCTCAAGAAGTCTGGCCCCCTCAAGATGACGCCCAACGAGCCGGAGTGCAGCCCAGGGCGAAACAACAAACGCTACCATCAGCGAAAACAGCATCGCTGCGGACGCGCCGACGGGGATGGGCCGCATGTAGGGCCCCATCAGTCCGCGCACAAACGCCATGGGCAACACCGCGGCTATCACCGCAAATGTGGCCAGAATGGTTGGATTCCCTACCTCGGCGACAGCCTCAACCGCAACTTCGCTCATCGGGCGCCCATGATTCTCCGGGAGTCGGAAGTGGCGAACCATGTTCTCGACCACGACGATGGCGTCATCCACAAGAATGCCGATGGAAAAGATCAGCGCGAATAACGTCACCCTGTTGATGGTGTAACCCAGAAAGTAAAACACCGACATCGTGAGCGCAAGCGTCACCGGGATCGCCAAAAGAACAACGCCCGACTCGCGCCAGCCGAGAAAGAGCGCCACCAGCAGCGTGACTGACAGTGTAGCCAGCAGCAAGTGCTCCAGCAGTTCGTCTGACTTGGCTTTCGCGGTCTCTCCGTAGTTGCGCGTGGTCGTCACCGACACGTCATTGGGGATGATCACACCCTGCATCTCATGCACCCGTTTGAGCACTGCGTTTGAGATGTCTGTGGCGTTGGTGCCCTTCCGCTTTGCCACGGTGATAGTTACCCCAGGGAACTGCCGCGCCCCAATTTGGCTCGCATTTGTTGTGCCGTAAACTACGTAGTCCGCCGGCTCTGCCGCGCCATCCACAATCTTGTCGGCAACATCGCGCAGGTAAACCGCGTGATCGTGCGCAACACCAACGACCACCGATTCAAGGTCTTCGCGGCGGGTGAACAGGTTGCCCGCATCCACGCGGACCTCCTGGTTGCCTTCTGAAAAGCTCCCCGCCTGCATGCTCGCATTCGCGGCCTGCAGATGTCCTGCGATGGCCATTGGCGACAGGCCGTAGGCGTTCAGCTTTGCCGTGCTCAGAACAACGCGCATCGTCCGTGGAAGCCCGCCAATGATCGTCGTCTCTGACACGTCGGAGACCTGCTCGATGTTGTGTTGCATCTCTGCGGCAACCGCGCGCAACTGATAGCCGTCGTAGTGCTCGCCCCAGATCGTCATCGCCAGAATCGGTACATCGTCGATCGAGCGGGCCTTGATGATCGGCTGCGAAACTCCCGGCGGCATGCGGTCGAAGTTGGAATAGAGTTTGCTGTAAACCTTTATCAGCGCGTCTTCCTGCTGCGTGCCGACTAAGAATCGCACAATGACCAGGCTCTGTCCCGGCGCCGATGTGGAGTAGACGTATTCGACGCCGGAGATCTGGTGTACCAGTGTCTCGATAGGCAGCGTGACACGCTCTTCAACTTCTGCAGGAGATGCACCCGGCATCACGGTTGCGATGTCCAGCATCGGGACAAGGATCTGCGGCTCTTCTTCGCGAGGAATAATGGCAACCGCAAAGATCCCGATTGCCAGTGAAGCGGCAATGAAAAGCACTGTCAGCTTGGAGTTGATGAATGTGTGGGCCAGTCGCCCGGCGATTCCAGGATCGTTGGTCATTGCTGGACCTCAATGCGCTTGCCGGCAAGATCGCGGTCCGAAGGCATGTCCACGAGTTTCTCGCCGCCAGAGACGCCAGAGAGAACGTCCACGAGCTCACCCTGCTGCGCGCCCAACGTTACGGTCCGAAGTTGTGCTACGCCCTGTGAGTCGAGAACGTACACACACCTCAGCGATCCGCGCTGAACCAGCGCGCTGCGCGGAATGAGAATCGCATTGCGAAGCCCGTTGGGGATTTCCGCGGTCCCATACATGCCGGCGCGTATTCGGGTCGATGAAGGCAAGTCGATCTTGACCATGAAGCTGTGACTCGATGAATCAGCTGCCGGAACGACCTCGGCCACAGTGCCGGGCATTTCGAACCCATTCACTTCAACTTGAACCTTCAACCCATTGCGAATCGCGCCGATCGCCGATTCATCCACTGGTGTCTGGAGTTGCAGTGGGCCTGCCTCGTCCACTTGCAGAAGCGGAACGCCCGGTGCAGCCATTGTTCCTGGGTCAGCCATACGTGCTGTCACCAGGCCCGCGAACGGCGCAACCAGGTGCGTATAGCTCATCATCGTGCGCGCCCCGCTCTCCTGCGCGCGTGCCGCTTCGGACTGTGCTCGCAAGGCATTCAGATTCGCCGCCGCTGCTTCTGCCCGCCGCGAAACCTCGTCCATCTCTTGCGGGCTTACGCTCTCCTGCGCCCGGAGCTGTTTGTACCGGTCAAGCGTGCTGTTGGCGAGCGCGGCGCTCGATTCGGCGGCGGCCTCTGCATTCTGTGCGGCCTTCACTCCCGCCTGTGCCTGCTCCACCTGGGCATGCAATATCGCATCGTCGAGCACCACCAGTGTTTGTCCGGCACGCACGTTGTCGCCCTCATGCACCTGCACCTGCTGAATCCGACCCATTACCTGCGCGGATACCACCGCACTCGCCCGTGAGTGCAACGTACCAGTAGCCCGCAGGACCTGTGGCACTGGTTGCTGTTTGCTTTCAACCACCCGCGCCTGCGCTGTTTGCACTGTGCCCGTAGAGGCGGAGGGCTCGTTGCCATGGCAACCGGCCATCATTGCGGCAGAAGCGGCAATCAAACCCGCCCAAAACAAGCTCTTCATTGCAATACCTCCGCAGCATCGGGAGTCAGCGTCCCGGTTGCAAACAACAGTTCGCTATATGCCGTTGCGTTTCCGTACACGGCATGCCAGTAATCGGTTTGGCTCTGGCGCTCGGCATCTTCGGCGCGCAGCAGATCGGTGATCGTTGCGAGCCCCGCGCTGTAACGATTTCGCAAGATGCGCAGACTCTCCGCCGATTGCTCCATCGCCGCCTTCGCTACATTCAGTTGTGCTGCCGCTGTCTGGCGGTGAATGTGCGCTTGACTAACCTCCAGCCGCAGGTGTTGCTTGGCGCTCGCAACTTGCGCGTCAAACCTCAGCTTGGCTGCGCTTTCGCGTGCAAGCTGGTCGCGTTTCCCAATGGGCAGAATGTCCACGCTGATTTGGACCCCGGCCAGCCAGTTGTTTCCTCCCGAGCCGCCGATCGATGTGCGGTCCTGTTCCCAGTTGCCGTAAGCGCTCACCCGCGGGCCAAACTCCGACTTCGCCGCTCCCACCGCGTACGCCTGCGCCGATTGCGCCTTTTCGAGCGCTCCCAGATCAGGCCTCGACTTTGCGGCAGTCGCCACCTCTTCCTCGAGCGTGCCCTCCAAAAATGCATGCGGTTCAATTGGCTTGAGCTCGATTGGCTTCAGGTCCGGGGCGCCTATCGCTTCGCGCAGTGCAGCCCACGCCAGTTCCAGATCCCCCTGCACCGCAAGCAATTCCCCTTGGCGCGCAGCCATGTTGACCGCCGCAGACATCCGGTCAGACTCGACCGCAAGCCCTGCTTTCACGTGCTGATCCGCCGACGACAGTAGCGCCTTCGCGGTCTCCTGCTCATGTTGGGCAACATCGATCTCTCGCTGTGCGTAAAGTACCCGCTGGTAAGCCGCCACAACGCGAAATACAATCTGCTGATCGACGGCACTGGCGCTTACGGATGCACTTTCCTTGAACAGATCGGCGCGGTGAATCTCCTTCTGCGCCTTGAAGGAGTCGAAGGCCACCCATTGCCCTGAGAATCGCGTCGAGAAGTTGCCAATCGGCTGAGGGAAGTTCAGAGCATTCAGCGAGAAGTCGGCTTGGGTAAACTGCCCTTGCCGCAGTCGGGTGCCAAAGGCATAAACCGGATCATTGCCGCGCGAAATGTCCTCGGTTAAGTTGAGTTGCGGCAGAAGCTGGGCACGCGCTAAACTCGCCGCCGATTTCGCGTCCAGGTTATCAGCCCGCGCGATTGCCGCTAATGGGCTTTGGGACAGGGCCAGATCAATGGCTTGCCGCATCGTCAGCGTTTGCTGCGCCTCTCCAGCCAATCCCCAGGCGCAAAATAGGAGAGAAAGGCCCATTGACCGATAAAAGCGAAAGCTAATGGTGTGAAGATTCCGTGGCTGCTGCATTCATTTGAAGAAAGTCCCGGAACAAGGAATTCGTTACAAGTAATGTGGAACGGATTCTTGCATTCGATACCGCGCCCGCTCTATTCCGAATTGGCAAAATCTGGCTCCGAGGGAATGGATGGCCTTACGCTACGGTTATTCAATCGGTCGATGCATGGGAACATATGAGATCTGGAAGAGACGAGCAGCGTCGGCGAATCTTTCGAGGGCTGGCGCATTCTTTCTCACCGTTTCAGCAAGATCGATGGCAGTTGATGCAGACATCTCACCACGCAGTTTGGGGTCCCCCTTCGCTGCTCGAAAAGTACGATTTCGCAAACGCCCAGGCAGAAATCACTTCAGGAATTTACGCTGCTCCCGAAATCGTCCGTCAGGCGGTATCTGTGACGAACTCTCTTGAAAAAGTGCGCGCCGATAACAAATGCCACCGAAGGCGGAATCCATGCTGCTGCCGGGGGCACGATAAGCCGGCCATCGACGAGAGGTTTGAGAAGCCGGAAAAATCCGAATTGTCGATCTCTACCTCGTCCCCTGCTTTGATCCCTTTCAAAACTCCAGGACCGCTGTACTCTGTTTCAGGGAGGATGAGCGATGCAATCCTTGAAGTCGTCCACAACTGTGGCTTTGCTTTCTCTGTTGGCTATCGGTTCTTGCGGAACGTCTTCTGCGCGAGGACTGGCAGGCAAACCGCACGGCGGCGCCACTACGTTCCATGTGGAAGTGATGGATGTGAACGGAACGTCTGTCGCGGGAGACAGCGGACACAGAGCGGGTGCGCTCTCGATCAAGCGGGAGTACAAACCCGGGGATCGCATTGAAGTGACAGGTTCGCAGCGGATGGCTGTGCGCCTGGATGAGAAGATGCCGGAGTGCCTGCTCTATCTTGCGGATTCGGCGCAAGGGAAGTTCAGCTACGAGGTACCGTACGGGCGCACCGAACAGCAGACGGGGAGCGCTTATGCGCCGGAGAGCTTTGCCGGAAGTTCGCACTCCGTGACCGTGCGCCCGCTGAATGAGCAGGAGAAGACGGGCTATCGGAATCTTGCATTGAATCCATGCGATGTGCTGAAGCCGGAGGTGGGTCCGGCGCAGGCTTATCCGCACAGCAGTACCAATAGCTATTCGCGAAATCTGTATGACTTTGCGGCCAGGAATGCGATCGATGGCGTATCGCAGAACGGACATCATGGCGTATGGCCCTACCAGTCCTGGGGACCTGGACTGCGGCTGGACTTGTGGTGGAAGCTGGACTTTGGCAGGCTTGTCGAACTGGACAAGATACGGCTAATGGTGCGCGCGGATTTCCCGCACGACAGCTATTGGAAAAGCGCGGTGTTGGAGTTTTCAGATGGGAGCCTGGTTCCGATTCAGATTACAAATTCTGCTGAGTTTCAGGAGTTCAATTTTGCCAAGCGGCAGGTCTCGTGGTTTCGCATTCACGATCTGGTTCCGGAGGATCCGGCGCGGTGGTGCGCCTTCATTGAGGTTGAAGCCTGGGGGCACGATCTGCCATGATGCTCCACAAAGATTTAGAGACGCGAGGTCTGCATGGGTGAGGCGAAACGCATTCTGGTGACTGGCGCAACAGGGAAGGTTGGCCGAACATTTATCGATCGATTTCTGGCTGATCGGGCGTTCGATGCGTTCACCGTGCGGGCGCTCTGTCACAACCGGGTTTTGGAGCCTCGGCCTCGCCTGGAGACTTTGAAGGGATCGCTGGAGAATCGCGAGGTTGCGAATGAGGCGGTGCGGGATGCGACGCATGTGCTGCATCTGGCGACGTCGAAGGAGACGCCGGAAAGCGTGATGGACGTCGCAGTGAAGGGCATCTTCTGGCTCCTGGAGGCCTGCCGCATCAGCCCGACATTTCAACAATTCCTTCTGATTGGCGGTGACAACAGCGTGGGGCACTTTGTGTATCCGCATCCGATCCCTGTCACTGAGACTCAGAAGCACTCTGCTTATGCGGGTTGCTATGCGCTATCGAAGGTGCTGGATGAAGTGATTCTGGAGCAGTATTACATTCAATATGGACTGGCCGGGTGCTGCCTCCGCGCGCCGTGGATCATGGAGAAAGATGATTTCCGGTATCAGCTTTCGTTTGGCGAGGATGTGTTTGGCGGGCCGCGATGGCGCGATCTTGTTGGCGCCGAAAAGGCGGATGAGTATTTGCGGGCGAAGGCTGTTCCGGTGATGCTCGATCCGCAAGGCTTGCCTGTAAAGCGCAACTTTGTGCATGTAGAAGATCTGGTCGCGGCGATTCTGGGTGCCATCGATCATCCCAAGGCTCATCAGCAAACGTTCAACATCTGCATGGATGAGCCAGTGGATTATGGTGAACTTGCCGCATATCTGGCAAAGTCGCGCGGTTTGCCTTCGGTGCCTGTGTCCACCCCGTTTCATTCCAACTGGCTGGACAATGCGAAGGCCAAGTTTCTGCTGGGCTGGCGGCCAAAATACGATCTGAAGAAAATGACGGATGCCGCGTGGGAGTACCGGCGGAGTGAAGACGACCCGCGAATTGTCTGGTATCCCGGTTGAGTGAAGTAGTCCTCATTCCTGGACCCTGTGGCGTTCTTAACGTACCTTTCCTCGCGCCGCCAGCTTCAATACTTGGCAATCGATACTCGCAGGACCTCGGAGTCCGAGCCGAAGTCCAGCCCCCAGTCGGTTTGATCGCCGTTCAGAATGCGGTGCGATTGGAAGGCGCCGTTCTCATACTCACCTTCTTCTACGCGCAGGAATTGACGGTGCTGCCAGTTTCCATCGATAAGGGCCGAGGGCGTCTGACCGGTCCCGACGACGATCTGCTGCATTTTCTGTTGTTGTGCGGTGCCGGCAGGACGGAAGTCGACTCGGCAATGAAGTCCTGTGACCAGAAACCGATTGTCGCTCAGCTGAGCCACCAGCGCACGTCCGATCGGCTCCGCATTTCCCTTTGCTGAGCCACCGCGGCCAACGCCGTAGGAGACCACGGCATCCCAGATCCCGAAGTGAAGCGTCTGCTCAGTCTGGCCTTCCACTTCAGCCACAGCCTGCAGTTTTCCTTCGAAATTCAGGCGGGCAACGTCGCGCATCATGGGGCCGAGAAGCTTGTAGTTCTCTGCGGTGGGGTCAAGAAAGGCATTCGGCTCATTGGGTACCATTCTCTCCGGATGATTGGTGCGTGTGTAGTCCAGCCCGAACGGGGAATAGCCGATCGTCTGCATTCCCAAGGCAGCAAAAAGAAAACGCGCCGCATGCGGCGTTCCCGCTGTCTCGGGAATGAACAAGGCGTTATCCGGCCGGTGGTATAGCTCGATGACCTTCAGATAGGACTTCGTATCCAGCAGGTAGATATCCGGCGCCAATACGTCGATCGCCGGCGCCTCGGCCTTCCAGATGGAAAGCACATTGTCGGTCGGGCCGCCGCTTTCGTAGGTCCCCGGCTCGCCTTTGAATGGATCGCGCAGTGCCGCATTCACGTAGAGAGGCAGCGGGTAAACTGCTTTACCCGCGAGGGCGATCTGCCCCACGTACCGGGCGATAGCCCAGGCATGGAAGTAGACGTCGGCATCGGACCCAAACACCTCGGCCCATCCCGCCCCACTTTTGCCGGTCTTTTTCATCGCGTTCAACACATCGTCGGGAACCGCGGCCGAGAAGAGCTTGTTGGCTTCGGCAGAGTAATCGCGCAGCGTTCCCCAGGTCCCGGTTTCGTTCTCTACCTGCACCATCAAGACGGTTCGCTCAGGATCTGCCGCTTTCAAATGCCTCATGAAAGCCGTGAAAGCGCGTGTGTCCGCCTCCATTGAGTCCCGTGCAAACGGCGACGGAGAGTCCACTCGCTCCCCTTTACTGTTGACGACGTGGGAGTAGCGCTCCGGGTCCAGCTTCATCCATTCAGGCATGTAGTGCTGGCTGCCGTTTTTCCAGGTACCGAACCAAAGCAGAACCAGGTGAACGCGATGCGCGCGGGCCTGGGCGAGAACACTGTCGATCTGCGAGTAGTCGAACTGACCCTGCCTGGGCTCGAACTGCTCCCAATAGATGGGAATTTCGAGTGTATTGGCATGCAGATACTCGATCGCGGGCCATACCTTTGGAAGCGTCGCCGGCCAGTCGCTGGAGTTGTTGGCCTGCGCTCCAAGCATCAGAAATGGCGCGCCATCGACCATGAGGGCATAACGGCCGTTTTGCTGAACGATGCTCGGGATGGGGTGCGCCGTCCCCTGCGAATACGCGGTTAACCCGAAAGCAAACAGGGCCGCGATTTCGGCCGCGGCAAACATTTTCATCTTCATTGTGCACACCTTTTTCGCAGGACTGGTTTTCAGCGAAAATTCATTTTCCGATCTCCTGCGCTTGAATCTGTTGGGAGGATGCAAATTTGACTCGCAGAGCGAAGCCATATCTGCACCCAGAATCGTCGGGCAGTTTCACTGAGAGCGCATCGGTGGTTTGCAGCCATTTGACCTTTTGGCTCGATCCGAGCAGTTCCACCTCCCGGATCACCTTGCCCTTCGCTTCGCCCGCCAAGCCAAGAGCATGAACGGTAGCCGTCCCATCTGCGGGGCACGCCAGACTGATGACGTAGAGGTTTTCCCCTTTCCGGGTAAACCGAAAATCCGATGGCGTATAGTGCTTCATCTCCTGGTCGCTGGCAAAACCCGTCTTCACTTCGGTCGGTCCCTCGCCGGAGATGGTCCAAGGCTCGGTCTCATAAATTGCCTCGCCATTGCGATTGAGCCACGCGCCAATATCCAGCAGGATGGTTCGCACTTCATCGGGAATTGTCCCATCCGCGCGAGGCCCGATACTTAACAGCAGATTCCCGTTTTTGCTGACGATATCCACCAATTGATGGACCAGAAACTCGGGGGTCTTGAACTGGTCGTGCCCCATGTATCCCCACGACAGGTTGCTGATGGAGGTGTCGGTCTGCCACGGCCGCGGATCGATATCGGTACGCAGGCTTCGCTCAAAGTCCCTCGCTCCGGCCGTCCACTCCATCGCATAATCCTTGAGTGTAATCACGCCGTCGATGCGATGGCTTACCGCAAAGTTATCGTAGAACGCAGTGAACTCCGTCATGCTGGTGCGGAAGGCAGGTTGACCGTTGCCGCCGTCGAAGTACATCAGCTCCGGGTTGTACTTTTCGACCAATTCGACCGATCGTGCCAGCCAGTCGCGAAGCCAGGCGTCGCTGACGTAAGTCCATTCGTTCACTGGGTTGAAATGCGGATCGTTGAGCCACTGGTGGGCAGGCCCATAAAAGGAGGCATACGTCGGATCGTTGACGTCGGAGCGGATGGAACGGCCCTCTCCGTAATAGTAGTTGTGCTCTGCACGATGCGAGGAGAGACCAAAGTGCAACCCGGCTCCGCGAATGGCTGCCGAGAGTTCCGCCAGCACATCGCGGTGAGGCCCCATCTTCACCACGGTCCAATCGGAGAGGTCTGAGTCGTACATTGCGAATCCGTCGTGGTGCTCGGCGATGGGAACAACATACTTCGCCCCGGCCTGCTTGAAGAGCTTGACCCAATCCTGGGGATCGAATTTTTCGGCGCGGAAGCTGGGAATGAAGTCCTTGTAGCCGCGACTGTCGAGACTGCCGAAGCGCTGAACAAAGTCGTCGTGCGCAGGGTCGCCGGGCCGGTACATGTTATGCGGATACCATTCATTCACCGCGCCGGGAACAGCGTAGACACCCCAGCCGATGAAGATGCCGAATTTGGCGTCCCGGAACCACTGAGGAATCAGGTGGTTGCGCAACGTTTCCCAGTCCGGGCGATATGGTCCTTCGTGGGACTGCTCATCGGCCAGCTTCAGCAGAGCATTGCGCCGGCCATCGAATTTAGCGGTCGAGTCCTGCCACTCCTTGTCGATCTGTTCCGCCGATTTTACGCCGTGCGTGGCCGCCCATGCATCCGCAGTTCCTGCCGCCTGTGGCGATGCCGGAGCGTCGGGATAACTCGATTGGGCCAGCCCGGAATGCGGCGCCGCACAGACCCCAATTAAAACGAGGAAAAAGAATTGGACTTTCATGTTCCTGTTCCCGACGCGAGCTATTGGATTGCAAGACGACCACATTGTAAATGTTCTTATTTGCAGCCCTGGGAGCCGGCAGGTCCGCCGGCCACGTGAAGACCATGATTCTCCGCGGTTCATGGGTCCGCCGGAAAGGGCTGCCGGCGGACCCATGAATGTCGCCTTAGCTATGGAAACCGATAGAGAGTGACGCGCAGGATGGTGTAGGGCCGCAACAGCAGAATCTCTCCCTGTGCATCGTCGTCGCCCGCGATCTGCCGGGTCACCACCCATTTTCCGCCGACAAAGTTGCCCTGCTGCACGTCTCCGAGTCCGACATTCTGTGGCCCTGGAGTGTTTGGCGTGAAGTCGATTCGCATGCCGCCACCGGCAAAGTAATACTCGTCGGGACCGGTCGCGATCAGGATGGCGGCCGCTTCGAGCGGCGGTTCGGGGGTGGTTGCCACTGGGCCAATTTGCGGCGAAGCGGCAACCTGCCCCTTCGGTTGCGGGGCAATGTGCGAACTGCGGCCCGTGTAGGTGAGTGTCAGTATGTAGTTGCCCAGCTTGACCTCTTTCGGCGCATCTCCCTGGTTGAGCCGCACAGCGGTGATAGAGTCCGTGCCCTGGTGAGCCAGAATCATGGGCGACACTTGATCGAGAAGGCTATACACGGTGGCAAGATCCGGTGGAATGGGCCTGTTTCCGTCAATGCCGAAAGGAGAGAATCCAATGGCGTCGTATTTGCCCACAGCCAGAATGACATTGGCCGGATTGGTACTCGTTTCGGGAATGAAGAGCGGATTGAAGCCACGCTTGAAGCGCTCGCAGAGATCGTCAAAGTATTCGAGGTAAAGATCGGGCGCAAGGATGTCTATGTCCGGTGCGCCGGCGCGCCAGATGTCATGAACCTGTGGGAGCGGGCCTCCGCTGGGATAGGTGCCGGGCCAGGCGTGGTTCGGCTGCTGGAGCCATGCGTTCACGTACATCGGGATGTTATACGCGGCCTTTCCGGCCTGCACCACCTTTTCCAAAAAGCGTGCATAATTCCAGGCCATGAAGATTTCATCCGACGCCCAGTGCAGATGCTGCCAACTGTTTTGATGTTCCAGGGGGCCCAGCAACGAAAGGGTGGTCTGAATGGGGATCTCCAGGGTAGCCGGTTTGCCGGGGCCAAATACCTCTTCCCATGTTCCCGATTTCTTATAACCGTTTGCTGCCCAAACCTCACGAAACTCGGGGATCAGCGTGTCTTTGTGGGATTGAAGATAGTTCATCAGTTCCGCGGGAACCTGCCCGGCGAATGCGCGGTTGGCAACTGGAGAGCGGTCGCGAGAATCGCGCAGAACACCGACTTCATTCTCGACCTGCATCATCACCACGGTGTGTTGTGTCCCATCGACCTCTTTGATGTGGCGCATGAGAGCGGCGAAGGCGCGGGCATCGGCGTCGCGCGTGGCGTCGCTCAAGGTGCTGAGCAACTCAACAGGCCCGGAGACCGAGACCGTCTTGCCTTCCCCGATCTGGATGCGGGGAAAGCGAAGATAGTCCTTCTTGACCCAGTAGGGCGGAAAACTCGAGGTGCCATTCTTCCAGCAGCCAAACCACAGAAAGACGATGTGCAGATGGTTCTCCCTGGCCTTGGCAATGACGCCATCCACCAGTGAGTAATTGAATTTACCTTCCTCCGCCTCGAACTGCGCCCACGAGACTCCTATGAGTACCGTATTCAGATTGCTGGCTACCAGCTTGGGCCAGATCGTCTCCATGGGTTCAAGAGCCGTTGCTGCGTTGTTGCTCAGCTCCCCGGAAAGGATCAGGAAGGGCTTCCCGTCGACGATCAATTGCGTGGCGTCGCCGTGCTTTTCGAGATGCGGCGCGTCGTTGCGGGTTTGCGCCTGGTTTGAAATCGGCAGGCAGGCAACAGAAAAAGACAGAGCGAAGAGAGTCAGCCGACCGATGCGCATTCAAGCCTCCAATTGGCTGGTTCAATTTGGAGATTGGCCGTCCAGGTCTCTTCGGCTCGTCTGAAGACTAGGTAGGCCGCACCTCGGAAATTCTATTCCTTGAAGAGTGGATGATGAGTCCCAAAAATTGATTGTCACCAGATTCTAACAACTGCCCACTGTCTGGCCCGAACGCTCAGCGGACTTGTTCGCAACCGCCGGGAGCGAACTCAACCCGTCACAAACTCAGGCACTTGAAGCGTATTAGAAAATCGTTTCCTGCGTTATGGTAGTTTCGAGCGTCTAGAATTTTAGATATCGTGTTTATAATCAATACTTTCCTCGAATTCGATCCCCCTCCCGGCGCCAACCAAAATCAGCGCGTCAGAGCCGCACGGCCAGCATCGGGGTTGCGATCTGGTCTACTGTTGCGGCGACTCCATCATGCTCGGAACGGGAACAGGGTTGCCTGTCGTAGAATGGCACCGCTTCCGGAAAGCGATTCCCGGCGCCGGGGAAAGCCCATGCGC
>Ga0209698_10001834_pt1 | contig 24409 bp, 13 predicted proteins | sample LitLauG_LLR_2012_FD_187203 | JGI IMG/M metagenome (GOLD analysis project Ga0209698, IMG submission 187203) | Freshwater sediment microbial communities from Pennsylvania, USA - Little Laurel Run_MetaG_LLR_2012 (SPAdes) (version 2) | ecosystem: Environmental > Aquatic > Freshwater > Creek >... | reverse complement strand
CCACCAGCTTACCCAGCTACCTGGCACAATACACATACAACGATGCAGACCAGCTGACCACCACCGCCACCAGTACCACTCCCAGCGGGCAAGGCTACAACACCACCCAGATCTATGACACCACGACGGGCACTCCCACCGCCACCGTGACACTGGCCGCATCGAACATTGTGGACTCGGGCGTGGTTTGCACCGCGCCTCCAGTATTCAACGCAACCACGGCCTCATACCTGGCCACCAAGACACCTGGCGTCCTGTCGACTTGCACGGACGGTGCCAAGCTGCCTCTAACAGTCAACACAGCTCTCACCCCAGCGACAACCGGGGGAATGACAGTTCTTCTTGACGCGAACGGCGGGTTCACCGCAAGTCTTGCTTCGCCATGCACCGCAACGGCGGGATGTACAGACACGTTCACCTACCAGGCAAAGAACTCGCATGGAGCGCTCAGCGGAACCACGACGGCGTCGGTCTTCTTCCCCGTGGGCAGCGGCCTGGTGCTGAATGTGCTGGACGGACAAGACAAAACTACCGTAATCACCGACTATCGGTGGATCATCGAGGAAGACCGCACCTTCTATGTCGACCCGCACTGCTCGGCGAATCCTCCGCCCGCAGGCTGCCCGACATCCGGCTTGGGAATCGTCCCAACCCTGGGAACCAACTTCCACACCAGCTATATGCCATTTGTGGCGCAGGGCTGCACCGGTCCGCTATCGTGCGAAGGCGGCCAGATGGCAGTCAACCCGGCGACTGGCGTACACAGTAATGTCGTCTGCGATGTAGGCAACGGCGTTTGCCGGCCCGACACAACTGGAAACGGCAACACGATCGTGATGCCCGCTTCGGTCCATCTGGATCCGACCAAGCGCTACTACGTTTCAATTCTTCCCGGCGATGCAGCCAATCCGTTTACCTATGGATACTCGGGTGGCGCTTGCCAGCATGGAACCGCAAACGCTGGCGGAGCCAATTGCGGCCACGGCATGGGCGGAGCTCCGGTCCCGGCGCTCACTTGCACGCCTGCGCCCCCTGCTACTTCGTGCACAGCCGCGACTACCTACCCGACCGTCACGGTGATCACGCAACCCTCACCCTATCCGCCGGGCAAACTCTCCGTGTTTGTCTTCGAAGACGACTTCCCGCTGAACGGCGAGGCTGATGGCGGCGGCGGAATCGACGTGCTGTCCCCGGTCGAGCCCGGATTGGGCGCCTTCCAGCTTCATCTCTGGGACGCCATGGGCGGCAACGGCGACTTTACCGGACAGATGGGTTTCGACATGTTCAACCAGCCGCTGACCAACAGCCTGGCGGGAACAAAGGACCCAAACAACGGGAATGACGCGTGCCCGATCGGCGTCAACGAACTTAGCGCGACAAGCGGTGGGGCTCCGCAGACCCTCGCCAAAGATCCAACTGCAACCGGCATCACCGGCTTTATCGTGACCTGCCCGAAGTATGAATCGGACGGAGTCACGCTTTCTCCGCTCGCCGGCCAGGCGGTAATTCCCAACCTGATGCCCGGACGCTGGGGCGTAATTGCCACCCCAGGGGCTGACCGCATCGCCAGGGGCGAAGAGTGGCTCCAGACCAACACCCTGGACGGCCAGAAGGCCCACGACGTCTTTACCAGAATCGGCGAGCCCAGCTACTTCCAGGAGTTCGGTCCCGCGTCGTACCATGTCAGCATTGGATTCGCGAACCCCGCGATCATCAATGCCCGGCATCCATACGTCTGCAACGGCACCGATCCAAACCTTCCGCCTCCGACCGGCGGCTTCATTTGCAATAACACAATTACAGGCAAGGTTACCGGCGAACACCTGAGCCGCACGCCGGATGAAAGACTCTTTAGTACCGGTTCTCACGATACGTTCTACTGGAGCCAGTGCTATGTGAGCTTTGGAGATCCCGACGGCGAAGACTTCGCCTTCACCAAGTGCGCCAGCGATGGCACGTTCACACTCACCGGCCTTCCTGCCGGCGACTGGAGAGTGACCGTGTTCGACCAGTGGAACGATGCGCTGGTTGACGGTCTCTCAACACCAGTGGGAATCACTGGCAGCACCGCCGGCCAGAACATCAACATGGGCGATATCGCAACCACCCAGTGGCAGACCAACCTCTACACCAAGACCTTCATCGACGACAACAAGAATGGCCTCTGGGATAACGAGGCGGGAATTCCATTCGCGAACGTTGCGGTCAGATTGCGTGACGGCAGCCTGGAGAACCTGCTGGTTACAGACTTCACCGGCACTGCCAACTTCAACGAGACGTTCCCGTTGTTCAGCTGGTACACGGTTGAAACCGACGTGACCCGTTACAAGAACACCGGCACGCACGCCGTGTACGACGTCGGCGGCCCCGTGGATGGATCTGCGTCCTGCGGCATCACTGGCTACCCGCCATGCGGCAGTTCGACGATCGCGAAGAACCTGGCCAACACCGCGGAAATCATCTCCGTGCCGACCAACCTGCGCGTACCGGGCGCTATCTATTGCGCCAACGCGGACTGCACGGGCAAGGATATGAGCGGATTGGTCGGCAGCAAAACAAGCGACCCGCCGAGCGTTTGCACCACCAGCACGGCTACCCCTCCAGCGACGACCTGCTCGACCCAGCTGTCCTCGGGCCGCATCGATCCACCATGGGATGGCGTCGAAGGCTGGCAGGGCTTCCCCGGTCAGAACAACTTCCTCGAATTCGGCAAGGCTCCTTACTATGACGGCGAAAACGGCGGCATCAAGGGCCACGTCGTCTATGCATCGACCCGTCCGTTTGACGACCCCATGATGCTGGTCCAGACGCAGTGGGTGCCTCTGGTTCCCAACGTCACCATCAACCTCTACCAGGAAGGGTATGCGTCCGATAACATAACGCCAACTCTGACCCTGGTGGATCACACCAAGACCAGCAGCTTCGACGATTTCGCGCAAGGCTTCCGGGCAGACGGCGTTACGCCCAACATGAACTGCCCCGGCCAGGGCGCAAGCACCGGCGCGATTCCGGACCTTTTCTACTTCTCGCTGTACAACCAGCCGAACTACCTCAACTTCTACAACTCCGTGCACGGCGGGAATCCAATGACCCCGCTGCCGAACAACTCCCAGTTCAAGTGCTATGACGGCATGCACAACTGGAACCAGCTCCAGCCGGCGCCGTACGACGGCATGTACCAGTTCCCCAGCGTGACCTCTGTGGATGCCAACGGCAGGCCGAACGGGACGAACTGCACAATCTGCGCGGCCCATCTCGATCCAGTGCCGAGCTCCGGACCCGAAGCCGATCCTCTTAGAAGCGGCCTCCCCATGCTGCCCCCGGGCAAGTATGTGGTTGAAGTGGTTGTTCCGCCAGGATTCGAACTTGTCAAGGAAGAGGATAAGAACATCCTCATCGGCGACAACTTCATCGCTCCGGTGACGCAGCAGTTTGGCGGGTTGAGCAACATCTTCATCGTTCCCGACCAGGCCTCCGTGGCTGCCACTCAGCAATATCCTGGTCCCGGTTACAACGCGAACAACGCCCAGGACCCGACCAACAGCTTGGGAACGACTCCGCAGGAAGGCATCGTCCCCGGGTTTATCCCCGAGCCGATTTGGCCCTGCGTAGGCGAAATGCGCATTGTGCCCGACTACATCAGCTTGTATCCGAAATCACTGCAAGTCTCGCCGTTTGCCGGAGCCACGCGCCCCCTCTGCGACCGCAAGGAAGTAACCCTGAATGACAAGATGGGCGCGATCGCCAAGTTCTACGTCTACACTTCGACGCACATCGCCTCCAAGTTCACCGGCGGCATCACCGACGACTACACTTCGGAGTTCGATCCGTTCTCTCCGCAGTTCGGCGAGAAGTTCGCGCCGCCAGATCTGCCCGTCTCCGTCAAGGATTGGGCAGGCAACGAAATCTCCCGCGTGTACGCCGACCACTGGGGCGCATACGACGGCATGACCTACTCGACCTGGGAAGTGAACCCGCCGAACCCGACCGGGTACTCGCCCACCATGATGGTCCTTTGCATGAACGACCCAGGACCGATCCCCGGCCCCGGCGGAACCATGATCACCGACCCGGCGTACACCTTCGGCTACAGCCAGTTCTGCTATGAGCTGCCGTTCATGCCGGGGACCACGCAGTATCTTGATACGCCTGTCGTGCCCACGTCTGCCTTCGCCGGCGCAGGGTACAACAACGTCGATTGCGCCTATCCGACACTGACGCCGGCAATCGCCGAAGTCGATGGCGATGGAGTAGGACCTTGGGTGAGCGGTTCAGGTTCTGGGCATCATCTCACCATCACGGCTCTCGGCGATCAGGTCGTGACCAACTACGCCTACTCTGGGCCTTCAGCTAAAACGGCTCCGTTCAACCAGAAGACCGTCACCCGCCACTATGGTTTTGGCGCAACGCAGGGAACCGGGTCTGTGACCATCGGTGGAGTCAATGCACCGGTCACCGGCTGGAGCGACTTATCCATCACGGTAACGGTGCCTTCGGGCGTGCCGAACTGCCCTGTGCAACAGCAGGCGCAATACGGCGGCTCGAGCGCGCAATGCGGACAGTTGGTCATCACGACTGGCTATGGCAAGCAGTCGATCGATACCGTTAATGTAACCATTGGCGGCAAGACTCCGGTCCACGTCCTTGCCTCAGGTTCGATCCAGGCTGCGATTGACAATGCCGCGCCAGGCGACCTGATCATCGTGGATCCAACTGGTCCTCCAACATGCACCACCTCGGCTGGTGTTGCGACTGCCTGCAACACTGCCGGCGCAGTCGTAAATATCAATGCTGTGTCACACAGCGAACTGGTGCTGATGTGGAAGCCGGTCCGGCTGCAAGGCGTCGGCGCGGCCAGCAGCATAATCAACGCGAATACTCACCCGGCGGGCAAGCTCGACGCCTGGCGGCAACGCGTGGTTTGCCTGTTTGGGTTGAATCTGAATGGAACGCCTATCTCCACGTCCAATCCTTATGACCCGTCCGGACTTACGAGTTGCCCGTGGCCCGGCGTGAACCCGAGCTATTTCGTCGAGACAACCAACAACGCCCAGGTCGATCCATTGCCGCTCGAAGCAATCGTCGGATGGGACGCCTCGCAAAACGGCAACCTGGCCCAACTGCTGCAAGAGCCAACCCTGATGGGCGCGCTTGAAGGAGCGGGAATTACCGTACTGGGCAAGGGAGTCAACTTCTCTGCACCCGTGACTTCGGGTGGAGCTGGAGGTACATTGGGCGCCTTCCCGGCCGGCACCACCCTGCTCACTGGCCCGGTCACCACCGGCGGAGCCTATGGCAATGGCACTGGCGATTCCAACTCGCTGTGCACGAATGGTGCCAGCGGAGCTAACCCGTTCCCCAGCAACTTCATGTGCAACCCCTCGAGCATTGACGGGTTGGGCATCACCGACAGTTCCCAGGGCGGCGGAGCCATCTTCCTCCACGGCTGGAATCATAACCTGCAAATCGCGAACAACCGCATCTACAGCAATGCGGGCACACTCTCCGGCGGCATCAACCTCGGCCAAGGTGAGTTTGCTCCTTCAAACATCCAGGGCAGCACCACCAACGGAGCTCCCGGGTCGTGCGTGAACGACCCCTCGATCCCGGCCAACGCCGAGTTGCCCTATTGCGAAAACCTGCACGTCAACGTGCACAACAACAACATCTCGCTGAACTCTTCCACTGGCGACGAACTGTTCTCTGCAACGCCGGCGGGCGCGGGCGGTGTGAGCCTCTGCACCGGCGCTGACTACTACAAGTTCAACTACAACTGGGTCTGCGGCAACCTGAGCAGCGGAGATGGCGGCGGCGTCGGCCACTTGGGCTTCAGCTACAACGGCGACATCGAACACAACTCCATCCTCTTCAACCAGAGTCTCAACCCGACCATCCCCGCCAACGGCGGCGGCCTGCTCCTCATGGGCACGCCCGACGTTGATCCCACATGCGGAGCCACGACTGACCAGGACTGCGTCCCAGCCCTTGGCTCAGTTGGGCCGAGCGACGGCGTAGGTCCGAATCTGGTGGTCAATGGCAACCTGATCATGGGCAACGCCGCGGAATCCGGCAGCGGTGGCGGATTGCGCCTCCAGAACGTAAACGGTTCGGAAGTGGTAGCCTTCCCGTCAAATCCAACCCAGTGGTACTCGCCCACGATTACCAACAACATAATCGCGGACAACGTTGCCGGCTGGGATGGCGCGGGAATCTCGATGGTGGACACCCTGAACGTGAACATCATCAACAACACGATTGTTTCGAACTCGACGACGGCCTCGGCCGGCATCCTGTTCACCACGATCGGATATCCGCTGGCCAGCTCGGAGGGAGCCAATTGCGTCATCGGCACCGAAACTTCGTGCCCGCAAATCTCCGGACTTGTGAGCATCGCGAACAGCGCTACTCTGGTAGCGAATCTGCCCGCATCGGTCACCTGCCCTGCGAACCACTATCAGGGCACGACGCAGATCAATGGCACCTGCAGGAACTTCTCCTATCCGCTGCTGGAAAACAATATCTTCTGGCAGAACAGTGCGTACTACATTGGCATTGGCGCTCTCAGCGCGCAATACCAGCAGAATGTGGTGTCGCTCTATAACGCATTCACCACGACGCTGGCCCCGACGCAGCCGCAGGCTGACGCCTCGACTGCAAACCCCGGTGGCGGCGTCACCATCACCGGTGGTACCGGCGCCTGCGTAGCCGCAAGCTTCTGGGATATCGGCGTACGCGGCGACAACGGGCCGGCCAACCATGGGTCCGGGGTCACGCTCGCCCCGATTTACTCGGTGATAACCAGCACCGCGGGCTACGATTCGTCTAACAGCTCCAACAACCCGAACTTCGTCAGCCAGTACTGCGACGGTGCGCGGACTCCTCCGGAATTTGGAGCTTCTGGCTGGGCTGTGCCGCCGGGAATTGCCGACGCCACGGTACCCAACCCGATCTTCAACCTGCAACCGGTTGCCACAGTGGACGAAGGCAACAACTGGATCAACATGCGTTGGGGACCTCTGTCTATGGTCAATCCGGTTACCTATGGCCAACTCGGCAACTACTCGTTGTCGGCAGCCATCGGTAATGTCACGACCTCTGAGCCGAATTACAATCTCGTACCTGGCAGAGACTTCTTCGGCAACCCGAGGCCGGAAGCTGGAAATGATAACGTGTTCGACGCAGGTGCGGTGGAGTTCCCGGCGACGGTTACTGTGCTTCCTCCGTTTGCGAGTTCGTTATCGCCAACTTCGGGAGCGCTGGGCACAACGGTTACTGTAACTCTGACAGGCGCCAACATGACGTCAGTCAGCTGGTCCAGTACAGCCCCGTCACCCGTGTCGTTTGGGAACTGGACCGTTTCGCCTGGAGGAGTTACGGCCACCGCAACCATCCAGATCCCAACCACGTCGACGTCTGCGAGCTTTGCCGTGAGTGTTCTGGTTAATGGCACCCTCACATTCAACGGCACGTTCACCGTCACTCACGCAACAATAGCGATGACTGCGCCAACGCCGGCATTGACTACGACAACAGCCAACACAACCACGAAGAGCGGCACCGTCACCGTGAATAACACCGCCACGGGAGCAACTGCCGGGCCGTTCACATTTACTGCAGCGCCTGCGTTAAATGCCGGTGCTCCGGCTGGCTTCACACTTACCGGCGGCACCTGTGCCAACGGCGTGGTGATTCTGCCAGGCGGCAGTTGCACAGTCATCGTGCAATATGCGCCTCCATCGACGGCGACTGCAAATGCGAACCTAGTGCTCACCGGAACGGGGATTAGTACTCCGACCGTGAGCGGCGCGAGCTTCAGCGGAAACTAGACAAGCCGTGCAGCTCCGGACATCCAAACCAGGATGTCCGGAGCTGTTGGGGCAACGAGGGACACTATGAGTTGCAGCACAATCCTGAATGTTCGCCGCACCGGTTCGATAGGGGCGGCTTTGTTGCTGGCGGGAAATTTCGCGAGCGCCATTCTGGTTTTACCGGTCGGGGCCCAAACAGCAGCGCCGGCCGCATCGACGGCGCCGGCAGCGAATCCCGCACCGGCTCCCACTCCATATCGAACTCTGGCCAATCACATTCCGAATCGTGAAGCGGCCTACTATGAAGCCGTCTGGGGAATTGGCGAACCCAGCGTCAAGGCGGTCGAGTCCGGGGTGATCCTCCGGTTCAGCTACCGTGTTTTGGATGCGGCAAAGGCCACGCCGCTGATGGACAAGAAGGTCGAGCCTCTCCTGGTAAGCCCGGAGAAGGGGATCAAGCTGGTAGTCCCGTCAATGGACAAAGTGGGCCAGCTGCGACAGGCGCCTCACGAGATCGAAGCCGGACAGTCCTACTGGATGGCGTTCTCAAACAGCGGCCGGCTGCTGAAATCCGGCGACCGCGTGGACATAGTAATTGGAAATTTTATCGCAAGAGGACTACTGGTCGAATAGCGTTCAACGCCTGCTCCTCCACCAGGAACAGGCCGACATTGAATCAAAATACTTTCAATTCCAGAGAGAGATCCTAATGAACAAGAACCGTTTTGCAGAATCAGTGGCCGTTGCAGTTGGACTTGTTGTCCTGTCTGCGGCGCCAGGCTTTGCCCGCGCACAGAATGCTCAGCCCGTTCAAGTTTCAGCTCCGAATGCGGCTTTATCTGGAGCTCAACCGAGGAGCGTCTCCACCCTCGAGGACGATTTTGCCGGCTTGACTTACACCGATGAACAGAAAGCGGAGATTGAAAAGATTCGTAAGGCGTCAGCCGCGCAAAAGCAAGTGATTGCAAAGGATGTTGATTTAACGGCGGACCAAAAGGACGCCATGATTACCGGCTACACCCGCTTGGAGTATGGCCGGATCTTTAAAGTGCTGACCCCCGATCAGCAAAGACAGGTTCGCGACAAGATCGTCACTCGTAAGAATGCTGACTTGGCAGCGCGGAGAAAGCAGCCTCCGCAAAACTAAAGGTACAAGGGACATCGCCTCGTGGTTGACGTCCCAAGCCCGCCTTGGCTGGCAAGAAACCGAGTTCGCATGAAGTTGTCATAGGTCAATTTCCGGCGGATTCACTCGTGATTCAATGAATGCTGTGAAACTGCTTTTTGGAGCGGATTCGAGACCATCGATCGAGCGTTCCTGTAAAGCGGTTGATAACAAATCTGTTGGCGTGAGGTGCACACATGCTACGTAAGTTGCTTGCAGTTGGTCTTGTTGTTGGATTCGCTCATTCCATTTCGGCCGCCGGTGACACTCCCGCGGCTCCGGGCAAACTATCCGCCGCGGAGATCGTCAGCAAGAACGTGGCGGCGCGCGGCGGATTGAAAGCATGGCATGAGGTCCAGACAATTTCTGAATCGGGGAACCTCGGCGCCGGCGGCGATCAGCGGGGAGCGGCAACACCCCAACCCACAGTGCCCGCGGGGACACATTCGAAGGCAATGCCCATACCGACTTCTCCACGCCTCGCGAAAGAGGCTCAGCTTCCCTTTGTGATGGAAATGGAGCGCCCGCGCAAGGTGCGCTTCGAGCTCCAGTTCGCGGGCAAGACCGCGATCCAGGTTTACGACGGGATGAATGGCTGGAAGGTTCGGCCGTATCTGAATCGCCTCGAGGTGGAGCCATTTACCGACGAAGAGGCGCAACTCGCCTCGATGCAGCCCGACCTGGACGGCCCGCTGGTTGATTATGCCGCCAAGGGAAGCCGGGTGGAACTTGACGGCGTTGAGAAAGTGAACGACCGGGATACCTACAAACTCAAGGTGACGACAAAGAGCGGCCAGGTTCAGCACGTATGGGTCGATGCAGAGACGTTTCTTGAAACCAAAGTCGAGGGTCAGCCGCGGCGGCTGGATGGAAAGATGCATCCGGTAGAGATCTATTACCGGGACTACCGTCAGGTCAGCGGCCTTGAGATTCCTTTCGTTCTTGAGACTCATGTCCTTCCGACCCAGGAAGCGGGGAACGGATTCAAGAGTGTCGCCTATCCCGCAGAGAAGATTGTCATCGACAAAGTTACCGTGAATCCGAAGTTGGAGGCGGCGGATTTCGCGAAGCCGCAGATTGAAACCGCTACAGCTCACCGCTAAGGAGCTCGACCGCATCTGATTCTCCGGATCGGTCAAGATGCATTCGGAGAATCAGGTGGCTAATCGCCATTCGCGGCAAGCCATTCAAGGGAATGCCCGTGAGTTGTTTTGCAAGGCACGGATAGTGCATTTTCAGAGGTCACGTTTTTTGAGATCGATCTAAACTTCCGCTCTCTTTTGAGCCATCGACGAACGAATTCCGATGGAGATAGCGGGTTGAAGGACCAGTTCCAAAAGCGCATGCACTTTCCGGCTCCAATCGGTCTATTAGTCCCCGCGGACAGCCGGTCGGATCGCATCCAAGCGCGGCAACTGTTGTGCAGCGGTGATTCTTTCCCCCCAGTCGCGGCCAACAGCAGTTCCCAAAATTTTGCGGGCAGGCTCAAAGGCAGGGTCGATGGAAAGCATTGGGTACAGGGGTTATCCCAAGCCATACTGGGGCGGTCCGGAGTTGAATCCCGGTCGACCGTCGGGGGAAGTCGGGTCACGTACTGCAGGGGAGAGAGTTTCGCCGGATCCGGAGCGCGCAAGTCTGCAAGATAATTACGAACAGATGACCATCGCGGAGTTCGTGAAGGCCAAGTTTCTTCCAGAGCATATCGCAACCAAGCGGACCCCTGGCAGACGCCACTACCAGGCGATTCTGAAGCACGTGTTCCCCCCTGAAGAAGTCGACGTGATCTTCGGCGTCGATACTGCAGAGTCAAAAGCAAAGCTTAAGGCTCTCCCCAATTGGCCCTATTTGAACGAGGTCCGGCTCTGCGACACTCATCCGGAACACATACAGCGCCTTGTGTCGGCCGCAATGCAAAGCGGCTATTCCACGCAGACAGCCAAACACATTCGCAATGTTGTCAGCGCGGTATTTACCCACGCAATCAGACGCCGATACTTCGCGGGCGAAAACCCGGCAATTGCTGTCGTTTCGCCTGGAATGACGCGAAAGGTAGCTCATTCGCTGACATTCGACCAGATCGTCAAAGTCCTTCAATCCATGCGCTATCCGGAGTTGGAGATTTCGCTGCTCGTGATCTTGACCGGGATGAACGTGGCGGAGATCTGCGGGCTCCAGTGGAAGCATGTAAACCTGGCGGATCACAGCGTCAATCGAGAAGGTGAGCTGATTCCGCCCAGGACGATCAGCGTCAGGAGCCAGTGGTACCGCGGAGAGTTGAGCAATGTGCCGGCAGGCCGAAGGAAAAACATTCCGATTCCCAGCCTGCTGCATTCGATGTTCATCAGGCTCAGTCGGGTGACCTGCACGGGTTGGAACGATTTTGTGCTGATTACCAAGGGCGGCCGGCCCATAAATCAGATCAATGTCGCAGCGCGGCGGTTGAAGTCCATCGGAGAAACATTCGAGATGCCGTGGCTTTCGTGGCAGGTTTTTCGCCGCACCCGCGCATCTCTGGTTCACGAGTTCGGCACGCAGTATCAGCAACGACTGGCTGTGGCGATGGCGATTGAACCGGATTCGCCCCAGATTACATTGGTCGCCAAAGGCCACCAGCCCAGGCACGAATAGAGTTTTCCCCCACGCCGCAGTCTGGATTCAGGTTGGCGAGCCGGCATCGAATGACGAGATCTTCACGAATTCGAGCGATTAAATCATGCTCGAGGATCGACCGGGTCCCAGACATCCCACATACATCGTGAGGTGCGCTTTTCTATTGCGGAGTTTCTTGCGATGGAGGAGGGCCACCCACGGGAGTTGGCAGGGAGGCTCCTGGATTGAAGCCAGGGGCTCCCGTCTTCTGCGGCGGCTCCTGCGGGGCAAGGACAGTTCCGCGCATCCCCAGGTCGGCGTAGGGATCGTAGACGAATTCCCACTGGTTGTAGTGATCCTTTGTCTTGTATACGAGGATCGATTGCTTCGTGCTGATAGGGGAAAAGCCGATGATCGGCCCGCCTCCCTGTGCCTGGTCAATCACGCTCGCCCCGGAGTTCGATGCTGAGCTGTCGCCGGAACCGTCGCTGCCTGAGTTCGATGCGGAAGCTCCTCCCACAAGGGATGCGGCAGGCACTGCACCGATCCCGGCCCCTGAGGCCGCCGTTATTCCAGTGCCCAATGTCATTCCAAAGAAGCCAATTGCGGTTGGGGCCTTGTTCTGTCCATAAAAGATCGGCTTCCAGTCGTCCTTGCCGGTGAGCGGATCGGAATATTTCTTGCGCAGGAAGCGGATATTGTTGCTGTCCTCAAGCGCATCGATGTTGGTTGGGTAACCGTGGAACCGCCTGTAATAAAGCTGAAGTGCCCGGATGTACTGCTGGCCGCGGTGCATTGCCTCAATCTCCTGATCGCGCCGGATCTCATCCCGCACTCTGGGCAGGGCAACTGCCAGCGACATAATGAGCAACGCGACCATGAGTGTAAGCACGGCCAGCATGTAGCCTTCTTCAGAAGTGCGGGGGCGGCGTGTCTCGATGGCAGTTGTCATCAGGGCGGCCTTTTACTTCTCAGTCACGGCGATGGTCTGGGTGTTGTTGAATCGCAGATCGGTCACCTGAACGCCCGTTGGTTTAATCGTTCCCACCTTGTAACGATGGAACATGATCTCGCCGCTCCTGGCAATGAAGGTTTCGTCCTGGTGAGAAAAAAGCGCGTCGTATGACTTGTCGATGCTTTGCACGTAGCCCAGGTAGTGGAGATCGATGGGAGGAGGCCCGGTGGGCGCAGGCGGCGTGTTCGAAACCTCCTGGATGGGCCGCACCGGGGCGATTGGTGCTTCGATCTTGACTGGCTTGGACTCGCCGGAAAAGATGTTCCTTCCCGTGCTTTTGTAATCCACTCGTTCGCTGCGTGCCAGGCTGCCAATTTGCAGCTTCGGTTCGATGCCGGCAATGTCCGGCCTTCGAGGCGTGCCGGGTGCGCTCATGAGATTTGCGGAGGCGGGTGTCGCAGGCAATCGAGTTGGTGTCGGGCCGGTGAATGCGCTGTGGAGCTCCCAGACCGCGATGATCGCCACCACAACAAAAAGGGCAGCGACCAGGTAGACCTGGCGTTTGTTCTCTGTTCCGAGAGCGATTGCCATGTCTACTCGCCCTCCCGTCCGGAAGCAGAAGGCTTGGACTCAGTTTGGCTTGCCTTCTGCCTGGTGGGCAAACCGCTGGCAGCCGCATCGGCTGCCCGGAGCCACGTCGATGTGCGAAGCCTCAGGCTCACCATGCCGCCCTCCTGGCCCGTCAACACCATATTCCGGATGACAAAGAAGTCCTGATCGCGCTCCAGTTCATTCACGAAGCGCATGATCTGGGGATAATCACCGCTGATGCCCGCCTCCATTGAGATCTCAGTAAGGTCAGTGCCCGCGGGACCCTGCGTGTATTGGACATTTGTAAGCCGGGCTCCCGATTTCACTTCCAACTCGCCCATCCGGGTTGCGAGCGATGAATAGTCTGCGGGAATGCGATTGGCGTAGAAGTTCTCGATCTGCTTTCGAGTTTCAACCACTCGCATGTCCAGGCCGCGCAACGGAATCGTCTCCATCGTGAGAGCCTTGAGCTGCGCCTCTTTCCCCATCAGCTCAGCCGTGGCCTTGCTGTCAAGCGCAGTCCAGTCAATGCAGAGCCATACAAACATCCCGGCGAGCAACAAGGTCAGTGCCAAAAGCCCTGCGCTGTGCAGGGCGAGTGGTGAGCTGAGGCGCTTTCGCCACATGGCGCGTGAAGCATCGTTCATTGCATGCCTCCGGCGCGCGCTTGGTGACGAGCAATCGGTCTTGCGAGGACGCGGTGCACTGGGTGTTTATGACTGTGGCGGGCGGCAACAGGATTTGAAGGATTCGTATTGATCGCTGCCGAATCAGTTGTCGAAACGATCGGTGTGGACTGATCCGCAATGTCTGGATTGTATTCGGCGAGCAGGTCAAAATTCGTGGGCGTGGAGGCTGAAACAGGCCCCAGCTTGTCATTGGGCCCCGAACCGGTGTCCGCGGACTCGTTCACGATTCGGGGAAAAAGAAAGCACCTGGAGTGTTCGAGATTCTGAACAAGTTCGATACTCCGATCGCGAGGGCCGAGAACGCGCAAGTGAAGAGTCACGTGACCGTTCTTGGACAAAAGCGGTTCAATTGCTGTGACCCTGACCCCGGTCGGGAGAGCGGTCTCCAAATCCTCCATCACCAGGGTCCAGGAAAATGACTTTTGACTGATAAGCAGATTGAGATTCTTCGTATCAACCTGGGTCCGGGCATTTTCCGGCTGATTCATGGTGAGTTCATAGCCCTGCTGTTCGTGCAAAATGTTCGCAATCTGGCCATCGAGCGAACGAATGCGGGCGTGTTCTTCGAGGGCGTTGCGGTGGACCACTCGCAGCACCAGCCCAAGAACAATCACCGCCAGCGCGAGAACACCCATGGCGACGCGCATGCGCACCAGGGTTGAGCGCAAATCGGCGAACGGTCGAGTGGCGAGGTTGAGAGAGATGAGCATCGCTACTTACCTTGCTCCCGCTAACGCACCTGCGACGCCGGCAAAGCCGGCGCCGCCCAGCGGAGTTGTTTGCCCCATTTCAGGCCGGGCAACGAGATTTACGACGTTCATTTCTAGTCCTGCCATGGCTCTGGCAAACTCATCGGCAGTGCCGGCACCGTTGTAATAGAGGCGTTGCGGGCGGTTCAATAACTTGTCTTCAAAATACGCGGCGGCAACGGCAATGGCGCGACGTGCCTCAGAGAGCCGAAGGTCCGGCTCTTCGGCGAGTTCGAGTGTTCGATAAAGCAATAGCTCATTGCCTCTTGTTATGGCTGTAGTGATCGACCGATCGGCAAGGCAGGCGGTCAGCGCCGGGACCGGCGAGTCAAGAGCCGCCAGCGCCGCCAGGCCGGATGCCAGGACTACGCCGGGCTCATATTCGGCTGCCCGTACGGCAGATTCATATTCTTCGAGGATGTGATTCGGAATTATCGCCGCCAGGACCTTGCACGTCGTCTCGTCTTGGGAAAGCACCTGGTAGGTCACCCTCGCATGTTCCACATCGAACGGAGCCACCTTGCGCAGCCTGAAACGCAAGATCGATATTGCTCCCGCATCGTCTTTGGGTAAGGAATCGAATTCCAACAGAAAAACGCGGACCGAGGTATCAGGCAGAACCAGCGTGATGGCCCGGTTTTGAGGCGAAACTTGTTTCAGCGTGGAGCGGATCGCCTCAGCAAGGAGTTCAGGCTGCCGCACATTCGACTCGGCGATTCCGGGTTGAAGAACGTTGGCTGGTATTGACTGATACGCATACACCGGCGCCTGCCCCGGCGAGGGAATGGCAGCCGCCAATACCCCGGTGGGTGCAATCTCAACCGCCGCGGGGGGACGTCCGGCGCGGTGCGAACCGGCAATCACTTTGCTCAGGATCGATCGCATTGTCTTGAGCCTCGATAATCCGACCTTCAACGCCCGGGGAATGCGGCTGAGATCTGCGGGAAAAGGTCAATCAAAAAGCCTGAGCTTTGGCGGCGTACTTGTTAGGGTTGTTGCGGAACTGCCGCCGGTGGTTGATTGGTCTGTGCCGGAGCAGGCGCAGACGGGTTTACTTTTGCATCCGCCCTGCGGTAGGTCACGGAGTTTTCAGATCCGAGGTCGACCATCTTCAGGTTCTCGTCGGTGATCTCGGTCGAACGGATAATGTGGGGGATAATAGCGAAGACAATCTCATTTTGCTGGCGGTCCTTGTTCTCCTGGCCGAATAGATATTTCAGAATCGGAAGGTTCAGGAGCCCGGGATAGCCGCTGAGTGACCGGGTCTCGGTGTCCTTAAGGATCCCGCCGATCAGATTCACTTCGCCATCTGCCAGGCGCACTTCATGTTCGATGTGCCGTTGTCCTATCGTCGGTTCGGTAACCCCATCGACGGTCTGCTCGCCGGTAACCGAGGAGACTTCAAGCGAAAGTTTGAGAGTCACATCGTTCCCGGAGTGGACATACGGGGTGATTTCGATAGTGACGCCGACATCGATGTACTGGAACTGAGTATTCACTCCTTGGGTAAGCCCGCTCTGGAAGGATCCGGTCGCAATTGGAATGCGATCACCGATCTTGAGCGAGGCCTTGTCGCTATCCATTACGCGAACTTCGGGGCGCTGAATAACCTTTGTCGCACTGTCAGAGGCCATAGCGGTGAAACTGGCGCCGGGAATGGATATGGAAATGTCGCCCGCCGTGAGCGCTGGGAAGGAATTGAGGTTAAGCGACGAACCCCCGGACCCTGAAGATGAAGTGCCACCCGGCGCAATGGAAGCACTCACGCTGTTGGGCAGAACCGCACCCAGCGTACGAAGCCGGCCCCGGCTGACTTCCATCACCACAACATCGACCAGAACTTCCGACTTTGGCTTGTCGATGTCGCCGAGGAGCTTCTGCGCCAGTACCATCTGGTCCGGCGTGCCGCGAAGCGTGAGCGACCTGAGTTCCGGCGTTACCTGAATCTTGTTAATGTCAAGAATCCCCTTCAGGGTGCCGGCCGCCTGCTGCAAGTCGGCCGGAGTGGAAGCATTGCGCAAATAGAACGTCTTCATTACGGACTGCTGCAGTTCCTTGCGCTTGGAGCTGCTGTCGGCCGAAACCATGATTGTGTTCGAGGTCATTGGACGCCAGAAGGTCTTCGATTGGATGGCGAGCATGCCCAGTGCATCGCCCAGACTCACGTCTGACAACTCAAAAGTAATCTTCTCGGGCTTGTAATCGGGGTCCACCAGAATATTGAAGCCGCCGAGTTTTCCGATCGTCTTGTAAATCGCATCGGCGGTCGCCGTCATGTGAATCGAGACCGGAATGTCGGACTTGAAGTCCAGCCTCACCGGGCCGGCTGCGCCTCGTGCGTCTTTCTCCAGCGCGGACGTCGGATCTATCGATTTGTGGGCGAGATCCTTCTCCCGAGCCTGTTTCTCTATTTCGTCAACAGTCCGGCGAGCCTGGCCCATTGCCTCGAAGTTGCTCGGGTCGATCTGCGAGGCCAGGCGGAACTCCGCCAGCGACTCCTGCAGCTTTCCCTCGTCGCGCATCCCCTCGCCCGCATGGATGTGTTGCGCGGCCGCGTAGAAACGCACGCGCACGTAGGCAGCCATGTACTTGGGATCGGATGGCTTGGAGTCATGCGCTTCCTTGTAAGCCTGGTATGCGGTGTCCAGATCGTTCTTCTGTTCTGCACGCTCCCCAGACTTGTAAGCTGACTCGGCACTCTTTCCAAAAACCGGCGCCACAAAAACGCAAGCCAAAATTGTACAGAATAAGAACCGTGATCGCATCTTTTCGCCCCTAACCCGGTGATGCAACGACCCCAAGCAACCACTTCAATTGCCCTAAGCAAGCACTCTAGATGCTCAAAGACCAGAACTCATTGCTCAAGATCAATTTCTCCGTGCTGTTTGCTTTAAAACAGACATGGTTAGACTCCACGAGAGTGCCTGTGCGAAAAATGATTGCTAATCCAAGCTGGTGCTTTCAAGTAACTGATTGTTATTAAATAGTTTAAGTTGGCATTTAGCTGATACTCAGGAATTGGAGAGAAACTGCGAACGCGATTCCAGACTGGCTGTTTGCTCCTTTGCAAAGACTGAATTTGCTTTACCATGCACGATTGTTGGATGAGTGCTCGTCGCCGGCCAATCAGGCCGAATCCAAGCAAGTTTTCCCGAACGAGCATTGAGCGACCGATGCCTTGACGATTTGGTGAGGTGCGGAAGCACAAAAGGAGGTCTAACTATGCTCGAATTCTGCTTATTGGCATTCGCGCTCGCATGTGCCTGGCAACTCACAGTTAGAACCCAGCCTGCTGGGAAGCCGGCCGTCGTTGCCGTTAAACCTGCCGGCAGACTTGGCCGGCCAAAGGGAGGGAGACCAACCTGGCACGCCTGAGGCTTAGACCTTCACCGCCATTCAGCAATGAGGTGAAGGATCGGTGGCAGGTCAATGCTATGGATTTGGTTTGCGGCAGGCGAGGGCTCCTTGGCTAATTGGAGCTTCCCGCTACTCGCCCGATGCGGACTTGAGGCGACCGGCGGCGTTTCCTTTGAAACATACGGCGCCTGGAACAGGGCCTGTATTGCATCAATGAGCGGCACTCGGCAAATTGGAAGGTTGAATTGCACTGCAGTCCGAGCTCTTGAAAACGGATATCGATTCGGTTGTCCACTCGACCGGCTGTGCTTCCGACCCCACCTGGATCGTTCCAATGAAGTGAATCTTGCCCTTTACATGTTCGGCGTCGGTCCAAGTCGATTCCAAAGCTCCCTTGCCGCTCATCCTTCCTGAACATATATAGTCCGCCGTGACATTACCTGGCGTTATCACCTTGTTTTCAAGCGAGCATTCGCCGCGCGACTGAGGGAGCAGGGCGCCGTATTTATCGATCATCTCCTGCGTAAGGCAGACCTGCGTTGTGTGTGTGCCACCCACAAGAGGCTTGCCCTCCGATTTGGGAATCGATGGAGCCTCTTGCCAGGTCGTCGTCGTGGTGGTTTCCCATAGGCCGGCTTTTCTGGTTCCAGCCGAGGCCATAATTGCTCCGGCGCACAGCCAGAAACCAAATGCTATCCATAGTCGGGAGTTGCGCATGATTGGTCCTTGTTGAAGCCTGATGAGTTGTTTTATTAGTGGGTATCGCCGCACTCAACAATTTCTTATACTACACCTGCAACTGTCGATTCATCGCAGTGGTACTTTGACACTGGTACCAAGAATCCAATCAAGGAACCAGGCAGGGTCAAGGGATCGCCCGGCGAACGGACTTATGGCGGTCGCAGTCGAAATAGATGCAGAAAACTTGCTGTCGGATGAACGGGCCAGAACCACTCTGGGATTAGAGAAAACCGGGCTTTTCGGGTGCCTCGGGTCTAGGACGCGGCGTACCCAATGCGGTCTGCTTATTTTGCTGGAAATCGATTAACGCTTCTCAGCCCAACTGTCCTCTGCTTGTCGTTCTTGACGGCGCGCGTCGGATAGGCACTGGTGACTTTCGAACCCAGTCGCTGAAATGCGGAAGGCGCATGAGGCGCCTTCTCTTAATCCTCGTCGCCCACCATTAACAGCCGTTTGACGTCGAGCACTACCACCGCTTCTCTGCGCGGCAGGACCAGGCCCTCTTCGCTCCATTTCGACAAAATGCGGCTGATGGTGAACAGGGTAGTGCCGACCATCTGGGCCAGTTCCTCACGCGAAAGCGAAACCCGGATTCCCTCATGGCCTTCCTTGCCAACGTGCTTTAGAAGCCGGTAAAGAGTCAAAGCGAGCCGTTTGGCAACTTTTTCGGTGGCCACTTCGCGAAACCTCTCCTCGAGTTCGCGCAACCTGCCTGACAGAATCTGATTGATGTTCTTCCGCATCTGCGGATAGTCCGCCAACAAACTCTGAAGCCGGGAGTATTCCCAGGTCAAAGCCCTGCATTGCTCCATCGCGCGCGCGGAGCACGTGTGATGGCACACAGGTGCTTCAATGTTCGCGCCCACAGTTTCTCCCTCACCATTCATCCAGAGGATTACTTCGTTGCCATTGGCGCTGAGTTGGGTAAGTTTCACGCTGCCAGTCTGAATAAGGACAAGGTTCCGCACCGGCTGGCCTTGCATGAACAGCAGCTCGTTGCGTGCAAACCTTCGCGCGCTGGCGCAGGAAGCGATCTCCCAACACTCTGTTTCCGTGAGTCCAGCGAATAGTGCCGATGCGCACATCAAAACTACGCGTTCGGCTACGCTGGAATCCTTATAGTACAAACCGCTTGTATGCCTGATTGCCGCCAATTGTAGTGACGCCATTTAACATCTCCAAGACAACTAAATCGAAGTGCGGTAACTCATTGCACTTCCGAATTTTTCGATTTCGAATTCGAATGTCTTTGAAACCAACGGGAGATTCAAAGGCGTTCGAGAGAGTTTCGGCTTGCATGCCCGGTTTGATTGCGGGTTCCCGCTCTTACCGGTTTCATTCTGGAAAGACCGACTTTGAAACCTGATTGCTGCCAGTTTCAGAGGCAGAATTTGCAATGAAGTTTGAAAAACTTGCTCGTTCGCTTATGAAGTCAGCTAGTGCGAATGGGGAAGATCCGCAAGGGAAGCCGTCGATGAGAGTGATGCCAAAAAGCGCTTATTATTATGCCCCGAGCCTGGCGGTACCGAATGGCCCCAGCGGCTGTGCCGCTTCCTATACTCGAAGACACTTATTTTGGGCTTGATGAATCCTCGTTCATCTAACCTTTTGCAAGTAGTGCGCCAAACAGTCTATGTTTAGATTCAATGACTTGCGCAGGGCAATTAAGGGAGGTGTGCATTTTTTTGCGCAATCAGTGAGCAGAAAGCTTCTCTGTGGCATGGTTGGACAGGGCTACGAATTGCAGAGACGGTTCAGCGGAGGCAGAAGAATCTCCTCCGATCACTCCGATCTCGGCTCACTTCCCAGCCCATTGTGGGGCCTGGGTGGATGTGTTTTACCAGAAATCAGACATCCCAATCAGTCGGGATGATTCATTCGGAGCCTCCTTCCGCCGGCCGGTCTTTCCTGCAGAACGAAGAAAGCTACGGCAGAAGCTGTTGTAGCCTGGCGCGGTCGGCGCGAAGATTCACAAACTACTATATTTAATCGACTTAACTCTACTATCAGGAGGATGGCTCGTTACGGGTAGGCGATCCCATCCCCTTCACTTGCTCCAGCGCAAACACTCACATTGATCAAAAATGCTAGTGTTTCCCTGATCGACATTTCTAAAACTCCGAAACCCGCGTCGACTGGAATTCAACCGCATCAGCAGGGAGGTATCTGGTGAAGAGGAAAGGGATCTACTTTCTTCTGCCCGTGGTGGGCCTGATTGCGGGACTCGCCCTTGGACACTTTCGCAATGAGACGAAGGTAAGTTCGGCACGTCAAATCCTCTATTATCAGGACCCGATGCATCCGGCTTATCGGTCAGACAAGCCCGGCATCGCCCCGGATTGCGGTATGGATCTAGTCCCCGTTTATGCCGACGATGCGGGAAAAGCAGTCACTTCCGGTCAGAAATCCGCTCCCGGCATGGTGGAGATCGATCCTGCTGCGCAGCAACTCTACGGAATCAGACTGGCCAAGGCAGAGAGGGATCAGGGCAAAGGAAGCATTCAGGTCTTTGCTCGCGTTCAGGCCGATGAGACCCGCATCTATCGCGTCACTGTCGGGACCGAAGGCTATGTCAAGGAGACGCACGACGACGCTATCGGAACCCATGTAACCAAAAACCAGCACCTTGCCACAATTTATTCTCCTGACTTCCTGGCCCTCGCCGGCGGGTACCTGGCCGCAAACGAGACGATGCCAGGATCTGCAGCCATGGCGAGGGACAGCGCCAATGGGACCAATTACCAGGGGCTGGCCGGCTTGTCCGCCCGCGCCGACAGGTTGCGGAACCTCGGCATGAGCGACGTTCAAATCGAAGAGATAACCAAAAGCCACCGTCTTCCAGAGGATGTCTATGTCGTGGCGCCGGTCGATGGATTCATCCTCAACCGCAATGTAACTCCCGGTATGCGGTTCGAACGGCAAGCGGAACTATATACCGTGGCGGACCTGAGTCACTTGTGGATCGTCGCGGAGGTCTTCGGTCGCGATGCGCAGGCCTTCCGTCCGGGAACTGCGGCCCGCGTTACTCTGCCCGAAACAGGCGAGAGCTTTCGAGCGGTTGTGAGCAATGTGTTGCCGGAGGTGGATCCTGTCACTCGCACTTTGAGGATTCGCCTGGAGGCGGAGAATCCTGGATTCAAGCTCCGTCCCAATATGTTCGTCAGTGTGGATCTGCCAATGTCGCTCCCCTCGGGCCTTAGTGTGCCGGTGGATTCGGTTCTTGATTCCGGACTTTCGAAGAGGGTCTTTGTTCAGGTTTCGGAGGGCCACTTTGAGTCACGGCCGGTCGAGACCGGCTGGCAATTGGGAGATCGAGTCCAAATCGTCAAAGGACTCTTGGCGGGCGACATGGTTGTCTCTGCCGGAACTTTCCTGGTTGATTCAGAGAGCAGGCTGCAGCTGGCTGACAAGTCAGCCAACCCATTGGATGCGACCCCACACGCGAACGCCGCCATGGAACACCGGATGAATTGAGTTCCCATGGCAAATTGCAAATTAAGCGTCAGGACCTTTGAAACCCGGGGCGGCCGTTTGTCTCTTGAATGGACCGCTGAACAGCGTGATTGCCGGGCCCGGCGGGGCATAAGGCTCTGGTGGAGGCTCCAAAAGTGATCGACCGGGTTATTGAGTTTTCAATTCGTCATAAGCTGGCAATCATCCTTGCGGTGGCGGCTGCCAGCGTCTATGGCTGGTGGTCGATCCTGCATACGCACCTGGATGCTCTCCCTGAGCTTGGCGATACCCAGGTCATCATCTATTCTCGCTGGAATCGCAGCCCGGATCTGGTAGAGGCGCAGGTGACCTATCCGATCGTGACGGCTATGTTGGGTGCTCCCCATGTCAAAGCTGTTCGAGGCGTCTCTGATTTCGGCTACTCCTATGTGTATGTAATATTCGACGACAAGACCGATCTCTACTGGGCACGCTCACGAACCCTCGAATATCTGGCCGGCGTTCTGGGCAGGATGCCGGACGGTGTCAAGACCGAACTCGGTCCGGATGCAACCAGCCTTGGTTGGGTATTTCAGTACGCACTGGTCGATACTACCGGTCAGCACAGCCTTTCCGAGTTGCGCTCCTACCAGGACTGGAACCTGCGCTACCGCCTCACCTCAGTCCCGGGCGTTGCCGACGTTGCTCCGATTGGCGGATTCACTCGCCAATATCAGGTCAATGTCGATCCGAACCGATTGCGCGCATACGGAATCTCAATCTCTCAGGTCGTTAACGCCGTGCGCGATGGGAACACCGAATCGAGCGCCCGGATGCTCGACTTCGGCGGCACGGAATACATGATCCGCGGCCGAGGCTACGCGACCTCCAGCGAGGACTTCGGAAACATAGCCGTAAGCACAACCCAGGACGGGTCAGCGATCCGGGTCAGAGATTTGGGTGAGGTGGTTGAAGGACCGGATTTGCGCCGCGGCGTCGCCGACCTTAACGGCGGCGGAGAAGTCGTATCCGGCATCGTCGTCATGAGGAGCGGAGAGAACGCGCTCGAAGTTATCGACCGCGTGAAGGCCAGGCTGAAAGAGCTCGAGCCGGGTCTCCCTTCCGGAGTCAGGATTGTCCCCATCTATGATCGGTCCGTACTCATCCATCGAACGCTCGACAGTACTGAAGAAACAATTCTGGAAGTAATCCTTACACTGGTCATCATTATCATTGTCTTCTTATGGCATTTCCCGAGCGCCTCCATTCCTCTGGTCACGATGCCGGCCGCGGTGCTTGTGTCGTTCATTCCATTCCGGATGATGGGTATCAGCGTCAATGTCATGTCTCTGGCCGGAGTCGCGATCGCGTTTGGAGAGCTGATTGATGCCTCCATCGTCGTGGTTGAACAGACGCACAAGAAGCTCGAACGCTGGGAAAAGGCTGGAAGGCCCGGTAGTCACATCGACGTGGTTGTGTCAGCTGTCAAAGAAGTTGCGCGGCCCACGTTTTTTGCGCTCCTCGTAATCGCCATCTCATTCCTTCCCCTGTTGACCCTCGAGGGTGAGCAAGGAAGGCTGTTCCGGCCCCTGGTCTACTCCAAGACTTTGGCGATGATCGTTGCCGCGGTTCTGGCCATTACGCTCGATCCAGCCCTTCGTCTGCTTCTGACCCGAGTCGACAAATTCGACTTCAGGCCGGAATGGCTCTGCAAGGTAGCGAACGCGCTCCTGGTAGGCAGAATCCGTCCCGAAGAATCCAATCCGATCAGTAGATCGTTGATGCGCATCTACGAACCCGCCGTCTTGTGGACTCTGCGACGGAAATGGTTTGTCTTTGCGGGAGCGGCCGTGCTGATCGCCGCAACGATTCCGGTGTTCCTATCCCTCGGCTCCGAGTTCATGCCTCCCCTGGACGAAGGCGCGATCCTTTACATGCCCACATCTGTGCCGGGGATCTCCATTGCCGAGGCTCGGCGAGTTTTGCAGACCACCGATCTGGTTCTCAAACAGTTTCCTGAAGTCGATCAGGTACTTGGCAAGGCAGGCCGAGCTGAATCCGCGACGGACCCTGCGCCGCTGTCGATGCTGGAGACGCTCATAACGCTCAAGCCTCGCTCGCAATGGCGTCACGTTCCCACGTGGTACTCGTCGTGGGCTCCGGAGTGGGCAAAGTCTGCCCTTCGCCACATAACCCCCGACACAATGTCTTCTGAAGAACTAATCAGCCAGATGAGTTCGGCTCTCAAGGTCCCGGGAATCAGCAATGCATGGACCATGCCGATCAGGGGACGCGTTGACATGTTAACGAGCGGGATTCGGACGCCTGTAGGG
>Ga0209698_10001833_pt1 | contig 24411 bp, 25 predicted proteins | sample LitLauG_LLR_2012_FD_187203 | JGI IMG/M metagenome (GOLD analysis project Ga0209698, IMG submission 187203) | Freshwater sediment microbial communities from Pennsylvania, USA - Little Laurel Run_MetaG_LLR_2012 (SPAdes) (version 2) | ecosystem: Environmental > Aquatic > Freshwater > Creek >... | reverse complement strand
GTCCAAGTACTACGCCAGCGAGGTCGCGGTGAAGGCGTCGGGCCTCGCCGTGCAACTGCTCGGGGCCGCGGGTTACATGCAGGACCACCCGACGGAGATGTATTACCGCGACGCGCGTCAATTGACGATCGTCGAGGGGACCTCACAAGTCCAACTCGGCCTGATCGGTCGAGGCGTGCTGGCCGATGACCAGTGGTGGGACTAGCGGCCCAGGTTTAAATATTGACGACGGGGCAGGTCAGGGTGCGGGTGATGCCGGGGACCTTCTGAATGGCCCCCACGATGAACTTTCCGAGGTCGTCCACGCTCTCGGCGGCGCAGCGCACGATGACGTCGTAGGGTCCGGTCACTTCGAACGCCTCCATGACACCGGGCACGGCCCGGGTCGCCAGCACGACGGCTTCGCTCGAACCGATTTCGGACTGAATCAAGATGTACGCCTGCACCGACATGGGAGAACCTTTCACTTCGACTCCCTCTATCTTGCCGTGTGGACGCCCGAGGCGCTAATCCTCTCGAAATCGCTTGCCAATGTGCCACTGGTGACAGTGATCGCAGCGATACGCCGAGAGGTCGACACCGTTGAGGGTCCAGGAGAGTTGGGCCGCCGCGAGGGCCTCACTCTGAGTGCGGTACCGCTTCTTCGCGGTGCCCTCCTTGGTGAAGTGGCCGGCCACGCTGCCCAGGGGACGCGTGGCGAGGGCGGGACGACGGCGACGCTGTTTCACCTCACCGAACTTATCGGGCCGGTACAGTAGGGGTGGTGAGTACGCAACTCGAACAGGACCTCCAGGTCTCGTCCGTCGCGCACGTCGATGAGGGTGATCACGAACGATTCACCCACATCGTGCTCGAGGGATACACGCCGAAAAAGGGTGATTTCGTGCCATTGGGCAATTCGGTCGTCGAGGGCATCATCAATTCCTCCGCCGTCACCGCGCTGTGCGGCAAGGTCTGGGTTCCCGGTCGCGATCCGCAGAAGTATCCTTTGTGCCCCACCTGCCGCGAGATCGCGGTCGGGATGGGCTGGTCCCTGCCCGGGGCCTAAGCCGTCGCGACGGCTCCTAGGATGACCGGATGACTGCTTCTGGCCGCCTGCTGGTCTTACGCCACCACGACGAGGATCACCCGGGACTGATTGGCGAGGCCTTCGTCGCTCGTGGTTTCGAGCTCGACGTCGTGATGATGAACGAGAACACGCCCACCCCTTCGGTGCGGGGGTACGACATCCTGCTCATCCTGGGGTCGTCGAGTGCGGTGTACGACCACGAGGTCGAACAGGCGTGGTTCGGGCGCGAACTCGGCGTCATCGCCGAGGCGCGCGACCTGCACGTCCCGGTCCTGGGCATCTGCTTTGGCGCCCAGGCGCTGTGCCTCTTCCACGGGGGCAGTGTGGCGCGCGCTCCGGAACCCGAGATCGGCTGGTACCGCATCGACGCGGCGCCGGGACACGAGATCGAGGCCGGGCCCTGGTTCGAATTCCACTTCGATCGTTGCACGTTGCCGGACTCCGCGGAGTTGTGGGCGACCTCGCCCCGGGCGGTGCAAGCGTTCTGCGTGGGCGACAACGTCGGCGTGCAGTTCCATCCCGAGATTGACGATCACCAGTTGCGCGATTGGCTCGAATCGGCGGCCGAGAGCGCGCGCGACTTCGGCCACGACATCGACGAGCTGGTCGCGCAGACGGCGCGCGAAGTCCCGGCCGCTCGCGAGCGCGCCGCGCGGTTGGTCGACCTCTTCTTGCGCCACACTCGTCGCGGCGCCTTCTCCCCGGAACGAGCCGTCGAGCTTCAGTAGGCTGGACGGGTGAGTGGCCCCGTCGACGACTTGGTGACCGTGCGCGTGGAACGACCCGCGTCGGGCGGTGGGGTGGGTCACCTGGCCGACGGTCGAGTGGTCTTCATCCGCCACGGATTACCCGGTGAAGTCGTGCGCGCGCGACTGACGGACGAAACGAGCAAAATATCGCGGGCCGACGCCATCGACATCCTCGAGGCCAGTCCCGATCGGGTGAGCCCGGCGTGCGCTCACGCCCACCCCGGGGGGTGTGGGGGATGTGACTTCCAGCACGCGAACCTCTCGGCCCAACTGAACTGGAATAGCGCGGTCGTGCGCGACCACCTGCGGCGCATCGCCGGGGTCGAGCGCGACGTCTCCGTGGTCGCGCTGGCGTCGCCAGCCCACGCGCGCACGCGTTTACGTTGCGCCGTGGACGACGAGGGGGCACTCTCGCTTCGCCAATTCCGCCGCAATGACCTGGTGGCCCTGACCTCGTGCCAGGTGGCCGACCAACGATTCCAGGCGGCGTTCGCGACGTCGTGGCCTTTCGCCGAGGAGGTGGAGCTGCGCGCCATCGGTGACGGCGAGCCCTTCGCCCTGGTGCAACGCCGGACCGACCGCGGCACGCTCTTTGAGATCTGCTCCCTGCGCGGTGAACCCCTCGAACCCTCGACCCACTCGCGCGTCGCGGTCGAGGGCCAGTACTTCTCGGTCTCGCCGCGCTCCTTCTGGCAGTCGCACCGCGACGCGCCGGCAACGTTGTTGCGTCAGGTGCTCGCCTTCGCCGACGTGGCGGCGGGCGACCACGTGGTGGACCTCTTCAGCGGCGTCGGGCTCTTCTCGATTCCCCTGGCGCGTCAGGTGGGACCCGGCGGCAAGGTGGTGGCGGTGGAATCGTCGCCCTACGCCGTTCGCGATGCGCGCAGCAACGGTGATGGACTGCGCCAGCTCAAGGTTCGTGAGTGGTCGGTGACCCCGCGTTCGGTGAACGACGCCGTCACCGCCGGTGACGTGGTGGTCGTCGATCCGCCGCGCACCGGACTGGCGCGGGGGGTCGCGGACGCCCTCATTCGACGCGGTCCGCGGCGGATCGTCTACGTGAGCTGCGACGCGGCGACCTTCGCGCGCGACCTGCGCGCCCTGACCGCGGGCGGGTATCACCTCGCTGATCTCGTGACTTTCGACCTCTTTCCCATGACCGAGCACGTGGAACTGGTCGCCCTGCTTGACTTGGGCGCCTAGAGGGACGAAAGTGCAGATGGGAACGGAAACGATTCGAACCCACGAAGGAGGTTGACCATGTCGATCAAGTTGGACCACCACCACCGCCTCACCGCTCAAAAACTCTTCGGGCACCCGATCAACCACAACATCCAGTGGATTGATGTCTGCTCGCTCCTCGGTCGCTTCGGCGACGTCCACGAGACGCATCGAGGGAACTGGGCCGTGACGGTGGAGGGCGAGACCACCTCCTTCGGTTCCACGCGCACGCGTGACCTGACCGAGGACCAGGTCATCAAGGTTCGACACTTCCTCGTCGCCGCCGGTCTGAGCGCGGAGGAACTCGCCGCGTAGGGCCGCTACCGTGGTGGACGTGAGCAGAGCCACGTACGTCCTGCTCCCGCCCTCCGAATCCAAAGAGCCCGGTGGTCGCGTCCGCGCGGCGCCGGGCCTCTTTGATGACGTCCTCGCGACCGCGCGACGCGACGTCCTCGCCGCCCTGGCCCCGGTGCTGGCGTCGGCGCCCGAGGACTTCGCTCGGGTGGCCAACGTGCGCGGCGCACTACTCGAGCGCGCCCGCGTGGCGACGGACCTGCTGGTCGCCGGTCGCGCCCCTACCTTGCCGGCGTGGCGACGCTACAACGGCGTCGTGTGGTCGCACCTGGACGCGGCGAGTCTCAGCCCCGCCCAGCGGCGTCGCCTCCTCATCCCCTCGGCGTTGTACGGACTCAACTGCGGCACCGACGAGGTCGCGGAGTACCGCCTCACGATGAAGGTCCGATTGGGTGATCTCGGCCCGTTGTCGGCGTTTTGGCGACCCCACCTGGTGCGCGCTCTCGACCTCGTGGGGCGTGCGACCATCGTCAACCTCTTGCCCAAGGAGCACGCCGCGGCGATTGGTGACGCCAGCGACCTCACGGCGCGCATGGTCACGGTCGGTTTCGTGCGCCACGACGGCGAGGGTGTGGCCGGACACGACGCCAAGGCGGCGAAGGGCGTCGTGGGTCGCCTCGTCGTCACCCAGGGACTCGCGGCCCTCGACGGGTTTCGCTGGCGGGGCTGGCGCGCTTCGCGTCAGGGCGACGACTACCAGGTGCGCGCCCCTCGACACTGAGACGTCACCTCGGTAGGCTTCGCCCATGAGCAGTGTCATCGTGGTCGAGGAGCGGTTGCGCACCACTGGCCTGAGCGTCACGCTGTGGCTGGTCACGGTCGTGATGCTCGCGGTCGAGGTGACGGTCCTAGCGGTGGCCGGGTCGCCCGGCAAGCAATGGGTGCCCATCGCCATCGTGGCGGTGGTGACGGTGGGGCTCATGGGCGTCAGCGTCGCGACGAGCCGCATCGTGGTGCGGGTCCTCGAGTCGTCGACGGGGCGCATCCTCGAGGTGCTTTACGGTCCCGGACCGCTCCTGCGCCAGGTCTTCACCCCCGAGGAGATCCTCGCCGCACGCGCCCAAAGTGTCACGGCGCTCTCAGTCGGGGGCTGGGGCTATCGCGGGAGCCTGCGGTTCATGAAGTACGCGGTGCTCATCACGCGGCGCGGCGACGCCCTCGAACTCACGTTGAGCGGCGGCCGCCGCTTCGTGGTCACCGTCGATGAGCCCGAGGCGTTCGCCAGCGCCCTTACCGCGTCCACGGGGTCCGAAGGAGTCCGACCCTAGTCGTTGTCGAGCGTGAGGACGACCTTGCCCCGAGGTTCGTCGCCGGGCGCGTGGGCCAGGGTATCGAGAGCGTCGCGCCACCGCGTGAGGTCGAAACGGTGCGTCACCAAGAAGGCGGGGCGAACGACCCGGTCGTTCAAGAGCGCAACCACCTCGGCCCACGAGCGACGAGTGTAGGAGAAGCTGCCCTGGATCGTGAGATCGTTATTCACGACGTCGTCGGGGGCGAGAGCGACGGAGGTACCGTGCGCCGGGAGTCCCAGCAGGACGACCACGCCGCCCCGGTGGGCGCTGCGCAGCGCCGTCGTGATGGCCGACCCCTGACCCGCGGCCTCGATGACGACATCGAAGGTCGCGGTGCCCACGTCGGTGGTGAAGGTGTCGACGCCCGCCTGATGAGCCAAGTCGCGTTGCGCGTGACGTAACCCCAACATGGTCACCGACGCGGGTGAGAAGCGCCGCAGCAACAACGCCGCCAGTAAACCCACGGTGCCGTCCCCGACGACTAGGCACCGGGCGCCATCGGGCACCTGGGCGCGCGTGAGTGCGCGCCAGACGACGGCCATGGGCTCGACCAGGGCGGCGTCGAGGGCGCTGACCTCGGGGTGGACGTGGTGGAGGAGGTGTTCGGGCACCGCGATGTACTCGGCGAGCGCGCCGTGCCGCGTGAAACCGATTTCGTCGTAGGTGCGGCATCGATTCGTGGCTCCGCGTTCACATTCGTCGCAGACGCCGCACGGGATGATTCCCTCGACCACCACCAGACCGGAACCCGCGGGATGTTCGGCGAGCCGCCCTACCCATTCGTGACCCAAGACGACCGGGTAGCGCACGTAGGCCTGGTCGATGCTGCCCGCGACGATCTCGAGGTCGGTACCGCACAGACCCGAGACCAACGGTTGCACCAGGACCTGCCCCGGCCCCGGCGTGGGCTGGTCGATGTCGTCCAGACCGACGTCGTGGGGGGATCGTACGACGAGTGCTTTCACGTTCGCCCTCCGCTCAGTATTTTGCTGACGCGTTCGGCGTAGTCGCGCACCAGCGCGCCCAGTCGACCGACGTCCCCGTCGCTCATGTCGGCCTTGAGTCCGGTGAGCGAGATCGCCCCGACGCAATGGTGCTGGTGATCGAAGACGGGCGCGCCGACGCAGACGATGCCCTCGGACTCCTCCTCGTTGTCCACGCCGAACCCGACCAGGCGAACGCGATCGAGCTCCTGGTGGAACTCCTCGGGCGTGGTGATGGTGGCCGTGGTGTGTCGGGTCATCCCCGACTCGTCCAGCACGCGCGTGACGTCGGCGGCCGGCAATTGCGCCAGGATCACCTTGCCCGCTCCCGTGGCGTGTGGAGATTCTCGTTGGCCCAACGTGGCGTGGAAACGCACCGCGCCGCGGCCGTCGACGCGCTCGATGAAGACGGGGTAGCCGTTGTCATTCATGGCGAGCCGGGCGGTGAGACCGGTCTGCTCAGTGAGTTCGTGCAACAGCGGAAGGGCGATCTTCGAGAGCGACGTGTGTTGCGAGACCAAATCACCGAAACGCAGGAGCGCGAAACCGAGGTGATAACGCGGACCAGGGTGTTCGATGTGCAAGAGGCCGAATTGCGCCAACGTGCGGGCCGCGGAACTCGTCGAACTCTTGGCCATCTTGACCGCGTGCGCGAGCTCGGTGAGCGAGAGACCACCCTCACCAGCGTCGGCCACCGCCTCGAGGATCTCGAGGGCGCGCCCGACGGACTTGACGGGGTAGTCGGCGGGCGTCGAAGTGTTCGGCATGAACGAACATTGTATCCCTCAGCAGGATTGCTCGTCGTGGTCATTGACAGGCACGTTTTTGACTGCTTAGATGGCGTTTTGGATTAGCGAACGAGGTTCTGTGATTCCGAACACTAACGAGGTGCGTAGCCGGCGCGTGGTGCACGCTCGGGCACGCCTCGGTGACGTCGCGCAGCTCTACGGTGGTCGCTCCGTGGTGGTGTCCTCGAGTGCGGGGGTGGCCTGGGCGACGGGAGGGCTGTCGACACCTATCGACCGTGTCGCCGCGAGCGACCCCGTCTGGGTCGTGTACCGCGACGGGGAGATCACCCTGGTGACCAGTTCGGTCGAGTGCGAGCGACTGGCCAGTGAGTACCCGCTCGACGAACTCGGCCTCTCGATGGTGGCCGCTCCCTGGTACGAGAACGACGCGCACGAACGCGCGGTGGCCCGCCTCGTGGGTGACGACGTGGTGTCGGACGTGGCGGGCATGGGTCTCGATGCGTCGTTCGAACTGGTGCGGGCGCGCCTGGCGATGTGCGGAGCGGAGCTCGACGTCCTGCACGCGCTCGCGAGTGTCGCGACCGACGCCGTCGAGGGGGTCGTCGGACGATGGCGGCCGGGCGAGCAGAGCGACCGTGACATCGCGAGCGGCGTCGTCCAGCAGCTCGAGGGCCACGGGGCTGACGCGGTCTGTCTGATCGTGGGCGGTGACGATCGGCTGCGCCGTTTTCGTCACCCGATGATGCGCGGGGACGTGCCGCGTGACGCGGTGATGGTCGTGGTGGTGGCGCGCAGTCTCGGGCTGCACGTGGCGCTCACCCGGTTGGCGGACGTCGACGACCAACGCACGCGCGAACTGATGGAGAAGTGCGAAATCGTCAATGAATACGTGCGCGACGCGACGAGCGTGGGTGCGACGTGGGGATCGGTCTACACCGCATTGGGCGCGGGATATCGCGCGGTGGGTCAGCCCGACGCCTGGCGCGAGCATTTCCAGGGCGGACCCATCGGCTACGCGCAGCGCGAATTCGAATTGTCACCGGAGTCGAGCGAGAGCCCCTGGTGGGACGAACCCCTGGCCCCCGGATGCGCGGTGGCGTTCAATCCTTCACTGAGCGGAGGAGCCAAGATCGAGGACACCTACGTGTTGGGTGAGGACTCGCTGACGTGCGCCACGTCGACGTCGCGCTGGCCGCGGCTCAAGGGTCCCGCTTCGGGCGCGGCCGTATTTCGGGCGAGAGAAAAGAAGGACACGTGATGACCAATTCCACCGTTCAAGGCGTGGGCACCCGCCAAGCGAATGCGGTACTCGATTCACTGCTGGGCGGCCACGTCGCGCCCCTATCGCGCTCGAGCGCCCGTTTCCCCGACGGCGCCCAACTGCGCGTCGAGATCCCCTCGGTGGAGAACCCCACGGCGATGGCGGCGGTGATCGCCGAGGCCGACCGCCTCGGCGTGGTGGTGCACCGCGTCTCGCAAGGCAGTGGGGCGATGCTGCTGAGTGAGGCGGAACTGCGCGAGATGAGTGTCATGGGCGCTGATCGAGGTATCGAGGTCAATCTCTTCATCGGCCCCCGCGAGGAGTTCGGTGTCGGCGGCAGCGTCCGCTCGAGTGATGGTCGCGCCCTCTCGGGCCATCTGCGAGGACTCCACCAATTGCGGTACTCGGTGGAGGACGTGTTACGGGGTGTTGAGTGCGGCATCCGGGGCTTCTTGATCGCCGACACCGGTTTGATGGAGATCCTGGCGGCCATGGTCACTCGGGGAGAGTTGCCCGGTGATCTGGTCTTTAAGGCGTCGGCGGTACTCGCCCCGTCGAACCCGGTGAGCTTTCGCCAATTGGCCCTGGTGGGCATGAGCACAATCAACGTGCCCTCCGACGTCACGCTGGAGGAGATCGCCGAAATGCGCGCCCTCGATCCGACGCCCATCGATCTCTACATGGAGGCGCCCGACGCCCTGGGCGGTATGGTCCGCGGTCACGAACTCGCCGAGATTGTGCTGGTGGGTGCGCCGCTCTACGCCAAGTACGGTCTCCGCAACGCGCGCGCCGTGTATCCGGCGGGTCACCAGGTCATGGGCGACGTGGTGGAGAACGTACGCGAGAAGGTCCGTCGGGCCGCCATCTCCTTCGAGTGGCTCGCTCGTTCGGGGGAGGACGTGAGTGTGTCGTTGCCCGGAGCGAAGGGAATCGGAGTGCCCGTCCGATGAGGTTGCGATCGCAGGCGTGGTTTTCGGGGGACAACGACGTGGCTCTGGACGCGCGCGTCGCCCTGGCGATGGGGGGCAACGCTCGCCCCACGTCGACGACGCCGGTGATCGCGTTGGCCAACTCCTCGAGCGACCTCAATCCCTGCAATCAACCACTGCGCGACCTCGTGCCCGCCTTGCGCGAGGGCATCGTGGCCGCCGGTGGCCTGGCGGTGGAACTCCCCGTGATGTCGCTGGGTGAGGACATCATGAAGCCCGCCGCCATGTTGTATCGCAACCTGGTGGCGATGGAACTCGAGGAGTCGCTGCGCTCGCAACCGATCGATGGCGTCATCGTGATGGCGGCGTGCGACAAGTCGGTACCAGCGGGACTGATGGGCGCCTTCAGCACCGACCTGCCGACGTTGCTGGTGATGTCGGGACCGCGCCCCTCGGCGCACTTTCGCGGGCGGCGCGTGGGGACGGGGACGGACCTGTGGCGCGCCTGGGACGACCGACGGGCGGGTCGACTCTCGGACGAGGAGTGGGCCGAATTCGAAGTGGCGCTGACCCTGGGCCGCGGGACGTGCAACACGATGGGTACCGCCTCGACGATGGGCATTCTCTGCGAGACCCTGGGCCTCGCCTGGCCCGGCTCGACGTCGATGCCCGCGGGCGACGAGCGCCACCTTGCCGTGGCGCGCCAGGTCGGCCAGCGCATCGTCGACATGGTGCGTCGTGACCTACGGCCCTCGAGCCTGGGTCGTTCGGCGTTCGAGAACGCCACCAGGGTGTTGAGCGCGGTGGGTGGCTCAACGAACGCCGTGATTCACCTCACCGCCATGGCGCATCGACTCGGTGTCGACCTCACGCTCGACGACTTCGACGCGGCGGGGCGCCAGGTGCCGGTCATCGTGGATATCGAACCGACGGGTCAGGGACTGATGGAGGACTACGACCTCGCCGGCGCGACGCCGAGCGTGTGGCGGGCCCTGGGCGACCTCCTGGACGCCGACGCGCTCAGTGCCTCGGGCGAGAGCCTCCGCGACGTTGCCGCAACGGCCCCGGCCCCAGGTTCGGTGATACGGGCCCTGGACGACGCGATCGACCCCGCCGGCGCGTTGCGGGTGGTCTACGGCAACCTCGCCCCCGACGGTGCGGTGATCAAGCGCTGCGCGGCGACGCCGGCGTTGCTGACCCACCGCGGTCCCGCGCTGGTGCTGCGCTCGGCCGCCGAGGCCGAGGCGCTCGCGCTGAGCGACGACGAGATTGATCCGTCGAGCGTGCTGGTGTTATCCGGGGCCGGTCCGGTGGGTGGGCCGGGCATGCCCGAATGGGGGATGGTGTCGTTGCCGCCGCGAGTCTTGGCGCGCGGGGTCACCGATATGGTGCGGGTCACCGACGCGCGCATGAGCGGGACCAGTTTTGGCACGGTGTTCCTGCACTGCGCCCCCGAGGCGGCCGTGGGGGGTCCGCTCGGCCTGGTGAGGAACGGGGACATGATCAGTGTTGACGCGGACGCCGGCACGCTCCAGGTCGAAGTGGACGACCAGGAATTGTCACGCCGCCGAAACGAGATGGCAATCTCCACGCCACCGACGCGGGGCTACATTTCGTTCTATAGCGCCCACGTGATGCAGGCGCCCCAGGGGTGCGATTTCGATTTCCTGGCGGGAACGCCAGGGGTGCCACCACGGCTCATCGAGCCCGTGGTGGGGAGGTCTTGACCAATGCGCGCTACTCAACGCACGTTGGTGAAGGAAGTCGATCGTCAAGGTGACGATCGGGCGCAAAGAGCAGGGGAACCGATATGAACATGATCAGAAAGAGGGGCGTGTCGGCCCTCGTAGCCGCGACCGTCTTGACGGGTACGGTGCTGGTGTCGACACCGTCGTGGGGGAGTTCGACCACCACGTTGACAATCTGGGAGAACTACGGCACGGAGCAGAACGCCGTCGCGCTGAAGAATTTGGCGACCGCCTTCACTCAGGCGAACCCCAGCATCAAGATCAACGTCGTGTCCGAGCCCGCCTCCAACTACTTCTCGTTGCTGCAGTCGCGCGCCATCACCCATAACGGTCCCGACATGGCGGTGATGTGGACGGGGCTGTACGCCCTGCAGTACTCGAGCTTCCTGGTGAACCTCAAGGGTGGGGTGCCGGCCGCGAGCCTGGCCAAGATGGAGGGGCTCAACTGGATGTCGCCGCAGTTGAGCGGTTCCACGAACCCGCTCGTCATGCCGCTGGAGACGCAGTTCTACATCGGCTTCTACAACAAGAAGCTCTTCGCGAAGGCCGGCATCAAGTCGGTACCCACGGACTGGTCCCAGTTGTTCGCGGCCTGCACGTCGCTGAAGAAGATCGGCGTGACGCCCTTCACCTACGGCAACGGTGGTCAGGCCCTGGGCGCGGAGTTCTACCCCTGGTACGACATGAGCTACATGATGATTGGTAACTATTCGGTCAACCAGTGGAAGGGTCTCTACAACGGTTCGATCAAGTGGACCGCGCCGGCGAACGTGACCGCGCTGGCCAATTGGGCCAAGCTCAAGTCGATGGGCTGCACCAACCCCGACGTCCTCACGAAGACCAACAACATCCAGGACTTCGAGACGGGTAAGGCCGCCATGTTGATGGACGGCACCTGGGACACCCTGCAGTACACCAAGTCGATGGGGTCCAACGTCGCGGCCTTCGTGCCGCCGTTCTCGGTCAAGCCCATCAAGGGTGTTGTGCAGTTCCCCGGTGACGGCATTAGCGTGATGAGCTACTCCTCGCACCGCGCGGACGACATGAAGTTCCTGACGTTCATGACCACGGCCAAGGCCGCGCAGATCATCAACGCCGCGGGCCTCATCCCGGATATCGCCGGTACGACGACGTCGAACCCGGTCAACCAGCAGATGCTCAACTTCGTGACGAAGCAGCACATGGCGGTCTACCCGATGCTCGACAACGTGACCCAGGTCAACGTGGTCAACGCCGGTTCCACCGAGCTGCCGACGGTCCTGAGCGGTCAGACATCGCCGAGCGCGGCGTTGTCGAAGATGGCCCAGGTCCTGGGCCAGTTGCCCGCCTCCCAGCGCGGCGCGCAGTACGCCGGATAGCACCCTGACGACGTTCCGGCCGGCGCGCCCCGCGCGCGTCGGCCGGAACTCGCCCCCTCGAAAGACAGGTCCATGAGTCTCACCACGTCACTCGCTGCGACGTCCGCCCCGCGCCGCGCGCCGCGCACGTCGCTGTTGACCAAGCGCCGTCGTCGCGTCGGCGTCGTGCTCGTCCTGCCGGCGTTGGCGCTGGTGGGATTGCTGATCGCCTACCCGATCGGCCAGGCGGTCTACTACTCCTTCACCAGTTGGGACGGACTCACGACGCAGTGGATCGGTCCCTCGACCTGGACCCAGGCCTTCCATAATCCCACCATGTGGACGGCGCTGAAGAACAACGCCGAACTTCTCCTCGCGGTCCCCTTCGCCCTCGGCATCCCCCTGCTCGTCGCGGTGATGTTGCACCAGCGCGTAGCGGGCTGGAAGATCTTTCGCTCCATCTACTTCTTGCCGACCGCCATCTCGTGGGTGGTCATCGGTCTGGTGGCCGAGCACTTCTTCGCCTACTCGGGCACGCTGAATTCACTACTGAGTGACGTGGGTCTCTCGAGCGTCCATACCAATATGTTGGGTCAAGAGAACGAGGCGCTGATCGCCCTGGGCATCACCTTCGTGTTCTCAATGATCGGCACCAACACGATGTTGTTCCTGACCGGTCTGGCCACGCTCGATCAGTCGCTCGAGGAGGCGGCGCGCATCGACGGTGCGGGTGCGTGGCGCATCTTTCGCCACATCACTTTGCCCCACCTGAGCCGCTTCATCCAGTTGGCCTTCGTGATGACGGTGATCTCGGCCTTCTCGGCGTTGTTCTCGCTCATCTTCGTCATGACCGGCGGCGGCCCGGGCTATTCGACCACGACCATGGAGTTCCTGGTGTACCAGACCGGTTTCAACCAGAGTCAGTTCGGGACCGCCGCGCTCTACGGCATCATTCTCTTCGTCATCACGGCCCTCGTGGGCATCGTGCAGTTGCGCTTGATTGGGGCGAAGGACTCGTGAGCGTCGCGACCACGACCCCCACCTCGCGGCCCGCGGCGCGCTCGCAGGTCCGGCGCCGCGTCGGACGGACCGCCATCTTCGTCGCTATGACGATCATGGCGATCATCATGCTCTACCCGTTCGCGGTGATGGTGCTGATCAGCTTCAAGACCAACGCCCAGTACCTCATCGGCCAGGGTTCCTCGACCCAAACGTGGCAGCAAATCAATTCCTCGCTGCCCGTCTGGCAGGAATTGTGGAATTCCACCGTGGTGTGCACGCTGTCGATCGCCATCATCTTGGTCATCGGCGTCATGGCCGGTTTCTCCTTCGCCAAACTGCAATTTCGCGGCGGCAACGTCGTGTTCCTGGGCATCGTCAGCGCCATGATGGTGCCCCTGCAGGCGATATTGATTCCCGAGTTCGTCAACATCGCCAAGACCGGCTTGACGAATAACTACTTGGGTGCGGTCGTCGTCTACGCGGCACTGGGCGCACCGTTCTCCATCTTCTTGTTCACCACCTATTTCCGGCGCATCCCCGACGAACTCATTGAGGCCGGCATCGTGGACGGCTTGGGGTACTGGGGTGTGCTGTGGCGTCTGGCGTTGCCCATGGCACTTCCGGCGATCGCCACCGTGACGGTGTTGCAATTCATTCAGATCTGGGACGACTTGTTGGTCGGGCTGTTGTTCTTGCAGAATCCGAACGAGCGCACCATCACCGTGGGCCTGGCGGCGCTGGCCGCGGGTCACACCACGTCGATCCCGCTGCTCATGGCCGGGTCGCTGGTGTCGGCGGCCCCGGCGATGATCGTGTACCTCATCTTCCAGCGATTCCTCGTGAGGGGACTGACGATGGGTATTGACCGATGACCAGAAGTAACCGGAGAGGATTACAGCGTGGCTGAGATTGTGTTTGACCAGGTCGCCAAGGTGTACCCCGGCGGCAACACCGCGGTGCAGAACTTGTCGCTGCACGTGGCCGACGGCGAGTTCATGGTGTTGGTGGGCCCCTCGGGGTGTGGCAAGACGACGGCCTTGCGGATGATCGCTGGTCTGGAAGAAGTGTCCGATGGCACCATCTCCATCGGGGGGCGCGTGGTCAACAACGTCCTGCCCAAGGACCGCGACATCGCGATGGTATTCCAGAACTACGCCCTCTACCCCCAGATGACGGTGGCTCAGAACATGGGGTTCGCCCTCAAGATCCGCAACGTCCCCAAGGACGAGATCGCCCGTCGCGTGGGGGAGGCGGCCAAGATCCTGCGCTTGACGGAGTACCTCGATCGTCGTCCGAAGGCCTTATCGGGTGGTCAGCGCCAGCGCGTCGCGATGGGTCGCGCCATCGTGCGCGAGCCCCAGGCGTTCTTGATGGACGAGCCCCTGTCGAACCTCGACGCGCAGTTGCGCGTGGAGATGCGCACCGAGATCTCGCGCATCCAGCGCCTCCTCGGGGTGGCCACCATCTACGTGACCCACGATCAGACCGAGGCGATGACGATGGGTGATCGCGTGGCGGTGATGCGCGGCGGCATCCTCCAGCAGGTCGCGACCCCCGACGACCTCTACGACCACCCGGCCAACGCCTTCGTCGCCGGCTTCATCGGCTCGCCGCCCATGAATCTGCTGAACGCCGTCGTCGACGAGCGCGACGGGGGGCTGCACGTGCGTTTCGGTGACCAGAGCGTGGTGGTGCCCGAGCGATATCGTCAGTCGCACCGGCTCGACGCGTACGTCGGTCGACCCCTGTTGCTCGGCGTACGTCCCGAGGACCTCGTCGCCGCCACCGGTGACGCCCCCGGTCGATTCACCGCGACAGTCACGTTGCGCGAGGCGCTGGGTTCCGAAATCCTGGCGCACCTCAATTTTGGTGGTGAGGAGGTCATCGTCACCGACGACACCACGACCGCCCCGGCGGCGCACTCCTCGCGCGTCGTCGCTCGCTTGGGCGCGCGCGCCAAGGTCGAGGTCGGCGAGCGAGTGGAATTGACCCTGAATCCCGAGAACTTGCACTTCTTCGACGCCGAGTCCGGCGTGACGCTGCGGGGGGGAGCATGAGACCCTACGTCGATGACGAACGAGACCTCGCGACCATCGCCAGTGGGCTCGACCACGCCGAGGGAGTGTGCTGGGACCCCGAACGCCGTTGCTTGTGGGCGGGGGGCGAAGCCGGACAGATCTATCGCGTCGAACTCGATGGTGCCGTCAGGGTGGTGCACGTCATCGAGGGTGGCGTGCTCCTCGGCGTCGCGCTCGACGCCGCGGGCGATCTCTACCTGTGCGACGTGGGCAACCAGACGGTCTGGCGCTACGACCATGACCGGGTGGTGCGCTACGGTCCGTCCCTGGATTATCCGAACTACGCCGCCTTCGGTCCCGACGGGGTCCTCTACGTGTCGGATTCGGGTTCCTTCGTCGAACCCACGGGGTCTCTCGTCGCCATTTCGCCCGACGGGTCGTCGGGTCATCTGGACGTGCCCCCGGTGGCCTACGCCAACGGACTGTGCGTGTACGACGGCTTCCTGTACTACGTGGCCTCCGCGCTGCCCGGCGTGTGGCGCGTCGCTCTCGCCGGTGGCGAACCGGAACTCGTCGTCGTCCTCGAACGCTGTGTTCCCGACGGACTCGCCGTCGACGTCGACGGAGCGCTGTACATCTCGTGCTACCAGCCCAATCAGGTCTGGCGGCGCCATCGCGGTGGTGAGCTCGAACTCCTCATCGACGACTGGTCGGGTGAGTTCATTCTTTCGCCGACGAACATCGCGTTCTACGGTGACGACCTCGATCGATTGGCGTTGGTGTCGCTGTGCGGACACTCGCTGTCGAGCGTGAGCGTCGCCGCGGTGGGCGCCGAAGTACCCCGACCACTCGTGGTCCGAGATAAGGAGTGACGTGAGCGTCCAGAGTTACAATCCCACGACGGGCGAGGTCACTCCGACCGGGTTCGCCGATACGTCGAGTGACGATGTGCGCCAGCTGTGCTCTCGCGCCGCGCGGGCCGCGGCCGTGGTGGCGCAGTACCCGTTGCATTGGCGCGCGGCGCTCCTCGACGCCATGGCCGATGCCCTGGAAGATGACGCGGTCACGATTCGGGCCCTGGCCGATGCCGAGACGGGCCTGGGCGACGGGCGTTTGACGGGCGAGCTCAAGCGCACGTGTTTTCAACTGCGGTTCTTCGCCGGGGTGGTGCGCGACGGGGCGTACCTCGAAGCCAGCATCGACCATCCGACCGATTCGCCCATGGGGCCACTACCCGATCTCCGCCGCCAGCTCGAACCGTTGGGGGTCGTTGGCGTGTTCGGTGCTTCGAACTTCCCCCTGGCCTTCTCGGTCCCCGGCGGCGACACCGCGTCGGCGTTGGCCGCCGGCTGCGCCGTCGTGGTCAAGGCGCACCCCGCGCACCCGCGCACGTCGCACGCCACCTTCAGTGCGCTCGAGCGAGCGGCGCGGGAGATGGACGCCCCCGAGGGACTCGTCTCGCTGGTGTTCGGCGTGGAGGCGGGTGTGGCGCTGGTGAACGATCCGGCGATCGCCGCCGTGGGGTTCACCGGTTCCTACGCGGCGGGACGCCACCTCTTCGACCTCGCGTCGACGCGCGCGGTGCCGATTCCCTTCTACGGGGAACTCGGCAGCGTGAATCCACTGGTCGTCTCGCGCCGAGCAGCGGCGCAACGCGCGACGGCGCTCGGTGAGGGCCTGGCGGGGTCGGTGACGCTGGGTTCGGGTCAATTCTGCACGAAACCCGGTCTGCTGTTCGTGCCCACGGGCGACGATGGCGACGAGCTGGTGCGCGCGGCCGCCACGGCGCTCGCCGCGGGGGCGGGGGCGACCATGTTGAGCGGAGCCATCCGCGATCGGTACGAGGCCGCGGTCGCGCACCTGACGGCAGTGGCGGGGATCCGTCCCCTGGCCACCTCGGCCACGTCGACGTCGGCCGCGGGGTCCTTCGCGGCGCTCTTCGAGATGGATCTCGCGACGTTGGCGCGCGAACGCGAGGTGGCGGTCACTGAGGTGTTCGGCGCGGTGGCGTTGATTGTGCGCTACGACTCCCTCGACGAGTTGCTCGCGTCGCTGGCCGGCCTCGAGCCGGCGCTCACCTTCACGGTCCACGCCGCAGACGACGACCCCGACGCTCCGGCGTTACTGGCGGCGGGGCGCGCCCAGGCGGGTCGCGTCATCGTCAACGCCTTTCCCACCGGCGTGGGCGTGTCCTGGTCGATGCACCACGGTGGCCCCCACCCGGCGTCCACCAATTCCCTACACACGTCCGTGGGCGCCAGCGCGATACGGCGGTGGTTGCGACCGGTGTGTTACCAAGGTGTGCCGGCCGCCTGGCTGCCCGAGGCGTTGCGCGACGATAATCCTCTCGGTATTCCCCAGCGCGTGGACGGGGTACTGCGGGTCTGAGTAGCCGCTCGACGACTAGGTTGACCGTCATGAACTACCAACTCTTGACGTTGCGCGACGGGCGAGAACTCGAATTCGCCGATAATGCGGTCGCGTCTCGTCGCGCCGTGATCTTCCACCAGGGCACCACGTGCGACCTCGCGGTCTGGGGCAGTTGGCTCGAGGAGATGGCCGGTCGCGGATATCGCGCCGTGGCCTTCAACCGCACGGGCTACGGTCGTTCGAGTGCCAAGGCGCAGCGTCGCACGATCGACGTCGGCCACGACGTCGCGGAACTGGCTGATCAGCTGGGACTCGACGCCTTCGTGTCGGTGGGCTGGTCGGGTGGTGGCTCCCACGCCCTGGCGACGTCGATCGATCCGCGCTGTCGCGGCGTGGTCACCCTGGCCGGTATCGCGCCCTTCGGCCAAGACGACCTGGACTTTTACGACGGACTCAAGGCCGACGACGTGGCGGAGTATCACGCGGCGTTGCGCGACATCGATGAACTCATCGCCCTGATGCAGGTGCCCGGTCACGGCAGTTACTGGTGCGAACCCGACCGCGTGGCGATGTCCACCCCGGCGATGGATGAGGTCACCGCGGCCATCGAACGCTGCCTCTCCTTCGGCTACGGCTGCCTCGTGGACGACTACAGCGCCTACCTCTCGCCGTGGGGGTTCGAGGTGGAGGCGATTACCGTGCCGGTGGTGCTCTTCCAGGGCGACGCGGACGAGAACGTGCCCCTGGGGCACGCGCGCTGGTTGGCCACACACATCGCCACGTCGCAGTTGCGCGAATATCCCGGTGAGGGGCACATGTCGCTCGTGTTCAACCACCGCGACGACATCGTCGCGACCATCGTGGATCTACTCGAGGGCGCCGAGCTCCGCCAGTAGGGCGCGCACTCGCGCGGCAATATCGTCGCGGACCTCGCGTACGACCTCGAGGGGCTGTCCGGCCGGGTCCGTGAGCTCCCAGTCGTCGTAGCGTTTGCCGGGGTAGTAGGGGCACTCGTCGCCGCAGCCCATCGTGACGATGACGTCGGCGTCACGCGCCATCTGATCGGTGAGCTTCTTGGGGCTCTCGTCGCGGATATCGATGCCTACTTCGTCCATGGCCGCGACGACGGCGGGGTTGAGGGTTTCACCCGGGGCCGAACCAGCGGAGTAGATCACCACGCGTCCCGCGCCCATCTGACGGGCGAAGGCGGCGGCCATCTGGCTGCGTCCGGCGTTGTGAACGCATAAGAAGAGTATTTCGGGGGTGCTCACGGGATCTCCTGGGTAGTAGGGAAGAGCAGAGTGCCGACGGCGAGCCCGAGCAGTCCGCCCGCGACTTCGGCGAGGGCGAAGGCGGGTACCGACGCGGGGGCGATGCCGGCGAAGGTATTGGAGAACATGCGCCCCACCGCGATGGCCGGGTTCGCGAAGGACGTCGAGGAGGTGAAGAAGTAGGCGGCGGTGATGTACGCGCCCACCGCGGCCGGCAGGTGGGCTCGTTGGCCATTGCGCAGTAGAGCGTGGATGAGCAGCACCAGTCCGGCGGTCGCGACGACCTCGGCGAACACGTGCGGTCCACTCGCTCGGTGGTGCGTCGAGATCGACACCACCGGGAGCGAGAACATCACGTTGGCGCCGAGGGCGCCGAGCGTGCAGCCCACCACTTGGGCCAGTGCGTACGGGGCGAGTTCGCGCCAGCGCAGAACACCCGACACGGCGCTGACCAGAGTCACGACCGGGTTGAAGTGGGCTCCGGACAGGGGGCCGAAGATGAGAATCAGTACGTAGAGACCCGCGCCGGTGACGAGGGCGTTCTCCAGGAGTTCGAGGCCCACGTCGCTCGGCGAGAGCTGTTGGGCGGCGATGCCCGAACCAATCACGATGGCGCTGAGCACGGCACTCCCCAGTAACTCACCCGTCACGCGACGCGCGAGTGCCGTTGTCTCGACCACCAGTCCCCTAACATCGATAACGTCCCTCCAGTATGGCAAATTCATCGATAGGTGTCAATGTGAGTCTCCCGTGGTCCGTCGCGTAGTCGAAGCCCCCAGTACCTCCACCCTGGATGGTTGTTGCGCCGTCACCAGTCAGGCGATGAACGAGGCCGAAGCGATCGAGGTGGCGGCAATCTTCGCGGCGTTGAGCGATCCGGTGCGTCTACGAATCTTCTCGTTGATCGCCGCCCAGGACGAGACCTGTAGCTGCCATCTCGAGGAACCAGTGGGCAAGAGTCAGCCGACGGTGTCGCACCACACCCGCATCCTCGCCGGCGCGGGGCTCATCGAAGGAGTGAAGCGCGGGCGATGGACCTACTGGCACGCGGTGCCCGATCGTCTCGAACTCGTGGCGAATCTGCTCCGACCCTGAGTGTCGCCACCGAGAAACTGTCAGACTGAGGCGTGATGGGTTCGCTGGCTCCACCCCTGCGCACGCGACGACTGCTCCTTCGCGCGATCGCGACCTCCGACGTCGATGACCACGCGGCGTTGTTCGCGGACCCTGACGTCCTGCGCTACCTCTACGAGGCCGAGATGACGACCGAAGAGATGGCGGTGCACTTCACGCGACGCCACTGGCGCGGCCACCCGGGTCCGGGGGAGTGGTGCAACCTCGCGGTCGAGTACGAGGGGGTGTTCATCGGTGAAGTCGGACTCGGTTTGGTCAACGAGACCCATCGCAGCTACGAAATCGGCTACGTGTTCTCGCCACGCTTTCGCGGAATGGGTCTCGCCACCGAAGCGACGCGCGCCCTCGTGGACGCGGCGTTTCGTGACCTGGGCGCGCACCGCGTCGTCGCGCGGCTCGACGCCCGCAACACCGCCTCGCGCCATCTCCTCGAGCGGCTTTCGTTTCGCCGGGAAGCGCACTTCGTGCGCAACGAATTCGTCAAGGGCGAATGGACCGACGAACTGGTCTACGCGGTACTCGACGACGAGTGGTCGTCAACTCTCTCACGTTGAAGGAGGGGTTCGCCACCAAGGCGGCGAGGTGTCGACCCGCGACAACGACGTCGAGACGGGCGCGAACCGATCGTCGCGCGACATCCATGAGTCGAACGCGTCATCAATCTCCTGGCGCGAACGCGCGACGAAGTTCCACCACATGAAGAGTGGCGTGGTGAGGGGCACACCGCCCAGAATGATCACCGTGGACGGCGAACGCGACGTCACCTCGACGCTGTCGTGCCCGGGCCGCAGGTAGCCCATCGTGCCGGGTCCCAGGTCGCGGCCCTTCAACTGAATGAGGCCCTCGAGAACGATGACGCCGTATTCGTACGCGGGATTCAACGCGAGGGGGCAGCGCCCGTGAAGGCGAAGTTCCGCGCCACTGAGATCGGACTCGGCGAGGGCCGGACTCGACACGTTATGGAAGTCGCCCACTAGCACCGTTAGTCGTCCCTCTCCCACGTCGACGCGAGGGAGATCGTCGTGATGGGCGAACGCGCTCGGTCCGTGGCGCGAGGTGTCGTCCTGGGCGATCCAGAGTTGGATTCCCTGCAGGGTGCCCCGATAGTGGCCCGTGGCCTCCTCGGCGTGGGCGATGCCGTGGCCCGCCGTCATGAGATTGAGTTCGCCGGCCGTGATGACTTGTTCGCTGCCCAGTGAATCACGGTGCAGGGCTTGGCCGTCGGTGAGCCAGGTCACGGTGTGCAGCCCAATATGGGGGTGCGGACCGACCTCGAGGCCACTGGTCTCGTCGACGTCGGCCGGCCCCATGTGGTCGGCGAAGCACCACGCTCCGATCGTGCGTCGTCCTCGTTGGGGCAGGGCCCGACGTACGCTGAGAGCGCCGACGTGCGCTACGGGTGAGGTGAAGACGTCGATGTCGTTGTTGTCGTCCACGAGACCTCCCCCGTCAATGTATCGTGGCGCGACGCGGACGTCTCCCTCGGAGAATGCCCGAGAATTTACGGGGCTGACGGCGGGGCTGACGACGGTGTGGCCGGCGAGTGCCGACGGCGTCGATTGTGTGGGCATCGTCTCGTTCGAACGTCAGGATTCTCGGGTCGTGGTGCCATACTGGGAGCGAGTCACCAGCGAGAGGCGGACGAGTGAAGAAGTCGCTACGTGTCCCCGTCGCGGCGTTGATGGTCGTCACGCTGGTGAGTAGCGCTCTCACCAGCGTCGCGAGTGGCGCCATCAGCGGCCCGGCCAACCCACGGTGGTGCGTGAGCGCGCCGTCGCCCCCCGTGGGTCGTATCGGTGGTCTGCTGGTGCCGCGCGTGATGGGCGCCCCCACGTCGGCGTCGTGTTCGACCGCGCCACGCAACGTCGTAGGCCGGCAACCGCCCTACAACCCCTTTGTCAACACCGGAACGCTCAGTCCTTTCGGTTCGACGCCGGTCGTCATGGGAGAATCGCAGCCGGTCACCGTCACGCCGATCTTTTGGGCGCCCACCAATTACGGTTTTGACCCGTCGTATCGGGCCCTCGTGACGCAGTTCATCAATGACCTCGCCGTCGATAGTGGGACTACCAGTTTCGTCTCGGTCCTCACGCAGTACGGCAGTACGAGTTCGAGCAACTTCCAAGGTCGTATCGCGGCCGGCCCCGCGCTGACGGTCACCGACCCCTATCCCGCGACCGGTGGATGTACTCCGGACACGGGATCCATTTACGCCGACACCTCCGCGATGAGTGCGTGCGTCACGGATTCCCAGATCCAGGGCGAGTTGTCAACGGTGCTGAGCGCGAACCACTTAGTGAATGACGTCAACCATATCTACCTGGTCTACTTGCCCAAGGGGGTGGAAGTCTGCACCAACCTTTCTGGGGCTAACGCGGCGAACGGTGGGCAGTGCAACGTCTACTACCCCATCAACAGTTCATCGCCCACCTCGGGTTTTTGTGGCTATCACAGTGCCGTGACCTCGTCGGGGAGTGCCCCCGGTATCTACGCGACCTTGCCCTATCCGGTGGTGGACGGATTCCGGGGCGACACCTGCAGCTCCGACGGCGCGTACGTGTCACAAAATGTGTCCTTGGGCAACCAGTCACCGAACGCCAATATCGACGCGGACACCGAAATCAGTGTGCTGAGCCACGAGCTGTCCGAGGCGATTACCGACCCCGAAGTGGGCGACTCGACGTACGGCGGATGGGTGGACGCAAGTCAATACGAGATTGGTGATAAGTGCGCGTACAACTTTGGTGACACCCTGGCCTTCGGGGGCACCTCGGGCGCGTTCTACAACCAGACCATCAATGGACACCACTACTTCATCCAGGGCGAGTTCTCTAACTCGAACTTCACGGCGTTCACGACGTCGTACTCGTGCGCACTGACGTCGCAGCAGTCGATTCTCTTCGACCCCACTCTCGGTTCGGGCGCCATGGCCCCGGTGAGTGGTGCCGTGGGCACTCGCGTGACCCTGCCACTGTCTAGCCTGAACTACCCCGGGCACTACTTGTCGAGCTGGAACACGGATCCCAACGGTGTGGGTACGGCCTACGCCGACGGTGCCACCTTGACGTTGACGGCCCCGATGACGCTGTACGCGCAGTGGTCCCTCGGGACCAAGTCCACGGTGTTCTTCGACGCCAACGGGGGAGTGGGCGCGATGGCGTCCGTGACGCACGGCACGGCCACCGCGCTGCCCGCGGCCACCGTGACCCGGGCCGGCTACTCCTTCGCGGGCTGGAACACCAGTCCCACCGGTACCGGCACCTCCTACGCCGACGGCGCGGTCTATCCCTTCACGGCGAGCGCGACGCTCTACGCCCAGTGGACGTCGCTCACGCCATTGGCCCCGACCAAGGTGACGGTCACGTACGCGGTCAACACCGCGACGATCTCCTGGACGGCCGTCGCCGCCCCCGCGGGCACCTCGATCCTGGGTTATCGCTTGTTCGCCGGCTACACCCCTACCAGTACCTCAGTCGTACTCGCGGGGAACCCCTCGTTGATGGAATCGACGAGTTTCCACGCGACGCACTTGCGCAACGGTCAGCGGTACTACTTCTCCGTGGTCGCCGTGGGTAGTGCGGGTACGTCGACGCCCAGCGCCCCGGCGTACGCGTTGATGAATGAAGGCCGTACCCGCACGACGTTCAGCGTGTCGAAAAAGACCGTGGCGTTCGCGAAGCAAAATTCCGTTCTCTTCACCTTCCACGTGGTGTCTCTGAACAGCGAAGATCCGCCCACGGGCGTCGTGCACATCATTCAACCGGTGTCCGCCACCAAATATCGACTGTTCTGCGTGACCCCGGTGCCGGCCAGCGGTGTCGTCAAGTGCCACCTCCCGGGGCATAGCCTCACCCGGGGAGTCCATCGTCTGACCGAGGAGTTCGCCGGCAGCATCTACAGCTTTGGCTCGGGCGGGCAAGTCTTCACGATCACCGTGACCAAGTGAGGTGGCCTCGTCGCGACATCGTCGACCACACGGTCGAGGCCGAGAACCCGTGGGGTGACCTCTTCGCCCGCACTCGTGCGCCTCAGGACTACGTGGTGAGTTCGTGGATCCCACGGGGCTACGCCACCTACGCCAAGATCCTGCACCCGAGCATTCACTTCGGTGCCCTTCGAAGCGAGGTGCGTTGGTCCGACGTCGCGCGATGGAGTGGCGTGGCCCTGACGGGCCAGGTCGGGTGGGCGGACCTGGTCTTGCCCGAGGTGGCGCCCGTGGCGCCACCCCCGTGGCGCGGACAAGGTCCCTGGACGGGTTCGCTGAGCGAACACGACGCCGAGGTGGTGACTGAAGTGCTCGCCGCGGTGACGCCACCGTCCACGCAGTTTTTCTTCGGTCTCAGCACGATCTGGGGACTGGGCACTGGACCACTCGAGGGTAGTGACGTGGTGGAGAAGGTGAGCGAGTGGCCCGTACTGGAACGTCCCTGGCGAAGTTATGACATGTACCGGGGACCACTCGCGGGGGCGATGTCCTTCACCAACGCCGGAGGAATGTTCGTCACACCCTCGCTCTGGTGGCCGCGGGATCAGAGCTTCTTTCTCTCCAGTGAGATTGACCTGCCCTGGACCTACGTGGCGGGCTCGCGAGAACTAATCACGGCCTTGCGGGGAGAATCACGACTCGACGTCGTTGAAGTGTCACCCGATGACCCCGTGGGTCACGACCTGCCGGCGTGGCTCGATCCACGGATCGAGGAGTGGGCCCACGAACTACGGCGCGACGCGACGACGACCATCAGGGTGGCGATTGGCGACGCGCGCCTGCGCCTCGAGCGTCAGAGCGCGCGTCGCGCATCCCTTGCCACGGAGGTGCGTCCTCACGCCCACCCTGGCCGGGCGGGAATGTCGTCGGTGCCCGTGTCGTTCGCTAACGCCGAGGAACTTCTCGGATGCTGTCGCGACGCGGTGCGCGGAGCACTGC
>Ga0209698_10001832_pt1 | contig 24414 bp, 18 predicted proteins | sample LitLauG_LLR_2012_FD_187203 | JGI IMG/M metagenome (GOLD analysis project Ga0209698, IMG submission 187203) | Freshwater sediment microbial communities from Pennsylvania, USA - Little Laurel Run_MetaG_LLR_2012 (SPAdes) (version 2) | ecosystem: Environmental > Aquatic > Freshwater > Creek >... | reverse complement strand
GACTGTAAGACCCAACCGCAAAACGCACTCCCGGGCGGCGTGCGTCAACCGGTCAAGATAGTTGTCGTCGACCGGTCAGGATAATTGTCGCTGGCCATGAAGACCTGCTACGTCTTTGCTCATTCTTGGTCGGTATCAGCAATTCAATCCTGCTGACACGTATTCGATGCTCCAAAAGAGCTGCTTCCTGACGCAATGCCTCTACATGCTGTTGAAGCGGCACAGGATCAACGTCAGAAGCCGAGCGTGCACGCCGCTTTTTGACCCGAGTAAGATACGGGCGAAGGCTTTCGATATCAGTTTGGCCAGCGCGCTCCGCGACCTTTATCAGGACAAGTTCGTAATCAATCGAAAGCTTTGTCCCCGGATGCATGGCAATACGCATTTCCTCGGCGCAAATTTCTGCTTCAAGCAAATTTGAAAGGTGCGAAGCTCGCAGGCGATGACCATGACCGTTAACATTCGCAACTTTGAACCATCCCGTTAGAAGATTCGTTATTGCGGTCAGCGTGAGCGCACGTCCCGTCTTGTTGGACAAAAAGATCTCGGTCGGTTCGTGATATCCAGAACCCTTTGTTTTTTTGAACCTCGCGACGATATCCGCACGAGGACCTTCCATATACTCCCTTGTCTTCTCCAAAAGGCTGGGGAGCACACCAACGTAGCGAGGGTGATCGAGCTTTGTCTTTAGCAAGTGCAACTCATGCGCGCGCTCAAGCCCGCGCAAATCATCGATTGTGTGCCAGTCCGGGATTTGATCGACAGTCAATGATCTCCATTCCATTCGGCGCACTCCCACTTGCACATACCAGTCGATAAGCAGAAGATTCCGATCTTTTACGTGAGGATCTTCAGTGGCGTCGGCAGCTACATAAAGCCGAGATATGTCAGATTCGGTCGGCGTGGCCTGCAAACTCGCCTTGTTGGCTCTGGGTCTAACGCCAGAAACAATGCCAAACCTGGAAAATCCACGCCGCGCCTTGCTTTTGATCGCGACTGCACTTAATTGCGGTTCAAACTGCTCGTCACCATCATTGTGCCCTGGCACACGAACGGCAAAGCGAATGTATCCATTTACCTCTAGCCAAACGTAAAAGTCAAAAACCGTGTCGCAGCGCGCCGCCTGCGTGAGCCCTTTAACGCCACCAACTTGCTGCGTATTCAACCAAGCGAGAAGATCGCGATCCCGGACATTTTCAAAGGCAAGCCCTTCGGCTTCCAGATATCCCCAAAAATGCAGTAAATAATCCGCATAGGTTTTCACCGACGTTAAACTCAAACGCCGACATATAGCCAAATCGCGCAGGTAATCACATACAGGAACGACGAACCGAGACCTTGCGTCCACCAGTAATGGAATACCTGGATACGCCCTTCTCGCGTAGACGAAGCGAGAGTCGGTAAACTCGAGGCGACATCGCATTTGGAAGCCTAGACTTCAGAAGCGTCGGATCGAGCGATCTCACGCAGTGGAAAAACTTTCAGACGGTCCGCAGTATCTCGAGCAATTTTCTGCTCTAGTTGCTTTATCTTCTTTCGCGCGTCAACCAACTCGGCCATGACGGTAGAGTATTGATTTACGTAAGCTGTCGCGCGCGCTTCCGCATCGTTTAGTCTTTGACGAAGCGAAGATTCCGCTATTTCTCTCTTCGTTCCTTTCGCCCGCAATTGAGCGACTCGTTCGAGCAGATGATCCATGCGATTTCGAAGCAATAGGTACTCATCCGAGCTAGCGTAAATGACAGACCGAGAAATCGGCGAAACACCCAATTCTTTGTCTGCCCACCTTGCAAATGCCGAAATCGACGATCCGCCAGGAAAGCCATCAAGCTTACCTTCTGACAGAAGCGCTTCCAACGCCTCAATCTTGTGGGTGAATTTCGCGACGGCCTCTTCGCGACGCTGTAAAGCGATGGCAGGCTTGGCATTCATGTTGGTTGCCCTCCAAGAACCATCGAGGGCGCGGAAGAATGAATGGACGCAAGATATTGCGCAACGTCTTTGCAGAATTCTCGACTGGCGCGGCGGAAAAGCTCCGGTTTATCGGGCGAGTCGGCCATCGCCTGATGAAATCGCAGTTGCCCATTTAGATAGGATGCGGCGGCGCTTGTAGCGACGTTATGTTCGCAGCCGTTGCACGTGGAGACCGACGCTCTTGCGAGATCAGGTTGCGTACCTCTACTTGACGAACAATCGCACGGGCCATTGGAAAACTTTCCAAAACTCGCGCAGTAGCCCCACGGAAAGGCATGAAGGGAAAGGCCTGTGCGCTCAATAAAGCGCTGGAGCCGTTGGATAAATTTCCTTTCGGAAACGACTTCAACATTTTCGATCATCCTGCCGTAAAGGCGCGCCGCAACGAGTTTCAGGCGGCCACCATCTATCCCGGCGAGTGTGGTTCGCCCTAGTGCCGCGCCGGCGAGAATAATCGCGGTACGCTCTTTGCTGGCTACCGCGATAATATGACCAAGTTCCGGATCACTGACATATCGGCGCGTCATGTCCGGATCAAAGTGACGCAGGTGATAGGCAAGGGCACCCCAATCACCAAGTTCATAAATCCAAATATATAGGACCGCAAAAAAACGACGGAACTGGTGTGGCCGAAAAGTCCACCTGGTGCCATCCGACATGGCTGGCACATCAATAAAATAGCCAAAGCGTCGAAGATGTGTGGCGAGGCGAAAAATTGGCTTACGATCGCCGTTCAACCCAACGCAGGTGTCCGAAATAGGAAGGTTGTACTGAAATAGAAATGGCGTTCCAGTACATACGCGAGCACGTAGACTCAGGCGCTCCAGGACATTGATCGCGGAAGCCACAACTTCAGGAACTGGTACTAACGAGTCCTCGCGAGTGGTCTTGTGGATAAATACATTTATCCATGGTTTCTGTGTCTCGTCTCGTTCGAGACACCCCGTCTCAAGTCCAAGGATTTCGGCGGCGCGGCGCGCAGAAAACGCGGCAATTACGACAGCGCACGCGGTTGCCAAGAAAGTGATGGCAGTAGCCAGCGTCATACCATTGCGAAGGTGGACCGTCTGGGGCGTCGAATCTGACGTCTCTTCGGCTTGGTACATACGCTGTCCAGGCAAAAGAGGAAATGGGCTGCATGGGCCACCCAAAGGCCAGGTGCGAGTATCTAGTTCCCTTTCGAGCAACTCCTCCACTGTGGCGGGGTTCTCATCGAATTTTTGATCAGCCCATTCCTTCACATCGAGAATGAGGGGCGCATAGTCAAGAATCCAACGAACCGAGCGCTCAATTAGGGCCACAGCTTGCTGAACAGGGACCGTGGCTGTCCTTCCGGCCTCCTTTCCGAGTTTTTGCGCCAGCGCGCTTGGCGAACTATTGGGAAACGGTTCAAAGTGCAGCGCGTCATCCAAAAACCGTCGGTGAAGATACAAATAACGAAATGCCATTAACTGGCGGAAGATGTGCTGCTGGGTAACCACTTGGTCGTCCAACTCATCTAGCATCGGCCCCTTGCGCATGCGGCGCCGAACGGAAGGGCTAAGATAGTAGCCACAAAGCTTCGCGATGGGATCGAATATTGAGGCGATCTTGCTGTCTTGACCGTTTAAGCCTACCCCATCCAGTCCAGCATCCACCAACAACTTAATACGTCCCAAGATAAGATGTTTGGTACCGACGGTCCTTTCCTCCAACGTCGGAAACGCCGCCGCGGCCTTTACCCGCCGCGCCTCTTCGGTATCCGTATCCTGAAATCCAGCCTTGGCGATAAGGCCGTCAAGATGTTGATTTAGGACAGCTTCTGAATTCAAGATTGTATGAATTCCGAAGGGTGTAAGTTGCACATACTCCTCAATATCCTGTGCCGTAAGATCCTCAAAGCGATAAATTTGATTGGCAATCATCCATCTCGCAAGCACGATAAGACTACTGGCGACGGAGGCTTGCGCTTGCCCACTTTCAATTGACATTAACGGACCCGTACGAACGCCAAAGGTTATGCATTCGATGGTCTCAATCAAATTTTGGTATTTACTCAGCGATACCCCACCGGGAAGCCGAACGTCAAAACGAATCGTGCGATTAGGTTTGGCTCCGGTGTCCGCCACCACCCACCTATGCTGACTGGAGTCGCGGAGAAGCCACGAGGGCCGTTTTAGTCCTGCAAGTCGAAACCTCGAAGGAATCGCCAAATCGCCTCTGATATCGGCTTGAATACTTCGGGCTAGGGATGTCTTCATCGACGTTGCCTAAAACAAAGGAAACGGTTGATATGTTGGACGTAAGGACTTTGCAAGTAGGTCGGCCTCCGCGTAGATCTTCGCAGTCTCCCCTTGACGAAGTTTCGACAATGCGACGTCCGCAAACACCATCCATGGAAGCCAGCGGTTCTCCCAAAGAGTCGCGTTCTGACGCAACGCATCCTCACGGGAGGCCACGAGGTAGTCAAAAAAAAGAATCAAGTCGGCCACATTAGAAGTCGTCGCGACAACCCACCGCATCTTGCAGTCATAGCAACAGTCGAGGCGGGTACAGGTCCTACCCGCCCTCGTTCCAGGTTGGACGCCGGCCATGGGGTCGCGACACGCGACTCCCAGACCGGTGCGTGCCGCATCAGAGAAGAGGCGTTGCACCTCTTCGTCGGAAAGTCCTAGTTTCTGGGGTGCACCATCAATTGTGATAATTACTACGGCCTGAAAGCGGTCCAAAAACTCGCGGATCTTTGCGATCCAAACAAGTTTGACAGGTGTCCGCCCCGTATAGTGGATTAGCGTGGTGGCCGCAGAGGAGTGGTCTGCAAGAGCCTGTGCGACGCTAACGTTGTCATCATTTCGATGTTGGGTGCTCAATAGTACCGACGGCCGAATCATGGATGGCAAGGCACCCAGACCTGCTAATTGCGGGTGCCGTTCAATAAAGCGGAGGAAACGCGCGCGACCAGTAAAGGCGGCCAGGTCTTGAACGGATCCCTTGTATTCATTTAATAGTAAAAACTGGCGAAACTCCTGATCAGCGAGTGCGCGATATCGAGCGGACATTTCTTCATAAAAGGCAATCGCCTGAACTGCGCTAAGGCGCTGCCCGGGCTCCGGCAAAACTGGAAGTTCGTCGACAATTAGTTTTCCCCCTGCCTTAGCCTTGGTACCGACCAGAATTTGCTTTCGACCAGGGTCATTTGTATCCTGCAAGCACGGAAATGGCACATGCCTTGCGACTTCGCAGTTTGCTCCGGTGTCGATCATCAGAAGTACCCACAGGGCAAGCGTCGCATCTGGATGTGGATGAAGGTAGGCATGAAACGCGTGGGTTCCTCCAAAACTTTTCATCAAATGACCATAGCGCCCACTCAAACCGGACGAAATGCCATTCCGTGTTGACAATACGTAATTTAGTGCGTTAGCCAAGCGTTCTGGCTCCCGACCACTTAGCAGAAGGCGTTTGCTATTTTTCCTTCTATCTGATGCGCTCCGCAGCGGGGAATCAAGAAAGTCGACAACACGATCGCTTGGGATAGTCGCTGCCGCGAGCGCCTCTTGACCAGCCTTCCAGTGCGCATGCCACTCCAGAAAATCGGCTTCGGCGCACGCCCTGAGATCAGCTAAACGGTTAGCGTTGAGGGCGTGAATTTCACGGATCAACGCGTCGACGCTGAGGCCACGCACGACCTTCGGCGATAGTTCCTTGCAGAGCGATCTAATGAAATCGTGCGCTTGTTCCTGATCCGAAGCATCGAAAAAGCGACATATTCTGTCTGCGACCTCGCGCTCTGTTTCGTCCGAATTGGGGGTTCCATGCTCGAGTTGGGCGAGGGTCGGGTGAGGTTTGGAGACACCGAGTGCCTTCGCACTTTTGTAGCCGAAAAGATCAATTGTCGGCAATGTCTTCGTGTTGGCGAGGTGCGTCAGAATTCTGGCGACGTCCATTACCTTGCTATTCGCAGTCTTCAGTTGGCGGGAGGGCCTGTCAGTTGAAAAGGCGCTTGTCAGGCATTGCTTCCACAGGTCTAGCACAAGTTCCCAATCTGTACTTGGGATCGAGATATAAGTGTCGGTGGACAAGGCTGCAAAGAAGGCGGCGTGTGTGCCTTTGACGCGCAGATCAAGCAAAAATGCGAGGAGACTTGACAGATGAGAGTGAACTTGCTTTGCGGACTGCGGGCTGTATTTGGCGTAATAAGTACGAAGTTCCGGCGTCGCTTTAAGAAGAAATTGCCGCCCAAGAGGAAGGAATGTTGAGAAGTCGTATGTTCGGCGATGCTCAACGATGGTGAATTCAAACGGAGAAGAGGGTTTATGAGGTCGGGGGATTTTGTGATTCCAACCTGGGTTTGCTAGACGAGATTCACCGACCTTTGCGCGTCGAAGGGGATGACCGTCGCTAAGTTCAATTTTGAGGGGTAGTACCTTTGCAGTCGCCAGGCACGCCAAGAGGTTGTTCACGCAAGACCTATAGGAACGTTTCGAGCTATCTGCTATGGATTGCGATTGGATGCATTTTTCCAGGTAAGTGCCAAAATCCTTCCAAAATTGTGGGCCATGCACTTCCGCGGGGCCGAACTGAAAGCCAGCGTCCACCGTGAAACGATGTAATTCGGAAAAAAATCGACCAAGAACGCCAACGTACTGTCTTAGCCACGATTTAAGGCGGATGCCAGCCGCCGTTTTCTGTTGGCGTACGACATTGCAACAGTCATGAACGAACTGGTGGCCTAGATCTGTCGTGAAGGAAGAAAAATCGTAGTAGTTCCCGCGGCTCTGGAAAAGAAAGAAGGGGGAGGTGGGATCGACATCTTCTACTGCCGCCCCAACCTTGCCCACCTTCTGCAGTTGGGATAATTCCAGTGGAATAACCTTCGCGGTCGCGAGAGCGCGAAATAAGCGTCGCAGTGCGTACGTGATGGTTCTTTTCGACTGAGGTGAGCCAAGCTGTTCCTGAATGTCATTTCCAAGCCAAACAGCGAATTCTGCCCAACGTTCAGCGGGCATCTCGGAAACCGTCTCATTGCTGGGGGCGATTTCGGATCGATAGCGGTGTAAACCATCGAATAAGAGTTGCAAAGGCGCGAGCCAAATACGGCGCCAGATTTTTGGGGAGATGGTGGGCAAGGCTCTTTGTTTGCGTACAACCTCGCATACGCCCAATACAAATTCGCGCCCAAAGGATTCGACAAGGTGCGAATATTCGTAAGTGTGTAGTCGGTTTTTTTCGACAAGAAACGATGTTGAATCGTTGCCAGCCGAGAGGAGCGGAGCGTCCATTCTTGCGTTGCAGCGCTATTACGACGTAGATTCAGAAAGTGTCTTCGCCTAGCATCAGCGGAAGAATCGCTATTTGGCGATAGACGCAGCGATATGCGGATGCGGGTCGTATCCAAGAATCTCAAAGTCTTCGAAGCAATACTCGTCTATCGATGGCGGCCGTCGCTTGAAGATAAGTTTTGGCAGGGGCCGTGGTTGGCGAGAGAGTTGCAGTTTTGCCTGCTCAAGGTGGTTGGAATACAGATGAAGATCGCCTAGGGAGTGAACGATCTCTCCTGGCTCCAAATCGCATTGTTGAGCCAGCATGTGCGTAAAAAAAGCAACCGACGCCGCATTAAATGGAACGCCCAAGAAGCAGTCGGCGGAGCGCTGCGTAAGCAAGCAACTGAGCCTACCGTCGGCCACGTAGAACTGGTACATAACATGGCAAGGCGGTAAGGCCATTTTCCCTTCAGCTGCATTCAGTTCGGGGGGCTTGGATTCGTCTGGAAGGTACGCAACGTTCCACGCGCTGATAATGTGTCGGCGACTGTCAGGTTTGCGGCGAATTCCATCAATCAAAGCCTTGACCTGATCGAACGATTCGCCGGTCGGTCCCTTCCATGAGCGCCATTGCGATCCATACACGGGCCCCAATTCACCCGCCGGAGTCGCCCACTCGTCCCAAATGGAAACGCCGTTTTCCTTCAGATACTTGATGTTGGTATCGCCACGCAGAAACCACAGCAATTCATGGAGGATGGACTTGATGTGAAGTTTCTTGGTGGTCAATAGTGGAAAGCCGTCCCGGAGATCGTGGCGATACATTCGGCCGAATACTGAAAGCGTGCCTGTTCCGGTGCGGTCATTCTTTTGGGCACCGTTTGCGAGGATGTCGGCCAACAGGCCGAGGTATTGCTTGTCCATGGAGGGGCTTTCTTTAGGATCTCTTCACGGTACTCTCGGTCCGATTATTTGTAAAGACAGTCTTTATATCAATGAAACACACTCAATGAGTGGTATAGCTATGACGACACATTGATAATATGGCAAAGGAAGGGCACGCCCAGGAAGATGTCGCAGCTGCGCTGGTAGAGCTGGCAGCTCAGCCTGCCCTGCGCCACGTAGAACTGGAACATCAGGTGGCAGGGCGGCAGGCGCATGCGGGGAACGTCACCTACGTTCCACGCCGAGACGATGAGGCGGCGCGAATCCGGGTTGCGGCGGATCTCGTCGAGCACCTGGCTGATCTGGTCGATGTGGCCGCCATCGGGCGTGGGCCAGGAGCGCCACTGCACCCCGTAGACCGGGCCGAGCTCGCCCTGGGGGTCCGCCCATTCGTCCCAGATCGTGACGCCGTTCTCGCGCAGGTAGGCCACGTTGCTCGAGCCCTTCAGAAACCAGAGCAGTTCGTGGATGATGGAGCGCAGGTGCAGCTTCTTCGTGGTGACCAGCGGGAACCCGCTGGCCAGGTCAAAGCGCAGCTGGTGGCCAAACACCGAGCGCGTGCCCGTACCGGTCCGGTCGCTTTTGTCGGCGCCGTGATCCAGCACATGGCGCATGAAGTCTTCGTATTGACGCATGAGGGTTGCGCAGGGCGACGGGCAAAGGAACCAACGCCGCCCGGAATTCGTTTCCACTGGTAGGGCCGGCAACAGTATAGCGACGCGCCCGCAGCGTCCTGCCGCGGCGCTGCGGCCCCTGGTACCGCCCGGCGGGCGGCTGCCCTGCCTGCCGGCTAGCGGGTGAACTGCAGGGCCGCCAGCCGTGCGTACAGGCCACCCTGCTCCAGGAGCTCGGCGTGCCGTCCCTGCCCGACGATGACGCCCTGGTCCAGGACGAAGATCCGGTCGGCGCGTTGCACCGTTGCGAGGCGGTGGGCGATGACGATGGTGGTGCGGCCGTGCATGGCAACGTCCAGCGCCAGCTGAACGGCGCGTTCGCTCTCGGCGTCCAGGCTGCTCGTGGCTTCGTCGAGCAGCAGCAGCGGCGCATCCTTGAGTATCGCCCGGGCGATGGCCAGGCGCTGGCGCTGGCCGCCCGAGAGCCGCAGGCCGCGCTCGCCCACCAGCGTTTCATATCGGTCGGGCAGCCGCTCGATGAACTCGTCGACGTGGGCCGCCCGCGCCGCCGCCAGGATCTCGTCGGTGCTGGCGCCGCTGCGCCCGTAGCGGATGTTTTCCAGCACGGTTCCCGAAAAGATGACTGGCTCCTGGGGCACCAGGGCAATGTGCCCGCGCAGGTCTGCCAGTTGCAGTTCGCGCACCGGCACGCCGCCCACGCGGATCTGGCCGCTGTCGATGTCGTAAAAGCGCTGTAGCAGCTGGAAGACGGTGGTCTTGCCCGCGCCCGAGGGCCCCACCAGGGCCACGGTCTGCCCGGCGTCGATGGCCAGCGAAAGCTGGTGCAGCACCGGATAGGCCGGCCGCGACGGGTAGTGAAAGGTGACCGCATCGAACTGCACCGATACCGCGCGCTGCGCTGCGTTCGACGCCAGGGGTATGGGCTGGGGCGGATCCGTGATGTCGGACTCCATGCCCAGCAGTTCCATCAGCCGCTCGGTGGCGCCGGCGGCCCGCAGCAGGTCGCCCCATACTTCGGCGAGCACCCCTACGCTGGAGGCCACCAGCATGATGTAGAGCGAGGTCTGGCTCAGTTCGCCCGCGCTGATGCGGCCGGCAAGCACGCCGGCCACGCCGCCATGCAGGCCGTAGAGCAGCGAACCGAAGACGCCGATGATGATGAAGGCGGTGAAGGCCGCGCGGGTGGCGATGCGGCGCACCGACGTGGAAAAGGCCGATTCGTTGGCGGTGGAAAATCGTGCCGCCTCGGCGGCCTCCTGCGTGTAGCTTTGCACCACCGGCACCGCGTTGAGCACCTCGCCGGCGATGCCGCTGGTATCGGCGATGCGGTCCTGGCTGGCCCGCGACAGCCGCCGCACCCGTCCGCCGATCCACAGCGCGGGCGCCACCACCAGCGCGATGATGCCCACCACCGTGAGCATCAGCAGCGGGTTGCTGGCGATCAGCAGGGCAATGGCGCCCAGGCACATCACCATGCTGCGCAGGCCCATCGAGATGCTCGATCCGACGGCATTTTGTATCACCGTCGTGTCGGTGGTCAGGCGCGAGAGTATCTCCCCGGTCTTGAGCGACTCGAAAAAGCGCGGGCTCTGGCGCAGCACGTGGGCGTATACGGCCTGGCGCAGGTCGGTGGTGACGCGTTCGCCGATCCAGCTCACCGTGTAGAACCGCGCGGCGGTAAACAGCGCAAGCAGCACCGCCACGCCGAACAGGTCGAGGAAGTAGCCGTGCACGGCAACCATGCGGGTGCCCAGGTCTACCGTCGAGGGTTGGGTCAGGCCCCGGTCGACCAGCACCCGCACCGCGGCGGGCAGGCCCAGCGTGGCCCCCGCTGCCAGCACCAGGAAGACCAGCGCCAGCAATACCTGACGCCGGTAGGGGCGCACGAAGGGAATCAGCGCGCGCAGCGGTCCAATCTTGGAGCCGCGCGGCCGGTTGGGAGGCGTTTTCATGGCGGTGCGGGACTGCTCGGCGGCGGGCTGCGGGCGGGCGCCGGCTACACGCCGGCGCTGCCCGCCATCGCCCGGAACACGCCCAGCGCCGCATCGACCATCAGCACGATGATGGCAAGAAACGATATTCCGAAGCCGGCGCTGCGCTTGGCCGGATCCTTGAGATAGGCCAGCGCGTAAATGATGCGCCCCACGATCCAGCCGGCGCCCGCCAGCGCGACCACGCTGGCGCTGCCCCAGCGCGCCGCCAGCCACAGGGCGGGCAGGAACAGGAAGGCGCTTTCGATCGTGTTCATCTGGACCCGGAAGGCGCGCTCGAAGTTCGGGTCGCCGGTGGTGGCGGGCGCCTTGATGTTGTATTTCGTCCGGTAGTGCCCGACGATGAACGATACCCAGATGAGCACCACCAGGGCAAGCAGGGTGATCACCGAGGGCCAGATTTGCGACGCCATGTAAGGCTCCATTGACGATGTGTGGACGAAGATCCGCAGGATCCCGCAGGCAGATGCTACGGCATGCCGCGCCGGGGCCGGGGCGCGCGGCGCCTTTCAGGCGATGCCGCCGTCGGACGGGGCGGCGGCATCGCCCAGCCGCACGATGCGATCGACGCTGCGCACGGTGTCGGGCCGGTGGCTCACAATGACAATGGCCAGGCCCAGCTTGCGCAGGCGGTCGCTGATCTCCTGTTCGCGCGCCAGATCGATCTGGTCGAAGGCCTCGTCCAGGAACAGCACCTGCGGCTTGCGGTACAGGGCGCGCGCCAGCAGCACGCGCTGCTTCTGGCCGCCCGACAGCGCCACGCCCAGGCTGCCGACGATGGTGTTGTACTGCATGGGCATGGCCATGATGTCGGCGTCGATGCCGGCAACCGTGGCCGCGGCGCGAACGAGCTGCGGCTGATGGCGGGGATCGAAAAAACTGATGTTGTCCTCGATCGAACCCACGAACAGCGGATCGTCCTGCATGACCACGCCCAGCCTCGCGCGGTACGCGGCCACGTCCCAGTCGCGGATATCGCGCCCGTTGGCCTCCAGGCTGCCCTCGGTTCGGTCGAGCAGTCCGATCAGCACCTTGACCATGGTGGTCTTGCCCGCGCCCGACGGGCCGACAATGGCCACCATTTCCCCCGGCCGCACGCAAAAGTCGGCGTTGCGGAAGGCAAAGCCCTCGATGCCATAGGCAAAACCCAGGCCGCGCGCGCTGATCGTGAGCGGACCCTCCGGCGGGGGCGCACTGGGCGGCCGCAGCTGCTCGATGGGGGCCAGCGCGATGTCGGCAATGCGCTCGGCATGCAGGTCGAGCATGCGGAATTCGATCAACTTGTCGACCAGGTTGTTCACGCGGGTGAGAAACAGCAGCTTGAACGACAGGAAGCCAAAGAGCATGCCCACGGAGAAGCTGCCATGCACCACCTGCTGCGCGGCCAGCCAGACCACCGCCACGTTCTCCAGGCCGAATATCAGGCCGTAGACGGCGCGGTTGAGTATCGTGAGGCGCTGCACCAGCACGCCGGCGTTGGTCTGGTCGATGACGAGGTTCTGGTACGCGGAGCGTCGCTCGGGCTCGCGCAGGTTGAGCTTGATGGCCATCATGCCGCGCAGCGTCTCGATGAAGTGCGTGCCGGCCTTGCCCTCGTGCACCAGCTGCTCGTCGAGCGCGCGCCGCTGCGCGCCGTAAAAAAGCCAGCGCGTTGCCCCGTAGGCCAGGGTCGCCACCAGCACGATCGCCGCGAGCGGCGCGCTGTACCACAGCATCACGCCCAGGGTCAGCACCACCATGGCACCGTCGACCAGTGTCTCCAGAAAAGTGACGCTGAGCGTGCGCTGGATGGCATCGACGCTGCGAAACCGCGAGACGATGTCGCCGATGTGCCGCTTCTCGAACCAGGCCAGGGGCAGGCGCAGCAGCTGGCCAAAAAGCGCGTCGAGCAGCCGCACGTTGAGCATCGTCGACAGGTACACCCCCAGCCAGCCGCGCACCGCCGTGACCGCCACCTGCATGATCGCCAGCAACGCGAAACCCACGCCCAGGACCGTGAGCAGGTCCTCGTCGCGGCCCACGACCACCCGGTCGACCACGATCTGCACGAAGAAGGGCGAGGCGATGGCAAAGACCTCGAGCGCCAGCGAGAGGATCAGCACCTGGGTGATGGCGCCGCCCAGCCCCTGTGCGGATACGAAAAGCTGGCGCACCGAGACCTTCTCGCGTTCGTCGCGCACCGCAAAGCCCGCGGCCGGCGTCAGTTCGGCGGCGACCCCGGTGTAGTGGCGCGAAACCTCGTCCATGGCCAGCACCCGCTTGCCGCGCGCCGGATCCATGATGGTGACGGCCCGGGCGTCGGCCCGCGTGAGCACCACGAAGTGGTTCATGTCCCAGTGCAGTATGGCCGGCAGCCGCAGCTTTCCCAGCGCCGACAGGGGCGCCTGCACTCCGCGGAACGACATCTTCAGCGCGTCGGCGATGGCGGCGATGTGCTGCAGCGTCACGCCTTTCATCGACGGCGAGAGGCGCACCCGCATGGCCGAGAGGTCGGTCCGCAGGCCGTGGTAGCTGGCGATCATCGCCACGCAGGCGATGCCGCACTCGGGCGCCTCGCTCTGCAGGATCAAGGGCACGCGCCGCCCGAAGAGGCCGGATAACACGGTTAGCGCAGCCGCTCGCGCAGGGCCAGGACGGGTTCGAAAACCCATTCGAAGACCGTGCGCCTTTCGAGCAGGATATCGGCGTTGACGAGCATGCCGGGCCGCAGCGGGAATTGCTGCGCCCCGGCCTGTACGGTCTGATGATCCAGCGCGACCTCGATGCGGTAGACCGGCTCGCGCACCGGCAGCGTTCCCACCTTCTCGCCGGCGGACCAGACGGTGCGGCCCACGCGGGTGACGCGGCCCTGGTACTGGCCGAAGCGCTGGAACGGAAAGGCATCGTAGCGCAGCACCACCGCGTTGCCGGGCTCGATGAAGCCGATGGCGCGGGTGGGCACCAAAAGCTGCGCATGCAGCCCGCTGCCCTTGGGCATGATGGTGGCCAGGGTGGCGTCGGCGGCCAGCGAATCGCCGCGCGCCGCGGCGATGTTGGTGACAATGCCCGCGATGGGCGCGCGCACCGCCGAGTCGCTGTGCGCCTCCTCCTGCACCAGGGTCTGCTGCAGCTCGCTGCGGCGCTGGTCGAGCTGCTGCTGCTGGGTCCGGCTGCGGATGTCGATCAGCGGCAGTTCGGCCTCCGCGGCGCGCAGGTCGCGCTCGATGGCCGCGCGGCGGCCCCGCAGGCTCTCGAGCTTGGTGGTCTGGTCGAGCACGTCGTTGTGCCGCTCGCGCATCATGGCTTCCGAATAGAGCCCTTCCTTGACGAGCTGCCGGGAGCGTTGCGCCTCCTGCTGCGCCGATGCCAGGCGCTGCTGCTGCGACTGCACCTCGGCCCCAGCCTGCTCGAGCTCCTTGCGCAGGTCGTCCACCCGCTTGCGCGCCTGCGCGGCCTGCTGCTGGCCCAGCATGACGGCCTGCGCGGATTCGGACTCGAGGGAACGCAGCCGGCCGGTGAGTTCCTGGCGCACGAGCTCGGACGCGCTGGCTCCGGTGGCCGTGGTGCGCTCCTGCGACAGGCGCGCGATGGGCTGGCCGGCGGCGACCTCGTCGCCTTCCTTGACCATGAGTTCTGCCACCACGCTGGCCTCGGGCGCGCTGACGCGGGCGGCGCCGATGTCCAGTTCCAGGTAGCCGTCCACGCGCTCGCGGCGCGTGTACTCGCCCAGGAATGAGAACGCGATCAGCGCGCCGGCTGCGAGCGCCGCCATGAGGGTAAAGATCCAGAGGGGGACGGGCCGCGCCTTGGAAACTTCGCCCAGCAGCTTCTCGCGCTGTGCATCTATCGCCTCCTGGCGGAACAGCGAGCGCGGCGCCTTTGCGGGGCCCTCGTCGGTGGGCGGGGTGGTCACTGCGCTTTGGTCACGGCGACGTATTCGGTCAGGCGCGCCGCTACTCGCTCATGCCGCCGATCACCCGGTTGAAACCGGCGTCGACATAGGTGATTTCCCCCGTAATGCCGGCGGCAAGGTCGGAAAGCAGGAAGGCTGCTGCGTTGCCGACGTCGTCGATGGTGACGTTGCGCCGCATCGGCGCATTTTGGGCGACCACGTCGAGGATCTTGCCGAAGTCCTTGATGCCGGCCGAGGCCAGCGTGCGTATGGGCCCGGCCGAAATGCCGTTGACCCGTATCCCTTTGGGGCCGAGCGATGCGGCCAGGTAGCGTACGGAAGCCTCGAGCGAGGCCTTGGCCAGGCCCATCGTGTTGTAGTTGGGGACCACGCGCTCGGCACCCAGGTAGGTGAGCGTGAGCAGCGCGCCCGCCCGGCCCTGCATCAGCGGCCCCGCGGCCTTGGCCAGCGCCGGGAAACTGTAGGCGGAGATATCGTGGGCGATGCGGAAGGCTTCGCGCGACAGGCCATCGAGGAAGTCCCCCGCAATGGCTTCGCGCGGCGCAAAGCCGATGGCGTGCACGAGGCCGTCGAGCCCGTCCCAGGAACCGGCCAGGTCGGCAAAGACGGCGGCGATCTGCGCGTCATCGGCCACGTCGCAGGGAAATACCAGCGTGGAACCGAACTCGGCGGCCACCTCCGTGACGCGGTCCTTGAAGCGGTCGCCGACATAGGTGAACGCAAGATCGGCGCCCTCGCGGCGGCAGGCCCGGGCAATGCCGTAGGCGATGGAACGGTTGGAAATGACGCCGGTGATCAGGATGCGTTTGCCCGTCAGGAATGCCATGAAAATTGCCTGGTTATGAAAATGCCGGTTGAAGGGTGCAGCGGAACTGCGCCGGCGGCTCGGGAAGATGCATCGCATCGGGCCCGCGGCCGGCCTGGCCCGGGCGCAATTATGCCGGTGGCGGGCGATGGACGTCGCCACGGCCGGCCAAGCGGATGACCTACATGCGCGAGGACGAAACGGATACCGCGGCCGCCGGGGCACTGGCCGCAGCCGTGCTGCCCTTGCCGGCGACCGGCGCCGCGCTTACCGGCGTAGCGCCGGCACGGGCGGCAGTTTCGGCGGGCGCAGCTTTCTTGGCCGAAGCCTTGTGCGCAACCGGCGCAGCGGGGCGCGCCACGGTGAGCGTAAGGTGCTGCCCGGTGAACAGGTTCTGCGACCGAAGCTGGTTCCAGGCCACGATATCGTCGGCGCTGACATGCCAGCGGCGCGCCACCTGGGCCAGCGTGTCGCCATTGCGCACCCGGTAGGTGACCTGCCGCAGGTTGCCGCTTTCGGGCACCAGCGAGAACGACGCGCTCATGAACCCCGGCGCGATGTCGTCGCTGGTCGATTCATCGCGCGGGATCAGTATGGTGGAGCCCGGCGCCGCGCGATAACGCGGCGGAATGTGGTTGGCCTCGCGCAGCTGCGCCTCCGTAAGACCCACCCGCTCGGCCAGCTTGGTGAGCGATTCTCCCGGCTGCAGCGTGTAGGCCGTCCAGCTGGCGAGCGGCTGGCCGGTGGCCTGCCATGCCGCCAGGTTGGCATTGAAGGAATCCGCCCGGTCGGCGGGCAGCAGTATGGTGGGCGAGGAGGCGCCGACAATCACCGGACGGTTGTAGGCCGGATTGAGCGCGCGAAAATCCTCGATGGGCAGGTCGGCCAGATGGGCCGCAGTGACCACATCGATGTCGGGCGTCTTGTTCACCGCCACGAAATACGGTTCGTTGCGGATGGCCGGCAGCGCAATTCCATAATGTTGCGGGTCGGCAACGATGTTCTTGATGGCCTGCAGCTTGGGCACGTAGTACTGGGTTTCGTTGGGCAGGCGCAGGTCCTGGTAGGCCAGGGACCGGTGCGCCTTGCGCGCCCGCGCCAGCGCGCGCTCGACGCCGGCCTCGCCACAGTTGTACGCGGCAAGCGCAAGATGCCAGTCACCGAACTCGCCATAGAGCTTCTGCAGGTAGTCGAGCGCCGCGCGGGTCGATTCGATTACCCCGAAGCGCTCGTCCTTCCAGAGATTCTGCTCCAGCGAATACAGCCGGCCGGTGGAGGGAATGAACTGCCAGAGGCCCGCTGCCTTGGCAAAGGACACCGCTTCGGGCTGCATCGCGCTCTCGACGAAGGGCAGCAGCGCCAGCTCGGTGGGCATGTTGCGTTTTTCGAGCTCGTCGACGATGTGATAGAGATACATGCTCGCCCGGCCGGTCATGCGGGCGATGTAGTCGGGCTGCGCCGCATACCAGCGCGTGCTGGCCTGCGCGCGCTTGGTCTGCAGGTCGGGCATCTTGAAGCCGCGGCGGATGCGCTCCCACAGGTCCTTGTCGGTCACGGCAATACTCTGGCCCGAACTGACCAGCGGGTCGGCGGCCACCGGCTGGCCGCCGGCGGGCGTTTCGCCGGCAGGCGCGGCGGCAGCGGCGGACGGCGGCGCAGCGTTTTCGCCGGGCGTGCCCGGTGCGGCGGTAGCGGCCGGGGCTGCGGCCGGTGCGGCGGCGCTATCGACCGCGCCAATGGCCGTTGCTGCGGCCGGGGCATCTGCCGGCGCAACCTGCATCGTCCCTGCAGGGGAGTCGGCAGTTGCGAGCGGCGCTTCCGGCAGGGGCCCGGCAAGCGCGGGCGACAGTGCTGCTGCGCCAAGGCAAAGGACCAGGGCCACGCGGATAAGCGGGTATTTCAGGTGCGAATGGATCAAGGGATTACCCGCCATCGGTATGCGTTGGCCACTATGCGGCATTGGTATGAAGGCAGTGTAGGTGTTCGCCCACGCCAGCGCAAGCAAGGCCAAGGCAAGGAAAGAACCGCTAAATCAAGGCTCCAGGAGCATTTTCCGGACCCCGGCCGCACGCCGGCGCTAGTACCGGTCTTTCCACGCCCGCAGTGTGGCAAAGACCGCCGTGGGATCCGCGGGCGAATCGAAAGCGCCCGGCTGGTGCCGCAGGGCGGCAGCCTGTACCGCGGGGACGCTACAGCGCAGGAACGGGTTGGTGGCCAGCTCGAGCGCAATCGTCGATGGCACGGTTGCTTGGCCCTGTTCCCGCAGCGCAACGCTGTCGTCGCGGCGGCGCAGAAGTTCTGCGTTGTCCGGTTCCACCGCCAGGGCAAAGCGCAGGTTCGACAGCGTGTACTCGTGGGCGCAGTAGACGCGCGTGGACCCCGGCAGCGCGGCCAGCCGGGCCAGGGACGAGGCCATCTGTGCCGCACTTCCCTCGAAAAGGCGCCCGCAACCGCAGGCGAACAGGGTGTCCCCGCAAAACAGTGTGGCTTCTTCCCTGGACCAATAGGCAATGTGATCCAGGGTGTGTCCGGGCACCGCCAGTACGGCAAACGCCACACCCAGGACGGTGACCGCATCGCCGTCGCCCAGGCGCACGTCGATGGCGGTAAATGGGGAATGCGCCGGCCCGTAGACCCGCGCGGGGTGCGCGCGGACCAGGTCCGCCACGCCACCCACATGGTCGCTGTGGTGGTGGGTGAGCAAGATGGCATCGAGCCGCAATTGCCGCGCCGCCAGCAGTTGCAGCACCGGCGCGGCTTCGCCGGGGTCGACCACCGCCGCCCGGCCGCCGCGCTCGAGCAGCCAGATATAGTTGTCGCGGAAGGCCGGGACGGGCTCGATCCGCACGGCTGCTGCTGCCGGCGACGTGCCTGCGGAAGCAGTTGGTGGCGTCATAATGCTGGTTTGCGGCCTCGCAAGGTAGGAAAGCTGCCCAATCCTGATGAGCGAACCCCAGTCTATCCTGAACTTTCCGGACTTCCTCGCCTCGGCGCCGGGAAGGTACTTGCTCGAGTGGGAGCAGCGCCAGCTTGACCAGGCCGTGGTGGATATTTTCGGCTATCACGCCCTGCAGCTGGGCCTGCCGCGCCTGGACGCCCTGCGGGAGAACCGCATGCCCCTGCGCTGCCTGGCCCTGGACGGCACCACCGGCGAGGCGCGGTGGATCGAGCAGCGGCAGAACAGCGCCGTGGCAGCGCCTGCCGACCTCCCCCTGTGCCTGGCCGAGCCTGGCCTGGGGGGCCGCCGTGAAGTGGCCCTGGTGACCCGCTTTGACGAGCTGCCGTTCGCATCGCAGTCCATCGACCTGCTGGTCCTGCCGCACGTGCTCGAATTCGCGCAGGAGCCGCACAGCGTGCTGCGCGAGGCCGATCGCGTGCTGGTACCCGAGGGGCAGATCGTCATCACCGGCTTCAATCCGGCCAGTTTGTGGGGCGCGCGGCACTGGATGGGCCGCGCCGGCGTGCGGCCATTCCTGCCCGCGAGCAGCCAGATGATCGCCCTGCCGCGCCTCAAGGACTGGCTCAAGCTGCTGTCCTTCGACGCACACCGCGGCCGGTTCGGCTGTTACGCGCCGCCGGTGCGCAGCGAGTCATGGATAGCCCGCTGGTCCTTCCTGGAAAAGGCCGGAGACCGCTGGTGGCCCGTGCTGGGCAGCGTCTACGTACTTACCGCCATCAAGCGCGTGCACGGAATGCGCCTGGTGGGCCTGGTGCGCAAGCGCGCCGAGCGCCGTCCGGTACTCGCGCCCGCGCCGGTTGCGCAGACCTCCCACAACCATCAACGCACCGATGGCTCCACCGGGGCGCGCCTGGTCGCCGTGCGCAATGCGGCCCGCGAGGCCGCCAATGAGCCGTTTGCCGGCGTGGCGCGCGGCTGACGGCCATGACCACGCGGCATGCCCGATCCGTTGACCTGCTTGCCCATGAACCGCCCATTGCCGCGCAGGCCGTTCCGGCCCCCGCAGCGGAGCCGGCAACGATCGTGGATATCTGGACCGACGGCGCCTGCAAGGGCAATCCGGGTCCGGGCGGATGGGGGGCGCTGCTGCGCAGCGGCGGCACCGAGCGCGAGCTCTTCGGCGGCGCCCGCGATACGACCAACAACCGCATGGAACTCATGGCAGTCATCGAGGCGCTGGGCGCGCTCAAGCGTTCGTGCACGGTGATCATCCACACCGACTCGCAGTACGTGAAGCTGGGCATCACCGAGTGGCTGCGCAACTGGGAGCGACGCGGCTGGAAGACCGCCGACCGCAAACCCGTCAAGAACGTCGACCTGTGGCAGCAGCTCGACCAGCAGGTGCGCCGCCATGCCGTGCAATGGCGGTGGGTCAAGGGCCATTCGGGCGACCCCGGTAACGAGCGCGCCGATGCCCTGGCCAACCGCGGCGTCGAGCAGATCCTGGGAGGCTAGCAATATGCGTCAGGTCGTACTCGACACCGAAACAACCGGCCTCGACCCCAAGGACGGGCATCGCATCATCGAGGTGGGCGTCATTGAAATCGTCGGTCGCCGCCTTGCCGAGCGGCGCCTGCACCGCTACGTCAATCCCGAACGCGACAGCGACCCCGGCGCGCTGGGCGTACACGGTCTCACGCGGGAGTTCCTGGCCGACAAGCCGCTCTTTGCCGATATCGCCGATGAACTCGTCCAATTCGTGGCCGACGCGGAGGTCATCATCCACAACGCGGCCTTCGACCTGTCCTTCCTCGACGCCGAGTTCGCGCGCCTCGATCGTCCGCCGTTTGCCGAGCACTGCCTCAAGGTCACCGATTCGCTGCGCATGGCTCGTGAGCTCCACCCCGGCAAGCGCAATTCGCTGGACGCGTTGTGCGAGCGCTATGCCGTTTCCAACCGCCATCGCACCCTGCACGGCGCCCTGCTCGACGCAGGCCTGCTCGGCGAGGTGTACCTTGCCATGACCCGCGGGCAGGACACCCTGGTCATGGATTTGACCGCGCAGGCCCGCGCCGACGATGCCGAACCGGTGCTCCCGGAACAACTCATCGTGGTGGCCGCCAGCGCGCAGGAGCAGGCGGCGCATGAAGCGCTGCTCGATTCCATCGCCAAGGAGATGCGCGGCACGCCGGTCTGGCGGGCCGCGGCCGGTTAGCGTGCGGGGGCCGGTGCTGCGCCGACGCCTGGCCGCGCCGCGGATGATTGCGAAACCTGCGCTAAAATGCCTGGCTTCGCGCTCCCGGGCGGTTAGCTCAGCGGTAGAGCACTGCCTTCACACGGCAGGGGTCACAGGTTCGAACCCTGTACCGCCCACCATCCTGCTTCGCGCCGAAGCGCTACGCAGGACGAGTCATGCCAAATCGCGAAGCAGGATGCCCTCCGTAGCTTTAGCGAAGGAGGGCCAGACAGATGCGCGGCTCCGGCATTGGAAAGGCGATGGTCAGCCTCGTCGCCGCTGCGTCCCCCGAAATTGCCTGACGCACGCTTGGGCATCCACGTCGTTGCCGCATGCGGCACGGAGCGGCTGTCCATTGGCGCAAGCCGGCAGCCTCTGCAGCCGATTGCTGGTCCGTTGGTACTGGGGCAGCTTTCCCCTACGATCCGGGCATTGCGGATCCACAGGAGTGATGCATGCGGGCACCTTCCCTGGCGCTCATGCCGCGCCGACTCGGCGCCGCGCTGCTCGTCGGCCTCCTGACTTTTCCGGCGTGGTGCGCCAGCGGAGCACTGCCGCCGCTTATTGGTGTGCCAGTGGCGCCGTCCCCGTCCCTCTCGCCCGACGGTATTCCCTTTGCCTCGCCGCGGGCCGGCGCCACCACGGAACCCAGCAGCCCCGACGCCTGGGGCGGAGCACGCACGGGCCGGGAGGCAACGCTGTCGGACCGGGTGGTGGCCTACGACATCGCCGCCACGCTCGACCCGGTGGCGCACACCGTCGATGGCAGGGAAACGCTTACCTGGCGCAATCGCAGCAAGCTCGTGGTGCGTGCGGTGTACCTGCACCTCTACCTCAATGCGTTCGAAGGACTCGACTCGACCTTTTTCTCGGAAAGCCGGCAACTGGGTTCGCAATTTCGCAGCAATGTTCCGGTGCGCGATGGCGGCTGGGGATACGTCACCCTGGGCGCCATCACGCAGGCCGGTGCGGCAGTGCCATGGACGTACGTGCACCCCGATGCCGGTCCCGCTACCGACCACACGGTGGTGCGCCTTGACCTGCCCGCGGCCGTGGCGCCCGGCGCCCGCACGGCGCTGCAAATCGCCTTCCGCGACCAGCTGCCGCGCGTGCTTGCCCGCACGGGGTACTTCGGTACCTTCCACCTGATAGGCCAGTGGTTCCCGAAAATCGGCGTACTCGAATTGCCCGGCGAGCGCGGCGCGCGCCAGGTGCAGTGGAACGTGCACGAATTCCACATGTTCAGCGAGTTCTACGCCGACTATGGCAGCTTCGATGTGCGGCTGACCGTTCCCCGGGACTTCACCGTGGGCGCCACGGGAGAGGAGCGGGGCGAACCGGCGGCTGCCGGCGATCGGGTAACGCACCGCTTCGTGCAGGATGACGTGCACGACTTTGCCTGGACGGCCGATAGTCGCACCGCTCCGGTGCTAAAAGGCGAGTACCGCGGCCAAGGCAGCCCCGCGGTCACGGTGCGGGTCCTCTACCCGCCGGAATTTGCCGGCGATGCGCAACCGGTGCTCAAGGCCACCATCGATTCCCTGGCGTATTTCTCGCGCACGCTCGGGCCGTATCCCTACCGCACGGTCACCGCGGTCATTCCGCCGTTCAATGCCGGCGAAGCCGGCGGGATGGAATACCCCACCTTCTTCACCGCCGAAGGGGTGCGCCACCCCGACGCGGGCACCGTGGGCCAGATCCTCCTGGACTTCGTCACCATCCACGAGTTCGGCCACGGTTATTTCTACGGCATCCTGGGCTCCAACGAATTCGAAGAGCCCATGCTCGATGAGGGCCTCAACGAATACTGGGACAACCGCATGCTGCGCGAACGCCGGCAGCCGGTGTACCTTGCGACCCGCTTCACCAAGCTGCTGGGCCTCACGCCCACGCTCACGGGTTTTGATTTCGAGCGGATCAATGCCCTGCGAGCGGATCCGAGCGATCCGCTGGGGGCCAATTCCTGGGACCGCCTGAATTTTGCCGGCTACGGCTCCGTGTACTCGCGCACCGCCATCACCCTGCACGACCTGGAGGAGGCCGTGGGCCGCGAGGCCATGGAGCGCGCCTTCAAAGGCTACTACGAGCGCTGGAAGTTCCGCCACCCCGGCATTGCCGACCTGCGCGAGTCCCTGGCACAGGGAACAGGACAACGCGCGCTGGTCGAAGCCGTCTTTGCGCAGCAGGTGTACGCGGTGGAGAAACTCGACGATGCGATCGAGAAGTTCACCAGCGAAGAAGAGTTGCCGCTGGCGGGCACGGCCATCCAGGATGGCGGCCGCGACGAGGTGACGCAGGCCGAGGCGGATGCGAAGGCCGACGAAATCCGTGCTGCCTGGAATAAGGAACACGCCGACGCCCCGGAGGGTACGGGTCCCTTTGCCTTCCGCACCGTGCTCACGCTGCGCCACCGCGGCCTGGCCAGCGCACAGGACGTCGTCGTCCGCTTCGCCGACGGCAGTGCGGAGAAATTCGTGTGGGACAGCAAGGAGCGCTGGCAGCGCTTCACGTGGGTAAAGCCGGTGCGGGCAGTGTCAGCCGAGATCGACCCGGAGGGCCGCCACTACCTGGACGCCAGCATCCTGGATAACAGTGTCACGCTCAAGCCTGATTCGCGCGCAACGTGGCGCTGGGGCGGCGATGCCGCGGCGCTCCTTCAAGCCCTCTTCACCGCACTGGGTTCGCTGTGAGCCAAGCCGTGACGCGCCGCTTGCGAACCCTGCTGCCGCGCGCCGCGTCGCGCGCCGCACAATGGCGGCCCCTGCTTCTGCTGGTGGTGCTCGGCTGGATTCCAACGGCGCTGCTGGCGGTCCCGCTATGGCGCGTGATGGCGGAGAACCTCGATGGTTCGGTGCACGCGGCACAATGGGCGCGGCAGGTGGACGTGGTCATGCTGGCCGACCTCATGGGCCGCATCCACCGGGGCAGCAGTGCCCTGAGCGGCGCCGCAATTGCCGCGGCAACTGTATTTGCGCTGCTCATGCCCTTCCAGCACGCGGTGCTCGTAACCGCGGCGCGCACCGACGAGCGACTCCGGATGGGTGAATTGCTGCATGCAGGCCTGCGGGAATACGGACCCATGCTGCGCATGTTGTTCGTCTCGCTCATTCCGCTGGGCTTGGCGCTGGCAGTGGCATTGCTGGCGTTCAAAGGTGTTGGAAAATTTTCCGAGCACGCCATCGTGGAATCCGACGTTGACAGCTTGTCGTGGACAGCAGACCTTCTGGCCGGCGGGCTCCTCGTCCTTGCCCTGGCCGGCATAGAGGCGGGACGGGCGCGATTGGCCATCGACCCTCGCAGGCGATCGGCGTTCATGGCCTGGTGGCGCGGATTCAAGCTGGTGTTGTTCAATCCGCTGCCTGGCCTGGGAATCTTCCTGGGCATCAGCATCCCTGCGCTGATCGCCGTCGCCGCCCTGTCCCTTGTGCGCGTGCAGATCGACACCGCCAGCGGCCCGGGACTCATCGCCGGGTGGCTGGTCGTCCAGCTCCTGGCAGCGACGCTGATTTGGGCGCATTTTGCCCGCCTGGCGGCATATTTCGAACTGACCCGTGCCGCGCAGCACGACGCCACGGCCGGTTTGCGCCCGCGTTCGCTTTAGGCCGGAGGCGACCTGCGCCGCTGGCGCTTGGCGTGCGCTGCCTGTTCTGGACGATCCTGGGCGCGCGTCAACAAGTAATCGCGTCGACGCCGGAGCATGGAATCGCGTCGACGCCGGAGCGCGTCAACACGGCGAACCTAATTGTTCGGTGGCGAACATACGGCGTAGGATGGGCCACGTATGCTCAAAAGCGGGG
>Ga0209698_10001831_pt1 | contig 24414 bp, 25 predicted proteins | sample LitLauG_LLR_2012_FD_187203 | JGI IMG/M metagenome (GOLD analysis project Ga0209698, IMG submission 187203) | Freshwater sediment microbial communities from Pennsylvania, USA - Little Laurel Run_MetaG_LLR_2012 (SPAdes) (version 2) | ecosystem: Environmental > Aquatic > Freshwater > Creek >... | reverse complement strand
GCATCGCTTTATTCAATGTACACTGATGCGGAGTGGGGATGTTGGATTCAGCGGCGAAGATGAAAGGGCAATTTGGCGATAACGCGGCCGCGCGCACCGCCTCGTTGCTCGGGAATTTACTGCACGCGCGATTCCGCACGCCGTCCGACCTGATCCGCCTGCATGAAACGGTTCTGTTCCTGCGCGCTTATCCGCAAAGCAGCGAAGTGGCGCGGCTGGCCGACCAAATCCTATGCCGCTTCGCGGGTCGCCTGCCGGAGGATTGCGACGCGTTCGGCGATCCCGAGATTTCAGGCATCGCGGGCACGGCCATTTCTACGGCTTTCAGCTATGAATTCGCGCGCAGTTTGCTGGAGCGCCATCCGCGCGCGGTTTCCATCGATTGGGGCGCCTGGGAGCATCCCGAGCGTCTGGCTGTGGCGCTGAAAACGCTGATCCCGGAATCGCGCGACGACTTCGAAGTGGAGGCGCATCCGGATTATCGTGCTTGGTTTGAGCGCGGCCACGGCAGCGCGGCGTGGCTCGTAGAAAGCCTCACGCCCGACGTCTACAACCTGCTGGAGATTCCGCTGCGCTGGGACCCCGGCGAGCGGTCGCGCTCCACCCTGCGCATCCCTTGCCGCGAGCTGTTCATCCACGACGGACCCTTTTTACGGCGCGAGCCGGGAATGATCGCGCAGGCTCTCGCGCTGCCTCCAATTCGCAGAACCAGGCTAAAGGAAGCGCAGGCGCGTCAGATCCTGGGCGTGATCGTCGATGCGTCCGCGGTACGGTACCGCGAATTGTACGGTTTTCTTCATCCTGATTTGGATCGCGTCGAACACGCGGCGCTAGGCCGCGGTGTCGATGTGTTTCTGTTCGGGCCTTCGGTGAAGCTGCCGCTGCGCGATTATCTCTGCGGCATGTTCTTCAAAAACGGCGTACCCCTCGGCTACATTGAATGCCTGACCCGCGGCGGCACCATGGAGGTCGGCTTCAACCTCTACTACACGTTCCGCGAAGGCGAAGCCGCGTGGCTTTATACGATGCTGCTGAAACTGGCTTACGACTGGCAGGCGGACGTCAACACGTTTTCTGTGGACCCGTATCAGATCGGGAATGAAAACGAAGAAGCCATAGAATCCGGCGCGTTCTGGTTCTATCGCAAGCTCGGCTTCGCGCCAGAATCGAAAGAGTTGTGGCCACTGCTGACGCGCGAGGAAGAAAAGCTCGCCAAGCCGGGCTATCGCACGCCGAAAACGGCGCTGCGCAAGCTGGCCGAATCGAAGATGGTTTATCATACGTTGGTATCGCAATGAGCGCGGAAGATACCATCGGGCACCTGAATCGTCTGATCGAAGCCTGCCGGGACGGCGAATTAGGCTATGCGGAAGCGGCGAAGCTGGTGGAGGAGCCGCGCCTGCAAGACGCTTTCGAGGCCTTTGCGCAGGAGCGCGCCGGATTCGCCAAGGAACTGCGCGAACAGGTGCTGAGGCTCGGCGGTAAGCCCGTGGAATCGGGGACCCTCGGCGGAGCGCTGCATCGCGGCTGGATCGATCTAAAGGCTACGGCGACGCTCGGCGAAGGGATGGGCCTTCTAAAAGCCTGTGAAACAGGCGAGGACGCCGCGTTCATGCGCTACGCCCACGCGGCGGATTCGCAGATGACCGGAGAGAGCCGCGTCATCGTCGAAAAACACTGGGCCAAGATCAAGGAGGCCATCTCGCACCTCGGTCATTTAAAGCAGGAACTGGAAGCGGAAGCGGCCGGCGATTCGGAATAGGCTGCCCTAAGGGCATTGAGCCGCCATGCGTTGGCGTGCGGGCCTAGCAAATGGCGGGTACTTCGGCGCTTCCGCCGTCTCCGCCTACTGCCTCCTCAATAACTCACCCTTCAATTGATCCACCCAACTGGCCTGCTTTGCCGACAGCGGATCGTTTTGCGCTTCTAAGATTAGCTTCGCTTCGTCATTGCGCTCCGCCGCGGCTAATTCCAGCCACGCGATGGCTTGCAGGTAATCGCGCTCCTGGCGCGGAGCATGGGAGAGCAGCAATTTCGCCAGTTGCACCTGGCATGGAGTCTCGCCGGCCGCTGCGCAGAGGCGGAAGTTTTGATTGGCGCGGTCCGGATCGCGCGGCAGTCCATAGCCGCTCATATACGCGACGCCCAGGAAAAATTGTGCGCGCCGGTTGCCCATGATCGCGGCGTTTCGCACCAGTTCCAGGCCCTTTTCCGGATCCTTTTGCAAGCGGCGGCCCTCCATCATCATGCGTCCGATGTCGAACATGGCCGAAGGATACGCGGCGCGTGCCGCTTCGAAGATGAGGCGCAGCGCGGCCGTGCGATCCTCGGTTACGCCTTCGGCGCACTCCAGCAATTTGCCGTACACATACATCGCGGGCGGGTATTTCTGCCCGGCGAGCCTCTCCAGCGTCACGAGCGTCGCAGCGTCTGGAGGCAGATGGCTCAGGCGGTTGCGGTGCAGCGCATCGACGGCCAGGTTGAACTGATTGCGGCGGTCGTCGGCCGAGGGATCGAAGCGGCGATGAAAGATGCGGAACTTTACTTCCACGCTCAGCGAGCCGTCGACGGGCTGGCCGGCAGCGGTCGCGGGCTGGAACGTCCACAGGCGGACGGCGTCCACAGCGCGCGCGTCGAGTCCGAAGCCGATGGGGCTGAGCACGTTGACGGACGCGGGCTTGCCGCTGCGGTCCACCGCGACTTCCAGCACCACCGTGCCTTGGACGCCATTGGCGCGGGCTTCGCGCGTGTAGCGAGGCTCGACGCGGTGCACGACTTTAGGTCCACGGTCGGCGGCGGCGATCAGAAGCGGAAACGCAAAAAGCAGCAGTCGCCACGTCATGTTTGTCTTTTCCTATTATGCTCCGCCAAAACGCTGTATAATCCTCTGAATGAACCGGACCACACTCGTACGTCTCTCTGGAGCAACGCTGTTCCTGCTGGGCTCCTGGGCAGCTTACACGCAAAACCCGCCCGCGGCAGGCCAGTTGACCGTCAACAAGGTGAAGGACGACCTGTACGAAATCGTCGGCGATGGCGGCAACGTGGCCGTTTATGTCACTGGCGAAGGCGTGATCATGATCGACGATAAGTTCGAGCAGGATTACGCGCCGATCATGGAAAAAGTGAAAAGCGTCACCACGCAGCCGGTGAAGTACATCATCAACACGCATCACCATTCGGACCACAGCGGCGGCAACGTGAAGTTCGCGCCCACGGTGGAGATTATTTCCACCGCCAACGCGCGGGCCAACATTGTGGAAAAGAAGCAGCCCGGCGCGCCCGCTAATATGACGCCCGCTCGCATTACGTTCACCGATGAAACGTCGGTGTTCCTGGGCGGCAAGGAAGTCCGCGCGAAGTATTTCGGACGCGGCCACACCAACGGCGACGCGGTGATTTACTTCCCCGCGCTGAAGACCATCCACACCGGAGACCTGATGGCCGGCACGACTCCGCTGATCGATTATCCGGGCGGAGGCAGCTTGGTCGAATGGACCAAGACGCTGGACGGAGCGATGAAGCTCGACTTCGACACAGTGATCCCAGGCCACGGCAACGTGACCGATAAGGCCGGACTGCTGACCTATCGCAACAACGTGGAAAAGTTGCGGACACGCGCTCAAGGGCTGATCCGTTCCGGCAAAAGCCAGGCGGAAATCGGCCAGGTGATGCAGTCCGAGTTCGGATGGGCGCCCAACAGTCTCCAAATGAGCTGGAGCCTTCCGGGCATCATGACCGAACTCAAGTAAACAGAGTGCGCAGCCCCCGGCGTCAGCGGGGGGACACGCCGCATCTTTACACCGCCATCGGCTCGGGATTCTTGCGCGCCAGCATGCCTTCGGCGTCCGCGCGCAGAATGGCGTCGAATTCGGGGTGCGTGAGAATCCAGAACTGTTCCTCGCGGATCGCTGCGAATACCTGTTCGGCAATCGACCCGGGCGTCACGCCGCCTTCAATGAAGCCGCGGATCATGGCGGCAAATTCGGGCGACGCATTGGCATTTGCCTGAACCCCGGCCGGGCGGTTGCGCTCGCTCTCGCCAATTTTCGTTTTGACGAACGCAGGGCACAGCACCGACGCTCCCAGGTGCGCCTTCGCCATCTTCAGTTCGAGATAAAGGGCCTCCGACAACGCCACTACCGCGTGCTTCGTGGCGCAATAGGGAGACATCATTGCGCTCGATCGCAGCCCCGCCACCGACGCCGTATTGACGATGTGCCCAGCGTTGCCCGCAGCCAGCATGCGCGGCACGAAACTGCGGATGCCGTGCAGCACGCCGTAAAAATTAACGCCGATCACCCACTCCCACGACGCCATCGATTGCGCCCAGCACGGCGTTCCTCCGCTGGCAACGCCTGCGTTGTTGAACAACAGGTGCACCGCGCCGAATTCCTTATATACAGCCTCCGCCATGGCTTCCACCGCCGCGCCGTCGCTGACGTCGAGCCTGTGAGGCATCACGGCGCCCCCCAGTTCCGACGCGGTTTGCTGTAATGCCGGAGCCTCGATATCGGCCAGCACGACGCGCATCCCTTCGGCAATGCACTTTTCCGCGATGGCGCGTCCAATGCCGCTGGCGCCTCCGGTAACGACGCCGACTTTATCTTTAAACTCCCGCATGTTGGGCTCCTTTTTCGATCCGGGCGGTCAAAAACGCGGACGCTTCCTCGATGGATTGTCGCGCTTCCGGCATATTCGGCACAATCTGCCAGACGTGCGGCACCACGGGCCAGATTTTAATCTCCACGGACGCGCCCGCCGCGCGAGCTTTTTCGGCCAGCCGCGTCGAATCGTCCAATAGGACTTCGTCCGCGCCGACGTGGATAATCATCGGCGGCAGCCCCGCAAGATCGGCATAGAGAGGCGACGCCAGCGGATTCTTCGCATCGGCTGAGCCGAGGTAAAAGCGTCCCCCGTCAGCGATGCGCCCGCCTCGAAACATGGCGCAGCGCTTGTCGTTGGTGCGCAGGGATTCACCTGTTGCGGCCAGATCGGTCCAGGGAGAAAACAGCACGGCAGCGGCAGGCAGAGGCACGCCTGCGACGCGCAGGGAAAGCATCATCGCTAGCGCCAGGCCTCCGCCGGCCGAATCGCCTCCCACCACGATTTTGCCGGCCGGAATGCCGTCGCCGAGCAGCGCTTTGTAAACCGCAACAGCATCCTGAATTGCGGCCGGGAACGAGTGCTCGGGAGCCATGCGATAATCCGGCGCGTAGACCCGAAAGCCCTGGTCGGCGAACGCGCAGGTGATCGGACGGTGCGTTGTCGGCGAACATGCCACGTATCCGCCGCCATGCAGATAGAGCAGCACTGCGCCGGTGGCCGACGGGCCTTGCGCCCATTCGCCGTCCACACCGCCGACGCGCGTGGGCGTGATGACGATTTCCTTTGGTACCGGCGTCGCGCGAGGCTTCATCAGTTTGCGGACGTCCAAAGGCCCCTGGGCGCGCGCCAACTTGGGCTTAAGGGTCAGCTTCAAAATCCAGGTTGTGACATGGGCCTGCCAGCTTGCCATAATCACGTGAGTGTACCTCAATATGAAAACCGCTATTCGACTCTTTTTCGCCGCCGCGATTTTGGCCTCCGCCGCACCGGCCCAGAACCTGACTGCGTCCACCCTGCGCTATTTCACCTCGGTGCGCCGCAGCCTGGAAGCCAGCGCCGACGCCATGCCCGCTGAGAAATATTCCTATCGCCTCACCGAAGGCCAGATGACGTTCGCCGAGTGGCTGATTCATTCGGCGCAGCGCAACTACGCCGACTGCGCGACGATTCAGGGCGAAGCCGCACCGGACGCCGCCAAGCAATTGGCCTCGCTCAAATCGAAGGACGAAGTCAGCAAGGCGCTGAAGGATTCGTTCAGCTACTGCGCCGCGGCGATGGAGAAGATGGACGACGCCAAGGCCATCGCGACGCCGCAGGTGAGCTACGCGTACCTGCACATCGTCGTGCACAATAACGAAATCTACGGCAATATCGTCGGCTATCTGCGTTCGAGCGGCATCGTGCCACCGTCCACGGCCGGACGCGGTGCGCAAAAGAAGTAGAATTAAGCCGTGCTCAGGCAGTTTGACGAAAGCGTCCGGCGCTATTCCTCGCAGCTCCTGCATCTGACGGAGTCGTCCCTCTACGCCGCCGTCGGCGTCTTGCTCGGCGTGGCAGCCATTGCCGTGCTGTTCGAGGCGGCCGCCATCCTCTGGCACGGCATCCTGGAAAGTACGCTGGCCGACTCCGGCTTGAAGGAACTCGACGCGCTGCTGCTGGTGTTGGTGCTGGTCGAGATTCTGCACACCGTCCGCATTTCCATCGGGTCCAAGGAAATTGTGCTGGAGCCATTCCTGATCGTCGGCCTCATCGCGTCCGTGCGGCGCGTGCTGGTCATCGCAATGCAGGCCGCGAAGCTCACCGAAGAGGGTCACAACACACCCGAAGTCTTCCAGCGGTCCATGATTGAACTCGGCGTGGTGGGATTCTTGGTACTGGTGTTCGTGGTCTCGATTTATGTGCTGCGCAAAGCCACGCCCAAGGACGAAGCCTCCCACGGTTAGCTCACCTCGAACGTCATCCCCCGAGCCCGCAGCCTCGCGAGCAACGCATCTCCCATCGCCGTGGATGGCGTCAGAACGCCCGCCAGCGGCGGCAACTCGTCGAACGCCAGCGCCAGTGCGGATTCACACAAGCATCTCACCGTCACGCGATTGCCCGGATCTCCCTGGCTTGAAACAACACCGCGGGCGGTGCGGCCGTCCGCGGCTCTTCCGAATAGATCGCAGCGGAAAAAGCCTCCGTCCATTGTTTTTTCCGTTGGTCCCTCGCCCGGCGCCGGCGCGAGCTTTTTCAAGATGCCGCGCATCGCTGCCGACGCCAACATGGATTCGAAAAACGAGCCGCCGCCTGCAATCATGCGAGCCGCCATTTTCGTTCCTGCGTTGGTGTACTCCTGATACGCGAAATCCGCGCCCGCGATCTGGCAGGTCCGGCGCACTACGCGCGTATTAATCGCCCCCATGATGAACGGAGCCGTCCAGGTTTCGAGATCGGCATCGAAGGCCGCGGCTCTGGGATCGCGCTCCAACTCGCTCGGCGAGCGCGTCACGCCGGGACTCAGCAGGAATAAATCGCGAACCGCTTTCTGCTGGCCTGATTCGATCATATTGATGGCGGACGCGAACGTGCCTCCGTTCAACCCTCCGCGCATTTTGTAAAACGCCTTCAATTCCGCGGTCTCCGGGCCGAGCGCGCGCGAAATCAGCATCGCACCCAGGTCCGACGGAATCGAATCGAAGCCGCAGAACGGCACGATGCGCGTGCCATCGCTCGCAGCCTTGGCATGATAGCGGTCGATCAGCATGCGCACCCACGCCGTCTCTCCCGTGATATCGCAATAGTGCGTTTGGAAACGCCAACAGGCATCGACGATCGGCGTCCCGTACTTCGCGAACGGACCCGCCGTGGTCAGCACCACGCGCGTCCGCTCCACCATGGCGTCGATGGCTTTAGTATCCCTTGAATCAGCTGCGATGACAGGCACGCCCGCGTCCAGAGCTTCCAACTTTGCCCGATTGCGTCCCGCGACGGCCCAGCGCACGTCAGGCGGCGCGTTCTGCTTGAAGTACTTCACCGTTTGTCGACCGGTGAATCCGGTAGCTCCGTAGAGCACCACGTCGAAGTCGCGACTCATAACGCAAACGCCGCGCGAATCTTGCCCAGGAACGCCACGATGCGATCCGTCGGATCGCCAGCGCCCAAAGCCTCAAACGGTACGACGCCGCGATAGCCGACCTTATCGATAATGGTCTTGATCCGGCCCAGATCCGTATCCTTTTCCACCGTCCCGTAGCCGACCTTTTCCTTGATCTGCCAGGACACCGCGTACGGCACCAGCTTCTCAATCTCATGATAAGGATCGTTGGTCCTCAGGCTGCCGACGTCCAGAATATCGCCGAACCAACCGGCGGCATCGGGCGCAGCGTTCACCGCGTCGATCACGCGAATCGTCTCGTCCGCGGTCTTCAGAAAATCGTTGTGCTGCTGCAAACCCAGGATCACGCCATGGCGCTTGGCGTACGCGGCGCATTCCTGAAATGCGGGGATCATCCAGGCGAGCGCCTGATCGAACGTAAATCCCTCGGGCCGCGCCCTCCCGGTAAACACGCGCAGCACCGGCGCGCCGAGCTTTTCCGCCACCTCGATCCAATCCTTCACCAGTTGGATATCGCGCGCGCGGGCCGCCGCGTCGGCCACCGCGAAATCGTTGCGGACGCCTGTGCCGGAAATCTGCACGCCGTCCAGAAACGCGGCTCTTTTGAAACTGTGAATGTATTCGTCGGTCGGAGCCTTCGGATAGCCCGGAAAATAATACCCCGTGGCGTCCAGCGCGTCCACACGATTCTTGGCGCAGAACTTCACCACGTCGAACAGCGTCATTTTGCCCGCCATCATCGGCTTGTCGAACGAATAGGCGTTCAGCGCGAGCTTCAGTTTGACGCCCGGTTCCCGCGGCACGCCAGCACTGGCGACTCCGGCGAGCACAAGCGATTGAGCGAAAAATCCACGGCGGGTGACGGAGGCCATAGCTCCATCATTATGTCAGCATCTGCTTCCACGCGTCTTCATCCTTGCCGATGCTCAACCGGTTCGCCGCCCGCACCAGCGGAAGGCGCAGCAGTTTGGGTTCGTTTTCGATTTTTGCCAGGAGTTCGCTGTCGGAAACGCGCAGATACTTGAGTCCGCCATCGACGTACGGCTTGCCTCCGGTATCGAGCAGTCCCTGTAGCCCGAAGCGGTCGATGAACCGCTTGATTTCGCCGGACGCCATGGGCTTTTTCTCCAGATCGACGATCTGCAAGGCCGCGCGCCGCTCCTTGAAGAATCGCTCCGCCGCGCGGGTAGCCTGGGAGCCTTTGACTCCGAAAATCTGGATGGTCATGCCTCCAGTCTGGCCTATTTTTTGTTCTTGTTCGCCATCTCGGCGGCCATCTTCAGTTCCTTGTTCACCTGTTCCAGCAGTTCCTTGGCCTTGGCCGCGTGACCCTGCATGTCCCATTCATTGGCCTGCTGCGCGGCGCTGATCTTCTCGAACGCCTGCTGGCTCAGCCTCTGCGCGGCGGCGATGTTAGGGTGACGGCCCTTCGAGACGTTCTCGACAGGCTTCTGGGCAAGGGCAAACCCTCCTAGGACGAGCAGGGAGGCAACTACGTGAGAATACGGGATTTGGTCATTGTGAGATTATATTTTCTTTGAATGAGCGAGGCAATGACTAATTTCGACTCGGACAAGTCCAAGACACCGGAGCATGACGGACCGCAGCTGCAAATTGCTTTGCCGGCGCTGCGGCTATTTCATGAGCTGCGCCGATTATATCTGAAATGACGATCGGCGCCATTTGCCTGCTCGCGATCGCTTCCGGAGCTGCTTCGGTGGGCTATGGCTCGGCTCTGGCCCGCCTCCTGCGAATCCGCCCTTCCATCGGGGAAAGGGGTTTGCTGGGCTTGTTATGTCTGGGGTTTCTTGGCGCCACGCTGCATTTTTTCGTTCCGCTGTCGGCGGCTTTGGAAATAGGAGTCACGACCGTGGGAATCGCCGCTTCCGCCTTCTTTTTCAAGGAGATTCGCAGCGCCTCCGCGCCCGGAATCGCCGCAGGGGTGTTTTTATTTGTACTGGTGATTCCTCAGGCGCATTTCGGCTACGACGACGGCCTTTATTATTTGCAAACCTTCCGCTGGAACTCGCAATTCCACTGGACGCCGGGGTTGGGAAATCTTCATGGCCGGCTCGCCTACAATTCCATTCTGTTCCTGATCGCGCCTGTGATCGACACCCTGGCCGCCGGTTGGATCGCGAATCTCCTAGCAACTTCCTTCGTCGCCATGTCGCTGTGGACGCGCCTGCGGGTCCGCGAACCGGTGCCGCGCTGGTTCGCCCTGCTAGTCTTGGGTTCGTTCTGTGTTTTGCCGTTTCAATTCGCCTGGCTCGGCGTTCTCAGCTCGGACGCATTCGCCTCGGTGTTAATCCTCTACTGGGTTTCGATCGCTCTTGGCTTCGTTTTTTCGGTTGACCGGAGAACGGATTTCGCCATGCTCGCGGCGATGGCAGCGCTGGCGGTCGCAGTCAAGGTCTCAGCCGCCCCCGTGCTTGGCCTAACCCTGGCTTTGTATTGGATTTACCGGCGGGAAGCCCTCGGCGCGGCGCGCGTGTGCTCTGCGTGCACGGTCTTCCTCGCCGTCTGGATCGCGCACGGCATCGGCCTTTCAGGGTGCGCTGTTTACCCGGTCCGGGCGACCTGCATCTCGCCGCTGCCGTGGGCGGTTTTGCCCGCCCAGGCCGAATTGGAGTCCATGGCCATCCGAGCGTGGGCGCGCAAGCCCTGGGACTTCGATTATGCGGGCGTCCTTGGCGGTTGGTCCTGGTTCGGAGGCTGGGTTCGTTCTGTTGCTGCGGAGAATTTCTGGCTTCGAGCGATGCTGGTCGGCATCGCCGCTGGATCCATGGCTTCGTTTAAGCGTCCGCCGAGCGTGGATTTGCTGCGGATCATCGCAGGCCTGGCGGGCTGCCTCGTGTTCTGGTTCCTGAGCGCTCCCGATCCGCGGTTCGGCGCTGGATACATTCTCTCGACCGCGTTTCTGGGCCTTGCCATGGCGGCTTCCCGATGGCTGGAATCGCCGCGAATCGAAGAATGGGCGCCGCGCGTGTTGATCGCCATCATGCTCGTCCTGGGCCTCCACCGGCTTACGCGCGTCCGCCACGAGACCCACTTCTATTCGATCCCGCAACCCGAGGTCTATCGAATCCCCACGGCCCAGGGCGTGGCGCTTTGGGTTCCCCGCACCGGCGACCAGTGCTGGGCACAGCCGCTGCCCTGCACGCCTTACGTTCATCCGGAGGCCCTGAAACGCGTCCGCTGGCCCGGAGCGTTCCCAACTCGCACCGACCCAAAATTAGAACCTCCCGCCGGATGGAAGCCGCGCACCAGCGTCGCAAGTCATCCATGACCATTTGTCGCTGACCAAAACCATTGATGGTCGTAGTAGGGCAGGCGGTTCCGCCTGCCGATGAGCGTCGCCGAAATGAAAGGAAGAGCTTGATGCCCTCCCAAGAATTACGAAACGAACCCAAGAGGTCCTCGACTAGCCACGGATAACGCCCGTGCGATCTTTGTTTAAGGCTGCGTTTCCAACACCTTTGCGTTTCCCCCCGAGTGAACGGCGGCTCTTGACCCGTTAAACCTGCAACGGGGACCATGCAACCGTTCCGAATCGCGATCAACATGGCGGGCGCCGTTTCCGCGGGGGCTTACACTGCGGGCGTATTGGATTTTTTGACCCAGGCTTTGGACCAATGGCAGGCCGCCAAGGACCGCGGCGAGGACGTTCTCCGGCACGAAGTGTCGATCGAGGTGCTGTCCGGCGCGTCGGCGGGAGGCATGTGCGCCGCCATCTGGGCGTCCATGCTTCAAGAGCAGCCGTGCAACAAGCTGTTCGACGCCTGGGTGGATGCCATCGACATTCGCCGTTTGCTCACGACTTCGGATTTGAAGCACGGCCTGGTCTCGCTGCTCGATTCGAGCGTGATTGAAACCGTCGCACTCGACGCGTTGACGCCTGGCGCTCCGCATGCGCGTGCGTATGTTTCGCCGCAACTGACGCTGTTCCTCACACTGACCAACCTGCGTGGGATTCCCTACGCGCTGTTCGAGGGCCAAACGCTGGAGCCGGACGAATACGCCACCTATCACGCGGACCGCCTACGCTTCGAAATGGTCGAACCGGGCTCAGGACCTAAATCGGCCGAGGCGCGTCCGCTGCCGCGCGGCCGGGATGGCACGGATTGGGCGCTGCTGCGCACCGCGGCCATGGCCACCGGGGCGTTTCCGGCGTTTCTGGCTCCGCGCGCGATTTCCCGCACCAAGGCCGAATACGCGCGCCCGTTATGGGAACCATCGGCCGGCGCGCCGGCGCCTGCCTTTCCCTCTGGGTCGAACGATTGGACCACGGTGAACGTCGATGGAGGCGTTCTGAATAACTCGCCCTTCGCGCTGGCGCACGAATATTTGTGCAGCATCGACCCGGAAAATTCGGCGGTGATCACGGTGGCTCCGTTTCCCGGCAACGATGCCAGGAATCAGGACTACAATGCCGCACGCGAAAGCGGGCTGTTCGCCGTGCTCGTCCGGCTCGTTTCCACGGTGCTGTCTCAGGCGCGATTCTTCGGCGAATCGCTCGCGTCCGTGGCCGGCGCACCTTCGACGAGCCGCTTCTTCATCGCGCCATCAGGCTCGCCGCTGCAGTGCGGTACGCTGGGCGCGTTCGGCGGATTTTTTGAACGCAGCTTCCGGGAACACGATTTTCAACTCGGACGCCGCAACTGCCAGCGGTTTTTGGAAAACAGCTTCATGGGCAAAATTCCCCTGGTTGGCTCGGCGCGCGTGGAAGTGCCGGCTCCTGCGCCAGGCTCCATCACGCGCGCGTCGTTGAATGAAATTGTCGATTTGATCGTGAAGCGGGCCAATGCACTGCTGCCTCTGTTGATCGAAAGCCGTCTGCTGCGCTGGGGCGCACGCATGCTGATCGCCGCGCGCGGCAAAAGCGAATTAAAAAAGGTGCTGGAGCGCGGGCTCCACGGCTTTATCGCGCGCTAGCCGAGCCGAGTGGCGGCTATTCAGCCGGCTCGCGGGGAACTGACGCTTTACGGAATTTCATACCGCGAGTTTGAGCGTCACCGCATGCTCGCACGGTTTTTCCGGCGGCAGGCTGACCTTCACTCCCGATGCGTCCTGCGTGTACTTCAATTTTCCGCGATGGCCCAGCAGTTCCACGCCGTGGACCTTATCCACCGACTTGATATTCACCTCGCCCGCGGGCCAGCCCATCACGAAAGCGTAGACGTGGCCGCTCTTTTGCGTGAAGCGAATCTCATCCGACGTCAGGTCCTTGCGTAGTCTCTCACCGAACGCCGCTCCGGTCTCGACCGCGCTGAGACTGGGCCCCTCGCCGTTGATCTTCCACGGACGCGTCCCGTAAATGCCTTCGCTGTTGACGCGCATCCAGGCCGTGATGCCCTCGAGAACGCGCATTTCGTCGGCGTCCAGTTCGCCGCTGTTGGGCAGCGGGAAATTCAGCAGCAGATTACCGTTGCGGCTGACGATGTCCACCAGCATGTCGATCACGGTCTTCGGCGTCTTATAGACAATTCCCTTTTTGTAGTGCCAGTTGCCAATGCAGGTGTCGGTCTGCCACGGCTCGGGCCAGATCTTGTTCACCAGGCCGCGCTCCAGATCCAGCACGCAGGTGCCGTCGACGCAATCTTCCTTACCTTTGCTGTTGTAAACGGCGTCGTTTCGCCCACTATGACTCTTGGCGCTGGTGTTGTAGGCATGCGCCACCAGGCCCAATCCGTATTCTCCGTAGGGTATCGAGCCGTCCGTGTACAAGAGGTCCGGTTGGTGCTGATCGATCAGGTCACGGATGCGCTCGAAATACTGGCGCCGCCAGCGATCCACCGGAGGGCGGTCCATCGCCTTGGCCCTTTCGAGAAACTCAGGGGAGACGATCGAATAATCGTGATAGAGATCGGCGAATTTGGGGTTCGTTCCGTCGTAAGGGACGCCCGCGAACGGCCCGGTTTTGTCGGCCATGTGCGACGTTGCCATCCAGGAAAAGCTGTTGGACAAATGCTCGCTCACGCCAAAGCGCAGACCGCGTTTGCGCGCCGCTTGTTTCCATAGCCCGACGATATCCATCTTCGGACCCACCGCCGCGGCGTTCCAGCGCGGCTGGTAATGCGAGTTCCACATGTCGAAATTATCGTGATGGACGCCCATGCTGACGAAATACTTCGCGCCGGCCTTGGCGTATAGGTCCATCAGATGCTCGGGGTCCCATTTGTCGGCTTTGAACGTGGCGATGACGTCTTTGAAGCCCACTTTCGAAGGATGGCCGTAATGCTCCAGGTGATACTTGTATTGCTCGTGGCCCTCGATGTACATGTTGCGGGCATACCAGTCGCCCGCCTCAGCCGCCGATTGCGGACCCCAGTGCGCCCAGATGCCGAACTTCGCGTCGCGAAACCACTGCGGCGCACGGAATCCTCTCAAGGATTCGCGGGTGCCCTCAAACGGGCCTTTAGTAATTTCCAGGTCAGCCGACTGCCCGAAGGCCAGCGCGGGAACCGACCCCGCCAAGGCTTTCAGGGCGCTTCTGCGATTCAACACCACCATTTGATCAAGATGACACAATTCGCGGGGGCGCATCAGCGGGTCCGCTGAGCGCGACGGCGGCGAACAGGCATCCGAACAGAATCGCGTGTGTTTCCACGCTGGCGATCAGCGACTCGAGGTAGCGCGAATCGTGCAGGGAATCGAGCGCCAGACGCACCAGCCACGGAACGTTCAGCGTCAGGGTGTCTTCCAGATCGAAGAAGCATAACGGCAGCGCCACCACCGCCGCGGCGAGGATACGTCGCGGCTGCGCCAGACGTCCTGCGACGAATCCGGCGAGGGCCAGCGCTCCGCAATCGAAAAACACGGCGAAGGTTGCGACCCATTCCGCCCCAGTGAGCTTCGCCATCAGCCAGACGAGGCCGCGTGCTGCGAGCGCGCCGGCGGCCAGCGCGATCCATCCCGCGACGATTGCTTTTGTCAGTTTGGGCAGCCTAAAAACCTTGTTTCGTTGCCCGCAGGATTTCGAGCGTGGCGGTTTCGCCGTCCGCTTGTAACGTTTCCGCGATGTGGCGGGAGATGGCGGTCCTCAGGTCGTCCGGCAGCGCGTCGAACGCTTCGGAGTAAATCATGTAGCTGCACCGATACTTCATCATGCGTGTGTTCAAATCGAACTGGCGCAGCGGCCCGCGCGCGGCGAACGATTCCGCGAATCCCGACAGGCCACGCAGGGGCGATTCCAGCTTCGGTTCATCGGCGAACAGCAGGAACCGTGCGGTTTCCGATGCCAGCGCCTCCAGCTTCGCCGCCGTCATCCGGTTTTCATGTGCGGCGAAGCGAGCCTCCCAGCCCACTCGCGTCAACAGATTGGTCATGCGCATCTGGTGGTCGAAGGCCATCAATGCCGCGATGTCGCTGCCGGGGGAAAGATAGCCGGTGAGATCGGGCTTGGCCGGCTCAGCGTCGGTCACGCTGCGGAAAAACGTGTTCCCGAGGCTTTTCGGAAGCGGCGTCGCCGCGGTGACGAACCAGCCCCCCCAGCGATGTTCGAACGCTAGGCGATGGTCTGTGTTGAAGCTGCCGAACTCGCGCTGGAGGTTGCCGCCGCGATCGGGATAGACGCTGCGAAGCAGCATCCCTGGCACGCCGAGCGTGTCGTAGGATTCGTGGCAGGTGAGGCAATCGTCGCGGCGCACCAGCTTCGCGCGCCCGCCCGGACGCTGGCTGAGCGCATAAAAAATGGTCCCCTGGCGGGGGTCCTCGGACGCCACTTCCAGCATCGCCGCGCCGCGGACCCAGCCGACCACCACCGAGTCGTTGAAATAAATCGCACGCGCGTTGTTGGGCCCGATGAGGTGCTGCTGAAAACTGGCCTTGGCGAACGTCGCGATCTGGGATTCCACGGGAATGTTCAACGCGGCAAGAAGCGCGGGCAGATACCCGTGCTGAGGCTCGTAGGTCAGCGCCAGCCCCTGATCGATGCGGCGATTCAGTCGCGCCACCGCATCGTCCACCGGACGCGTCGTGTATTCGATGGCCGGATGGTCGAGCGAGCCCGAAAACACGCCCGTCAGATCGCCCAGCGCGAACGCGCCAGCGGCGATGAGCAGGAGGGCGGGCTTCATCACCCTAATTTACTTGGCACCGAGCTTGGAAATCCACTGCGCCCGCTTATAGTAACTCGGCTGCCTAGCCGTGTTCGCCGCGCCTCTAGGACCGCACAGGCGGTTTGGGGTCGATCCAGCCGTCGTAATGTGCGGTCAGCGCGTCCGCCGCCGCCGGGCCCCATGTGCCTGGACGATACTCATGCACGTTGCCGGGATTCGCCAGCACCGGCTCCACAATTTTCCACTGCGCTTCAATCGCGGACTCGCTGGCAAACAGCGCCTGGTCGCCCTTCATCGCATCGCTGAGCAGGCGTTCATACGGAGCCATTTCGCTGCCGGTCTGGTGCGTCGCGACTAACTCCACGTCTTCACCCTCCATCAGTTCGCCAGGACTTTTCACGCGCATCCCCAGAGCGATCAGCACGTCGGGGCTGAGGCGCAAGCGCAGATGGTCGCCGATGCCGGTGGTGGCTTCGCGGAATGTCTGCCGTGGAGGCGCCTTGAAGTCAACGAGCACCTCGGTCGCGGTCACCGGCAGGCACTTGCCCGCCCGGATGAAGATTGGCACGTCGGCCCAGCGCCAAGTGTCGATGTGGAGCTTCAGCGCCACGTACGTTTCCACCGTGGAATTGGTTGCGACGCCCTGCTCCTGCCGATAGCCCTGGAACTGGCCGCGCACCACATCGGTGGGCACGAGCGGACGCACGGCTTTCAAGATGCGCGTCTTTTCGTCGCGGATGGAATCGCTCACCTGGCTGACGGGAGGGTCCATGGTAAGGCAGGCCAGCACCTGCAGCAGGTGATTCTGCACCACGTCGCGCAGGCAGCCCGCTTCGTCATAGAACGCGCCGCGTCCCTTGACGCCGAAATCTTCGGCCATCGTGATCTGAATCGACCGGATATGGTTGCGATTCCACAGCGGCTCCAGAAAAAAGTTGGCGAAGCGCGTGTAGAGAATGTTCTGCACTGGCTCCTTGCCCAAGAAATGATCGATGCGGAAAATGGAGCACTCCTGAAAGCACTGCTCCAGAATCGCGTTGAGCTGGCGGGCTGAGGCCAGGTCGCGGCCGAACGGCTTTTCGATTACCACGCGAGCCTTATTGGCCACGTCCGCCTTGGCCAAGCCTTCCACCACGGTTGCGAAAAACGCGGGAGGGATCGCCAGATAGTGCAGGGGGCGCGTGGCTCCGCCCAATGCCGTCCGGAGGTCCGCAAAGGTCTTCTCGTCGCGATAATCGCCGTCCACGTAACGAAGAAGGCTGGTAAACCGCTGGAACGCCGCCTCGTCAAAAGGTCCGTGCGCCGCGATGCTGGCGCGGGCGCGATCCTTAAACTGATCGAGGTTCCAGCCTGCCTTGGCCACGCCCACGATGGGAATATTCAGGTTGTGGCGTTCGACAAGGGAGAGGAGAGCGGGAAAAATCTGCTTGAATGCGAGGTCGCCTGTAGCGCCGAAGAATACCAGTGCGTCCGATTGTTCTGGGGCCATGCGAGGAATGATACCATCCCGTGCGAGAATGTTCCTTTGACTCGTGAACGTATCTATCTGAGTGGTCTGGTAGCCGCGATCGGCGCAGGCCTGATGGTCTATGCCCAAACCTGGGCTTTTGCTTGGGACGAAGGCTTTCACCTTCTGGCCGCGCAGCTGATTTTAAAAGGGATGCGGCCCTACCTGGACTTCTTCCACGCCCAAACGCCGCTGTACGCCTACTGGAACGCCCTGTGGATGAGGATTTTCGGGGACACGTGGCGCACGGCGCACGCTGTTTCCGCCGTCTGCACCACGATCGCGTTGTGGCTGGTGGGGGACTACGTGCTCGACCGGTTCCAGGGCGGCGCGTGGCGGAAAAACTGGCGTGTGCCGTTGATGCTGGGAGCGGTATTGATCACAGGGCTGAACTCGCAAGTGGTCCAGTTTGCAACGATTGGACAGGGTTATGCAATCTGTTTGGTGACAATTTTCGCGGCCTTTCGCTGCGCGGTTTCGAACGCTCGTAAGGACGACGTTCTGTCGGCGTTCGGGGCGGGTTTCTTCGCCAGCGCCGCCGCTGCATCGTCGTTGCTCACCGCTCCGATGGGTCCGGTGCTATTCCTCTGGATGATGCTGACGCCCGGGGCCCGGGTCAAACGCGCCGGGGCATACATTGCCGGTGGGTTCGTTCCGTTCCTGCCCCTGCTGCGGCTGTTCCTGATGTCGCCGAAGGTGGTGTTCTTCGGAGCCGTCAAATTCCACCTTTTCTACCGCACCGTGGACTGGAGCGAATCGGAGAAGCAAAACGTCGACGTTGCACTCGGTTGGCTCGAATCCCCTCATGCAATGCTGATGGGTTTGCTGTTGCTTTTGGCTTTGATTTTTCTGGCTCGCACTGACATTCCAGTAGCCCTGCGCCGGGAGTTCCGGCTATGCATCTGGCTGTGCGTTACGGAGAGTGCGTACCTGCTCTATGTGCGCCCGACGTTTTCCCGTTACTACCTTTTTGTTGTTCCATTTGCGGCGATTTTATGCGCTGTTGGTTTATATTATGCCGGGACGCATATCGGGCGTCCGGACAAGCCTCGCTGGGTGACGCTACTGGTCGCTGCGCTGATGTGCCTAGGCATCGGACGGACGCTGAACGGGGGCAAAGGCGATTATCGCTGGAGCGACTGGGTGAAGCTGGCGAACAAGGTGGACGAGGTGACCCGCGCCGGCGGCCTGATCGACGCGGACGAGGCAGTCTACTTTATCACGCGCCGCACACCACCACCGGGAATGGAGTATTCGGACACGCACAAGCTCCGTTTATCCAAAGAGTTGGCGGATACTCTTCATGTATTTTCGAAGGAAGAGCTGGCCCGGCGAGTGAACGCGGGAGTGTTCGACACGGTCTCCACGTGCGAGGACGAGGACAAGACGGATAAGGCCGTGGACCTGCCCAGCCTCTACAAGCAGAAGGTGGACATCGGCGATTGCACGGTCTATTGGGACCTGAAGAAGCCATAGCTACTTTTTCTGTTTCCAGAGCGCGAGCGCGGCGCCTGTCGGATCGATGAAGATGGACAGCCATCCGATCTCGGCTACTGGAATGCATTCGCGGATGACAGCCGCGCCCAACTCCCGCGCCTTGGCCGTGGTGGCTTCGATGTCATTGACCTCCACGTACGGCAGCCACATGGAGGGCTCGCCGGGCATAGGGTGCTGCATCATTCCTCCGCCCGTGCCTTGGCCCACGCCGATGGTGGTGTAGCTGCCCGCCTCGCCCATCGGGACGTCCTCTAGTTTCCAGTCGAACAGGCTGCTGTAAAAGCTCTTGGCTTTCCCCAGGTCCTGCGTATTCAGTTCGATGTGAACAAATGGATTTGGCATGATGCGATCATCGTACGCCTAAATCCACGGCCGTGTTATCTTGATGGGCGTGTCCGACCACATCCTCCAGGAATTCCTGAATACAGGGGCCTATTTGAAGGGCCATTTCCGCCTCACCAGCGGGCTCCATTCGAATGAGTACATGCAATGCGCGCTGGTGCTGCAGCATCCGGCGATCGCGGAGAAGTTCGGCCGCGAGCTGGCGTCGCACTTCGGGCCATGCGATATCGTGGTTTCGCCGGCGGTTGGCGGGCTGATCATCGGCCACGAAGTCGCGAGGGCGCTGGGCGCCCGGTTCCTGTTCACTGAGCGGGACGCGGCCAGCGGCAAGATGATCCTGCGGCGGGGATTTTCGGTTCAGCCGGGGGAGAAAGCCGTGGTGATTGAGGACGTCGTCACTACCGGAGGCAGCACGCGCGACGTGATCGAGACGCTGCAAGCCGCGGGCGTTCAAGTGCTGGGCGCGGGTTCGATCATCGATCGTAGCGGCGGAAAAGCCGACCTGGGCGTGCCGCGCGTGGCTCTGGCGACGGTGGAAGTGACGGCGTGGCCGCAGGATTTCTGCCCCCTGTGCGCCGAAGGCGTGCCGGTGGTGAAGCCGGGGTCGCGGCCGGGGGCATGAGCAGTGAGAAACGGGGACAGACCGCTGTGTCCACGCGGCGGACTCCTTTTACGTGATTTGCAGGCCGTCGTGGCCGCCTTGGGACACAGAAGTCTGTCCCCGTCCGTTGCCATTTTCGCCATGCGTAAGCATGCGGGCAGCTCGATATGAGGCGCATTCGCATCACGGTCGCCTACGACGGCACGGAGTATCATGGCTGGCAGGTGCAGCCCGGCCTGCCGACGATCCAGTGCGCGCTCGAGGGCGTCCTCAAGGAGATTGTCGGCGCGCATGTGAAGGTAGAAGGCTCCGGACGCACCGACGCAGGCGTCCATGCGCTGGAGCAAGTGGCCGCGTTTTCCATTTCGAATCCCATCCCACCACCGAATCTGGAAAAGGCGATGAACCGGCTACTCCCGCGCGATATTCGCGTCCTCACGGTGGCCGAAGCAGCGGACGGTTTCCACCCTCGCTTTGACGCCCGGGCGAAGACGTATGAGTATCGCATCCTCCGCGCGGCGATTTGCTCGCCGTTTGAGCGGCGCTATGTGCATCACCACCCGTATCCGCTGAACGAGGCTCGGATGTTCGAGCTGGCTCCGACACTGGAAGGGGAGCACGATTTCACCGCGTTTTCAGCCGCCGATGATCGCGACGCGCGGGGGCACTCCAAAGTCCGGCACATTTTTTCGTCGCAGGCATTTCGCGAAGGCGACCGGTTAATCTATCGCGTCTGCGGCAGCGGATTCCTGAAGCATATGGTTCGGAACATGGTGGGGGTGCTGATCGAAATCGGCAAAGGCAACGTGCAGGATTTCGAGGCGCATCTGCGGCCAGGATGCGGCATCGCTCCTGGACCCAGCGCTCCGGCGCGCGGTCTGTTTCTGATCAACGTTGAATATGACCCACGCACGCCACCGGTTGACCCTCGGTGATGGGCGGCGTCGCCACCACATACAGCACCACGCCTGAAAACGGAGCCTTTACCGTGGCGATCTTCTTGCCGAAAAAGTCCGTGATGACGGCCAGCGTCTCGCCCTTCTTCACGTGCTCGTCGCGCTCGACTTGCGGATAGAGGAGGCCCGTGGCGGGGCTATTCAGGACCTCGGTTGGATCAAGATAGACGGGCTTTTTCACGCGGTTCGGCTTGCCGCCGGCCATCTTTAGATAGCGGAGTACGTTCTCGACTCCTTCGATGATCGCGCGCACGGATTTGCCGTCGGTCCCGCCCAGATAGCCGCTCTCCACCGTCACCGCCGGCTTGCCGCGCGTGATCGCGGTGTTGGAACAGTACATGGACGCGGCTGGATCCTTGGGGCGCGCGCGGTCGATCACGATGTGGTCGAAGCCCAGGTGGTTGACCAGTTCCGCCACTTGCGCGTCGAACGATGTGACGCCGGTGACGGTCTGATACACGTACGGCCGCAGCGATTCGTTGCCATCGCCGCAATGCAGATCGAGCAGGTAATCGCACTTGTCGATGATCTGGGTGGTGATGGCGTGGGCGATCTGCTCCGACGGCGTGCCGTCGGCACTGCCCGGGAACACGCGGTTCAGGTTCTTGCCATCGAGAGGGCTGAAGTAGACGGTGCGGCCAAGAAACGAAGGCATGTTCGCGACGTGCACCATGATCAAGCGGCCCGCGTCGATCTTCGGCTTCAGCTTCTGCAAGGCCAGGATCGGCGGGTATTCGTAGCCGTGAATGCCCGCCGTCAGCGCGAGCGTGGGCCCGGGCTTCTTGCTTTCAATCACCGTCACGGGGATGGTGGTGAATCCTAAATCAATGATTTCAGTGCGTCGCATAGTTGGTCCAGGTCGTCTTCATTATTGTAGAAGTGCGGCGAGACGCGCAGGAAACCGTGCCGCGCGGCGACGATCAGGTTGCTTTTCTTGAGCTCGCGCGCCAGGTGTGACGGATCGATGCCAGGGAACTTCGCGGCCACGATTTGCGCGCCTGTGTCGATTGCTTCCGCTCCCATTTCGCGCAACATTTCACGCGTGGTTTGCGCCAGATGCATCACGCGCTGCTCCACCACGGCGGGGCCGATTTCATGAAACAGACCGACCGACTGCTCCATTGCGTAGAGCAGGGGAAACGGCAGGCCTCCACCTTCGTATTTTTCCGCCGACTCCAAGAATTCAGGCGCGCCGTGATGCAGATTATCGACGTTGCGCCACGTGCGATGGCTCCTCCAGCCGACGGAAATGGGCCGCAGCTTGTGCCGCGTTTCCTCCGATAAAGCCATGAAACCCGCGCCCGTCGGGCTGATCAGCCACTTGTATCCATGCACCGCGTAAATATCGATGCCCAACGCTCGCACGTCCACGGTCAGCGCGCCCAGGCTTTGCGTGCCGTCGACAAACAGCAGAATGCCGCGCTCGCGCGTGAACTTGGCGATCTCGGCCAGCGGCGGACGGAAGCCGGTGGAGTAATTCACCTCGCTGATGGCCACCATGCGCGTGTGCGAATCGATGGAGCGGAACAGATCGTCCCAGGCGACCTCGCGCACATGTGGCATGTAGAGGTAATTGGGAAACTCGTCTTGCAGCGTGACAATGTTGTCGTCCGGTTGGAGGTCGAGCGCCGCGATCGTCATGCCGAGCGCCGCTGCTGCGTTGCTTGAAAACGCTATATCGTCGGCAGCCGCGCCGATCAGGTTGGCGATGGACGCACGCAGGCGGTCTGCGTCTTCGTACCAGCTCAAGAAATCTGTGCAGGCGAGTTCATCGCGGCGCCTCCAATGATCCGCCACGGCTTCGGTGGCACGGCGCGGCAGTTGGCCGAACGTTGCGGTGTTTAAATACGTGCGCTTCGCCAGCGCCGGAAATTCACTTCGTATTTTCGGCCAGTCGGGCAATGACATAGGCAGCCGCCTCCGTCACGGCCACGTCGGTTGAGATTTTGGTGCGCCGGTCCACCACTTCCACGAAACCCTGCGCGACCTTCTTGCCGACGTTGATCCTGTAAGGGATGCCGATCAGGTCGGCGTCCTTGAACTTCACCCCGGGCCGCTCGTCGCGGTCGTCGAGGATGGCATCGACGCCGGCCTTTTTGAGCGCGTCGTATATATCGGTGGAAGCCTGCTTCTGCGCGGCGTCGGCGAAGTTGATCGGCGTCACCACCACCGCGAACGGCGCGATCGACGGCGGCATCACAATGCCGTCTTTGTCGTTATAAAGCTCCACCGCGGCGCAGAGAATGCGCTCGATGCCGATGCCGTAGCTGCCCATGATCGGCGTGATTTCCTTGCCTGATTCGTCGAGCACGCGCAGGCCCATCGACTCCGAATACTTGTAGCCGAGCTTGAAAATATGGCCAATTTCCACGGTCTTATGCACCGTCAGCGGAGTGCCATCGATCATTGACGTGTCGCCCTCGGCGGCCTGGCGCAGATCGTGATACTCGCATTTGAAATCTGCACCCGGAGTGACGTGGCGCAGATGATAGTCGTTCTTGTTCGCGCCGGCGATCATGTTGCGGCGTCCGCGCAGAGCTCCGTCGGCCAGGATGCGCAGCTTCACGCCGACTGGCCCCAACGAGCCCGCATCCGCGCCGAAGTGCTGGCGAATCTCCTCGGGATGCGCGGGACGCACGTCGGCCGCGCCCATCACGCTTGCGAACTTGGTCTCGCTCAATTGATGATCGCCGCGCACCATGACGAGCACCACCGCTCCATCGGCCACCATCACCAGGCTTTTCATCTGCGAGGTGGCGGGCAATCCTGTGAACGCGGCGATTTCGGCGATGGTCTTCTGCCCGGGCGTGTGAAATTCCTCGGGCGTCAGGTCGCCTTCCGGATCGGGCGCGGCGGGAGGCTGCGCGACGCTCACGGCTTTCTCTAAATTGGCCGCGTAATTCGCTCCCTTGACCACGAAATCCTCGCCGGCGTCGGACACCACCATGAACTCATGCGACTGGCTGCCGCCCATGGCTCCAGAATGCGCCTCGACGACGACGTATTCCAGGCCGCATCGGTCGAAGATGCGCTTATACGCGGCGTAATGTTTCTCGTAGGCGGCATCGAGCCCCTCCGGCGTCAGGTCGAAGGTGTAGGAATCCTTCATGATGAACTGGCGCACGCGCAGCAGGCCGCTTTTGGGGCGCGGCTCGTCGCGAAATTTTGTTTGGATCTGATACCAAATCTGCGGCAGTTGTTTATAACTGCGCAGCTCATTGCGAGCGATATAAGTCATCACCTCTTCATGCGTCATGCCGAGGCAGAGCGCGCGCCCGTAGCGGTCCTTCAGGCGGAAGAGATTGTCGCCCATCACGTCCCAGCGTCCGGATTCCTGCCACACTTCGGCCGGATTGAGGGCAGGCAGATAAAACTCCTGCGCGCCGATGGCGTCCATTTCCTGGCGCACGATGGCGGTGATTTTGTTGATCGACCGCTGCGCGAGAAACAGGTAATTATAAAGCCCGGCGGCAAGCTGGCGGATATATCCAGCGCGCAGCAGCAGGCGATGGCTGGCGACTTCAGCCTCAGCAGGGTCCTCACGGAGGGTGGGGATGAAGAGTTTACTCCAGTACATGGCGGGTGTTCTGTGAGTTTAGCAGAAGGATTTGGAAGGCAGAAGTCAGTGCCGCATCATCCATAATGAAAATATGGCGGAATCCTCCGACACTGGATCGGCGATCGGCGCGCTGGGCCTGGTATTTCTGGCTATCGTTGGGTTTGCCGTCCTCGATACGTTCCTGGCG
>Ga0209698_10001830_pt1 | contig 24414 bp, 23 predicted proteins | sample LitLauG_LLR_2012_FD_187203 | JGI IMG/M metagenome (GOLD analysis project Ga0209698, IMG submission 187203) | Freshwater sediment microbial communities from Pennsylvania, USA - Little Laurel Run_MetaG_LLR_2012 (SPAdes) (version 2) | ecosystem: Environmental > Aquatic > Freshwater > Creek >... | reverse complement strand
CTAGTGCGAGCCACTGCAGGGTCTGCTCCGCGACGGGCCGATCCACTACGGATGTCGTTGTAGGCACAAGAGTCTCCATGTTCCCATCTATGCGCCTGGAAAAAATCCTGTCAAGGGAGCGACGCACATCGCTTTGTTAGAATCAAACATAGTGAACATGAGTCGGCTTCGCATTTCTGCCATTTCATTCCTGAATACCGCGCCTTTGATGTGGGACTTCGAACATGGAGCCGCAGGCGCGCAATTCGACATTTCTTATACGGTGCCGTCCGCCTGCGCGGGTCAATTGCACGCGGGAACCGCGGACATTGGAATTATCCCGGTTGCGGCCTACGCGCAGATTGCGAATCTGGCGATTATTCCGGGAGTTGCGATCGCGGCCCGGCGTCCAGTGCGTTCGATCCTGCTGGTCAGCAAGGTGCCTATCGAGAAGATCGATACGATTGCCCTGGACACGTCTTCGATGACCTCAGTGGCACTGACGAAGCTGCTGTTCGAGCGGTGGCTCGGTGCGGGACGCAGGTTCAGCAACGTAGCGCCCGACCTGGAAATCATGCTGCGGGATCACGACGCCGGCCTGGTGATCGGAGATACCGCACTGCAAGTCGATCGCTCGAAATACCTTACGCTGGACTTGGCGGAAGAGTGGATTCGTTTTACGGGAAAGCCGTTTGTGTTCGCGTTCTGGGCCATTCGGCGCGCGGCGCTGGCGAATGCCCCGGCCGACTTAGCTTCGACTTTCCTGAACTCCCGCGATCATGGCATGCAGGCGAAAAACATCGACCGTATCGCGCAGGATTGGGCGGGGCGGGTTGGACTCTCCGAAGATGAAGTGCGTACCTACCTTACCGAGAACATTCACTACCAACTGGATCCCGGTTGCCTGGAGGGCTTGCAACTGTTCTACCGCTACGCTGCCGAGTGCGGCGCGCTGCCGCCGGCGCCTGCACTTCAATTCACGGAGGTCGCTAAGTTTGCGGCCACCTAAACAGCGCGGTCTGCCAGCGCGACTCGACCCCACAGAAAGCCGCGCATGACGCCGGTTTTGGGGCTTGTGCTCGCGTCCAAGCTGTGGACCTGGCTGCGCCATCTGGGCGGGCCGGGACTCCTGTTGCTCGGCTTGGCGGACAACTCGCTGATTCCGTTGCCGGGCAGCATGGACGTCCTGACCATCTGGTTCGCGGTTCACCATCACAGCGACTGGCTCTATTACGCGGGGATGGCGACGCTGGGCGCAGTGATCGGCGGCTACGTGACGTACCGGCTGGCGCGCAAGGGAGGAAAGGCAGCGCTCGAACACCGGCTGGGACATCGTGGGGCAGACGCGTTCTACCGGCGGTTCGAGCGTTGGGGATTCTGGGCGGTCGCGGTGCCGTCGATTCTGCCGCCCCCGTTCCCGCTGGTGCCGTTTCTCCTGGCTGCGGGCGCGATGCAGTACTCCCGCAAGAAATTTGTGGCCGCGCTCACACTGGGAAGAAGCCTACGCTATGGGGTTCTGGCGTACCTCGGGGTCCACTACGGACGGCACTTCCTCCGTTTCTTCAACAAGTACACCAAGCCGACCCTTTTTGTGCTGATCGGAATGTCGCTGGTGGCCGGAATCGCGGCGCTGGTCGCCTACCTGCGCTACCGTCACGAGGGCGAAGGGAATGCGGAAGTCCCGCTGCGCCCCCAGGAGCAGCATGCAAACTGATCCGGCCTAGCAATTTTTCGATTAACTGCCTGGAATCAATTACTTACGTAACATTCACAACAAATTTACTAGCCTTTTCCAGTTTACTTCGATCTAATAGCTTATGGAAAAGCTTCAGTCTGTTAAGCACTACATTTTTGCCAGCGATTTCGACCAGACCCTGAGCTACAACGACTCGGGGTATGTTCTGAGCGAGTTGCTGGGCATTCCTACCAGAGAATTCGAACGCAAAGCCCAGGGCATGGCCAAGCTGAACCTCGTACAACAGGGAGGAGAGCTGGCGTACCTGCTCCTACATGACCCGGAGTTTCACGACCGGGTGCGCCCCGAGCACTTGCACGAGGTGGGCAAGCGGATCCGGTTGAAGGAGAATATCGACTTCCTGCACCGCGTTCTGGAAAGCGGAATCGACGGGCACCGGTTCGAGTTTTACGTGATTTCGGCGGCGCCGGTGGAAGTCATCCAGTCGGCGCTGGAGGGCATCGTTCCCAAGGATCACATCTTTGGAACGCAGTTCCGCTACAACTCCAGCGGTGAGATTGTTTCGATTGAAGGCGTGACAGCGGGATACGGGAAAGTAGCAGCGCTCGACCGCATTCAGAGCGACCTGCAGGTGAGTTCCGACCGCATCGTCTATGTCGGCGACGGCAGCTCGGACGTGCACGTGATGCTGCACATCAACCGGCGTGACGGCTTCACGATTGCCGTTTCGGAGAACAAGCACCTCGCGCCTATTGCGAAGCGTACCGTGCTGAGCTCGAATGCGCTCGGCGTGCTGATCCCGATCCTGGAGGAGATTGTGGGCTGGGAGCGGGCCCAGATCCGGGCGTTCCTCGAAACGCGAGGCTTCGTGATCCAGGAGTGGGACAAGGTCTCGACCGACGTGGTGACGATCCGAGATAACACGCCGGGGACCCTGGCCAGCGGGCTGGCGCAAGCGGAGGCCGCCCGTGTCTGATGCAATTGGGTGGCTGGCCACGGCGATTTTCGGGGTCTCGTACTTTGTCCGCAACCAGGCAGCGATGCGCTGGGTGCAGGCCTCGGCGGCTGTTTGCTGGATGCTGTACGGTTTCCTGATGCACGCAGCGCCGGTGATTGTCGCCAATGTCATTGTGGCGTCGTTGGCGGGGTACTCGGCGCTGCGGTCGGCTCCAGAGCAGAGTCCAGAGCCTTCGCGATAACCGTTCTGGTGGTGTCCTAGACCCATCTTCTTTGCGTCCTTTGCGGGCCTTCTTGGCGAACTCTGCGGTTTGGGGGTTTTCCGTGATTTCTCAAAGCTTTTAACCGCAAAGGACGCAAAGGGTTCGCAAAGATCGCGAAGGCCATCCCACTGGAGATTTGGTTCCCTGGCACGGCGCACATCCGGGTGGAGAAACTTCCGATCGGACGGTAAAATAAGCGGTTGGGCTCTCCGACGACCCTATGTCCTTGACCAAGCAAAAAGCTCTCGAGATGTTCCACTCCGATGACCTGATCGGGATCGGCATGGAAGCCGATGCCGTGCGGCGAAAACTGCATCCCGAGGGCGTGGTCAGCTACATCATCGACCGCAACATTAATTACACGAATTTCTGCACGGAATACTGCACCTTCTGCGCGTTTTACCGGCCGCTGAAGGGGCCCGCGGCCAAGGAAGGGTACATTCTCGAGTTCGAAACGATTTACGACAAGATTCGAGAAACCGTGGAACTCGGCGGGACCGGGGTTCTGATGCAGGGCGGTCTGCATCCTGACCTGAAAATTGAGTGGCACGAGAAGATGCTGCGCGGTATCCGCCAGCGCTTTCCCAAGGTTCATCTGCATTGTTACTCGGCGTCGGAGATTCTGGCGATTGCCGAGTACAGCAGCCTGAGCCTGCGCGACACCATTGCGCGACTACGGGACGCGGGGTTGGATTCGATTCCGGGCGGTGGCGCCGAGATCCTGGACGACGAAGTGCGCTACAAGATTGCGCGGCTCAAGTGCCTTACCGAAGATTGGATCAGCGTGCACCGCACGGCACACCAGCTCGGGATGCGCACTACGGCGACCATGATGTTCGGTGTCGGGGAGAAGTACGAGCACCGCATCAACCACTTCCAGCGCCTGTACGATCTGCAGGAAGAGACGGGTGGGTTCACGGCATTTATCCCGTGGAGTTTCCAGCCCACCAACACAGCGCTGGGCGGGCGGCACTGGGACGAGGCAACGGCGGTCGAGTACCTGAAGGTGCTGGCGATTTCGCGGCAGTATCTATCGAATTTCATCAATGTGCAGTCGAGCTGGGTAACGCAGGGCCTGAAGGTCTGTCAGATGGGGCTGCGCTTCGGTGGAAATGATGTCGGCTCGGTGATGCTGGAGGAAAATGTGGTGCGCGCGGCGGGCGTGACGAACTGCACCACTGAGGAAGAGCTGCGCCGGATTATCCGCGACGCCGGCTTCAAGCCCGTGCAACGCGACACGTTGTACCGAACGTACTTCCTGAATTAAGCCCTCCCTGCAGTGGATTCGACGCGAATGAAACTGGCCATCATCCTCGTGTGCACGCTCTCGCTCGCGATCGGCGTGGCAGGCCAGATTCCCAGCACCGAAAAAGCGCTAGCCAAGGCCTCGCTCGAAGGCAGCGTTGTAAAAGAGCCCAGCGGAGAGCCCATCAAAAAGGCCATCATCGAGCTGATCGGCCACGATCAGGAAGAAGGCGGCAACTACACCGCGACGTCCGATCCGGAAGGACACTACAAGATCAGCGACATTCAGCCTGGCCGGTATTCTCTGTTTGTCGAACGCACCGGCTACATCGAGGTCGACAAGAAACGGCGCCGTACAGAAGGAATTGCGATTTCGCTTGAGGCCGGCCAGGACTTGAAGGATCAAGTCCTGCACATGCTACCGGCGGCGATCATCGCTGGGCGCGTGGTCGACGAGGACGGCGACCCAATGCCGAAAGTCCAGGTCACCGTGTTGCGGCGTAAGTGGGCGGCTGAGCGTTTGGGTTTCGAACCGAACGGACAGGCGGAGACCAATGACCTCGGTGAATACCGCATCGGCGGCCTTCTCGCCGGCAAGTACTATGTGGTGGCGAGCCCGATGCCCACTTTTCAGAGCGTGATTCCGCCGCAAAAAGGGCCGGACGATCCCACGGCCACCCCACCTGACATGGCCTACGTATCCACCTACTACCCAAACACCCTGGAGCGAACCCAGGCGGCGACGATCGAGCTGCACGCTGCTGACGACATGCCGGTGAATTTTTCCCTCACACGCACGCACACGGTTCACATCCGAGGCTCGTTTGCAGGCCTGGCTCCGGGAGTGAAGGCCATGGTGATGCTGCGTAGCGAAGATTCGCGCGGGATGTACATGGCCGCCGAGGCTGGGAAAGACGGCAAGTTCGAGATCCCGCTTGTGGCTCCGGGGGCTTACACCCTGCTCGCGACCACAGAGATGGGAAACTCGCCGCAGATCGCTCACCGAAAGGTGGAGGTCGCGGACACTGACATTGATGGGCTCCGGCTCACACCACTCACCATGGCGACCGTGCGCGGGCGAGTTCGAGTCGGGAGTAAGGGGCCGAAGATCGATTCCTCGCTGCTCTATGTGCATCTGCAACGGAGCGACGGAGAAGACGATGTCTCCGACGCTCTCACGTTTACGGCAGAGGGCTCGATGGCGTCGCCGGGGACGGCGCGGGTGAAGGCTGACGGCAGCTTCGAACTGAAAAACGTATTGCCCGGAACCTATTCCGTCGAGGTGACGGGCGATTCCAAAATGCTGGGCGCCAGCTTCGTGGAATCGGTATTGGCGGGCACGAAGGATGTGACCGACACCGGACTGAGTGTTACTGGAGGCGCGATCGCAATCGATGTGGCGGTCAGTCTCGAGAGCGGCACCGTGGAAGGAAGCGTTGCAAACGACAAGAACGAACCCAGCGCAAACGCGGTGGTGGTTGCGGTACCGGAGGCCAAGTATCGCACACAGGGCAACCGCTACCAGAGGGTGACCACCGATCAGGCCGGACGTTTCTCCATGCGCGGCCTGCGGCCGGGCGAGTACAAACTGTTCGCGTGGGAAGTGATGGAGGAGGATGAATTTTTCGATCCGGAATATCTGAAATCCTACGAGGACCGCGGAACCGCGATTCACCTGGAAAAGAACGGCCATCAAAGCACTTCCCTGAAGGTCATTCCCGCCCCCGCCGACCAACCTTAAGCGACTCGGACCACGTCATATAGCGTGGCCCTCAGGTAGAATAGGAAGTTTACGAAGGTCGAGAAGAACCGACTGTACGGGAGTATTCTCGCTGAACTCTTTCCTTAATCCGCCACTGGCAGTGCTGGGCACGTTCTCGGCGCCGAAGGGCATTGGTCCCTACATCCGACAGCACTTTCTCGACAAGACTTTCCAGGGGCTGTATCACGCCAACTCGTTCGACATCGCGCTGCTGGTTCCGTATTTCATCGTGCTGATTCTGCTGGCTTCCTACGGTCTGCATCGCTACGTGCTGGTGTATCTCTACTACAAGAACCGGAAGAAGCGTACGACCGAACCCGCTGCCCGTTTTGAGGATCTGCCGCGCGTCACGGTGCAACTACCGATGTTCAACGAGCGCTACGTGGCGGAGCGACTGATCGACTGCATCTGCAAGCTGAAATATCCGAAAGAGAAGCTGGACATTCAGGTGCTCGACGATTCCACGGACGAAACCGTGGAGGTGGTGCGCGACCTGGTGGAACGCTATGCTGCGCTGGGCCATCCGATCACCTACCATCACCGCACCAATCGCGAAGGCTTCAAAGCTGGAGCCCTGCAGGAGGGCATGAAAACGGCCAAGGGTGAGTTCGTTGCGATTTTCGATGCCGACTTCACCCCGCCGGAAGATTTCCTGCTGAAGACCATTCATCACTTCACCGATCCGAAGATCGGAATGGTGCAGACACGATGGACGCACATTAACCGGCATTACTCGTTCCTTACCGAGGTCGAAGCGATCCTGCTCGACGGGCATTTCGTGCTCGAGCATTCGGGAAGAGCACAGAGCGGAGTGTTCTTCAATTTCAATGGGACAGCGGGCGTATGGCGCGCATCCGCGATCGAGGACGCCGGCGGCTGGCAGCACGACACGTTGACCGAGGATACCGATCTTTCCTATCGCGCCCAGCTCGCCGGATGGAAATTCATTTACCTGCAGGATGTGGAGTGTCCGGCGGAGCTTCCGGTGGAGATGACTGCCTTCAAGACGCAGCAGGCACGCTGGGCGAAAGGTCTGATCCAAACCGGAAAGAAGATTCTGCCGCGCGTGCTGAAAAGCGACGCGCCGCGGCATACCAAGATCGAGGCCTGGTATCACCTGACCGCGAACCTGAGCTATCCGCTGATGATCGTGCTTTCGGTGCTGTTGTTGCCGGCGATGATCATTCGCTTCTACCAGGGCTGGTTCCAGATGTTGTATATCGATTTGCCGCTGTTCATGGCTTCGACGTTTTCGATTTCAAGCTTCTACCTGGTATCGCAACGGGAGCTTTTCCCCAAGACCTGGCCGCGAGCTTTGCTGTATCTGCCGTTCTTGATGGCACTTGGAATTGGGTTGACGATCACGAACACCAAGGCGGTGATCGAAGCGTTGATCGGCAAGCAGAGCGCGTTTGCGCGCACTCCGAAATACCGCGTGGAGAATAAGAAAGACAAAGTGGGAGCCACCAAGTACCGGCGCCGGCTGGGATGGATTCCCTGGGTCGAGTTGGTGATCGGTGCTTACTTTGCCATGACGGTGTACTACGCCCTGCAAAATGAGAACTACATCACCGTACCCTTCCTCCTGCTCTTTGTGGTCGGGTACTGGTACACGGGGTTGATGTCCCTGTTACAGGGGCGTTTCACGGGCATCTCGCTCAGCGCGGAAGCGCATACCAAGCCGTTCCCGGTGGGCGTGTAGGAACGGTCTCACCCCCCTACTTCTGGGGCCAACTCCCCCAGCGGCTAAAGCCTTATGCCCTGAGCCTGAAGTGGCACGGCGTAAAGCCGCGCCTTTCCCATTCTGCCATTAGAGCAGGCGTTCGGGAGAGGTCGGGACCGCGGCTGAAGCCGGCTCCATTTTTGTGCTGATGCGGCGCGCCCTTCGGCTTCGCTCAGGGCAGGCTCTCCTGACTAGCTGCGCGCTCGCGCGTCGGAATGACAAGGCGGCAGGCATCGGTTGCGGATCGGGATGGGCGGGATTTCCGCAGGCAGTGCAGTGGTGGCCTACCGACGCTAAACAACCCGTTTGCCCTCGCGTTCAGTCTGCCACCTTTCAATTCCCGGTAGCCTCGTTTAGAATCCGTTCGCTCCAGGGTCACCTTCAGCGCAGGCGTCTCGACTGCTCGACAGGAGGCTCCTATGTTCCATCCGCAAAGACGGTTCTGGCTGTTTGCTGTAGTTGTCCTTCCGATCGTGACGGCCGCTTGCGGTTCGCGTCACGATTCCAGCGAAAACTATTACATGGTTGCGACCAACATCAAGCTCCCCTACTGGGAAACGGCACAGGCGGGGTTCTCGAGCGCTGCTTCGCAGTTACAGGTGCGGGCCGCGTTCGTCGGCCCTGACACGTACGATCCCAAGGCGGAGAAGCAATCGTTTGAAGAGATCGTGCAGAAGAAACCGGCGGGGATTCTGATCGCGGTCGCCGATGCCGCGCTGATGAAGGATTCCATCGATCAAGCGATCGCTTCCGGCGTGCCCGTGATCACGGTCGACTCCGACTCGCCGGCCAGCAAGCGGCTTTTCTTCATTGGCACGAACAACCATCAGGCCGGAGTCATGGGCGGCAAGCGCCTCGCCCAGGAACTGAAGGGCAAAGGCAATGTGGTTGTGTTCACCATGCCCGAGCAAAACAACCTGGCGGAACGATTGCAGGGTTACCGCGACGCCCTGGAAAGTTCGCAGGTCAAGATCGTGCGCGTGGTCGACATCAAGGGCGATCCGCGCATCGCGTTCGACACCACCACTGAGATTCTCGGGAAGGAACGGGACAAAGTGGATGCGTTCGTGTGCCTGGAGGCGCAGTCTGGCCAGGAAGTGGCCACGGTGCTGAACAACTACAACATCCACAACAAAGTGGTCATTGCGATGGACACCGACGCCGCCACCCTCGACTGGGTGCAGAAGGGCGTGATCGCGGCGACCATCGGGCAGAAGCCTTACACCATGTCGATGGTCGGCTTGCGGATGCTCGATGACCTTTATCACAACAAAATTGCAAACCTCAACGCCGATTGGACGCGGGACAGTTTCGCGCCGCTGCCCGCATTCGTGGACACAGGCTCGGTGCTGATCGACAAGAACAACCTGGAATTGTTTCAGCAGGCCAACAAGACCATGATGGGGACGTCGAAGTAGGTCGAGATCCTTACTGTCATTACCGTCAAGAGAGGCGTTCGATACGAAATGAAAAAGGCGTTGAGCTTTTTTGTCTTTGCGGCACTGATGCACGCGGCGTTTTGCCTCGAGCGACAACCGAATGCCGACTACCACGCGCGGCGCGAGGCTTTGTCGAAGAAGACTGGAGGCGCAGTGGTCGTGCTGTTTGCGCCGATGGAAGCGGACGGGCCGAACGCGGTCTACGGCTTCCGCCAGGACAACAATTTCTATTACCTCTCTGGCTGGGCCGAGCCGGGTGCGGCCCTGGTGATCGCGCCTGCGGTCGAGGCTTCGGGGAACACGCCGGCCCGACAGTACACCGAGATTCTCTTTCTCGCGGCGAACAACACGGTGGAGGAGAAGTGGACTGGGCCGAAGCTGAATCCCACGAGTCCCGATGCTCCCAAGATCACCGGCTTTGATCGGGTGGACGTGATTGACAGACTGCGGGACGAACTCGCTCGGCTGATTCCACCCGGCAGAGCAAAGGTCTATAGCGATCTGCCGGCCTACGGCGAGGATTCGGCTTCGACCGACGGCCTCAACTGGCTCAAGCGCGCGCACGCGTTTATTGGCTTCGCCTCATTTCAGGACGTAAAGCCCCTCATCGCGTCCCTGCGCACCTACAAAGACAGCGGTGAGATCGAGTTGATCCGCAAAGCCACGGACGCCTCGGTCGCGGCACAGCTGGCGGCGATGCGGGCCATGAAGCCGCGAATCAACGAGCGCGAGATCGCGGCGCTGCTTCAATTTGAGTGGGGCAAGCGCGGGTGCGAGCGGCCGTCCTACGCGCCCATTGTTGGTTCCGGCTTCAATTCCACGGTGCTGCACTACTCCGAGGATTCGGGGACGATCCAGGCCGGGGATTTGGTGGTGATCGACGCGGCGGGTGAATACTCGATGTACGCTTCCGACATTACCCGCACGCTTCCGGCCAGTGGGAAATTCACGCCTCGGCAGCGCGAGATCTACGACATCGTGCTGGGTGCGGCGCAGGCTGCTATGGCAGCTTTCCAGTCCGGGAAGTCGACCCTGAGACGAGACGGGCCAGACTCCCTTCACAAGGTGGCGTACGACTACATCAATATTCATGGCAAGGATCTGCATGGCGAGTCGCTGGGGAAGTACTTCATCCATGGCCTCGGCCACTACGTGGGTCTGGCCGTGCACGACGACAACGACTACTCGGTTCCACTTGGGCCGGGCGCGGTCTTTACCATTGAACCTGGGATCTATATTCCGGAAGAGAAGCTGGGCGTTCGCATCGAGGACACCCTGTATGTGGACAGCAGCGGGAAATTGATCAACCTCGCGGCCGCACTCCCGCATACGGCGGACGAGGTCGAGCGCACCATAATGGGAAAGTGATCTCCTATCCGGCGGCCGCTGTCAGCGCGCCGCACATCCTTTTGATATCCTAGGTAGCTGTGCGAATGACGTGGTGGTTTATCGTTCTGGGCTTGAGCACCCTGGTGGTGGTGTGCGTGGCGATTGCCAGCTACATGCGGATACGCCGCCATTTGAGAGCCTCGGAAGCGCCCGTCGACGATGGCCTGGATGCGATCGATCGCGAACGAATCGATCACATTTGAACGCTCGCGGTTTGCACACAGAAGAGGTCCCCTTATGACGAAGTTGGCGGTTCAGGCTCTGAATCCCGGGCACGAGCGGGCAGCAGATTGGGCAAAGCAGGCAGCCCTCGTGGTCGGCGCAAGTTTGTTTGTGGCCTCGTGCGCGCGCGTGACGGTGCCGTTGCCGTTCACCCCTGTCCCACTGACTCTGCAGAACTTCGGCGTGTTGCTGGTTGGACTTGCCCTGGGTCCGCGGCGGGCGTTTGGAGCCCTCGTGCTCTACCTGGCTGAGGGCGCGGCGGGCTTGCCGGTCTTCAATCCCGCGGGGCTGGGGGGAGTCGCGCAACTCTTCGGTCCAACCGGGGGCTACCTGCTGGCGTACCCGCTGGTGGCAGGACTCGCAGGATTACTCATGGAACGCGGCCAGAAGACCTTCGCGCGTGCGACGTTTGCGGGACTCGCGGCAGAAGTCTTGTTGTTCGCGGTCGGCTTGTCCTGGCTCGCAATCTGGGCGGGTTCGTTCAAGAAAGCCTTCATGTATGGCCTGTATTGGTTTGTGTTTGCTGAGGTAATCAAAGTGCTGATGGCAGCGGCGGTTGCGGTTCGCATGCAACGTTCTCCCAAGGTGCAGGGATGACCCCTGCCGCATCGGACAAGCTGTCTGCGCGGGCATCGATCGAGACTGATTCGGTCCGCGAGATCACCGTCGCCCACAGCCCGGACTCCGATGATGCGTTCATGTTTTACGGGCTGGCGACGAACAAACTCCGGGTTCCCGGCCTGCGCTTCACGCACACGCTTTGCGATATCGAAACCCTTAACCGCAAGGCCCAGGAAGGCGTGTACGACGTCACGGCGATCTCCTTCCACGCCTACCCTTACATCCAGGATCAGTATGCTCTTTTGCCGAGCGGAGGCAGCGTGGGCGACGGGTACGGTCCCATGATCGTTGCGCCGCGGGCATTCACCCAGAGTGAGATCAAGAAGAAGCGGATCGCAGTTCCGGGAAAGCTGACGACCGCGTACCTGGCTCTCAAACTCTTCGCTCCCGGAATTGAAGTCGAGGTTGTGCCGTTCGATCAGATCATTCCGCAGGTACTCGAAGGCAAGTACGAGGCGGGGCTGATCATCCACGAAGGGCAACTGACCTATGCGAAAGCCGGCCTTCATCGCGTTGTGGACCTGGGCAAGTGGTGGCAGAAGGTCACGGGACTTCCCTTGCCGCTGGGCGGGAACGCCATCCGGCGTGCGCTGGGGCCAGAATTGATGTTGAAGGTCGGCACCGCGCTGCGGGACAGCATTCAGTACGCGCTTGATCACCGCGAGGCAGCCCTGGCCTATGCCATGCAATTTGCACGAGACCTGGACTCGCAGGCGGCCGACAAGTTTGTCGGCATGTACGTCAACGAGCGCACGCTGGACTACGGTCCGGATGGCCGGGAAGCCGTGCGCCGCCTGCTCGATATGGGGCACAAGGCAGGCATCATCCCGCGAGCCGCAAAGGTCGAGTTCGTAGGCTAGGTTCGCTCCTGCAACGACGAAGAAAAGCCTTTAACCGCTAAGGTCGCTGAGAACGGCCGCAGAGGTCACTGAGGAATTCGTTTGACTCCGTTCGGTCGGGATGACAGTGGTGAGTTTGTGGACAGCTTGAGAGTTGCGTCTCCTACTTCACGTTGAACTTGAAGGAGAACACAGGGTCGATATCCACGGGGATGTCGGCCGTTTTCCTTTTGAGGGCAAGCTTCAGGTCTTCGGGCATCGTGCCGTACTTCTGAAACCAGTGCTCGGCGCGGGCGCGATCGCCGGTGGCTTCGATTTCGAGCAGCTCTTTCGCTAGATCAGCCACCGCATCGGGCATTTTGTCGTAGTCGATGACGTAGCGCCCCGATGCCTCACGTCTGACCGCCCGACGTTCGCTGAGATAGTTGAACTCCATCATCTCGGCTTGCCCGTGCGCTTCCGCGATTCCGAAACGGACGGTGCGGAACATTCCGCCCACGTAGGAGGCGTAGAACTCTTCCAGCTTTTCCTTGGGAAGCGCGTCGTGATCCACCAGCCACTTCAGTCCGAACATGCCGGCGACATCCGCCTTGGCTTCCTCCAGTCCGCCAAAGATCGGACCGATCGACTCACGGATGCTGATCTTGCCTGACGACGTACGGGCAAACGTGGGGCCCAGACCATGTGCGATCTCATGCATGATCGTGTCGAGCAGGTAGCCCTCGCCGGAAACCTTGGCGGCCTGGTCCGTCCGCAACATCTGACGCGCTACGGGGATGATGACGTACTTCACCCGGGCATCCATGAAATTCTTGAAGAAAAGCTTCTTGCTGCCCTTCTTTTCGTGAACCCGGGGATCGTTGGGCAGATTGTCGGCGACGGCCTGGTAGCCGTGGGTGAGATCGCCGGCGCGGAAGGGTGCGTCCATTACTTCCAGGGGCGTCTGGAGCCCCTGCATGGACGGCCGATCTTCGGCGGCTACGGGCAGGGCGTCCTGAATCTGCGGAACGTACTGCTGGAACATGTCCAGCTTCTGGCTCTCTTTTTCGTTGCGGACCAGGACCGCGGCGCCGTAGGACGCTTTCACTCCCAGCAGGTCGTCGGTGTAGGTTTCGTACGGCGCAAAGATGATGTCGAACTTCGGATTTTTCAGGTCCACCCAGGCCAGGTCGCTGGAGAGATAGTCGTCGCTCAGGAGAGCATCGGCGCGCAACTGCAGAAAGCTGGCAAAAGCGGGATCGGAGGTGAGCTTGGCGGCCTCGCGCAGATCCCTCGCTGCCGGTTCGAGCAACGACCGGTAGGCGATGTGGTACGGCACGCCTTCGAGTTGGCCCCCATTCCAACGGACCACGGTAGTCGGGCCGTAAATTTCAGCCTTCTTCTCCGGATGCTCGGAGACGTACTTCTCGATTTGAGCGCGGGTCAGACCCTGCGGATAAAAACCGCGTCCGGGAGGAAGCGGATCCTTGCCTACAAAAGGTTTGTTCTCGTCGATCAGATCGAAGCGGGAGGCGTTGATCCAAAGATAGCGGCGGAGCAGAACATCGCTCGGATTTTTGCTTCCGGCCAGCAACTGGTACAGCGCCAGGGCTTCCGGATCACTCTGGCGCCAAAAGATGTCCTCGAGATAACGGCACGCATCGACCAACTTCTCCACCAACTGGCGCTCGTCATCGCTAAAGCCTGCGGCGCGAAAAGGCATCTGTACGGCGCGAAACTTTGCCACGCGCTTGGCGAGATCCGGGGCCACGTGGACGGCGGCAGGCTGCGCCGCTTTGGCCGCCGAACCTGTCATGAATTCAGGCCTCGCCTGGGCGGGGATGGAATGTGGCAAGAGAACAATGACGAAAAGAAGGAATGGAAAACAATTTCGAGTCGCCATGAAGTGGCTTCGATTCTAGCAGAGCGGTCGTGCCCACTTGTCCCTCTCGCGAAGTCGAGCACAGAACCGTTATCATGAGACGGGATGGCAAGTCAGACAGATTCCAACGGCTCGCAAACGTTGCTGATCGACGCCGACGACACACTCTGGGAAAACAACGTCTATTTCGAGCGTGCGATTGCGCGTTTCATTTCGTTCCTGAATCACCAGGAGTACTCGCCCGGACAGGTACGCGAAATCCTGAACGATGTGGAGCGCGAAAACATCGTCACCCACGGCTACGGGTTGCACAGCTTCGCGCATGCCCTGGTGCGAACGTTCGAACGGACGTCGGTCGAACCAGTGACCCCGGAATTGCACGAGAAGATCCACGGCTTCGCGCATACCATCGCCGATCATCCCGTAGAAATTCTGCCGGATGTGCCTGCCACTCTGGAACACCTAAACCGGCGACACCACTTGATTCTGGTGACGAAGGGGGCGATCGCGGAACAGTCGGGCAAGATCGAGCGCTCGGGCCTGAAGGAGTATTTCGCCGCAGTCGAGATCGTCGCGGAGAAGGATGTTGCCACCTATCGCTCGATCGTCGGCAAGTACGGCCTCGCGCCCGATACCACCTGGATGATCGGCAATAGCCCTAAATCGGATATCAATCCGGCCTTGTCTGCGGGGATTAATGCTGTGTTTGTTCCGCACGGCGACACCTGGGTTCTGGAGCACGACGAAGTCGCCCAACCCACGCCGCCGAGGCGATTGCTTACGGTAGAAAAATTTAGCCAATTGCGCGAGCATTTCTGAAAAACGAACCTGCAGCTCCACTTTTCCCTAGCCGGAGTCTCCCGTCTGGAGCCTGAGAAAATAAGCCCAAAAGCCAGCAGCTAGCCGCCAAAAGACGTCGTCCCGGCACCAAACTAACCAACAACCCGCTCTTCTGTCGATTTTTCGGCATGGTAATCTCAATTTGCTCTGGTTTTTCGCTGCCTCGATAAATTGGCAGTGCCAAGAAACAATCTGCGACGGTTGTTGCGGACGGTGGAAGCGCTGTCGGACCTGGGTCCGGAACTGACGGCGGAGCGCGACTTTTCCCAGACCGCGCAACTTATGCTCGCCGCCTTGATGGAGGCGGCTGGCGCCCGTGAGGGTGCGCTCTTCATCTTTAGCGACAAGCCCTCGCTCCTCACCTCGGTCGCGGCTGGCGGATTCGCCCTGCTACCCGAACCGGCGATCGTGCCGCTGCTCCCCAGACATGTACATGCGCTCACGGCCGGGCGCGGTCCGGTTGTGCTGAACGAGACCACCTACGATCTCTTTTTCAGTTCCAATGGGAATGTGGCGCCCGAGCTGTTCAAGTGCGTCGCCCCGCTCAAAGCGGCGGGCAAACTCGCGGGGTTGCTCGCGCTGGGCCGTCGCGAAGGCGACGCCTTATATGAGGACGACGAACTCGATGCCCTCAACCTGCTCTGTAGTTATGTCGCGCTCGCGGTCCATAATCACAACCTGGCGCAGACGCTGACCCAACGCGTCTCGGAAAATCTTCGCCTACTGGCCTCGTTGCACGGGTTCTACGACAACGCGCTAGAAGCCTTTGCCACGGCGATCGACGTCAAGCACGTCAACATCCATGGACACTCGCTACGCGTTGCTCGCTACGCGGCCGCCATCGGAGAAGCCATGGGCCTCGATGCGACCGAGGTGGCGGCGCTGCGCTCCGCCGGCTACCTGCACGACATCGGCAAGGTCGCCGTGGATAAGCATCTGTTTGGCAAGCCGAGCGCGCTCGATCCGGAAGAGTTCCGGGCGATGGCCGATCACACCGTGGTCGGCCACCAGATTGTGAGCGGAATTCAGTTTCCCTGGCCCAAAATTCCCGAGATCGTGCGCTGGCATCATGAGCGCGCCGACGGTTCCGGGTATCCCGACGGCTTGCTCATGTCGGAGGTGCCGATGGCTGCCCGCATCATCGGACTGGCCGACACCTTTGATGCGATGACCAGCATGCGTCCCTATCGCGAGCCGTTGACGGTGGGTGGCACTCTCAGCGAGTTGGTCCGGCTGGCTCCGGAGAAATACGATCCGAACGCAGTGCAGGCCCTGCTCATTCAAGTCCGCCGGGATTCAGTGGGCAGCAGTCGCACTTCCCTGCTTAACGACCACGTAGCGGTCAACATCGCCCCAACCGACATCGACCTGTTGGCTGCCAGCCTCCAGCACAAGGTGAGCCGCAATCGCCTGATCCTGGCCCCGCCGTCGTCCTCCTAATACATTGATTATTCATGGGTTACAAAGGATTTCACAGCGGCAACTTTTGTTGCTGCACGGGGTTGATAATCTCAGGAACGCCCGTTCCGCCTGGTGGAAAACCATGCCATTCAGCAGACGTCTGGTACCGCTCGCAACATTGCTGACGCTCACCTTGGCCGGTTTGACCGCGCTCTCTGCCGCAAAGAAGAAGCCCCCTCTCCTCACCAAGATGAGCGAACAGAAGCGAGCGCTGCACGCGCTGCAACGTTTGACGTTCGGTCCTCGGCCCGGAGACGTGGAACGCGTGGCCGCGATGGGCGTGGACAAGTGGATCGACCTGCAGCTGCATCCGGACAAGATCAACGACAGCGCACTCGATGCCCGTCTTGCGCCGTTCCGCACGCTGCACATGGACACGCGCGAGATCGTCGAGAACTTCCCGAATGAGCAGATGATCAAGGCCGTGATGGACGGTAAGCGTCCGATGCCGTCCGATCCGGTCAAGCGCGCAGTCTACCAGGCACAGATCGAGCGGCTTCAGGAAAAGAACGAACGCAAGCAGGAAGCGGCCGTGACCACTGCGGCCACGAGCGTCAGCAACAACACCGCTGACCCGGCCGCCGGCGACAACGCCGCGTCGACGAATGACAGCGCGTCAGGACGGGCCAGCAAAATCACCGACGAGCAAGAGGCACAGCACCGCGAAGACCGCCTCTACGCCGATCTGAAGGCGCAGGAACTGCTGGATAAGCCGGCTGACGAGCGCATGAAAGAAGTTCTGCAAATGTCGCCGGAAGAGCAGCGCGCCCTCGCGACGTCACTGAAGGGCCCGAAGGCCGACGAGTTCATGGAGGGCATGAATCCGAAGCAAAAAGAAGCGCTGCAGGCGCTGAAGAATCCGCAGCAGGTGGTCGGCGACGAATTGATGCAGGCGAAGCTGCTGCGCGCGATTTATAGCGAGCACCAGCTCGACGAGGTGATGACGGATTTCTGGTTCAACCATTTCAACGTTTTCCTGGGCAAAGGCGCGGACCGGTTCCTGGTCACCAGCTACGAGCGGGACGTGATTCGTCCACATGCGCTGGGCAAGTTCGAGGATTTATTGGTTGCGACCGCCAAGAGTCCCGCGATGATGTTTTACCTGGATAACTGGCTGAGCGTGGGCCCGGAATCGGACATTGCGCTGGGTATCCGCAGGAATCCGAACTACTATGGCCGCCGCCGCTTCCCTCCGCCTCCCCGGCTGGTGAAGGGCAAGGGCAAACGCAATGCTGGCCTGAACGAGAACTACGGCCGCGAACTGATGGAGCTCCATACGTTGGGGGTCAACGGCGGCTACACCCAGACAGATGTGACGGAAGTCGCGCGCGTGCTGACGGGTTGGACCATCGACCAGCCGCAGAAGGGCGGCGGCTTCAAGTTCGAGGAACGCATGCACGAGCCGGGGACCAAGTTCGTCCTGGGCCACAAGATCAAACAGCACGGCGAAAAAGAGGGCATGGAGGTGCTGCATTTGCTGGCGCACCATCCCTCGACCGCGCACTTCATCTGCACCAAGCTGGCCATGCGGTTCGTCTCCGACGATCCTCCGCCCGCGCTGGTGGATCGCATGGCGCAAACCTTCCTGAAGAAGAAGGGCGATATCCGCGAGGTGCTGCAAACCATGTTCACTTCGCCCGAGTTCTGGAGCGACGACGCCTATCGCGCCAAGATGAAAACGCCACTGGAATTCGTAGTGTCGGCCGTGCGCGCTACCGGCGCGGACGTGACCGATGCGATGGCGCTGGCGCGCCAATTGAACACGCTGGGAATGCCCCTGTACGGCATGCAGCCACCAACCGGCTACTCGATGAAGTCGGACACTTGGGTAAACTCGTCGGCATTGCTAGGCCGCATGAATTTCTCGGTGGCGTTGATGTCGGGAAAAATCAAGGGTGTTCAGGTGGATGCGGATCGCTTGGCAAACACGCCCCCTGGCACACCCGCAGACTCGGCGCGCGCCCTCGCGGCGCTGGAAGGCTCGTTGTTGGCAGGAGACGTCTCAAAACAAACGCACGAGGCGATTACCAGCGAGCTTGATAACCAGGCGGCGTCTCATGCGGCAGTCGCTAAGCCGTCCGCGGCGCGCAAGAACGACAAGCCAGCGGCTCCGGTTTCAGCCACAGGCACGATCGCGGGCCTGATTTTGGGTTCGCCCGAGTTTCAGAGAAGATGAGAGGGCAGTCGTTAGTCGCAAGTCGTCAATCGTCAGCGACAACCTCAGATTGGGATGGCTGGCGGTTGAGAGCTGATGGCTGATAGCTGACGAACTGGAGTTTCATATGTCGATCACCCGTCGGGTATTCCTTCGCAACAGCGCCCTGGCCGTCGTCGGGACTACTGCCATCCCGAGTTTCCTGACTCGGGCCGCCTTCGGAGCGGTCGAGACTGGCGCCAGGCCCAAGCGCCTGGTCGTGATCTTCCAACGTGGAGCGGCCGATGGACTCAATATCGTCGTTCCCCACGCCGAGCGCGCCTACTACGCGATGCGGCCCAGCATCAATATCCCGCGCAACCAGGTGATCGACCTCGACGGATTTTTTGGTCTTCACCCCGCGATGTCGTCGTTTCAGCCGCTGTGGAACCAGGGGCATCTGGCGATCGTGCATGCGGCCGGCTCGCCCGATACGACCCGCTCACACTTCGACGCGCAGGACTTCATGGAGTCCGGCACGCCCGGTTTGAAAGCAACCACCGACGGCTGGCTGAACCGGACCCTGCATTCCCTGCCCGCGTCCACGGACAAGTCTGCGTTCCGGGCCATCGCGCTCGGGCCAGCGCTTCCACGAATTCTTACGGGAGCTGAACCCGCGGTCGCGGTGAACAACATCAATGATTTTGGCGTCGGCGGCAGGAACCCGAATGCCAGCCCGATTGCCAATACTTTCGAGGCGATGTATGACCAGTCGGTCGACTCCGTGCTGCACGGCACGGGCCGCGAGACTTTTGACGCAGTGAAGATGCTGAAGGCTGCCGATCCGGCGAAGTACAAGCCTGCTCCAGGGGCGGATTACGCCCGCGGCCGCTTCGGCGACAGTCTCAAGCAACTTGCGCAGCTGATCAAAGCGGACCTGGGCGTGCAGATCGCGTTCGCCGACATCGGCGGTTGGGACCACCACGTCAATGAAGGCAGCACCCAGGGTCAGATCGCGAATGTTCTGCGCGACTTCTCGCAATCGCTGTCAGCCCTCTGGACCGATTTCGGCGACCTTGCCGACGACACCGTAATCATCACGATGTCGGAGTTCGGCCGCACCGTACGCGAGAATGGCAACCGCGGCACCGACCACGGCCATGCCAACGTGATGTTCGTCATGGGAGGCCCGGTGAAGGGCGGCAAGGTCTACGGACAGTGGCCGGGACTGGACCAGTCGCAATTGTACGAAGGCCGCGACTTAGCGATGACCACGGACTTCCGCCGCGTACTGGCCGAGGCGGTGGCTCGGCATTTGGGGAATGAGCGGATGGATCAGGTATTCCCGGGGTTCGAGAATGGTTCCGGACGCTTCTTGAAGTATTTGAGGTAGATAGAGCGAAGGTGCGAGGGCGAGGACGCCCCTTCGGCAAGCTCAGGGCAAGCTCTGACGACAGCCGGCGAGACGCCGGCGCTGCTTAAATCTCGACCAGAACCTCGCCATTTTCAATCTTCAACGGATACACGGCGACTTTCACGTTCGGATTGTACCCCGCCTGTCCGGTGTGCGGGTCCCACTCCCAGCCGTGCCATGGACAAACCACTTTGCCCTTCTCAATCACCCCCTGCCCGAGCGGACCGCCACGGTGCAGGCAGACGTTATCCATCGCGGTGATCGTCCCATTGACGTTGGCGACGCAGATGACCTTGTCGCCGCAGGGGAACTCCTTGGCTTCGTTCGCGGGGGGAAGTTCGGATTGGGAGGCGAGTTTGATAAACATAGCTCTCAGCTCTCAGCTGTCAGCGATCGGCTATCAGCCTTCAGATTTCACTGCCGAGGTGCGCTCGGCTGGACAGACGAGGCGCTTGTCCCTACGCGGTTTTCGCTGAAAGCTGATGGCTGAGAGCTGACGGCCTGCCGGATCCTTCGCTTCGCTCAGAGCCCGCCCTGAGCTTGCCGAAGGGATGACCGCAGCGGGCTCCCGCTTCGCTAACCCCCGCTAAGCGCGGTCATTTGGGCTGCAGCGTCTGTGCGATCATCACCTGGCGCTTGAAGTTCTCCACCATGTCTTCCTGCAGGCGCACTTCGGTGGGCTTCTTGGCCAGGGTCATGGTGTCGATCTTGTCTTGCAGCTTGAGCAGCGCGTAGAAGAGATTCTCCGGCCGCGGCGGGCACCCGATCACATAGACGTCGACGGGCACAATCTTGTCGACGCCCTGCAGCACCGCATAAGTATTGAATGGCCCACCAACGGACGAGCAGGCGCCCATCGAGATCACCCACTTCGGCTCGGGCATTTGGTCATAAATACGCTTCACGACCGGCGCCATCTTCAAAGTCACCGTGCCAGAAACGATCATGAGGTCAGCTTGGCGCGGGCTGGGCCGGAACACCTCCGATCCAAAGCGCGCGATATCGAAGCGCGCCGTTGACGACGCGATCATCTCGATCGCACAGCAAGCCAAGCCGAATGTCATGGGCCACACGGCGGATTTCCGTGCCCAGTTGAACACGTAGTCGACGGTGGTGATCAGGAAGTTCTTTTCAAACTTGTTCTGGAGCCAGCTCATGCATCCTCTGTAGGCGTCGGATCTGGCTCTCAGTCTAGGGCGCTATGGAAGCGGGTGTCAAACGGCAACAAGGGGCGAGTTTATCAGCCGAGCCACTTCATTGCGATCGCGTAAGCCTGCTCAAGGCATCGAGCCAGGTCAGACACGGTTGCCTTGTAATCCTCCCGGCGACTTTTGTAATCCCACAGATGCACTGGGACGTTGCCGCTTTGGTCAGGAGCGTCTATCCAAAGCTGGCATTTGCGACCATTCGACCCGACCAAGTCAACCGAACGAACTTCTTCGTCGCGGTGTGTTGTGTGGATTTGCAGTACGTGCCTCGTCGCCCAAGTCGTGATTATCGGATCGACGGATTCGTAGGCCATAACAGGACTTCCAGCCCACACGACTGGAGACGACCCCGACGAGGCGTGGAATAGCACAATCGCGGCTGGGATGGCCATACTACATCCAGCAAGAACGGATTCGAAACCAAGAACGTGAGCGCGGCAAAGACAATGCCCCGATGGCGCGAGGCATGCTTGCATAATCTGTAGGAAGTAATATGCTTACTCTGCGTCGATAGACCCTGCCTAGTAGGATTCGGTTCCGAATGGCTCAACTTGAGTAGCTTTTTGGCAAGTCTGAAAGAGAGGGCCTATCGTCGCAAGGCAAACCTACCTGCAGCGGTGTTCCCCGTGCAGTGATGCAGATCACAAATACCACGATCTTCTTGGGTTCTGTGCGACTGCGTCTTGACTTGGCAAAGCCGGCCGATGCGGCCCTAGTGTTGGCCTAGCTCTCCATGCAAGAGCAGTTCCATCTCCAGCCGAAACTGCCGGATCTCCAGGGTCTTCTCTCGAAGCCGCGCGATGGTGCGCTGCATGTCGTGCAGGTAGGCCTCATGCCTCTCAATGAAAAGCTCTGCGTACGTATCCTCGGTGGGAGACGCATCGGCGTCCAGGGCGGGGGTGCCAGGAGGCAGAGCTCCCAGTGGGCCCAGCGGATCAGAAGAGAGGGATTCGCCTTGCAGCACCGGGACAGCAGGTTGGTTTGCGGTCGCGAGGTTCAGGAATTCCAGCCCAAAGCAGTAGCCAGAACGGTTGCGGACCACACCCGCAACGCGCACCTTCCCGGTGCGGAACTCGACTTCCATCAGTTCCCCGGGACGCCGCTGAACTCCGCCGTAGAGTTCCATACCACGGCGGCTGATCTCACTGACCAGGCCCGGAACGAGGACCCGGGATTGACCGGGTTCGGCGGCGATGAGCACGGGCAAGTGCACATGGAAGCGCGGGAATCGCCGGGTGTTAATGGAGTGGACCATGTTTTCCGGGTGCTGCCCACTATTTTCCTATCCACTTCAACAAAGGAACGTGGAGGAAAAAGGTAGCACCAGCCAAGCCGAGAGCCATTAAGCCAACCGCAACCACGGCCAGTTTGACGCGGGACGGCGGCGGCGCGTAACGATCCTCCGATACCGCCCTGAGCTTCTTCATCCAGTCCGGCTCAGTGATGTCGTGATAGACGGACACCGGAATGATCGACTCGAGGCGGCGCCGGTCTTGCACGGCGAGCGAGACGAAGCGGAACGGCTGTTGGGTGCTGCTAACCGGGCTCAACATCTCCGCCCCGCCCAGCACCGAGCCGGCGTCGGTCACGAACATTACTTTGACCCTCGATCCCTGGGTCAGCGGAGTGGGCAACGAGAGCAGACCGCCGGTGAGAGAAACCACCTGCAGTTCCCCCGAAATGCGCTGACCGTCGTGGAACCGTAGCACCGCCGGGGTACTGTTTTCGAACCGCAGGCGTGGGACGCGTGGCTTGGAGTCTAGTTGGGGGAGGGCGTTCATCTTGCCTACAGAGTATGGAGCGGAGTAACCAGCAGAAATAGGTTACGGAAGGGCTTGTACGGGTCGGATTACGGGCCGGAAGGACTAGAGGGTACACCTTATTACCACCCCAAAAGAGCGGGCTCCGGCCACCCAGTCTGGCTGGAACTCCGCCCGCGGTTTACTTGGCGGCTGCCGTTTCCTTCTGGTAGGAAGCCGAAAGCGTGCCCTTGCTTTTCGCGATCGGAAGCAGGGTTGGGTAGAACTGGACGAACGTTGTATCCACGGCGGCGTGGGCGGAGTGGCAGGTGTAGCACTCGGCGGCCAGGGGGACCATTTTGGCGGTTTTCGCGTCGTCAAATCCAAAGAAAGCCCACTTGCCTGGGAAGCGCGTCGCGTCCTTTACGTGCACCTCGCGACCCATCACATCGGTGTCCTGGTAGTGCCCAGCCTGGTTGATGGAGCCCTTGTTCTTGCCGGCGCGGACTTCGAGCACCAGCATGGTCTTGTCGGGCCAAGTGCCGGTCTCAACGAAAGCCTTGTAGGCTTCGGGATTGACGAAGACGTTGTCGAACATGTGGTGGTCCATGGCCATGGCCGGGTTGTAGCTCATGTCGAACCCGGAAGTCAGGTAGACCCACTGCCGGTAATCCTCGGGGAACTTGAGTTGCCCGTCGGCGGTATATTGCGGACTCCAGTTGGACGGGGTCGCGGTCTGACGGAAGGCAGCTGCGGAAAACAGGACGACAACAGCAAGCAGGACGGTTGTGATTTTCGTAAGCATGGCGCTAGTATCACGCCGATGGGTGCCGCTTGCCAGCCCGCTGCCTGCATCGCGCAGCCTGCTGGCTGCATTTTTGGATGGATTGAGCAGCCTTAGACTACGCTTCTGATATGGACGCGACCCCGATTAATCATCCGCCGCCGCCCTGGTTCTGGATCGCATCGATCTGGCTGGGGGTGGGTCTGTTCGACGCGACCCAGACCGTCGTGGTCATGCGTGCGGAAGGCATGCATCACGCCTGGACCGAGCTGTTCGTGACGCTGACCCTTTCGTGGCTGCCCTGGGCCCTGGCAACGCCGCTGGTGCTTCGGCTCGGGCGGCGATACCCGCCGGTGGCATGGAAGCCCGTTTCCACCTGGCTTACTCACCTTTCCGCGTGTGCAGGCATTGGCTCGGTTTCCGCAGCGTGGTCCGCGTGGCTCGAAACGATGCTGAACCCGTGGGCAAAGTCGCCCGGCCCCGGACTGTTCCGTCAGATCTGGTTCGACCGGTTCAGCGGCGGGCTCCTGTCGTTCGTGATCCTGTACGGCTCCATTCTCGCGGTCAGCTATATTCTCGATTCACGCGAGCGGCTGGGCCTGCAGCGCGTTGAGACCGCCCGGCTCAACGAACAGCTTTCCAAGGCGCAACTGGATGCGCTCCGCCGCCAGATCGAACCGCATTTTCTGTTCAACGCCCTGAACGCCATCGCAGGCCTGGTCCGCGAGAAGAGAAATGACGCCGCGGTAAGTATGATCGTGGGGCTCAGCGATTTTCTGCGGCGCGTGCTCGACGATTCCAGCAAGCGGCAGGTGCCGTTGGGGGAGGAAATGGAGTT
>Ga0209698_10001829_pt1 | contig 24416 bp, 20 predicted proteins | sample LitLauG_LLR_2012_FD_187203 | JGI IMG/M metagenome (GOLD analysis project Ga0209698, IMG submission 187203) | Freshwater sediment microbial communities from Pennsylvania, USA - Little Laurel Run_MetaG_LLR_2012 (SPAdes) (version 2) | ecosystem: Environmental > Aquatic > Freshwater > Creek >... | reverse complement strand
ACGTGGCGCAGAATATTCCGCAGACGTGCGAGATATGCCATGTCACCAGCGGGTGGTCGCCGGCGAACTTCGACCATTCGAAAACGGGATTCCCGCTGACCGGATTACACACGGTTCCGCCGCGGCAATGCACGGATTGCCACATCAATAACAACTACAACATCACCAATACCAGTTGTGTGAGCTGTCACCAGAACGACTACAACAACGCGAAGTCGCCGGTGGACCACGTGGGAGCACATTTCCCTCTGACCTGCGAGGGATGCCACGACACGACCAACTGGATGGATGGGAAGTTTGATCACTCGCAAACGGGATGGGCGCTGACGGGTCTGCACACGGTTCCGCCGCGGGCGTGCACCGACTGTCACATCAATGGCAACTACAACATCACCAATACGAGTTGCGTGAGTTGTCACCAGAACGACTACAACAACGCGAAGTCGCCGGTGGACCACGTGGGAGCGCATTTCCCTCTGACCTGCGAGGGATGCCACGACACGACCAACTGGATGGATGGGAAGTTTGATCACTCGCAAACGGGATGGGCGCTGACGGGCCTGCACACGGTTCCGCCGCGGGCCTGTACGGACTGCCACATCAATGGCAACTACAACATCACCAATACGAGTTGTGTGAGCTGTCACCAGACTGACTACAACAACGCGAAGTCGCCGGTCGATCACATCGCAGCCAAGTTCCCGACGACGTGCGAGCTCTGCCATGACACCAGCAACTGGATGGACGGCAAGTTCGACCACTCGCAAACCGGCTGGGCGCTGACGGGCCTGCACACGGTTCCGCCGCGAGCGTGTACGGACTGCCACATCAATGGCAACTACAACATCACCAATACGAGTTGTGTAAGCTGCCACCAGAACGACTACAACAACGCGAAAACGCCGGTCGATCACATCGCGGCGAAGTTCCCCACCACCTGCGAGATGTGCCATGACACCCAGAACTGGATGGATGGCAAATTCGACCACTCGCAAACCGGCTGGGCGCTCACCGGTCTGCACACCGTGCCGCCGCGGGCCTGTACCGACTGCCACATCAATGGCAACTACAACATCACCAATACCGATTGTTACTCGTGCCACGCGGCCGACTACAACAAGACGAACAACCCGAACCACGTGGCGGCGCATTTCCCGACCACGTGCCAGACCTGTCACGACACATCGACGTGGCTCGACGCCAAGTTCAACCACACCTGGTGGGATATCAACCACGGCGGGGCAAACGGCGTTTGCGCTACGTGCCACACCAACCCGAACGATTACTCGGTTTTCCAGTGCACGAATTGTCACTTAAAGGCGCAGACCGACCAGAACCACCAGGGAGTGCAAGGCTACGTCTACAACAGCATCAACTGTTACCAGTGCCACAAAAACGGTGGTGGTGGCGGATAGAAACCAGCATTTGGGGAGCGCGCGGGCGGCCATTCTGTGGAGTAATTAATGAGCAGCGAGCGGAGCACCTGAAAGTGATAAGAAGAAATGAAGGCAATAAGAGTACAGTTCGGCTTGTGGATGCTCGGCACGTCCTACCTAATAGGTCAGACCCTTGCGCCGGCGAACATCCAAAAGGTGCAGGTCGTCAATGCGGGACAAGATGTTCGCATCGAAGTCACGCTCAGTGTAGCTGTAAAGCCCTCGGTTGTAGTGGCAACCAATCCTGACAGATTGGTGCTTGAGCTTCCCAATACCGCGAGCGATGGCAAGCAAAAGCGTATGTCTGCGCACAGCCCCGGAGTTCGAGGCGTGCGTATCGGGTTGCATCAGGCCGATCCTCCCATCACGCACCTGGTTGTTGACCTTGATGCAAGTGCTCCGTACCGGCTTTTGACCGAGGGGAACCGCGTCACGCTCGTCGTTTCGCCGGTATCCGCGTCCGCATCCACTCACCTTCCGCCTGCCAGCGCAGTCTCCGGGGGTCTGGCGGGCATCTTCAGATCGGGAGGGAAGCCGCTTCCACCGGGCGCAACGACGAGCGACTCGCCTACTCTGTTGACCCCGCCTCCGAGTTCGCCGATATCGACGCCCTTCCCGGGCTCCAACCAAACCGATACTTCTGCTCGCAACGGGAATTCGACGGCCGCGGACAGCGCGGCGATGACAGCGCCCTCGGAGATTCGCACGGCCGCTCCGGGCTCCAGTTTCCCCGGTGCTTCGACGGCCACGACCCCGGTGACGACGACCGCCACGCCGCAGGTAGCGACGACGGTTGCCGCTCCGGTTGCGACAACGCCGCAGGTAGCGACGGCGGCCACGCCCCAGTTAATGACGGCTACGCCACAGTCGCCGAGCGTCACGCCGGAGGTGGCAACGGCTCCGAAAGTCGAGGCGAGTAACCCGCCTGCTCCTGCCGCGTGGGAAAACCGTGCAGATCCACCCAAGACTCCGGCCGGCACCGAGGACGCTGCGCTGCATAACGCCGTGGATTCCCTGGGCACCGATCAAACCTTGCTTACGCTGCAGGCCGCCGACCCGAGTTTGCGCACCGTTTTCCGGGTGAAGTATGTCGCGGACGGCGTCGTCTACCTCGATGGCGGGAGTAGTTCCGGCTTAGGCGAAGGAATGAAGCTTGTGATCCGCGACGTCAACCTGCCGGTGCAACAGGGAACAATTGTGGACTCCAATGATCCACGAATCGTTTCCGAGCTACAAATCACGGCGACCGCCGAAACCTCGTCCGTCGCTGACATTCATGATCCCAAGCGGCCCGTGAAGGTTGGCGACCTCGCGTATCTCTCGTCGGGCGATGTGCAGGGTCTGATCCAGCAGCGCACCTTGAGCGCCACCCGTAAGTATCCCGCGGTGGTTGCATTCACTGAAGGGGACACGATGGACGAAGAGGCGCACGACGAGGTTGCGCGTCCTCCGCTGCCGTCTGTGAACCGGTCGCGCGGAATCTTTGGCTTCGATTACATGGGCACGGTGAGTACAGGAAGCACATCGATGACGAACTCCAGCGTAGGATTCCTGACGCGCCTGGATGTGACCCGCATCGGAGGAACCTATTGGAACGTGCGTGGCTACTGGCGCGGGCGCATCACTTCGTCTTCCGTCCCCAGCCAACCAACGCTGCAGGACATGATCAATCGCACTTACCACCTGAACGTGACCTATGAGAACCCGAACTCGAGCATAGTTGCCGGGTTTGGACGTCTCTATCTGCCTTACGCTCCCAGCCTCGATACGATTGATGGAGGCTATGTCGGCTTGCGGTTTGCCCATGGAGGCACGGTCGGAATCTTTGGCGGCTCGACGCCCGACCCGACTTCATGGAGTTACAACCCGGACGGAAAAATCGCGGGCGCATTTGTCAACTTTGAGGGTGGCAGTTACGAAGATCTGCACTACACCAGCACCTCCGGTGTTGGAGTGAACGCCCTGAAGTGGCAGATCACCCGGCCGTTCGTGTTTTTTGAGAATTCGTTTTCCTACAAGCGCTTTTTCTCGATCTACGATTCGCTGCAGGCAGACAGTCCGAGCGGCAACCAGGTGGTGGCAGCGCCGGGGCCGGGTCTGAGCCGCAACTTTCTTACGATTCGCGTTCAGCCGCTTCGCCGCCTTGAATTCGACGTGAATCACACCTACTTCCGCGACATCCCGACGTTTGACCCGCAGTTGATCGGCACCGGACTGCTCGACAAGTTTCTGTTTCAGGGATTCAGCGTGGGAGCCCGGTTGGAAGTCGTAAAGCAGATTTGGGTCTATACCGACCTCGGGCAAAGCAGCCGCAGCGGCGATGCCAAGAGCTCGCTGAACGAGGCATTCGGATTGACTGTGAACCGAATACCCCGTCTTGGCTTGCACGCGGATGTGCACTACTCGCGATTCAACAGCTCGTTTGGCACCGGGAACTATCGAGCCTTATCCATCTCACGAAACCTCAGTGAAGCTTTTAATCTTCAGTTCTTGTTGGGAGATGAATCGTTCACCTCGAGCTTGACCACCAACAACCGTTCGCGATTCGTCAATGCCACCGCCGAGACCCTGCTTGGGGGTCACTATTTTCTGCAAGGCGGATTCACGGTGGACCGCGGAAGTATGAACTACAACCAGTGGATGTTTACCCTGGGCTACCGGTTTGATTCGAGGGCGCACCGCCAATGAAGAGAACATTCCATCCCGCAAAAACGTTTCGTGGTGCCCTGCCGGCGGTTGTCTGCGTACTGGCGTCGTCCTTTGCCCTGGCGGTCAACCAGCCCGCCAGTGATTTACTGCCGCGGGTTCGGGATCAAGTCTCCGGCTATGTCGAGCAGTTTTCGGAAGTAAAGTGCACCGAGCACGTGAAACAGGAGAAACTAAAACCAAACAGCAAAGTCGAGTTGGAGCACGACTCGACCTATGATTATCTCGTCATACTTACGAACTCGGGTGGAGAGATGAGCCTGGATGAATCCCGCCTGGCAATCGGCGAGGGCAAAGCAGATAAGAAGAACCGGCCATTGCTGGTGAGTAACGGCTTCGCCACACTGTTTCTTATCTTCCATTCTTATTACGCGGAGAGTTTTGGCTTCACGCTCGGCGAAACAGAAATCGTAAACGGTCATTCTTACCAGAAAGTATCCTTTCAGCACCTCCACGGCACTCGCTCGCCGGCCGCTCTCTCCCTCCGCGGGCGAGAATATCCGCTGGAAATATCCGGAACGGCATGGATTGATCCAGAGACCGCCACCATCGCGAAGATCGTGACCACGGTGGGCAACTCCATGGAGGATGTTGGACTCAAGTCGCTGCGCTCGGAAATTATCTACGCCCCGGTCACGTTTCGTGATCCGCCGGCGTCGACCTGGTTTCCCGCCCAGGCAACGGTGGAGCTTGAGACCCAACGCCAGCACTGGCGGAATACCCACACCTTCACCGACTACAAGAGATTTGCAGTCAGTACAGAGGAGAAAGTCGCAAGCAAATGAGCGCAAATGCAGCAGTAGCAACCGCCGCCATCCCGGCCCAAAGGAGCCAAGACCGGGGGCATCGCATACGGGTCGTGACAGGCTACGTGATCGCCATCGGGCTGACTCTCGCGATCACGGTGTACGGCTTCAGTTATTACACGCTGTCGCAGGCTGACCGCCCATTTTCGAGCAAACATGCCCTTCTCAGGCCTAGTGGTGCGCTAGGACTCAAGTTTGGGTTTCTTGGCCTGGCCATGTTTCTGGTGATTTTTCTGTACCCGCTGCGGAAACGCTGGATGTGGCTCGGGCGGCAGGGCAACGCCAAGCACTGGCTTGATTTCCACGTGCTGCTCGGCCTGTGGGCCCCATTTGTCATCGCATTTCACGCCTCCTTCAAATTTCGAGGATTTGCCGGCATGGCGTTCTGGATCATGCTGGCTGTTTCACTCAGCGGCATTATTGGACGTTACTTGTACGCACAGATTCCGCGCAGCCTGACGACCGCGGAAGTTTCCCGGCGCGAATTGCAGGACCGGCAGGAAACGCTGGCGGTTCAGCTGAAGCAACAAAAGCTACTGCCTGAGTCTGACCTCCGTTTGCTGTTGAAGCTGCCCAGCGAGGAAAGAGTTGCCAAGCTGCCGATGCTGGTCGCGCTTGTGTCCATGATGGCGTTTGACGTGATGCGGGTTTTCCGTATCGCCAAGTTGCGGCGACATGCGCTGGCTTTCGGAGAGCGCCTCTCCACACTGGGTGGCTTTCTGCCCACCCGGCATTACGAACTTGAGCACGCGATCAGCCTGGCGCGCGAAGAGGCTGCCAGCGCCAAGCGCATCCTCTTCCTGGAGCGAGCGCAGCAGGTCTTTCACCTCTGGCACGTCGTGCACAAACCTTTCAGCTATTCCTTCGCGATGCTGGCGCTAATTCACATAGGCGTGGTGATTGCGATGGGGTATTTTTAGAACGATATGGATTCCCTGATTGCCTTAGCAGTAGCGGCGGTGCTTACAGCCGTCTTTCTGCGCGGCTACCTGAAGAGCCTGAAAGACCGGGACGCGCGGGCTCGTGCCGCCGCGGAGAAAGGCAAACTATTTTCCGAAGGACCTAAGGCGCAGCACCCCCATATCGATACCGTGCAATGCATCGGGTGCGCGACCTGCACCACCGTGTGTCCTGAAGGTGATGTGCTGGCCATGGTCGGAGGAAAGGCTGCCATCGTCAACGGCTACAAATGCATCGGGCACAGCCTGTGCGCGGAAGCCTGTCCGGTGGGCGCCATCACCATGGTCATGGCCAGCCCCAGCATGGGGGCCGATATGCCTTACATGACTCCGGAATTCGAAACCAGCATCAAAAATCTATTTCTCATCGGCGAACTGGGCGGGCTGGCACTCATCAAGAACGCCGTGAATCAGGGCCGCGCCTGCATCGATAACCTGGTGGCCAGGAAAGCGGTCGAAAATTATCCAAAGAGTGCCGAGATTTATGACGTGTTGATTGTGGGCGCAGGCCCGGCGGGCATCAGCGCTTCGCTGCGCGCGATTGAGAAAAAGCTCAACTACATTACGCTCGAGCAGGACGAAGTCGGCGGCACGGTGGCAAAGTATCCGCGCCAGAAGCTGGTCATGACGAGCCCCGTCGAGTTTCCAATGTACGGCAAATTCAAGAAGACGGAACTTTCCAAAGAGAATCTGCTCGCCTTCTGGGATATGGTTCTCAACCGCGCGGATTTCAATGTGCGTACGGGAGAGAAAGTGGAGGGCATCGTGAAAGGGGAAGACGCCGTCTTCACAGTCACGACCGCTCACAATCGTTACCTGAGCCGCGCCGTGATTCTCGCCTTGGGCCGCACCGGAACCCCGCGAAAACTGGGCGTCAAAGGGGAAGAACTGGGTAAGGTGATGTACCGGCTGATTGAAGCGGATCACTACGTCAACAAGCAAATTCTCGTGGTGGGTGGCGGCGACAGTGCCATCGAGGCGGCCATGGGCTTGGCCTGCCAAAGCGGCAATCGCGTCACCATCTCGTATCGGCAGGAACAGTTCAGCCGCATCAAGGAGCGCAACTCGCAACGTATCGAGGAGTTCATTCGCTCGAAGAAGCTGACGGTTCTGTTTAAATCAAGTCCGGTCGAATTCAAACCCGAGTCCGTCGCGCTCCAGGTGAACGGCGAAACCCAGGAAATTCCCAACGATTTCGTGTTTATTTTTGCGGGCGGCATTCCTCCCTTCGATTTCCTCAAGAAAATCGGGGTCGGGTTCGGAATGCGGGATATGACCAAGGAAGCGGGCAGCGAGGCCAAGGGTTTGAGCGCCGCGGGCGCCGCAGCGAGTGTTCGCTGAATTGCGGAGGTGAAACCGGAAGGTTTCAAAGTTTCAAGGTTGCAATGTTTCAAGGTTTCAGAGTTTCAGGGACCCTTCGTTTCTCCGTTTTCTACCTTGAAACCTTGAAACACTGAAACCTTGAAACCTTACGGTTTCACCTCTGCAATCTGACCTCTAACCTCTGACCTTAGCGATAATCCCATACTTGATCGCCAAAAAATCCTGAAGCTTTGGGGGCAGCGCCTGCGCTAACTCCTGCCACGTTAAGACCCGCAATGCGGTTCGCAACCCGACTGGCTTCACGCATCTCATTACCGCGTACCAGGCGTCTGCCAGGTCGGGCCGGCGAGCGTCCAGCAAAACGCAGAACGAGCATTGCAGGGCATGGGCCGCGAGCACGTTGCGCAGCAGTTGGTACGACAGGTAGTGGCCTTCGGTCTGGGGCAGCAGTTCTTCATCGAACACGTCGAGGAAGTCACGATAGTTGCAGAGCACTTTCTTGTGCGCCCGCTGAAAGTCGGCCTCCGTCAGTTTGGCTTCGACCAGCAGATTCCCGACTCGCATATCCACCTCGGTCCGGTCCGATCGGCCACCGCCGAGTGGGACTTTGGCCCTATAGCCAAAATACGGCGCCCCGCCTGCCTCGAGGCCGAGTAGTGCAAATGCCGTTGCACTTCGTGACACGCGGGGATGACAAAAGACGTTCATCAGCAGCGCGTCCGAGCTGTTGCAGGAATCGAGTTCCATCCAGCGTCCGCGCTCGGTCTTGGGCAGCGACCGCCGGCCCAGCGTGTGTACTTTGCTGAGGCGTTGCCGCCAAGCTGGATTTGAGAGGATCGCCCGGTAGCTCTCCGGCATGAAATTTCCGTGGCGCGCCTCGTTGTCATGTGGGACGAAGCACACCGCCGGCATTTCTCCATAGCTCAAACAATGCGGCAGTCCTTGCGACCGGGCATACCTCTGCGCGCGCGCAGACAGTTCGCCACGAAGGTTGGAAGCGAAGTTCATCCCGGCTCTTAGGTGTAGTTCGCCTATCCGTCAGGGAAAGAACGCGTAGTCAGTATAGCGAACAAAAGACGAAAACGCTAAAGGGGCTGCGCCCGCGATCGTTTCGTCCGCGGCGATGATAGAGTGCTTGCGATGCAATCGGAGGCGTGCGTGTTCAAGGGAATTCTGCGGCGAGTGCTTCACTGGGGTGCAGTGGTCTTATGTGCGGCGGTGCCGGCATTCGGGCAGGGAACTGGCGCTTCTGCGCCTGCGCAAACGGAAACAGACGAGTACACGCGCTACGAACTGCTGCCCCCAGAGAGCGCAAGCTTCGCGATTCGCTACGAGGTGACCGCGACGACCGCCGGGGCGAAGTTTTATTTCAATCCAATTCGCAAAGGCAGCGTAGCCAGCGGCGAGTCGGTGATCGACGTGATGACCGGACAGCCGCTGCGCTTTGAAGTCGTCGGCGGCGAGGAGGCGGTGAAAGATCCGCTGATGAAGGGCGAAGACGCATCGGTGGATTACATCAAGGTGTACCTCGCGCGCCCAGTTCCGCCCGAAGGGCAGGCGCGGCTGCTGATCGTAAAGACATATAAGGACGCGAAGAGTTACTTCCGCGAAGGGGATGTGATCGTGTTCCAACGCTCGCTGAGCATACCGCGGAACAGCGTTGTGCTGCCTGCGGGCTACGAACTGGTGGCATGCAACATTCCGTCACAGGTGCTGGCAGAGCCGGACGGGCGGATTGCCATCAGCTTCATGAATGGCGGCGGCGGGGAGGCGCCGCTGGTGGTGAAAGCGAAACCAGGCGCCCAGACCGGTGCTGCGGCCGCGCCACGGGCTCCCGGTTCCGCCAAGAGTTGGGAAGCGCCCTTCGAGGGCGAGACCGAGCAGGAGCGCCTTGCGGAGCGCGCGCATCAGGATCGCGAGATTGTTTACTTCCTGCAGCAGCCGGAAACGCATGCCTTCCGCCTGTATCACGACTACACCGAGTCGCGCCCCAGCGCGGACAAATATTTCAATGTCGTGCGCAGCGGAAGCAAGGCGTCGGATCCGTCGGCTTACGTGCTCGACACGGGCGAGAAGCTGGCCACAATAAAATGACCGGCGCGGAGCTGGCCGGTGCAAAAATTGACCCGGGAGAACCGGTGGATGCTGCGGCAGAGGTGGTGGTGATCCCATTTCCTCCAGTGAAGAGTGGGCAGAACATTCGCCTGCGAATTTCAGAGACGTACACCGCGCCGTCGAGCTACAGGCTGGAGGGCGACGAGTTGGTGTTTGACCGGAGCCTGGGGCGCCCGCGCAACGCGGTGGTGCTGCCCGCGGGGTGGTACCTCACGGCCAGTTCCATTCCGGCAACGGTCACGCAAATGGGGGACGGGCGAATCCGGCTGGATTTCTGGAATGGACGTCCCGATGCGGCCGACGTGCTGATCAAGGCGAAGCGCCGCGTGCATTGACCGGGAGCCGCAACCAAACGAGCTAAGCAATAGAAGGCGCGATCTCTACGGAGGCGTAATCAAACGCACGGGCACGGCCGACGCGCCATTGCCGTAGACGGGCGTTCCGGAGGAGTTGGTGCCGCAGCCCACCATGTTCATGACCTTCGTGCTGATTTGATTTGGATTGGCTCCGCTAGTCGGTACATGGAACCCGTTTGGTTGAAGAAACAGTTGCACAAACCCAATCACCTGAACGCTGGCAGGAGGCGTTGACCCCCAGGTGGAATTGTCAAAAACCGGAACAGTCACTAAGGAATCGCTAACCATGATGCGGGCCCGAGAGGCGAGGACGCCGGCTTGAACGAGCGGGTTGTCGTCGCCAGCCCTGAACTCGAATGGAGAAGGCGGAAGGAGCGCCGGGTTAATCCTGTCCCCTTCATCGTTCGACAAATTCGCCAGGCAGTCCACGGCGCTTGCGGTATCCGGGTCAAGACTTAAATCTTGGGCGGTATTTATGTTCACGAAGCTGCCGCAGGCAATCGGTGTCTGCACACAACCGGCAATACTCATTTGAAAGTTGGAGGTCAGTGTACACGCGGGCAGCGCCTTCGTAGGGTGGGGGAAACTGCTTTCGGCCCCTTGATAGTATTGCCACGCCTGCGGTGTTGCCGGGGGGCAGAGTGCGGGTGTTGCGGCGCAAAGAGCATGAAGGCGGGTGGCAGGAGGAGAGTCCCAGCCCAGTAGAGCGGAGTCTTGGATGCTTCCGGAAGCTGTGCCGAAGATGGGATTGGGCGAGTTGTTGGGGTCGATGTTTGGCAGCAGCCACGGTTTCACGCAACTGGGTGCGACTGGGGACGCCGGGTTGGAGGACGACGACAGGCCAGAGGGATTGTAGGCCTCCGCGGTGGCTGAGGCACCCACAGTAACCGTCTTACTTCCCCAGATGCGGGCGAAGAATGTGGGTAGATCGTTCCTGCTCACGTGCACCGTGACATGGGGATTGCCCTGGATGGCAGTGGAAACACTGACGGTGACGGTCGGTGCGCTGCCTCCGACAAGATTCTGTTGTGCGACTTCGTTCGCCATGTTCGTGGCGAGGAGGACAGCATTGCTCGTCAAGGTAGGGTCGGTCGAAGACGTCATGCCCGAGTTGGCCAGGACGCGCGCACCCGCGAGGGCGATAGCATCGGCTGCCAGTTGTGCCTCGCTGCGGGCGGTGTAGAAGGTCACCACGTCAATTGATAGGGCGGCCATCGCGCCCACCACAAAGAGCAAAAAGACAGCCACCAGGATAATGATGAGGCCTTCTTCTCGGTTGGATTCGGAGTTGGGTCGATAGCGTCGCAAGCATCCTCACATCTGACTGTGGACCGTCGCGGCCTCGCTCAAATTCGTGACGGACGCATAGTTGGCACCGGGAATCAACAGCTGAATCACACGGTTGAACTGCCAATGATAGGGATAGGTGACGGTGACCGTTGCTCCTACCGCAGCCGGCGAGCCGGGCAGGCCGGTCGCCACCCAGCCCCGATCGATGGCAATGGTCAGATTATCGCTCGTGAAACCAGAGCATCCTGAAAACGTGTAAGTCCATTTGAGGCCGTTCTCCGTGGGAACTGCCGGCGGAAGAATGCAACTTCCCTGGTTGGCCAACGTCAGTACACCGCTCCTCGCCAAAGAATTGAAGACCACATAGACGACGGGTTGCAGGGAGTCCGGGTTGTTGGGATTACTGGACGAGCCCACGTAAATGTCACTGGTCGGCTGGGCCCCGGCTACAATGGCCCCTTCCTGCGCGGCTTGCTCGATTTTTTGTTTCTGGTTGAAAGCCCCGCTGAAGTCGTAAATGCCCACGACGAATACTACGAGCAGGGGCAGAACAATGGAAAACTCCAGCACGGCTGAACCGCCGTCATTTCGCAGCAGGTCAATGGCACCAGTGCAAAGCCCGTGCCAGCTCGGAATCTTGACGGGGAGCATCTAGTTCTCCATCCTGCTCTGCGCTTGCGCCGATAAAGTAATCTGACTCAGGTTGAGTGAAGTGAAGGGCAAGTAGAACTTGAATGGGTATTGAAAACTCACAATTGTGCCACATTGCGCAGGTTGGCCAGTGGGTAGGGGGTCATTCAGCAAGGCTTGATGACAGATATTGATGTTGCCAGTGGGTGGGCACGTCAACACAGGGAAAGGGTCCACACAGGATTTCGGAGTTGGTGGATTATTGTTTGCGGGAATGGGGTCATTGAGACTCGATGCCTGCATGACCGCTGAAATAGTGTTGGTTACTGTCGTGTCGCCGGGAGGAGCGTTGCCGCAGGTTGCGCACGTCGGCCGCGCGGCGGTAATTGCGCCTTGCTGGGCTGCCTGCTGAATCGTGGAGTAGATGTTGAAGGCGCGTCCGAACCAGATAATGCCGAGCAGAAACACGAACACGACCGGCAGTACGAGCGCGGCTTCGGCAATCTCGGCGCCGTCCGTTTGTTGCAAGGTTTGAACAAGTTTTCTCACAAGGGTCTAAATTTCCCCATGAATTCGAGAATAGTACACAAAAACACCGCAATCGACATTGCGACACCTCGAGGAATCTTGGTGGACTCCGGGTTGTCGAGCGACACTTCAAAACCCGGCATCCGAAGGCTAAACAGGGCGGCCAAGATGTGGACAATATTTCGCAATGTTTGTGCGAGACGTCGCTTGTAGATTATGAATCCCAAGGCTATCGCTCCTTCCACAAGAATGGCGACGAATAGCACGGATAATAATTGCCGCGGACCAAGGCACGCCCCCAGGGCGCCGGCGAGTTTCCAGTCTCCCGCGCCCAGGCTTCTCACCAATACAAAAGGTAGAAGCACCGCCAGCCCAAGGCCCATACCCAGCAAGGCCGTTTTCAAACCCGGCCAACGGCACAAAACGGCATTGGTGGCAATTCCGGCGGCCGCGCCTGATACGGTCAGCCAGTTCGGAATCCGCCGGTAGCGCCAATCCAAAATGCCGGCAACGATTGCCACCAGCGCCGCAGGAATCCAGGGACCAGTTTGAAGCCATGGCTCGGACTGAAGCATGATTGCCGCGGGCAGAGAGGCGCCTCCGCGCTCTAAGTGTACTTTAGGGCTTTCGCCCGCCACACTCAAGCGGATTTCGGGGGAGACGAAGTTTGCCGCGGCTGGATTGGGGCGAATTCGCGGAGAGACGCGTTCTTGCCGCGTTTCGGGGCTACCTACAAAATTGGGTCACGGGCAGACGGGGCAAGCCTGATCTCTACACGAATAGAACCGGCCCTCCAGGACTCAGCGGAGATCCTCAAATGCCGGATTATTCTGGAACCGCTTTGGAAAGCTTTCCTCGTAGGAGGCCAGTCGCGGGCAGATGAAATGGTGGTCGAGTGTGAACCCAAAATGCCGCATTTCCATCATCGCATCCTCCGCACTCCAGCCCTCCACCGCCATACGATAGGCCGCGATCATCATCCCCGTGCGATCGTCGCCCAGTCGGCAGTGTACGAATACCTTCTTGTGAGGATTGTCTCGGAGCAGTTTCAGGAATCGTGCGAAGACATCATCATGCGGAAAGGGGCAATGCCACGGAATCGCAACGTACTTCATTCCGAGCCTCTTGACGAGCGTTCCCTCGCTCTTGGCCCGGTTCCCGCGTGCGTCCACCACAATATCCACCCCCATTTTTGAGAGCGCTTCGAATCCTTTTTCGTTGGGTTGTCCGCCACGAAAAAGCTGTGGCGTCGCTTCACCGAAATTGGGCACTCCGCTGACCTTGCGCCTTTCGCCAGCGACGTGGGCAGTATGAGCACGAGATTGGCTGCCGCCGGTGTGCTGTTCTTCGGTCCTGCCAGTCGAGGCGCCGCAAATCATAACCGCAAGGATTAGGGCGAAAACCACCCGGTGCAACCGGCCGATTCGGATCATCTCAGTCATAGGCAAATCGATTTAAGATGCAACAGCCGGCCAAGGTGGCGATGTTTCCCGGCGAAAAATAAAAAAGGCCCGGTTTTTCCCGGGCCTCTCGAAGATCGAAATGTGCTATCGACGCACGGGCGGGGCAGCGTTCCGCTCCGCGATCACCTTCCGCGCATTGTCAGCCAGCGCGCGCGCCTGGGGCATCAACTCCAGCGCCTTGATCACATCAGGATCGGTCTCCGCCCGCACCTTCAACCCTTCTTCCTGTCCGAAGGCATCGATAAAAATCTCGCTCTTAAGATTCGAGCGCAGCCAGTCGTTGTTTTCCATCAACTCGGCTTCGGTGTAGGGAATTTTCTCCTGGTCCAGGAACTTCCGGAAATCCAGCAGAAGCGCGTCGTCGGGTTCGAAATTCTGCGAAATCTTGTGCGTGTTCGCGTAGTGCTTGGCAAAATTGAACAGTGCATAGTGCTGCAGCAATCCGTCCTGGAACTTGTTGGACTTGAAAGGAGCCAGCTTCACATCGGGAGTAATGCCCCCGCCGCCGTAGACGGTACGCCCGCCATCGGTCAGCTTGACTTCCTTATTCGCGGTGTTCTCCTCGTTTTCGCGGTTGTAATAGTAGTCGTACAAGGAGAGGTTGCTATAATCGCGCTGAATCAGACGACCGCTCGGGGTGTAGTACTTGGCAGTAGTCAGAGCCAGGCCGGTGTTCTCGGCCAAGGGGTAGACGGTTTGCACCAGGCCCTTGCCGAAGGTGGTCTCTCCCACAATCAAGCCGCGGTCATGATCCTGAATCGCTCCGGCGACGATTTCTGCCGCCGACGCCGTGCCGCGGTTGACCAGCACCACCAATGGGTAATCTCTTCCTCCGTTACCACGCGCCGCGGTATAGCGTTTCTCCGGCGATGACCTCCCGTGATGAGAGACAATCAGCTGCCCCTTCTTCAGGAACTTGTCGGCTACGCCTACGCCCTCGCTCAACAGCCCGCCGGGATTTTGGCGCAGGTCCAGCACCAAGCCCTTCAGGTCGCCCATCTGATCGAGCGCTTCGCTTACCTCATGCTCGGTTGTCTCCTGGAAGCCGGAAACGTGCATGTACCCGATGCCGGGCTTGATCATGAAGTGCAGGTCGACACTGTAGCGTGGAATCTCGTCGCGGATCACGCTGAATTCCAGAGGGTGCTCGGACCCCTCGCGCAGCATGGTGATGCGAACCGTGGTCCCTTTCGGCCCTTTCAGCAGGTCGGCAACATCGGAGGTGCTCATGTTATCGGTCGGCTTGCCGTCGATGGCCGCGATGATGTCGCCTGGCCGTATGCCCGCGCGATAGGCTGGCGTTCCTACGAAGGGCGCGATCACGATGACCTTATTGTTGCGTGGACCAACCGTCATGCCGACGCCGTAGTACTTGCCGCGCTGCTCCTCGCGAAGCTGCGAGTAGGATTTCGGGTCGAAGAAATTGGAGTGCGGGTCGAGCTGGTGCAACATGCTCGGGATGGCCCCGTCATAAATCGCCTTGTCAGCGTTCACCGGGTCGGCATAGTTCTCCTCGACCGTCTCATACACCTGGGTGAATTGTTTGAAGCTGTCGCGCACGTCGGAGTCGCTGCTGGGTGTGGACGCCGGACTGACCCTTTGGGCGAACAGCATGCCGAGCAAGCCAAAGAGCGCGAGGATGAAGACTACCAGGAAGAGAGAACGACGAGAACTACCGGCCATGTTTCAGAATCCTCAGGACAGGCATTGTGGAGCGAGCACCCACCCCTATATCACAGCAGTATAGCATGCGAAAGCACCACATTAATGAGACGCGAACTCCTACCCCTGGGTTACTCAAGTTCAGGCGAATTCACGAGAAAAACGGGCTAAAAGTGCCTTTTAGAACAACCGGGTAACGCCCTCTTCGAGCACCACAATCCTGTCCTTGACGCCGGCTTTCTTCGCCTCCCGATCCAGGAATTGCAGCGGCTCTTCGATGGGCTCGTGCGACAGGCGGAACGTCCCATAGTGCATAGGGATCATCCACCGGGACTTCAGATCGAGGAAGGCTTGCATGGCGTCGGCAGGATTGGTGTGCACATTCCGAAATTGCGGAGGATCGTAGGCCCCGATAGGCAGCAACGCCAACTCCGGCGACAAGCGCTGTCCAATCTCGCGGAAGCCGGCAAAATATGCGGTGTCACCGGCATGATAGACCGAGTGCTTCCCCGCATGCAGCACGTAGCCTCCATAGCCGCGGTGGGAATCCTTCAGCACACGGGCTCCCCAATGCCGCGAGGGAACATGGGTGATTTCGAGCGGGCCCTGGAGATGGGTGTTCCACCATTCCAGTTCGACAACGTTCTTGAAGCCGAGGTCTGAAACCAGATCGAAGACATGATGCGGGACGACCAGCGTGGGAGCGCTTCCGGTTTCACGCCTTGTCTGGCGCGCAATGGTGCGCAAGGACTGGCGGTGAAGGTGATCGAAATGAGCGTGCGTAACCAGCACCACATCCATCGGAGGCAGGTCCCGTAAATGCAGCCCTGGTTGCCGTAGCCGCTTCAGGACAAACAGCCAGCGCGCGAAGTTGGGATCGATGATGACGTTCATTCCACCCATCTGCAGGAAGAAGCTGGAATGCCCGATGAAGGTGACCCCGAGTTGGCCGTTGGAGACCAGTTGCGGTTTGTGCGTCCGCCCAGTGCGTGGGGTGACCGCGGAATGCCTGACCAGGCGGGTAAATTGGCTCGCTCGCTTGCGCAGCGCAGGATTTTTCAATGAGACCTTAAGCATCGATTCGCCAGTTCACTTCTAGTACGTATCCCCGGCCAGTATTATGACGAAGTATCTTCCTATTCCTTAGATGCCGCAATAGCCATTGCGGACGCACCTGGCGGATAAATCCAGCCCTAGGCCTTGCGCGCGATTGCAATTCCCAGTCTATGACAATCCGTGTTTTCCTTGACCGTTACTTTCGTGGTCATATCTAATCGGACTTGGGTAGGAACCACTTGACAAAAGTGTCTGGCGAAAAAACATAAGCGAATTCAGTTTTGGGAGGAAAGAACTGCGATGCGCGTAGCTTTTCTTGGATTGGGAATTATGGGGCGGTCGATGGCCGCCAACCTGGCGAAGGCCGGACACGAAGTTGCAGTCTGGAATCGCTCGCCGGGTAAAGACGTGGAAGGCGCGCGCAGTGCGGGCACTCCCGCGGATGCGGCGCAGGGCGCGGAAGTGATTTGGATGTGCGTCTCCGACACGAAAGCGGTGGAGAGCGTCCTGTTCGGCGAAGGTGGAGCGGAAGGTTCGTTGACATCCGGCATGATCATCGCCGATTCGAGCACGATTTCTCCGTCGGCGACGCGGCGTTTTGCCGAACGCGTGAAGGCGCGCGGAGTCGATTACGTGGACGCTCCCATGACCGGCTCAAAAATTGCCGCCGAAAACGGGAGCCTGATTTTTATGGTGGGCGGCGACGACGCGGTGCTGGCTCGTTTGCAGCCGCTCTTCCATGCCATGGGGAAACATGTGTTCCACATGGGCGAAACGAGTAAAGGGCAGGCTACCAAGCTGGTGATGAACCTGCAGATCGCGCTCATTTTTGAAGGGTTTGCCGAAGCGCTGACGCTGGCTGCCAAATTGGGAGTGGATATCCAGAAGCTGTTGCCACTCATTCAAGCTTCGATGGTGCGGTCGGGAGTGGTGGAATACAAAGCTCCATTTATTTTGAAGCGTGATTTCTCGCCCAATTTTCCCCTGCGACTCATGTTGAAGGATATTCACCTCGCGCTGGAAGCGGCGCGCGAAGCACGCGTGCGCTTGCCGGGACTCGAAGCGGTGGAAGAGGTTTATGACGTGGCGGCCGAGGAAGGACAGCGCGATCTGGATTACGCGGCCACGCTGACGTTGCTGGAGAAGTGGGCCGGGGTTGAGGTTAAGGCATCCTCGTAGAGACGGGCTTGGGCCGTCTGCCCGTGCGTCCGAAGATTAGCAGGAAGCGCCGCAGGCTGCCGAGCTTCGCTCGCCGGACGGGTGAGGCGCGCCTGCCCGCACGAGCGGAAGAGGCGCTATTTCTTTGCGAACGCCCGGATGTAGTTCACCAGGTTCCACACGTCCTCATCTTTGGCGCGCTCGCCCTCGGGTGGCATGTCGCCTTTGCCCTTGCGAATGATGGTGAACCACTCACCGTCGGTGTGGCCCTTCTGTACGTCGGGGTTCGTGAAGTCGGTGACGTTCTTCATGTCGGAGGCGAGGTCGCCCTTGCCGTTACCCTTCTCGCCATGACACATCGCGCAGTCCATGGCGTACAGCTTTTTGGCCTTGGCAAGCGACTCGGGAGTCGGCTTCACGGGATTTGCTTTTTGCGCGGCTTCCGGCGGCACCTTGGAGTCAGGCGCGGGCGCTTTTGCCGGCGGCTGGTTTTGCGCCCCCAGCAGGCACCCAAAAACAAGCACCACCAGGAACGTCAGGACAGTTTTGTGCGACCACATCTCTCTCATCACGAGACCTCCTCTTCCTTTTCGGGTCACGCTTCGATGCTAACGAGATTCTACGTCGCGAAGGTCACCGCGGGAAGGTTATACATCACCAGCCCAGGTATTCGGAATCACGCTGGATACGGTCCTCGTTCCGGGCCAGCCTAGCGCCCAGTTGCGACTTTTGTTGCCAGGAACGACTTCACGACGATCTGGTTGGGCTGCATGCCCACCGGAATGATGGTGAGCAGGGAATATTCGGAAGGCTCAAACTTCTTCCTGGGCGTGCGCTTCTGGATCACGGCGAGGTCCGAAGAGCCGGAATCGAGGACCAGCAGATAGCGCTGGTTTTGCGAGAGTGCCAGCGCGTCCGGATGGGTCCCCACGGGCAGGTAGGCGATGATCTTTCCCAGATCGATGTCATAGACGGCGACGTTGTTGGATCCGAAATTGGAGATATAGAGACGCGAGTTGTCGAGCGAAATCACGCCGCGCGTGGGTTGATTGCCGACCAGATAACTCCCCAGGACTTCGTTGGGGGTGGTCTCGATGATCGAAATGCTGCCCGCGTCGAAGTTGAACGCGACCACCTCTCCGGCATCGGGTTTGAGGGCGAGGCTGACGGGAGATTGTCCGACATCGAGAAGCGCAAGCAGTTTGTCGGTCTTAAGGTCGATGCTGGCGACTTGGCCGGAGCCGGAACAGGAGACGAAAGCCTTGCTTGAATCGGGCAGGATCGCAATGTCTTCAGGATGGATGCAGATGGTAATTGCGGAGCGCACGGCCAGGCGCGCGGCGTCGATGATCGAAACCGTGTTGTCGGCGCGATTGCTGACCACGACAGTCGATCCATCGGGTGAAACGCGCGCCAGGCCCGGACTCCCGCCGACACGGAGCGTGGCAGCGACCACGCGATGGTCCAGGTCGAGCACCGAAACGTTGGCCGAGCCAGAGTTGGCGACCCAGGCGCGGTGGCCGTTTGGCGACACGTCAATGAAGTAGGGCCGTCCGCCGACGCCGATGGTGGCGACGATCTTGTTCTGCTCGGCATCGATCACGCTGACGTTCGACGAACCGGTGTTGACGACGTAAACCTCGTTGCGCTTCGGATTCGCCGCCACCCCCGTTGGCTCGGACCCTACCGTCAGCGTGCGTACCGGCGAGAAGGTTCGCAGATCGATGACGGTGACGTTGTTGCTCTTGCCGTTAGTGATGTAAGCATACTCGCGGTAGAGCGGGCCGTAAGCGGGCAGAGTGCGCTCGTGGAAGTAGTACCATCCGGCGGCGAGGACGAGCGGGACGAGGACGGCGATGAGCAGGAGTTTGCGCAAAGTCAGATGGCCAGAAGCACGGATGCAAAGACTGCTACTACAGTCTGAATGCGACTTCCACGGTAAGCCTCGACGCTACAGGTTTGCCATCTTTCTCCGCGGGCTGGAAGGTCCATCGTTCGATTACCTTTACCGCGTTCTGATCAAGTTCCGTCGTCAGGCCTCTCAGAATCTTTACAGGACACGGTCTTCCTTGAGGTGTAAGAACGATTTGGACCACCACGGTTCCCTGAATGCCCGCTCGGCGGGCCTCCGCCGTGTATTCCGGATCCACGGTGTGAAGAATATGCGGCGGCTTGACGTCTCCTTTGCCTCCTTCAGAGATTGGACCGTCGTAGCAGGATTGCAAGGGACCAAACTGCGGCTTCTTCTCAGCGCACACTGGGGTTGTCAGAAACGCGGTCAACCCCAAAATCAGGATGATGAATGATCGCTTCATAAGCCAAACTCCGACTGAAAAGATGTTTGTAACTTACGGCGTAGAGACCGAAGTTTACCTAATGCCGTTTATTTCGAGACTGCAACTGAAACAGGCGCTGGCGCTTCAGCTACACTCCGTCCCAGCACCGCCGCGATCTGTCTGACCTGCACCATGAGCGCGTCGAACTGGTCGGGATAGAGCGATTGCATGCCGTCGGAGAGAGCGCGGTCTGGATCATTGTGAACTTCGATAATCAGGCCGTCGGCTCCCACAGCGACGGCGGCGCGGGAGAGCGGCGTGACTTTGTTGCGCTTGCCAGTTCCGTGGCTCGGGTCGACGATGATGGGCAGGTGACTCAGGCGTTGGACGGCGGGCACGACGCTGAGGTCGAGCGTATTGCGCGTGTGATCGGCGAAGGTGCGCACGCCGCGCTCGCACAGCACGATGTTGTAGTTGCCCTCGCTCATGATGTACTCGGCAGCCATCAGAAACTCTTCGAGCGTGGCGGAAATACCGCGCTTCAGCAGTACCGGCTTGCGGGCGCGCCCGGCGCGCTTGAGGAGCGAAAAATTCTGCATGTTGCGCGCGCCGATCTGGATCATGTCGGCGTACTTATCGACCAGGTCGAGCGATTCGTAGTCGACCGCTTCCGTCACAATGAGCAGGCCAAAGCGGTCGCGAATCTCGGCCATGATCTTGAGGCCGTCTTCCCCCATGCCCTGGAAAGAATAGGGAGAGGTGCGCGGTTTGTAAGCACCGCCGCGGAAGAATTGGGCACCGGCGCGGGCGACGCGCTCGGCAATTGCAAAGGCTTGCTCGCGACTTTCGATGCCGCACGGTCCGGCCATCACCACCAGGTCTGTGCCGCCGACGGAGACGGGCGAAGCATTCGGATGAGCAGCCGGAAACTTGACGACGGTGTTATCGGGCTTGGTATCGCGGCTGACCAGTTTGTATGGTTTGGAGACCCGGATGACTTCCTGCACGCCCGGCATTTCATCGAGCGTGCCGGATTCGACCTCACCCTTGTTGCCAGTGATCCCGATAGCGGTGCGTTGCGCACCGGGCATAGGATGGGCGCGGTATCCGAGCGATTCGATTTTCTGGCAAACAGCGCGCACCTGCTCCTCGGTGGCCTGCGCCTGCATGACGACTAACATACGGGTGAACTCCGAAAGTAAGAGTTTAGCGTTGCCGCGAGGGAAGGGCAATGCGGTAGCGGTCCCGAGACGGGGCAAGCCCCGTCTCTACGATGAGGGTTGGACGGGTTAAGCTGACAGGGATGGCTGAATTTCGTCCAACCGAGAAAGATCCGCTGAAGTGGCCGGCGGACCTGATAAAGATGGCGAAGGCTTCGCCGCGAACGTCGCGGCGGATCGGAATCCACACCTCAATTGCTGGCGGCGTTGAGAATGCGGCGGAGCGCGCCTACCGGCTGGGATGCAATACCTTTCAGATTTTCTCCACGAGCCCCAGGCAGTGGCAGCCTTACACGCTCGGGCGCGGCCAGTGCGAGGCTATGAGCCGGCTTCGCCAGAAATACGATTTGAAGCCGCTGGTGATCCATTCGAATTACCTGATTAATCTGGCCGGTGCTGCGGAACCGTTCCGCTCGAAATCGATTGCGGCGTTTCGTGGAGAGCTGGAGCGAGGGGTGGCACTGTGCGCGGAATATCTGGTGCTGCATCCGGGATCGTTTCGCGGCGCAAGCCGTGAAGAGGGGCTGGCGCGGGTGGCGGCGGCGATTGAAGAAGCCGCGCGGGACTTTGATCTCGGAGGCCTGACCGTTTTGATCGAGAACACGGCGGGCGCGGAATTTTCGCTGGGCGGAACTTTTGAGCAGGTCGCGGATCTCCTAGAACGCCTGCGCGGACATGTGCCGGTGGGGGCGTGCATCGACACATGTCACACGCATGTTGCTGGATACGACATCGTGAGCGAAGAAGGTCGCGAGTTAACGATCCGGCATCTGGGGAATACGGTGGGTTTCAAAAATGTTCGCGTGTGGCACTGCAATGACGCCAAGGCGGAGCGGGGATCGCGGCTCGACCGCCACGAGCATATCGGGCGCGGCAAGTTGGGGCTGGAGGTCTTCCGTGCGTTGTTGAACGACCGGCGTTTGAAGTACGCCGCCTTCATCGCCGAGACGCCAGTAGATGGCCCCGGAGATGATTGGCGGAACGTGAAGGCGTTGAAGACGTTAGTGAAATCAAAGTAGAGACGGGGCTTGCCCCGTCTCAGGGGCGCAACCAATTTCGCGGTGATCGCGCTCACAAATTCCGCTCTCCAACGGCTCTAGAATCACCTCCATGACACTGTTTCAGAAACAGTACAGGATCGAAACCGCCAGGCGTGTTGGTTGGGATTACGCCTCCCGGAGCTGGTATTTTGTCACTCTCTGCGCGAGGGGGCGTGAGTGTTCGCTGGCCGATGCCGTCCACGGTAAGATCGCGTTGTCACGAGCAGGTATGATCGCCGAACGCCAAATGGATGAGATAGCCAAACACTATTCGAACGTAGTGGTCGACCGATTTGTGATTATGCCGAATCACATCCACGCAATTATTGTGATTGACGGGCGACATCAATATTCGCCGACGCCGACGGGAGACGGGGCAAGCCCCGTCTCTACCATGAGACTTGCTAAGTCACTTGGCGACGTTGTTGGTGGATACAAGGCCGGTGTCAGCAGAATTTGCCGCGCGGAGGGAATCGCGACCTTTGCGTGGCAGGAACGGTTCTATGATCGCATTTTGGGGTCGAACGCTTCTGTAAACGCGGTGCGGGATTACATCGACCGGAATCCGGAGAACTGGATGGAAGACCCTGATCACCGAAGTGGCGCGACGCCTTTGTGAGACGAGCAAGCCCCGTCTCTACGCCGACGCATTGTAGAATAAAAGTTTATCTTTGCAGCCCCTGAACATCTCTATGTCACAGCAAGACAAAGCTACCCCTACCGTGCGCGATGAGCGCTACGACGCGCAGCGCATCGAGCAGAAATGGGCGGAACGCTGGCTGAGCGATCCTTCGCTTTATGCCGCCGAGCCGGACTCGACCAAGCCGAAGTTTTACGTGCTGGAGATGCTTCCGTATCCTTCGGGCGCGCTGCACATGGGGCACGTGCGCAATTATTCGATTGGCGACGCGCTTGCGCGCTACATGTGGATGAACGGCTACAACGTGCTGCATCCCATGGGGTGGGATTCGTTTGGGTTGCCGGCGGAAAATGCGGCGATCAAGAACGAAACGCCGCCCAAGGAGTGGACGCTCCATAACATCGCGGCCATGAAGACGCAGATGAATCGTCTCGGCTTCGCCTACGACTGGTCGCGCGAAGTTACGACGTGTCTGCCCGATTACTACCGCTGGAACCAGTGGTTCTTCCTGAAACTCTACGAGCAGGGACTTGCATATCGCAAGAAAAGCAAGGTGAACTGGTGTCCCAAATGCTGCACCGTATTGGCCAATGAACAGGTCGTGGGCGGGAACTGCTGGCGGCATGAAGATACTCCCGTCGAGCAGCGCGAGCTGGAACAGTGGTTCCTGAAGATCACGAAGTATGCCGACGAGTTACTCCGCGACCTGGACAATTTGCCGGGCTGGCCGGAGAAGGTTCGCATCATGCAGCAGAACTGGATCGGCCGCAGCGAGGGAGCGCTGGTGGATTTCGACTTGGGTGGAACAGTCGGGCCGGCGGGGTCGACGATTACGGTCTTCACCACGCGCGTGGATACGATCTATGGCGCGACGTCATTGCAACTGGCGCCCGAGCACCCGATTGTTTCGGACATGATCGCGCGGGACGCGGGGTTGCGCGCCAAGATTGAGCAGTTGCTCGCGGAGCAGCGGCGCGCCAAAGAAGCGGGCGACATCGGCGAGATCGAGAAGCACGGCGTGTTTACCGGGCGTTACGCGAAGAACCCGTTCAACGGCGAGGCACTCCCGGTGTGGGTGGCGAACTACATCCTGATGGACTACGGCACGGGCGCGATCATGAGCGTGCCGGCGCATGATGACCGCGATTTCGAGTTTGCCAACAAGTACAAGCTCGACATCCGGCTGGTCATTTTGCCGGCGAGCACCGACCCGGACGAGACGATGACCGCGCCGCCGCTGCCGTTCACGGCGGAAGACGGCATTCTGGTGAACTCGGGCGAGTTCAGCGGCCTGAGCTGCGCGGAGGCGATCAAGACAATGTCCGCGCGCGCCGAAGAAAAAGGCTTCGGCAAGGCGACGGTCACGTTCCGCATCAAGGATTGGGGCATCTCGCGGCAACGCTACTGGGGCACACCTATTCCGATGGTGTACTGCGACAAGGATGGCCTCGTGCCGGTGGCGGAAAAAGATCTGCCGGTAGTTTTGCCGGACAACGTGAAGGTGACGCTGGCGGGGGGATCGCCGCTCGCGAGTGTGCCGGAGTTCCTGAATACGACTTGTCCAAAGTGCGGCGGCCCCGCCCGGCGCGAGACCGACACGATGGACACGTTCGTCGACTCGTCCTGGTACTTCTACCGCTACGCCGACGCGCGCAACGATCAAGCTCCGTTCGACACGAAGACGATTGCCTACTGGTTTCCTATCGACCAGTACATTGGCGGTGTGGAGCACGCCATCCTGCACCTTATTTA
>Ga0209698_10001828_pt1 | contig 24423 bp, 19 predicted proteins | sample LitLauG_LLR_2012_FD_187203 | JGI IMG/M metagenome (GOLD analysis project Ga0209698, IMG submission 187203) | Freshwater sediment microbial communities from Pennsylvania, USA - Little Laurel Run_MetaG_LLR_2012 (SPAdes) (version 2) | ecosystem: Environmental > Aquatic > Freshwater > Creek >... | reverse complement strand
CTTTCCAGTGGATCGAGAAAAAAGAACTCAAGAAGATGGGGCGCTTCATCCAGATCGCCCTGGCGGGCGCAGATTTCGCCGTCAAGATGTCCAACTGGAAGCCTGAAGATTCCGACCTCGATGAAGTGGGCGTATACGTTGCCTCCGGCATCGGCGGGTTCGACATCATCGAGCGCGAACACATCAAGCTGATGCAGGGCGGCCCGGGAAAAATCTCCCCGTTCTTTATTCCTTCGGCGATTGTGAATCTTGCTTCCGGGCACATTTCGATTCGCTACGGCGCGCGCGGGCCCAATTCGGCCACTGCCACGGCCTGCTCCGCTTCGGCGCACGCCATCGGCGATTCTTTTAAAATTATCGAACGCGGCGCGGCCGAAATGATGATTTGCGGCGGCACGGAAGCCACCATCACGCCTATGGGTATCGGCGGATTTGCTTCCATGCGCGCGCTTTCGACACGCAATGACGCGCCGGAAAAGGCCAGCCGGCCGTTTGACGCGGACCGCGACGGCTTCGTCGTCGGCGAAGGCACGGGCATTCTGGTGCTGGAATCGCTGGAGCACGCGCAGAGGCGCAACGCGCCGATCCTTGCGGAAATTGTCGGTTACGGCATGAGCGGCGACGCGTATCACATCACGCAGCCTGCCGAGAATGGTGACGGCGCTTTCCGCGTGATGCGCGCGGCGATCAAGGACGCCAAGATCTCTCCCGACGATATTGGTTATGTGAACGCACACGGCACTTCCACGCCGCTTGGCGATGCCATCGAAACCACGGCGATGAAGCGGCTCTTTGGCGAGCGGGCTATCAACAAGAAACTACCTGTGAGTTCGACGAAATCTATGACCGGCCACTTGCTCGGCGGCGCGGGCGGACTGGAAGCGGGCATCAGCGTACTATCCCTGCGCGACCAGATTTTGCCGCCGACCATCAATCAGGAACATCCCGACCCGGCGTGTGACCTGGATTACGTACCAAACGTGGCCCGGAAGGCTACCGTAGACTACGCGCTTTCGAATTCGTTCGGTTTCGGCGGCACCAACGCCGCCCTGATTTTCAAGCGCTGGACCGGGAAGTAAAGCGCTCACTCCCGCGTTTGTCACACGGATTCTTCGTTTGTCATCCTGAGCCCGCCGCGGCGGGCGAAGGATCTCAACTTCAGCACGGCCGCGCACCCGAGTCCGTGTCATAACAACCCTGGATAGGAAACTGCCTATGAACATTCTCGTTTGCATCAAACAAGTCCCCGCCAAAGATGCGCCGCTGGCCATCGCCGGCAACTGGATCAAGGAATCGGACATCGGCTTTGAAATGAACGAGCCGGATTCGTATGCGCTGGAAGAAGCGCTGCGCCTGAAGGAAAAGCACGGCGGCGAGGTGATTGTGCTGTCTCTCGGTCCCGAGCGCGTGAAGCAAACGATCAAGGAAGCTCTGGCAAAAGGCGCCGATCGGGGTATTCACATCGCCGACGACAATTTCGCGCAACTCGATCCTCTGGGCTCCGCCAAAGTCCTTGCCGCGGCCATCGCCAAGGAAAAGATTGATCTCGTGCTTACCGGCTTGCAGAGCGACGATCATGGGTTCGGGCAGACGGGAGTGCTGCTGGCCGCGCTGCTGAATCTGCCACACGCGACCATCATCATGCAGATTGACGTGCAGGACGGGAAAATGAAGCTCAAGCGCGAGCTCGAAGCCGGATGGTTCCAGTGGATTGAGTGCCCGCTGCCCGCGGTGCTTTCGATTCAGTCCGGCATCAACAAAGTCCGCTACGCCACGTTGAAGGGCATCATGGCCGCGAAGAAGAAGGAAATCGCCGCGTTGACGCGGGAATCGTTGGGCGTCAGCTTCGAGCCCACGCAGAAGATCGAGAAAATTTACGTTCCCACGAAAACGAAGAAGACGGAGTTCATTACCGGCACGCCGAAGGAAATCGCCGCGAAGCTCGTGGAAAAACTCAAGTTTGAAGCGCGGGTGATCTGAACATGAAAATCCTGGTTATCACCGAACAACGCCAAGGGAAGTGGAATAACGCCAGTTTCGAGACGCTCGTCGCTGCGCAACAGATCGCCGCGGCCGCTTCCGGAACCGTCAGCGCCGCTGTCGTCGGGAAAGGCGTTGCGTCGCTTGCCGGCGAGGTTGCTTCGAAAAATGCTGGTGAAGTGCTGCTCGTCGAACACGATTCGCTCGATGCTTACACTCCGGACGGATACTGCATCGCACTAAAGCAAGTTGTTGAATCCGCGAAACCAGATCTGGTTCTCTTTCCACATACATATCAGGTCCGTGACTTCGCTCCCAAGCTCGCCGCCATGCTAGGCAAGGGCATGGTTGGGGATTGCGTCGGATTCCGCAATGAAGGCGGGAAACTCGTTTTCGTGCGCCAGATGTTCCAGGGAAAAACAGCGGCGGACGTGACGTTCACGGGCGCGGCACCGTGGTTTGTGTCTTTCCAGTCTGGCGCGTTCCGTGCCGATCAGCTTGCCGCACATGCCGGCGGCAACGCTTCGGTGAATTCAGTTTCTGTAAATCTGAGCGCTGCTGACATCCGTACGAAACCTCTCGAACTTTTCAAGGAAGCGAAATCGGCCGTGGACCTGACGCAGGCTCCGCTTATCGTCTCCATCGGGCGCGGCATCAAGGCTCCGGAAAACATCGCGCAAGCCGAAGCTGTCGCCAAGGCTATGGGCGCGGAAATCGCGGCGTCACGCCCGATTTGCGATGAAGGCTGGCTGCCCATGGAGCGCCAGATTGGCAGTTCCGGTCAGACCGTTGCGCCGAAACTGTATCTCGCGCTGGGCATCAGCGGCGCGATACAGCACGTGGTCGGCATGAAAGGCGCGCGCACTATCGTGGCGATCAACAAAGACCAGAACGCCCCGATCTTCGAAATCGCGGATTACGGCGTGGTCGCGGACATCTTCGAAATCATGCCCGCCCTCACCGAAGAGCTCCAAAAAGCAAAAGGGTAAAGTCGCCGCCTTGGCGGCAAGAACGGCCGGAAGCAAGGTGGCGCCGCCAGCAAGGAGCGTTTTCACCAAACAGTTGTTTGGTAAAATGGAGCTATGACCATCCAACGTGAACAACTGGAAGCGGATGTACTGATTGTCGGCGCGGGACCTGCTGGGCTGAGCTGTGCTTTGCACCTGGCGAATCTCATCAAGCAGCACAATGCGAGCGGGGCCAAGCCGGAACTCTCCGCCGAAAATATCTATGTCCTGGAAAAGGGACGAGAAATCGGCGCGCACCAGCTTTCCGGCGCGATCATGAATCCTAAGGCGCTTGCGGAACTTGTACCCGGCTTTGAAAAGTCCGCGCCCCTCGATACGTCGGTCACTGAATCGGCGGCACTCCTCTTCACTGAAAAGAATTCCTTCCGCGCGCCGGTCACGCCGCCGCCGTTCAACAACGCCGGCAATTACGTCATCTCGCTCAGCAAGATGGTAAAATGGCTCGGTGGGCTGGTGGAATCCGCCGGCGTCAACCTTTTCAAGGAATTTGGCGGAGCCGAGTTAATTTATGAAGGCGATGGCATCGCCGGCGTGATCACTGAAGACAAGGGCCTCGATAAGAACGGTAAGCCGAAGGACAACTACACGCCCGGGTACGAGTTGCGCGCCAAAGTTACGGTGCTCGCCGAGGGCACGCGCGGTTCGCTGACGAAAAAGCTCGTCGCCAAAAAACATCTCGACAACATCAATCCGCAAAGCTACGGCATCGGCATCAAGGAACTCTGGGACGTGCAACCCGGCAAGATTAAGCCGGGTTACGTCGCGCATACGCTCGGTTGGCCCATTTCCTCAAAAATGTATGGCGGCGGCTGGATCTATGGCCTCAGCAACAATCGTGTGTCCATCGGCCTGGTGATTGCGCTCGAATACGAAAACTCGCGGTTCGATCCTCACGCTGCGTTCCAGACTTGGAAGACGCATCCTTTTGTGCGCAACATTCTCGAGGGTGGAAAGCTTGTGCGCTATGGCGCGAAGTCACTGCCCTATGGCGGTTGGTATGCGATGCCGCGCAATTATCTTGACGGCGGACTGATCGTCGGCGATTCCGGCAGCTTCCTCGATTCGCAACGCCTCAAGGGCGTGCACCTGGCAATGAAGAGCGGCATGCTCGCCGCCGAAACCATTTTCGAGGCGCTGAAAAAGGGCGATTACTCCGCCGAGACGCTGAAGGTGTACAAGGAAAAGATCGATCACAGCTATATCAAAGAGGAGCTGTGGAAGGTTCGCAATTTTCACCAATCGTTCCGCAACGGCTTGCTCGACGGCTTTTTCCATACCAGCCTGCAGGAGATCACCGGCGGCGCCGGCCTGATCGATCCCATGCGCGCGCACGCCGGACATGAAGCCTATCGCCCCATCTTTGGCCGCCCCGCGCCGGAACGCTTCAAGGGCGACGGCAAGCTGACGTTCGATCGGCTCACCGACGTCTATCACTCCGGCACGCGGCATGAAGAGGATCAGCCCTGCCACCTGAAAGTGCAGGATCTGAATATCTGTTCGACAAAATGCGTGGAGGAATTTGGCAATCCCTGTCAATATTTTTGCCCCGCGGCCGTCTATGAAATGGTGAAAGAGGGAACCGCGCAGAAACTGAAAATTAATGCGGCGAATTGCGTGCATTGCAAGACTTGCGATATCGCCGACCCATACCAGATTATTGACTGGGTCGTCCCCGAAGGCGGCGGTGGACCCAATTACGAAGGAATGTAGTCTCGCCGCCGTCAGTTCGGCTTGAGACCGTAGACGGTTAACTGGCTGCTGTTGCCGACGTACACTTTTCCATTAGCGACCGTTGGAACGGTGAACTTCACATATCCGCCTGCCGTGTCTCCGCTTGATTTTGAACTGTTCCACAATTCCGTGTTCAAGTTTGTGGCGTCGTACGCATGGAGTGTCGCGGGCGAAGAACTCTCGATCGCCCAAACGATTCCGTTGTTTGCACTTTGCGAAGAGACCGAAGGCGTCGCACCCGGCCAGCCGAACGAGGTCGGTGCCTGCGAAGATTGGCTCCCGAACGGCCCGGAAATATTGTTCAACGGGAAGGCGCGGACCGGGGAGTTTACCGTCGCGATGTACAGCCAGCTCTGCCAGAATGCGGCTGTCGAGAAGATGCTACCCCCCGGTTGGAAGTGTTGCACCGCGTTGGAGTCGCCGAGATGGCCCATGTTGGTTCGATCGAGGACGTATAATGCTCCGTCCTTGCCGCCGCCGACAGCGAGATTCGGCGTTGTGCCACCCGTCGAATCGACGAGGATAGCGGCGCCGCCGGAGCCAAAATCGTTGTCGCCACTCTGGTCGCTGGATTGGTCCGACGGGGTAAAATAATCGCTGACCGTCAAGCTGCTGGAGAGCTTCAGGAAGCTGTCCCCGTAGTTTGCATTGCTGGCGTCGAAATCGCCATTGCCCGTAATCAGAAAGAGATTCCCGCCGCTGTCCGCGGCTGGCGCGGCTCCTGTCATCCAGATTCCGCCCTGTGAACCGTTCGGGGTGTCATTAAAGGTAACCTGTTGGGCGAGCGAAGTTTTGTCGAACTGATAGACGTACCCGTGGTATGGTCCCCGATCTCCGTGAGACGCCCAGGTGACATACACACTGCTTCCCGAGAGGACCAGGCCCGGACGCTGGTTCTGGATCAATGCAAAGGAATTCATGCCTCCCGTAGCAATGGTGACGGGAGAATTCGCTTTCTCCGATAAATCAATCAAGCTCAGCGCATGGAGCCTCTGGATATAGTTTGTGCCGCTGGTGGCTTTCGATTTGGCCACCACGTACAAGGTGTTCGTCGCGGGATCGATCACCGGCGTTCCAACGATTCCGATGTCGGGGGTGATGTCGCCGGTGCCAACGTCGGAAGTGGACAACCAGGTTTCGTTCGTGCCTAACAGGCTGGCGGACTTTAAAGTCACGCACGGCGATGTGTCCGCGTCGAACGCGTAGACTGTATCGTGCTGCGTAGCGACGTAGACAACGTTGTGTTTCACGCCGCTGATGCTGACGTTTGCCACCCACAAGGGCTGGGCGTAGGCTGCTGCATCAATCGCGCAGGTGAACAACTTGCCGAACGTCGCCGTGGTCACCAGCGTTGGGGTCAGCGCATATTCCTGGGCATTGCTTCCGTCTCGGTTCAGGTCGTTATGCCAGGTGAAGACGCCCGGCAAATCGGTTACGCCGACGGTGATGGAGGCGCTCACGGTCATATCGGTCGAACTCGTGGCGGTAATGGTGTAAACGCCCGCCGCTGCTGGCGCGGTGTAGGTTACGCCCACACCGGTCAAGCTGGAGCCTGAGGAAAACAGCCCGCACGTGGCACCGGAACAACTGGAGCCTGTCGCCGTCCAGTTCACTCCCGCTACATCATTCGTGGTTGCGGTTACGGCGAGGGTTTGTGTGACCGTCAAGCCCGCCCGCTTCGGTGAGATAGAGACGGTGATGTTTAAGCCGGCTCCAATCGTCAGCGTCAGGTTCACCGATTTGGTTTGCTGAGGAGCGCCAGAATCCTGTACCTGGAATGTCAGTGGCGTATTGGCCACGGAAACGGTCGGCGTCCCTGAAATCACACCCGTGGCCGTATTCAACGACAATCCGGTCGGCAGGGTGCCGCTCTTAAGACTCCAGGTGTAAGGAGTTGTTCCCCCCGTGGCTACCAGTGTGGCGCTGTACGCAATGTTGATCTGCCCGTTGGGCAGGGACGTCGTGGTAATCGCCAGCGTGGCCGGGGTTATCGTCAACGTCAGATTTACGGTTTTGATTTGTTGCGGGCTTCCGGAATCCTTCACCTGAAATGTGAGTGGAGTGCTGCTGACGGCAGTAGTCGGCGTGCCGGTGATTGCACCGGTGAGGGCATTCAGGGTGAGACCAGCGGGCAAAGCGCCGCTGGTGACGGACCAGGTGAACGGCGTCGTGCCGCCGGTCGTGGCCAGAGAAGTGTTATACCCAACGCCCACCTGCCCGTTGGGCAGCGAAGTGGTGGTGATTGTTAGTGTCGCCGGGGCAATCGTAATCGCCAAAGTCTTCGGGGAGTTTTGCTGAGGCGTGCCGCTGTCGGTGACTTTGAAAGTGATCGAAGAATTCGTGACTGGCGCGGTGGGCGTGCCGGTGATCGCGCCGGTGGCGGCATTCAGGGTCAAGCCCGCGGGAAGCGAGCCGCTCGTAATGGACCAAGTATACGGGGGCGTTCCGCCCGTTGCGGCCAGCGCATCGCTGTAAGCAACGCCCACCTGCCCGTTGGGCAATGATGTGGTGGTGATCACCGGTGGCGGCGGGAGAATCGTCAGCGTCAGGTTAACGGTCTTCGTCTGTTGGGTGCTCGAAGAATCCTGCACCTGAAACGAGAGCTGCGTGCTGGTGATCACCGTGGTCGGCGTGCCGGTAATTGCGCCCGTGGCTCCATTTAGACTGAGTCCGGCAGGGAGTGCGCCACTAATGACAGACCAGGTGTACGGTGTTGTGCCGCCGGTTGCAGCGAGTGTCGCGCTATAGGCGACGTTGACCTGGCCGTTGGCCAGGGTCGTGGTGGTAATCGCGAATGGGGCGAGAGTCACCGTAAGGGTCAGGCTCGCGATACGTTGCTGCGCGGGATTTTCGGAATCGGTTACCTGGAACGTTAGCGTCACCGAGTTTGCCAGTGCGGCAGCTGTGCCGGTAATCGTGCCCGCCGCAGCATTGAAGGTCAAACCGGTTGGCAGTGTGCCGCTCATTAAGGTCCAGCTGTAAGGAGCCCTGCCGCCCGTTGCAACCAGTGTCGCGCTGTAAGCTGTGCCTAGCTGCCCGTTTGGCAGGGCCGTCGTCGAGATCGCCAGCGGAGCGGGATTTCCACCGCCACCCGATCCGGAAATGGACGAGCATCCGCTCAGCAGGATGGCAACGAGGAGCAGAGTAAGCGCATAGACAGGGATATGACGCGTGCGGCGACGCTTCTGGGCATCCATGAATTCGAGCTTCTCCTGATTAGACGGAGCGGGACATTCTACGTTTTCCATTTTGCGGGCGGCCTAAGGGACCATTATTTTTAACACTTCGGGGGGCATCCGCCAAATAGTACGCATAGCCAGTTGTCACAATTGACCAAACGGCCAGTCAGCCATTTCACGCCAATTACGAACCTCAAGTTGCCGGAGACCAGATGCGGCGAATGTACGTCTTCACGCGATTCCAAGTGGACTCTTCGGCGGGTTTTTGCGGGGTTGGTTGTTGCTTCGCTGTTTGAGCCGGCACGCTTTGTTGGGCGACTTCGGGGTTGCCTTCCACGCGGCCTTGATAAATCAGCGTTGGCCGCACGCGCACATGGCGCACCAGAATCACCAGATTCGGGTCGTACTCGGACTGCACTTTGTTTTTTGCATCGTATTGCAGCGGAGGCATGAAAATCTGGTAGACCGGCTCTTCCGGCTGTGCCGTCTGGGAAACGCTGGTCGGCTGAGCAGGTGCTTTGTTCTCCGTCAGTTTTTTTCTGATGTCTTCTTTTGTGGCCAGTTGACTTACTTCGGTCGCTGGAGTCATAGGCTGCAGATTGGTCTGCATCTCGCACACGCAGTGCCCGGTGGTGGTCCGCAAGCTCTCCATCTGGCCGTTCGTCAGCGTGATGTCGCCGCTCTGCGGCACAATCACGCTCTGCCCGGTCAATTGCTGCTCCACGCGGATGGCCCCGCGGTTCGCCCGGATGCACATCGTTCCCGAACCATCAACGCCCACAAGCAGATCTTCCACGCCGTTCCCAATCGAAATCGGATGCGCCTGAATCTGCGCGGTGTATACGTTCAACGAAACCTCGCTGCCGAATTGCGCGTGGATGGTTCCCGAATCCAGAGCAAGCGTGATCGCCCCGCCTGATTTGAGCAAAGAAAAATGCGCCGGGCCGCAGATCAGGATGTAGCCGCCTTCCACTAGGTCCACGCGGGCCTGCCCCGCTTTCACGTGGACATCGCTGCCGCTTCGCAGGATGGTGCGCACCTGGCCGTGGACCACTTCCACGGTCATCGGTCCTTCCACGGAGATTGCTTCGCCTTGGATGGCGCCGATGGCATCGGCGGGAGGGTTATCCCCGCGCGCGGCAGCATTCGCAAAAGCGGCCAGGGACACGGAGCCGCAAAGCAGAAACTTCGCCATTCTGCTCCCAAACGTGGATCTGGTGCTGCTGGTCACCGGTGTGGCTTTCCGTCCGGGCGGGGACAATCGGACTCTCTATATACTATAGGAAGATGGAAACTCCGGACATGCCAGGGCAGGGAACCGAGCCGCCCATCAGCGCGCACTACGATACCCGCCTGCCCAAGTTGCCATGGAGCCGGCGTATCCAGATTCCGATCATTGCCGGCGCCGTGTATAGCGTCATTCGCGTGCTAGGGCCGACGCTGCGGTTTGAAGTGCTGGGCCGCGCGACGATTGATACCTTCTGGGCCCGGAAGCAGCCCTGCATCTGGGCGTTCTGGCATCGCGTGATTTTACCGATTGCCTGGTACGGGCGAAATCGCGGCATCGTGGTGATGAACACCACTGCGTTCGACGGCCAGTGGACGCGCAAGGTGATCGAACGCCTGGGATTCGGCACCGCGCAGGGAAGCTCTTCGCGCGGAGGCTTGCGTGGATTGCAGGTAATGGCACAGCGGATTCGCGAAGGGCTCGATTGCGCGTTTACGATCGACGGTCCGCGCGGGCCGCGTTACGTCGCCAAAGTCGGGCCAGTGCTCCTGGCACGGATGACGTGTGCGCCCATTGTGGTGTTTCATATCGGCGTAGAGCGGGGAAAGACCATCGAAAAGACCTGGGACCATTTTCTGCTGCCCGGGCTGTTTTCACGCGCCATTCTGATTGGCGGGAATCCCATTATCGTTCCACAAGACGCGGATGCGGAGATGATTCAGGCGAAGCACCAGGAGATGCAGAAGGAACTCGAACGCGTGCGCGATATCGCTGAGGGCTGGTTTTCGCTAAGCGAGGAAGAGCGAACTCGGTTGCGCGCGGAAATTGGGCCGTGAGAATTCTTGCGGGCTTCGGCGCATCCTCGCACGCAGCGCAATAGAATTCTTCGCTGAGATCCTTCAGCCATCCTAGTCGGATAGCTTCAGGATGACAACGTTGCCAAAAAGGGGTAGCAGTTAATTTCCGTCGCGTTCGCCTAATTTTACGGAGATGTCGAGCTTCTTGGCCCCACGATAGACGGTGATGGTCACGCTGTCGCCCGGGCGCTTGCGGTTCAGCAATACATCCATATCGAACTGATTGGCCACTTTTTGGCCGTCCACGCCGATAATCACGTCGCCACCAATGGTCAGGCTGCGCATGCCGGACTGCACGCGGCGATCGCCGCCGTGAATGCCCGCCGCGGCCGCGGGTCCGCCGCGATTCGCCTGCTCCACAAGCAAGCCTTCCTGCACCGGCAAGTCCAGCGCTTCGGCGAGCCACCCGGTCAGTTCCAGCGTGCTGACGCCGAGATACGCGCGGCGGACACGGCCTTCGGTGATCAGGTCGTTGGCAATCAATTTTGCGGTGCTGATGGGAATCGCGAAGCCGATGCCGGCCGCGGTGCCCGATGGCGTGTAGATGGCGGAATTGATGCCGATCACATCGCCATGCGTATTGATCAGCGGTCCTCCGGAATTGCCGCGGTTGATGGAGGCGTCGGTCTGAATCGCCGCGTCAATAAACGTGGTTTCGCTGGTTTGCACTGTGCGTCCCAGCGCGCTGACGACGCCGGTGGTGAGTGTAGACTGGAAACCGAACGGATTGCCGATGGCCAGCACTTTCTGGCCAACCTGCAGCGTCGAAGAGTCCCCGAGTGTCAGTGAAGCAAGCTGCTTCCCCTTCGGATCAATCTTGATCAAGGCAACGTCATTGCGCTGATCCGCGCCGATGAACTTGGCGGGATACCGGCTCTTGTCGCCGAGGATCACTTCAATCGTCTGCGCCCCGGCCACCACGTGGAAATTGGTGAGAATGTAGCCGCGGGGGTCAATCAGGAATCCGGAGCCCGCGCCTTCCACCGGGACCGGGTCCATGAAGAAGTCGTATTCGGTCGCCTTCGTCAGAATGTTCGCTACCGCGGGAGAAGCCTGGCGATAGATGCGCACGTTGATGGATTCATCTTCCGTGAGAGATGTGGGATGGTCGGGCAGGCTCGCAGGGCTGAGTCCCGGCACTGGCGTAGAGGCTGAGGCGGAGCGGCGAGCCTCAACTTCAGCCGTCTGGCGCGGGCCGTAGCGGGCCCCTACCCAATAGGCGCCAAGAATCAAAATCAGGGCTACCAGGATCAGCCGAATGCGGCTCGATCCGTGTTCGTGTCTGCGGTCAGTCATGGTTGCGGCTCCAAAGGTTCTCTTTGTCAGTATAAGGCAAGCGGCGGCCGGGGGATGGTGATGCGCTGCCGGGAAAAGGGGAGCGAAAGGATCGCTGTCGGATGCCCAGACCGGGTTAGTGCTGGATGAGCGTGGATTGACTGGCGACGCAGCGCCAGGTGTTGTTGGATTTGACCCAGGTGTCGGTGAAGCGGCCCCGACGTGTGTAGGGCTTGCCGTTGGCGGTGCCTTTCTCGTGATAGATGCCGGTGACCACGGCGCAATCGCCAAAGACGACGACGGATTGCTTCTCGTTTACGATTTGCGCAGGAGAGAGACCTTCGCTTTTCACCGAAGCGAGGAATTGCTGCTTGTTCATGAGGCTGCCGTCGTAATCAATGTAGACCAGTTCGGGCGCAAGAAGCTGGTCGAGCGCGACGATGTCCTTTGCCTGCTCGGCGTGATTCCAGGCGTTTTCCAGCGCCAGGACGCGGCCTTCATCGTCGGAGGAGGATTGCGGGCGTGCGTGAGAGAGCACGACAAGCACAAGAAGCGATACGCCAAGGATCGCAGCAAGACGAAGTTTCATGCGGGCGCTCCTTTGAGAGGGAAAGGATGCAATTGAATAATACACCGGAGCTGGATTAACGGATTGTTTGCGTTTCGCAGTGGTCAAGGAGGTGCGCCAAATGTCAAAAGCATCCTACGAGTGGCCGTGCAGATCTGGCATGTTTGGCGGAGGAATACTTTGAGGGGAACACGATTGCTGGATTTACTGGGTTCAGGGTGAACTGGAAGCTGCATTGCTCGTACTAGTGGCAGTCAGGGCAATGGGGCGAGCATTTGGACGAAAAGCGGGAGAAGATAGCAGGTAAAGCACGACAGGGTCTCGCATACGCAGCCAAGGCGCCCAGCCAGGGAGGCACGATGGATCGCGAAAGACGCCGTACGCCCCGGTACATGTTCTTTGCCAGCGCGGAGCTTCTGGAAGAAAAATCCGATGTGCGCGTAGCCTCGAGGGTGAGCGAACTGAGCCGCTACGGCTGCTATCTGGACATGATGAATCCGTTTCCCAAAGAGACTCATGTGCTTTTGAAGATCTGGCGCGAAGAAAACAACGTGATCCAGACCAAGGGACGTATCATTTACTCGCAGCCGAATATGGGAGCGGGCGTGGCGTTCGTGGACCTGGAAGAAAAATATGTGCCGACGCTTGAAGGATGGCTGGCACAGGCGGCAAAAGAATCGTAAGTCACGGCGGCATTACTTCAGCTCAATTTCGATAATTTGCGCTTCTATCTTGCCTTCATTCGTAAGCGAGTGGGTCACCTTCGACGTAACCCAGTGAAAATCTCCGGGCTTGATGTCGTGCGTCATGGACTGCCCGCCCGGCGCGATCATCTTCAACGGAAAAGCCGTGGCGGCCACGATGATGTAAGGCCGCTCGTGCGTGTGCATGGGCGTGACGCTGCCGGGAGCGAGCGTCCACTTGTAAGCGCGGGCGCCGGGATTTTCTACCGCCACCGTCCCGGCCAGGGCCGCAGACGGGTGCGCGGACGGCCTAAGCACCTCCACGTCAAACACGTCAAACTCGGCCTGGCCGATGTTGCTGATTCGATGAGTATAGGTTTCTCCTTTGAGAATGCGCACGGAGAGTTCGCCGGGGTGCACTTCGTCTGCGGCGGTTTCCGTAGACCCCCACTTCTGCTGGATGACGGTGGCGTGAGCAAGTTCGACGGCAATGCTGTCGTAAGAGTGCGTGTGATAAAAGGTGCGCTCGCCGGGCTGCAAAGTGCAACGAAGTATCAGCACATCGTCATTGTTCAGAAGCACGTGGTGGTGAGGTTCCTGATCCACGGGCACGGGTTCCGTGGTTTGCGCGGCGGCGAAGACGCTGAAGAAAAGCAGCGAAGCGATCGTAGTGGTGCGTTTCATGGGGACGACCTCCGGAGCCGCCGCCCAGCGATTGTAATGGTCGGAGAACAGTTTGCCATAGGAAATTGGCAAGCGCTTGGGCTCGCCGTGCCGTGCGTTCCTCACTAGAAAAAAGAAGAGCGGTCAGAACTTGAGCTCGAGATTCACCTGGAATCGCCGGCCCGGATACGCCGAGGCTGGCAGCCCAAAATTCGGATTTACGGGGCCTCCGTCCGGCCCAATCACACCAATGTAGCTGACGTAATTCGGGTGATTGAGCACATTAAAAATGTTCAGCGAAGCGGTGAGCATCGGACCGTTTTTCTTTTCCTTCTGGAAATGGAAATCGTGTGCGACGTTGACGTCCAGGTTCATCATGCCGGGACCGTGCAGGGAATTCCGCGCGGCCAACCCGCCGTTGGGCCGATCGTTAAAAACGCTGTCGCCGTTCGAATCGAGCCCCGTGATGACATTCACCGGCTTCCCGGAATAAGCCTGCAGCGCGACCCCCAGGCTGAACAGGTCGCTGGGTTCAAAGGTCCCCAGGAGATCGAATTTATTGCGGCGGTCGTTGTCGGAGCGGGCCCAGTCGCGGTTCGGGAAATTGCTGTTGCCGGGAAAATACGTGATGCCGCTGGTGTTGTTGTAAATCTTGCCAAGGATGTACTGTGCCTGGCCGGTGAAATACTTCGTCGGCGCACCGCGGAACGTTACCTCCAGTGAATTGCCTTTTTGATAGCCCTCTGATTGGTCCTGTCGATTTTGCCCCAGGGCTGCGTCGGGCCGCGCCAGGTAGAGCGGCGGCAGCGGTGCGTTGATGTCACGCGAGACAAACAGGTCAATTCCACGCGTTCCGACGTAGGTCGCGCTCAACGTGCTTTTCGCGGTGATCTGGCGCTCGATTCCGAAGCTGTATTGAACGATATATGGAATGCGCGCGCGGGGATCCAGGGTCACAAGGCTGGTCGGAACGCCGACAAGGTCCGCCGGCGTCACCGGATGGGGCACCACGCCGCCCGTCGCCAGAGGCAGAAACTGGCGCAACAGGTCCACGCCGTTGTAGTGCAACAGGTCGGCTATCGCCCGAGGGCCAGAACGGTCGTAGAACACGCCCGCGCCCCCGCGAAGGATGGTTTTCCCTTTAGCAGAGGGCGCGTAGGCGAAGGCGAATCGCGGCGCGAAATTGTTGACATCGTTGTTGAAATAGTTCTGGTAGTAATAACGCACGCCGAGCGTAACGGAGAAGTTCGGCTTGATGCGCACACTGTCTTCGATGAAGCCGGAGACCACACGCTCCCAGAAAACCAGATGGCCATTGCCGGTCTGAATGCGAAATCCAGAAGGCGTGCTGCCCGCGCTGCAAGACGGGGGATTCGCGCAGTCTGTGAGAGAGGCAAACGTGTAGATGCCCTGTTGCGCGGTAAAATCATCGGCGCCGCGGCGGCTGAGGTCGGGAACATCCACCCCGAAGACCAGGATGTGGCGGCCGCTGGTGTAGGTGAGAAAATCGGTGCCGTCCACATGCGCTTCGGTGCGCTTCGCATCGGCCTGCGCGCCTCCGCTGGTGAAAAATCCCTCGACGATGTTTTGCGGCGCCTCCACATTGCTGATGGTGGGCTGATTGTTATGGCCCACAAGGAAGCGAAGCTGGTTCACCCAGTGCGGCGAATAGATATGGCGATAGCTGACGTTGATTTCGCTTTCCGTTGGATGAAATGAGTAGCCGGCTTCGCGGAGAACCGTGCCACCCACGCCCTGATTCTGCTGCAGTTCGTTTTCGTAGGAAAAGCCGATCCAGAACTGGTCGCCGTTTTCGAAATCGTGAAAAAAGCGGAAGGAGCCAAAGAAGTGGCGTTCGGGCGCGGCGACATTATCCTGAATGAGGGGATTGTTGACGTGGACGACGGACACCAGATTGTCGTTGTCCTGTTCGAGGGAAACGAGAAAGGAATTTTTTTTGTCACTGCCGAGAGGACCCGTGAAGGAACCCTCCTCCAGGTAGCGGCTTTCCGAGGGTTTGCTGGCGGCCAGAGCATTGCTGGCGTCGAAGACGGAATTGCGCACCAGAAAATTGACCGTGCCGTGATATGCCGGACTGCCGGCCTTCGTCGTGATTTCGAGACGTGCGCGGCCCGGGCGCGCGAACCTGGCCGAGTAAGGATTCTGGTTGATCTTTACGTTCTGAACCGCGGAGGGCGAAACGCCGGGGCCATTGGCTTCTATCCCGTTGACGACCAGCGAGACGCCGCTGGTAGCGATGGCATCGTCGGTGAGAAAGCGGGAGAGCAGCGTGATGTAGTCCTGGTCGAACACCGGAACGCGATCCAGGGCATCGCGGGAGATGTCGTTGGCGTTGAGATTCTCCCCAGTGTCCGTGGAGGTTTGCGGGATGGATTCGTCGGCGGTGACGCTGACGACTTCGCTGACAGACGCGATGGCGAGGGTGATGCGCATGGGCGGAACCGGCTTGGAGCTCACGGAGACGTCCGCGAAGGCATCCTTGAAACCCGGGGCGTGAATGCGGAGCCGGTACTTGCCCGCGGGAAGATTGTCGAAGTGGAAGGCGCCCTTTTCGTCGGTGGTGGTGGCAGGCCGCGCAGCATTGGAAGAGGTCATGAGCGAGACTTCGGCGCCGATGACGCTGGAGTCGGAAGGGTCAACGACCGTGCCGGAGAGCGAATTCCCAGAAGACTGCTCAGGCTGAGTTTGCGCGAAAACCGGCAACGTGCAAAGCAGGAGCACCAGGAGCGACCGGAGCACCTGACTTCCGGGCAGGGAGCGCTGGGTCGGGTTGGAGGTTTTACCCTGCATTTGACTTGCTGAACAAACACGCCCTCACGCGATGCATTTCCCCTGCCCGGAGAGTCTGGAGCGCACTCCCGCGATGTTGAGAAGATAGGATGAGGCACCTAAACGGAAGATAAAAGCGGCTGGCGGGTTCAGGCGGGGGTAAAGACCGAATAGAGGATGGCGACGTAATGGCACGTGCTGCCGGTAAGTACCAGGAGGTGCCAGATAACATGATGGTGGGGGATTTTCTTGCAGGCGTAGAAGATCACGCCAATGGAGTAGGCCGCGCCCCCCAGGATGATCCAGACGATTCCGGTGAGCGGAACATGCGTGTACATCTGATGCGCGGCAAGGATGCCGAGCCAGCCCATGGCGACGTAGGCGGAAACCGAAAGGATCGGGAAGCGGTCCGCGAACCATAGCTTGAACAGAATGCCGAGCACGGCAAAGGACCAGATGACAGCGAAGAGCGTCCAGCCCCAATTGCCTCGCAGATTGACGAGGAGAAATGGCGTATAGGTGCCCGCGATCAGCAGGTAAATCGCGCAGTGGTCGAAGATATGGAGGATGTGCTTGGCCCGCGGCGAGGAGACGCCGTGATAGAACGTGGAGGCCGCGTAGAGGCAGACCAGCGTCGCTCCATAAATGCCACAGCCCAGAATTTGCCATGCCCCGCCGCGCAGGATCGCAAGCATCAGGAGAATAACGAAACCCAGGACACTGGAAACCAAGCCAATACCGTGCGTGAGTGTGTTGGCGAGTTCGTCGGCAGTAATGTGGCGCGTGAGGCCGCGAGTCCAGCAGAACATACCTTGAGCTTGCGCGTGTGTCGCAAGCTTGGCAAGGAAAAATCACATGAATGGAATTGAACTCTTGCGCGAATCGGCCGAATTTCCGCTCGGCCCAATGGCTTGCAGTGGCGCCAAGAATCAGAATCCCGGCGCGCCAGAAGAGGCTGGGCGCATTTCCGGCGCGTTAACGCCGAAGCGGAGATGCGCGAACCAGGACTGGCTGAGCGACATGAAGCCGGTGTAGAGGTAGCCCCAAACAAAGAGCAGCAGGAACGGCACCGTGGCGTAATTTTCATTCATGATGGCGTAGACGACGGTGAGGCCAAAATAGAGGCCGAGCGCCACTTCGAAATATGGCATCCAGCCCGCTTTGTTCCTATATTTTTTCGCGGCAAAGGTGCCGGACTTGCCTTCGATTTTAAACTTGGGCGTCCGCGCGAATTCGGATTTTTTGCCGATGATGGCTTCAATCACGGCTTGTGCATTGCGTACGCTGATGCCGATGCCGGTGGCCATGACGAACGGCATATAGAGAAATGTGGTCAGCCAGGTCTTCGGTCGCAACTCTTTTTGTGCGGCGAGATAGAAACTCGAAATCGAGCAAGTAGATGCGAGGAAAAGAGGCAGGTCAATCACCAGCATCTGAAACCAGCCCTGGTAGAAGCGCACGATCATCGCGGGCAGCAGCATCGTGGAAAGCAGCACCATCAGCGGATACGAAATGTTCGCGGTGAGATGGAAAAAAGCCTCGGACTTCACATAGAACGGCACTTTCGAGCTGAATACCTGCGGGAGAATTTTCTTTGCCGTTTGCATCAATCCCTTGGCCCAGCGCGCCTGCTGCGCCTTGAAGCCATTCATGTCCACGGGGAGTTCAGAGGCGCACTCGATTTCCGGGAGGTAAAGAAATTTCCAGCCCTTGAGTTGCGCGCGATAGGAAAGATCGGTGTCTTCGGTGAGCGTGTCGTGCTCCCAGCCGCCGGCGGAATCGATGGCGGCGCGGCGCCAAACTCCGGCTGTGCCGTTGAAATTGAAAAAAGTCCCGCGTCGTGATCGGCCGCCGTGCTCGATCACGAAATGCCCGTCGAGGAGAATTGTTTCCACCCGCGTGAGCAGCGAGTAGTCGCTGTTGAGATAGGTCCAGCGCGTCTGCACCATGCCGATTTTTCCGTTGGTGGCGGGATCCAGAAAATAAGGAACCGTGCGACGCAGGAAATCGGGCTGCGGGATGAAGTCGGCGTCGAAGATGGCCACAAATTCGCCCCGGGCGGTTTTCAAGCCGTTTTCCAGAGCGCCGGCCTTGTAGCCCTCGCGATTCGTGCGGTGGACGTACGCGATCGGCAGTCCTTGTGCGGCGTGGCGTTCCACGCAGGCGCGGGCCACCTCGCGAGTTTCATCTGTGGAATCGTCGAGGACCTGGATGTCCAGAAGTTCGCGCGGATAGTCGAACTGCGCCACCGCGTCCACCAAGCGCTCGATCACGTAGCGTTCGTTGAAGATGGGAAGCTGTATGGTAACCTTGGGCCAGTTTTCGACCGGCGGTGGCGGCGGCGGAATATTCTTGCGGTAGGCGAAGTAGTCGTAGAGCAGAACGTAGCGGTGCAGCCCGTAAGTGGCCAGGACGAACAGCACGATGAAATACGGAATCATCATCGCCAGGTCGAAGCTGTTCGCGTTGTAAACTCCGGTGAACGTTTTGTCCGTGATTTTGTGCCAGTAATGGCTCAAGCCGCCCTGGGCGGCCACCGCGAAAAGAGTTGGAGTGAAGTTCAGCAAGATGCGTGCCTCTCCGAATGTCTTCCGAAATGCGAACTGAATCTCTGAAGCTTGCCGGGCTGCTGGCGGCAGGAGCGCTGCTGGAAGCGCTCTACCTGCGGATGCACAGCCTGTATTACCTGAAAAACCACGCGATTGCGTTTATGGTGCTGGCGCTGAGCGCGGGCAGTGTTTACCTGGTGGCGTTGTACGGATTCGACCACACACGGGCGTCACGCGCGACATTTATTTTACTCATTTTTGGCGCCCTTGTGTTCCGCGCCACGCTTTGGCCCATGCTGCCCACGCTTTCCGATGATTTGCAGCGCTATCGCTGGGACGCCAAGGTGCAAGCCAATGGCTGGAATCCCTATGCGGTGGCGCCGAATGATCCGCGTCTGGCGTACCTGCGCGATCACGAATGGGAAATCATGCCCGGGCGCGATATTCCGACGATCTACCCGCCGGCAACGGAGCTGCTGTATCGCGCCACATGGAAAGTCTTCCCTGGACCGATTGCCTTCAAAGTGCCATTCGCGGCGGCCGATGTCCTGGTAATGTTGCTGCTCGCATGGATCTTTCGTGAGGATAAGAATTGCGTGTTTCGCGTGGCCGTCTATGCGTGGAACCCGCTGGTGATCGTGGAATTTGCCGGCAGCGGCCACAACGACGTGCTGGCGGCGCTGGGAATTGTGGCAGGCCTGGCGCTGGTGAAACGCCGGCCGGCGCTGGCAAGCGTGCCGGTCGCGCTGGCGGCGCTGGCCAAAGTATTTCCTGCGGTGCTGCTTCCGGTCTGGATTCGCAAAGCGGGCTGGCCGGAGAAGCGCGCGGGCTGGTGGGCCGCGGGGCTAGCGGGTGCAGCGTGCGTGGCGGTGACTTTGCCCTACTTGCACGCGCTCGGAGCGTTGCGCGCGAACCTTACCTACTACGAGGCCACCTGGAAGAACTACCACGCAAGCGTATATACGCTGCTCGACTGGCTGACCGGCGGCCGCACCCGAATTCCCGCAATCGCCAGCGCTGCAACGATCTGGGGCTTGGCGCTGTGGTTGGCAGGGAAACGCGCCGAGCCCGCTCGCGCGGCTTATCTGCTGATTGGTACGAGCCTCATCTTCTGGCCCAACGGCTATTCGTGGTATTTCACCTGGATCGTGCCGCTGCTATGCTTCTTTCCAAATCCCGCCTGGCTCATGCTCACCGTGCTGCAATTCCTCTCCTACAACGTCCTGATCGGCTACGGAATCCTCGGGCAATTCCACTTCGATCCATTCATGCAATGGCTCGTTTACGCCCCGTTCTATTTACTGCTTATCGGAGGACAACTGATTCGGGCCAAACACACAAGCGATTTGCGGGATTTTGGGGAATTCGGATTTCATGAGCAAGGAAAATAATCCCTTGTTGCAGCAGCCTGGCGGGCTGGCCGAAGTCGCAAATGAATTCTTGCGCTTGGGATTTGTGGCCTATGGCGGGCCGGCGGCGCATATCGCAATGATGGAGGAGCGATTTGTGCGGCGGCGCGCGTGGCTGACGCGCGAACGTTTTCTGGACCTTGTAGGAGCGGCGAGCTTGCTGCCGGGGCCGAGTTCAACGGAGTTGGCGATTTATCTGGGCGAGATTCGCGCCGGGCTGGCGGGGCTGATTGTGGCCGGCGCGTGTTTTATTTTGCCGGCGGCGTCTCTGGTGGCCGCGCTGGCGTGGGCTTACGCAAATTATGGCGCGGTGCCGCAGGTTGGCGGACTCCTTTTCGGAATCAAGCCGGTCGTGGTGGCGCTGGTGGCGCAGGCGGTGTGGAACCTGGGAAAAACCGCGCTGCGGAGTGTTCCGCTGATAGCACTGGCGCTGGCAGTAGTGGTCTTGGCGATCTATGGATCGCCTGTGCTAGTGCTTTTGCTCGGCGCTGGATTTTTGTGGATGACGATTCGCGAAGGCAAGCTATTGCTGAGCAGCCGTGCAGTTCCTGCGTGGATGCCGCTGAGCGCGGGTGGCACAGCTGCATCCATAGGCGCATTGCCGGTGTTGCTGTATTTCCTGAAAATCGGCGCGGTGCTGGTGGGCAGCGGCTACGTGCTACTTCCCGTGTTGCGGGCAGATCTCGTGGTCAAGATGCACTGGCTCAGCGACGCGCAACTGCTCGACGCCGTAGCGGTAAGCCAGGCAACGCCTGGACCGTTTTTCACCGTGGCGACGTTTATCGGATTTTTGTTGGCAGGCTGGAAAGGTGCGGCGCTGGCAACGCTCGGCATGTTTTTACCGGCATTTGTATACGTGGGAGCGACCTCCGGGTTCTTGCCCAAGCTGCGCAAGTCACCCCTGGCAGGCGCATTCCTGGATGGCGTGAACGCCGCAGCCGTGGCGCTGATGGCGTTCGTCGGCTGGCAATTCGGCCGCGCTGCACTGGTGAATCTACCCGCAATTATTCTTGCGGCCGTCAGCGGCGTCCTCGTATTTCGCTACAAAGTGAATTTCACCTGGCTCGTCCTCGGCGGCGCACTGTCAGGCATCCTGCTTAGAGCCTTTCACATGGGCTGACCGCACCTCTCAGAATTCTTGCGAGGAATATTCAGAATCAGGCCGGCCATTGAAAACAGAGGTGATAACCATCCGGATCGACGACACTTAATTGCTTCATGCCGTAAGGCGCAATGACAGGTGGCTTGACTTCAAGTCCTTGAGCACAGAGTTCGCGATACGTCTGGTCGACATCCGGACACCCAAAATATAACGACGTGTCAGCGTGTGAGGCGATGCGGGAGGGGTCAGGCGCGGACGGCCGCTCTTGAGGTTCGTAGGCGGTGTTCAGCATCAGCGTTGCGCCGTTCAACTCAAGCATCGCCCAGTTCACGTCCTCAGGCTCTTGAGAGAGAGGTCGAGAGGACTGGATCACCTGAAAGCCGAAGAATTGACGATAGAATCGGATGGAAGTCGGCATGTCAAAAACTTGCAGAAGCGGGCATACGCCCTGGACTTCGATCGCCATACTACCCCCCATCTAAGCCCATTCGAACTGATGCGCTGGTCTGTCTAGGGTACCAGCACGATTTTCCCGTGGGCGCCGGGAGCGAGAACATCCAGGTGTGCTTGCGCCGCGTCTTTGAGGGGGAGTTCCTTGCCGACGATCGGGCGCAACGTGCCGTTTTCCAAGCCCGCACCAATGGCTGCGTAGATTTCCGTTGTTTCCGTTTCCGTGGCGGCCCAGAGCGTGAAGCCCCTTGCTGTCGCGCGGCGGGCCATCAGGTCGCGCGGATTGATCGTGATTTCCCCACGGTTGCCGATGATGATTACGCGGCCATTGAGGGCAAGCATTTTCAGATCGTTCGCCAGGTTCGTGTTCGCGAGCATCTCGAGGATCACATCCACGCCGCGCCCACCAGTCGCCTTTATGATTTCGTCGACGTAGCCCGCCTTGCTGTGATCAAACGCATGGTGCGCGCCTTCTCGTTTCACGAGGTCGAGACCTTTCGGCGTCCCCGCCGTACCAAAGACGGTCATGCCCACCGCGCGCGCAAACTGAATCGCCGCGGTTCCCACGCCGCCGCTGGCGCCGTGAATCAGCAGCGTTTCGCCAGGGCGCGCATGCGCATGGTGGTGCAGTGCAGTGAAAGCAGTGCCGTACGGAACCCAGACGGCCGCGCCTTGCGAAAACGAAATCTTGTCCGGCAGTGGCTGCACTTGCGATTCGAGCGCCAGAGCATATTCCGCGTAGGCACCGCTGACTGTTCGTGCCGTGTAGACGCGCGCGCCAGGCTTCACTTTGGTGACGCCTTCGCCGACCGCTTCGACCATGCCGGCAGCATCGGAGCCTGGTGTATACGGTAGCGGCGGCTTGATCGCATAGGTGCCGTTGCGCATGTAGGTGTCATACGGATTGACGCCCGCGGCGTGCACTCGGACAAGCACTTGCCCGGGGCCGGGCTTCGGCGTGGGGATTTCCTTTAACTGCAAAACTTCGGGGCCGCCGAATTGGTGCACTTGAATGGCTTTCATCGGAATTCTCCCAAACGCGGATGTGAGTACGAACGATTAGCTGAATGCGGGTTTCATCCGGCGACACCAAGATACCGGGAAACTGAAAAAAGTCCCAAATGGAAAATGAACGTCCCTGGCCGCTCGCAAATTCTTGCAGCGCGTGGCCTCAGAAATGATCGTCGTGGATAAGCGCGGCGCCGGCAGCTTCGCTGCTTTCCATCTTCTTGCCCCAGGCGGTGGTCTGCCAATTGTCTTTGGCCTTCTTTGTGGGCACCCATGGCGGAAGGGATTGATCGAAACGCTCCGCAAGGGCGTAGACGTATGGTTCGTAAATCTTGCGAAGGTCAGCGAGCTTTCGCTCGGCTTCCGGGGTGGCCAGAAGAGTGGTCCCATGCTGCGCCAGCGTTGCGCGAATCAACTCCAGAGTTTCCGCCGGCAGGCGATCCTGCGGCGGCGGCAAAGGCGCCGCTGAAAATACCTGGCAAAGGTCGGCAACCGCGTGGCGCGCGATAGCGAATGTGAGCTGAGCCTGCCGGGCGCAAGTGTCTTCCACTCCGCTGATGGTCAGCGCGCAGGCGTCGAGAATGGCGGTCAGCGAACTGATCCAGGATTGATTGTCGTGCTGAGAACGGAAATACGCGAGCACGGGGTACGAAAGATGGCTCTCGAGTAGCTGCGCGGACCAGCGTTCCCAATCTTTAAACAAGTCGAGGAGCGCTTCGTGTCCGCCCGGATAGGAATGGCGCAGCATGAGCTCACCCGCCGTGGGAGGAGTGCCGGCCCGCGCGTCGAGCAGCACAATTTCTGTCTCGCGTTCCCCGAACGCCCCGTAAATGAACGGCAAATAACCGATGACGGCGGCGAGGAATCCGAAGCCGAAGCCCGACTCGACGACAACGAGGAAACGCGACAATCCGGAGCGGGGAATTACGTCACCCAGGCCCAGCGTGAAAAAAGTCGTGCCGCTTAAGTACAAGTCCGTGTAGAAGCTCGGCTTTGTCCCAGTGACATTCACGGCAGAGCCAGCTCCATACTGCATCATCGCAAAACCCAGGACCAGCCCGGCAGCCCACACCCCGATCAGAATCAGCAGTGAAATGGGTCCATAAAAACCCAGGAACGATTCGCGGCGTTTTTTCGAAGGAATCAGGCGCGCGTAAAACTTCCAGGTGACCCAGGTGAACAGATAATAGAAGCGCGCAAGGCGAATCTTTCGCGTCACCCGACGCGGCAGGATAATCGCCTCAAAGGCATCCCAGAGAACGATAAAAAAAACGGCGATGCCGGCGATGAACACACCCGGAGCGGGAATCATGTGGTCCCTGCCTGTTTTGTGCTTGCGAAATATGTCATCAAGCGGAAGTCGAGGTGACCAGCCGCGCGTTCACCGAAATCTCCGCCTTGTACAGCCTGGAGACGGGGCAACCGGTTTCCGCGCCTTTCACGGCCGCGTCGAATTTGGCCTTGTCGGCGTTCGGGATGGTGGCCACCAGGTCCAGATGGCTCTTGGTGATCGAAAAACCTTCGCCGACTTTTTCCAGCGAAATCGTGCAGGTGGTTTCCAGCTTGGAAGCCACCATTCCCGCGCCAGCGAGTTGTGCGGAAAGCGCCATAGTGAAACACCCGGCGTGCGCCGCAGCCAGGAGTTCCTCGGGGTTGGTGCCCACGCCATTTTCGAAGCGTGTCGAGAAGGAATACTGCGTTTCCTTCAGCGTGCCGCTGTCGGTGGAAATGGAGCCTTTGCCGGTTTTCAGATCGCCTTGCCAGACTGCGGAAGCTTTGCGTTGCATGGATGCTCTCCTTTTGACTGACTCATGGTTGCTGTGTGGAAGGTTGGATTCACCAGGGAGGGCGAAGGATACAGCAACTGGGGAAATTCTACCACTTGTGGAAGATGAAGAAAGCCGCCAGGACGATGCAGGCAAA
>Ga0209698_10001827_pt1 | contig 24424 bp, 15 predicted proteins | sample LitLauG_LLR_2012_FD_187203 | JGI IMG/M metagenome (GOLD analysis project Ga0209698, IMG submission 187203) | Freshwater sediment microbial communities from Pennsylvania, USA - Little Laurel Run_MetaG_LLR_2012 (SPAdes) (version 2) | ecosystem: Environmental > Aquatic > Freshwater > Creek >... | reverse complement strand
CGGCTGATCCACTTGCTGTCGGTGCTGAATAGAACCCATCCGCTGGTCTCGGTTTTCCCCGGGCTCAGCCGCGTCGGCCGCAAGCTATTCTTGCCAACGAATTCCTGCAGTTCCGTCGAGTCTTTGAGGAAGGCCCGCACGTACGCTTCTTTTTGCTCCTTCTGCTCGGGATGCTTCTCCACCTGCCGCGCGGTCTCATCGTTCAATGTGTCGGCGTCGTTCTGTACTTTGTCGGAGAAGTCATCCGGATCGAGCGCGGTCTGCACCACCTGAAAATGCTTCATGAACTGCAGAGTGATGTTCTCAGTGGCAACGTCGAGCGCCGTCTGCCCGCGATAACGCACCGTCAACAGCACAGCGAGAAACGGCTGGTGCCGCCGATGCACTTTCTCGAGTTCCTGCGAGTCGACCGCCATCACGACCCCGGCGTCGTCCGACCAGATCCCGTAACGGTATCTACCGTCGTCCTCGCGGGAGAATGTACAGCCGGGATTGCCTTCCTGCCAGCGAACTGCGGGAATCCTGTTCTTGTCTTTACTGGAAGCGAACGGCAGATTCGAGAGCAGGGAAGTGACCGCGATCATCAGCGCGAGCCACTTCAGATGCCGACTCATGAATGGTTTTGGGAAGGGCACGGCTTCAGCCGTGCTGTCTGGGCAAGCAAAGGACGCGGGCTTAAGCCCCTGAAGTGCGGACCTGCTCATGGCTCACGGCGTTTTGGGAGGCGCGGTGACCGTCAAGCTGACGGTGGGCCCGGCGGTAGTCGTGCTGCTGTTGCTCGAAACGACTCCATTGGAATCCACGCCGACGATCGTGAATGTATACGTGTTAGCCGGCGTTATCCCGTTCGGTGTCGTTGTGGATGTGGTGCTGGTCGCGCATCCCGGAATCAGAATGAAGGCCCCGCAAATCACAAAAAGAGCCAGCACTCCCCACGCTCGTCTTGAACGCTTTCCGCTCGCCGCGGCGCCGAAGCCGACAAGTCCGAGCAGCGGCAACGAGAACCAAAGGCCGAAGGCGTTGCGCGAATTGTGGGCGCCGGTGGTTATCGGGCCAAACGTGCCGATGGTTAGCGTGGCGCTGGAGGCCGTCGTTCCGCTCACCTGCAGGCTCTTTCCATTGGAATAGGTGAATGTGCATACCGGAGCGATCGTCACCAGGGGAGTGATGGACGCGCACGCAAGCGTAATGCCGCCGCTCGTCGGAGTGACGTACCCATAAACCGGATTCACCGTGACCACACCCTGGGCACCGGTGCCGGCGGGCACGCTGCTGGGTGCCACCGCGCTGGTCACACTGAGGGTAAACTGCGGCGACACCGCAAGAACTGTGAGAGGAAGTGAAGGGGTGGTGTAGGTGGTGGTCGGCCCCGTGCCGGTAATCGTGATGCTGTACGGCTGCGTGCTGGTGGTGCTCTTGGTGGTCACCGTGGCAGTCGCACTCGCCGGAACCGTGACCGACGCGGGACTCACCGTGCACACCGGGGGATCCGTCGCCGCCTGTTGCGAAGTCACCTGACAGCTCAAATTGACCGTGCCGCTGAATCCGTTCACAGATCCGACTTGAATCAGCGACGACGAAACACCGCTCGGGGCGACCGCATCCGGGCTAAACGAATTGGCTTGGAGGGTGAACTCCGATGTCCCCTGCGCGACAGCCGGGGGGGTCAGAGCTGACGCAAGAACAATGGACGCCGCCAGCAGGCACACGACGGCAAATCCACCGTGCCCAGCCGTTGATTTCACTCTGGATTCAGACTTTTCGGATCTCAACATGAACGAGTTCTGGTTCAACTAGCTTCGATTCCTGGGAATGCAAAAAAGCTGCCCGCCGGGACCTAATCACGTTGTCTCAAGTTTCAGAGCCGGAAAGGCCAGACCCCCTTGCGGAGACCAGTATTCTGGGACTCTGAAGCCGGAGACTTTGAATTTCCATACTACCATCAGCCGTCATCGCTCGGGCCTGAGGCTGCTGGCAAAAAAAGGCCGCCTTCCAACGGAAGGCGGCGTGGATGTGTGGGAGCTAGTTGACCGTCAAAATAACCTGCGTCGAGTGAGTCAGGTGGTTCGCGTCAGTGCCGGTAATTGTGATCGTGTAATTTCCAGCCGGAGTTCCACCTGACCCCGTGGTCACGTTGAGCGGTGAACTCTGGGCAGACGCTCCTGCGCTGTCGCTGGCAGAGACCGTGAAGCTATACGCTGTGGATGCGGCTAGGCCCGTTACGTTGAAGCTTGGCGTCGTGCTGGTTCCAATCTGCGTTCCGTTTTGATAAATCGTATAGCTGGAAACGCTGCAGTATGTACCAACCGTCGAAGCCGTCCAGTTCAGCGTCGTCCCAGTACTCGTCGTCGAAGAGGCGGCAAGGCCTGACGGAACGCTGGGGACCGCGGAGCACGTTCCCCCTCCTACTTTGCTGTAACTACTTCCGCATGAAGGAAGGAACACAAGAGCGGCTCCAGCCGTCATCAGAAACACGACACCAAGGGTTCTCCTTCGGCGTCGCGACCCTGACACGAAGCACATTCCGACTACTGAAATCCCAACTACCGGCAGCCACAACGCTGGCAGAACACTGGCCCTTCGGATTGACGCATGGGCCGGCGCAGTCGTCGTGATCGTGAGGGTACTGGTCGCGCCGGAGCTATTCGGTGTTACCGGATTCGTCGAGAACGCATTCGAAGCGCTGCACGACGGTGCTGGAGACCCGCTCCCGCTTACTGAGCAGGACAACGTGACCGGCAAGTTATACCCAAACGCCGACGTCAGTGTGACAGTTGAGGTCGCCGGATTTCCCGGCGATACGCTCGCGGGGGGGCTGGCCGAGATGCCGAAATCCGCCACCGAGGAGAACCTCGCCACAAATGCATCCCTTACACCGCCGCCATAGGTTGTCTGAACTGACCCGACTAAGGTCGGAAAGGGCGAAGACGCTGTGTTGCCCGCGACATAGATGTTGGCGCCTGCACTATCTACGGCAACGGCACCGATCGCTGCCAGATTTCCGCCTGACACGTTTGTGTTCTCGTCAAGCGCGCCGCCAAGATAGGTTGAGAAAACCAACGATGATCCCGAGGCGCTGATCTCGCTCACAAACGCATCATTGCCACCTCCAAGGGTTGTTTGAGTTGCGGCGGCTGTCGGAAAGTTCGGGGAGTTGGTTTGGCCAGTGACATATGCGTTCTTGTTTCCGTCTAGCGCGATGCTAGTGCCCGCGTCGTCCATCGACCCACCAAGATACGTCGAATACACCAGAGCAGAAGGATTCAGTTCCGTCACAAACGCGTCTTGGGTGCCCCCTCCGAAAGTGCCTTGCAGCGCCGACTTCAGCGGGAAGTGCAGGCTTGATTGGGTTAGCCCGGTAACATAGGCGTTTCCAGAAGCTTTGTCGACCGCGATGCCCAAACCCTGATCGATACCTTCGCCGCCAAGGAAGGTTGAATAGATCAGGCTCGCTCCAGAAGATTGGAAAATGGTTACGAATGCGTCGTCCAGACCCCCATTACAGTTTCCATCACTACCGCACTTCGTTTGGAATGCACCGCTCGTGGTGGGGAACAATGGGCTCGCGGTTGCGCCAGTCACGTAGGCGTTGCCAGACGAGTCGACGTCAACGGCGGTGGCGACGTCAAGCGTCCCCCCGCCAAGATAAGTTGAATAGACCAGAGCGTTTCCTGAGGTATTCAGCTTTGTGACAAAACCGTTCGAGGTCCCGTTGATGCTGGGCTGGTACGGGCCCTGAGTGGGGAAATTTGTGGAAGTGGTTGAACCAACAACGTACTCGCCGGAAGTATCGATCGCGATGCCATTAGCAACGTCGTCGCCACTTCCGCCAAGATATGTGCTGAACGTTAGAGAACCACCGGAAGACGCGAGCTCCAAAACGAATCCGTCGACCGAGCCGCCTCCAAAAGTTGTTTGGAGTGCCCCAGTTGTCGTGGGGAAGTTTGTGCTTGAAGTGGTTCCGCCGGCGACGAACGCGTTACCCGAACCATCCACCGCGATTGCATTCCCGCTGTCGCTCCCGCTGCCCCCGATGTACGTGGAGTAAAGGAGACTAGCGCCATTCACAGAAAGTTTTGTTACGAAAACGTCGAAAAGCCCGGCGTTGCTACCAGAATACGCGCCGCTGACCGTCGGAAAGTTCATTGACGTTGTCTGGCCTGTGACGTACGCGTTTCCGGTGCCGTCGATCGCAATCGCGTAGGCATCGTCCTCGGCACTCCCGCCAAGGTAGGTCGAGTAGGTCAATGTCGGATCGATCACCAGCTCCCGCCCGCGATCGTAGGTGCCAAGATTCAGTCCTACTTCGTTCCCGTTTCTGACCAGAAACGAGGCTTCCACGACCTCTCGCTGGCCGTCCTTTTCCTGATACGCCACTGGCTTGTGCAGCACCACATCACCGGCGGAGGAAACGAGCAGCAGGTTGCCGGAAGCGTCGGTGGCCAGCCTCTGCGCGCCCTTGAAGCCCAAGTCGATCGTCTTCGGATCTGCGCCGGGGCTTACCACGAAATCAAACTCCAATTGCCGCTGCGCGCCATGAAATACCATGTTCACGCCGGGATAAACTTCCTTGTAGGAAACCGAAGAGTACTGTTTTACCCCCGTGTGCCAGTTCTTTGGATCGCTTCCAACGTAGTAGTTGATGAGTCCAGGAAGCTCATTGCCGGCAACGATTTCCGGTTTCAAGCTTCCGCCGACCAGTCGCATGTCGATGGCCGCGCTCTGAATCTTCTCTGTCGTCTGTGGCCGCGAATGCGTGTCCGCCGTGCGCGATGGCTGCGCTGCCGGGTGCTTTGCTGAAGTGATCGCGAACACCGCGTCATTCGCCGTGAGGAACACCGAATATCCATTGCCCCGCGCCGTGTACTTCACCTGCGGATCGGTCTGCCCCTGGTTTGCTTCGAACGCCAGCGGTAGCGCATCCAGGCTGGCCCGAACGCGTCCGCGCTGCTCGGCGCTGATCGCCGCAGGCTGAGACTTGTTGGTGCCCTGATTCATCGCGCGCTCGTCCTTCGCACCAGAGGCGGAGAACTTGGCTGCACCTCCGGCGATCGCGATTGTCACTACGGCAATCGCAGCAACCCACACGGCAGACATCCAGAATTTGGCAACTGAAGGTTTAGACACAATGATCCTCCTGAAATGAACCCTTTAATCTCTCTTGCGGGGGATAGACTCGGCTCCAAGGCAAAGAAGTCCCGATGCGCGCCGATGCTCAGATGTCAGCAAGATTCTAGGATTTTTGAAGCTTAGTCGGAAGTATGGATTGGTCAAACGGCCTTGTCAATGAAACTTTGTGCCTCTTTATGTACGTCCGTCCGGAGGGGTTCAGGGCTTACGCCATCCCAAGACGTGTCCTTAGGGAACCGCGACGATTACCCCGGTGCAGGGTTTCGGCCCATGCCGGCGGTAGCTGTGTTGTACCGCCGAATCGAAGTAGATCGCGTCTTCGGCCTCCAGTTGGAACTCCTCACTTCCGATCTTTATAGTCAACGATCCCTTCAGCAAATACAGCAGTTCCACGCCGGGATGCTGGTGGGGACGCAGTTTCTCCGGCGCAACATCCTGGAATTCGGCCACAAACACGCTCATCTTCCGCTCTGTTGCTTTGTAATCCAGACACTCAAAAAAGTACGGTACCTCCTGCGTGCCTGGCCGCTCGGGAAAGCGCACCCGGTCCTCTTTCCGGACGACGCTTACCACCCTACGCTTGCGTTCGTCGGCGAAAAAGTATTCCAGTCCCACCGAGTACACCATGGCAATCCGCAGCAAAGTGGAAAGCGTGGGGAACAACTTGCCTCTTTCCAACTTGGATAGCAGTGCCGCCGAAAGCCCCGTGTGCTTGCTGAGTTCGACCAAGCCCATGTTCTTTCTCAGACGCAACGCACGAAGCTTTTCTCCGATCGAATACCGCCCCAAGCCTTGAGAGATGGTGTCAGGAGTCTGGGCCATGATTTCTTGATGATAAAATTAATGTTCGTAAAAGTGAACGCATCCTAGGTCGGCCCCAGCAAAAAAGCTCCAAGCCTCCGCGAAACGCAGAGGATTTGGAGCGTCCTGAACCTCGACTCCTGTAAACCTTGTCCTATTTCGGCTGCTGTTTCTTTTTGAACAACCCCATTACGCTGTTGATCGGATTTTGCTGCTGCTGGTTGTTACCTTTCCCCTGATCACTCAGCATTCCCTGCAGCAGGCCCGAAGCGATTCCTTTCACGTCAGGGGTGAACTTTGGATCCGAAGTTGTGCCCCCGACTCCAAACGGAACCACCAAGCCCACCACCTCAGCCTTCATTTTGAAGGCAAGATTATTCGAGGGACTTACGGTGCCCGCGCCCGTGAGCACACCGATCGCGGGAACGGTGAGATTGACATTGTTGGCTTCCGTGCCGGCCGGCGATATCTTCACATCGGAACTGAAATTCTGAATGGTGGTGTCATTGCCCGTATTCTTTCCCGAGAGTGCCGCGACCGCAGCTCCCAACTTCTCCCCGAGATTAAAATTCGCCAGCTGCGTGTTTTCCATCTTCACCGAGCCGCTGCTAACCAGTTTGTCAACAGGTCCAGAGCTGACCACGTTGACGATCAAGTCGCCACCTTTCAAGGTTGCCTTCGGAGGCAACACCACACCCACCGCGGGCAGCATGGCTTCCAGGTCGTCCACCGGCATCTTGTCGCTCACGAGCTTCAGATTGACCACGGTAACCTTGCCGTGCGCATCGTAGGACCCAGTCAGATGCGCGACCGCCTGCCCCATGGAGATATCGCACTGCGTGATGTTTCCAGTTTCCCGAACCAGATTATGTGCAATGGCAAACTTCATGTCGACCGGGCGACCCGCCGGAGAACCCTTCTTAACAACCTGTAAATTCGTGGCTCGCAGCGTGCCGGCGATCTTCGCCTCACGACCGTCGGAAACCATGGTGCCGTCGAGATCGGCAATACCCGCAATTCCCGCCGCGGGATCGATAAATCCCGACGAAGCCAGATTCATCTTCTGCACAGAGATCCTGGCGTTCAGGGGTGTGAGCGCTGCGTTGGTCGGGTTGATCGGGCCGGCGGTCCCTGACAGTTTCATCGTTCCTCCGGAAGGAGTGTTCGCCGACAGCGTGACCGGGAATGAGGAATTGAAAGAAAAGTGTTCAACTTCGATATTAACTTTATCGTATACTCGCTGAGGCTCGGTTGAGTCAGCCTTCGAGACCGTAAGCCTCCCGTTATTCACGTTCAGCCTGGCCACGGACAGATTCGGATTCCCGCCGCCAGCGCCCTCCTCAGCGGACGTCTTCGAAGAAGTGGTCGGCGCGGCCTTTGCGGTTGTATTCGTCGGCGCCGACGGATTCGTCCCGCCCAGGCTGGAGAAGTTCCACTTCTCCCCGTTCTCGGATTTCACCAGGCTGATCTGCGGCTGATCCAGCGTCAGGTTGGTCACATTCAGGGTCCGCGAAAAAATCAGCGGGATCATCTCCACCCCAACTTTGAGTGCCTTCGCCTGCACAAAGGGAGTCTTGCTGAACTGGGGATCGTCGGCGATGGAGATGTTGTCCGCCGTCACGCCACCTGACAGCAGCGACAGTGACAAGTTACCGACCTTAACCTGCCGCCCGAGCGCGTCGGTGAGCTCGGCTTCCAGTTTCGGGCGGAAGGTGTTCGCGTCAATGACAAAGGGAAGTGCGATCACGATGACAATAAGTATCGCGATGACAATTGCGGCAATTTTCAGGAATCTTTTCATGAGTTCTTACCTCCTGCCAGAACGGCGGTAGCAAGCGCAATTGAAGGAAGTTCGAGCGGCGAAGAAAGTGTATCACCGCGCGTCCTGCATGTGAGCCCGATATTCAACCTATCCCCGGCACATTCGGCATCAGTTTCGTCCAGCCGATTTTCCTTCAGGGCCAGCTTCGCGAGCTGAAGAACTCGTGCTGGATCCACGGCTTTAGTGTTTGCCGCGTGCGTTCCCCCCGCCTCCAGGTGCCGCTTGGGGCAAGGCATTTGCCATGGCGCCTGCGAGCACAAGAAACGATACGCAACTGATCGATGTGATCCCTGTGCTTGACACTCGCATGACTCTCTGCTGTAGTGTCCGCCAGCGATCGCTCGAAATTCAAGCGACGCCCGGCGCATTTCGAAATGAAGGGTATGCGCAGGCAAGAGTCGCGAGCACAATCTGCTCCGGCCAGGATTCTGAAACCTTAAACTGTGAAGCCCTGAATCATGGTGACGATTCGTGACGTGGCGAAAGAAAGCGGATTTTCGTCGACTACGGTTTCCATTGTTCTGAACAATGCCCCGCTGGCCCGCTACATCCCTGCCGCCACCAAGAAAAAGATCGAGCGCGCTGCCGAGAAGCTCGGATACCGTCCCAACCAGTTTGCCCGCTCGCTGCGCAGCAAGCGCAGCCACACCGTCGGCGTCATGGTCTTCGACATGACCGACCCGTTCTGCACGCTCATCCTCCGCGGCATCGAGAACACTCTCTACCAGGCGTCGTATCTCCCCATTCTCACCGATGTGCACAACGAAGGCAGCCGCTTCGAACGTTACCTCGAGATGTTGCTCGACCGGCGCATTGAAGCCCTGATTGTCATCGCCAACTGGGTGTTTCTCGACATCAACCTTCTCGCCGATCTCGAAAAGAGCAGCATCCCTACAGCCATGATCGGCTGCGAACTGAAGACCGATTCCATCAGTTCGGTCATCGTGGATAACGAGGTGGGCGGTTATCTCGCGCTCGAGCATCTGCATTCCCTCGGACATCGCAAGATCGCGATCATTCGCGGTCCCAAAGCGCTCACCGACAGCTCTCCCCGCTGGCGCGGCATTCGCAACTTCGCAAAAGAATCCGGCTTCGAACTTGACTCCCGCCTGATCGTCGACATGCCCGAATCGCGCGATCCGCTCTCCAGCTTTGAATTGGGGTACAAACTCACCGAAGAACTGCTCCGACAGAAGCGTTCTTTCACAGCCATGCTGGCTTTTGACGACATGAGCGCGTTTGGCGCGATTCGCGCCCTCAACCGCGCAGGGCTGCGGGTGCCCGAACAGTGTTCGGTGATCGGCTTCGATGATGTTGCCACCTCAGCCATCTACACTCCCTCGCTCACCACGGTCCGCCAGCCCATGGAAACCATGGGCGCCTCTGCCGTCGGAGTTGTGCTCGATGGAATCAATGCCGTGCTCGAAAAACGCGAGGTCGCCCCCAGCCACCGCAAAGTCGCCCCCGAGTTGGTCGTACGCGAATCCACGCGGAGGCTCGCGTAGCGATCGCCGCCCGTCAAGGTCGCCCGTCATGGTAGCGCCGGCATCCTGCCGGCTGTGGCGGAGGCGTCTCGCCTCCGCACCGGAAAGCCCAATCCCTTTTGCGTTTCCATTGAAGATTGCGAGCGGAAACGTTTTCGCAGCTGGATTCCCTGCTCTGACCCTATTTCGGGCAACGTTTTTTCTTGACAGTGGCTGCCCCGAAAAGTCAATATTCACACGTTTTAATATCCCAACTCAGGGTCTCAACCTGCCGGGATACCTATCCCATTTGCAAAATGACGCAGCCGAGTCAAAAGGGCTCGGCGGAACGGGCATTGGAACGCGCGCGGATCAAGGCCGCGCCTAACGGGAGAGCGCCAGCATGAATAGCCGAAATGCAGTCGCCAAGACAATGCGGAATTTTCTTGCAGTTTGTATTCTTTTCGTCTGCGCGGTTTCCGCCGCGCTCGCCCAGGCGGGCAGAGGCAGCATCAGCGGCCTGGTCACCGATCCAGGCGGCGCTCTCGTCGCCGGAGCCCGGGTAGTCCTGCGAAACCCCGCAACGGGACTAACTCAGCAAACCGCCACTTCCTCCGCGGGACTCTACACCTTCATCTCCCTCAATCCCGGCGTTTATCAGGTCACGGCCGGCCAAACGGGATTCAAAAGCGCGGTCCTCGAGAAAATTACGGTCAACGTCGATCAGGTCACCGAGGTCAACATTACATTGCAGATCGGCGCTGCAACCGAGACCGTCACCGTCACCGAAGGGATGGCCCTGGTTGAGCCCAGCAACTCCACCGTCGGCACGCTGGTCACATCCGAGACCATCGATAGAGTCCCCTTGCTGTACCGCAACGTTTACGATCTCATCCAGTTAAGCGCGGGAGTCATTCCGGTCAACGGGTCGCCCAACTCGAGCGACTCGATGCAGTCCGTGCAGAACATTTCTGTCGGCCGCCCGGGAGTCGACGTGTCCGCCGACACCATCAACGGTTCGCTCGTTGGATCGGTCTACTATATGCTCGATGGCGCCCCGATCGGGATCGCGGAAAACAACTCCGCTGCCATTATCCCGGCGATGAATATTCCCGAGGATGGTGTCCAGGAGGTTCGCGTTGAGACCCAGAATACGCCGGCCACCTACCTGAGCGGCGGCGGTGGCGTCATCAGTCTGGTGAGCAAGTCCGGCGCCAATAAGTTTCATGGCGACGTTTTCGGCGTGTTCCGCCCGGATGTCCTGTCCGCGAACGACTACTTCAATAAGCAAACACAGCTGAGCGGCGGTTTGAAAAACTCTCCTCCTTCCTTCCACCGTTACCAGGAGGGCGCAGCGATCGGCGGACCCATCAAGAAAGATAAGATTTTCTTTTTTGCGGATTACGAGGGCACACAGCAGACGCAGTTCGAAGGCGTAGACTATTTTTCCGTCCCCACCAGCGCCGAGAGAACCGGAGACTTTTCGCAGATGGGTTTTACAATCTACGATCCGACCCGGCCCGACAATCCTGATGGCACGCGGCAGGAATTCCCCACCCACAACGTAATTCCCAATCCGAATCCCATCGCCTTGCTGTTTTTGTCGAACATGCCAAAGTGCAACATCCCGGATCCCACCACGTGTGAACAGGCAACCAGCGACGTCCAAAATTTCGGCCTGCCGGGCCTGGACCCGTTCAACGCACACAGGTTCGACGTCCGCGTGGATTGGAACGCGAGCGACAAGCAGCGCATCTTCACCCGATTCTCCTATGACCACTTGTTCTTCACCCAGGCCAACGTCTTCCCAGCGCCCGGGTGGGACCCCAACTATGCCCAGAACCTGACCAACGGGCGCAACGTTCTGGTGGCCGACGACCTGACTCTTAATTCCTCTACCGTGCTGAATTTGCGCTACTCCTTTACCCGCCACCACGAGGCTCAGCAGGGGCAGCTGTCCTACGGCAGCACCGACATTACGAAGCTGGGCTTTCCCGCCTCGCTGGCGGCGGAGCAAGCCATCAAACAGCTCCCCATCATCGCCTTCTACGACGTCCTCTCGTCCAGCGGCGCGGAAGGAGTTGGCGGCACGGCCAACTACAATCTGTTTTTTTATGCCAGTATGAACAGCGACGTCAACGCCACCCTCACCAAGGTGCACGGCAAGCATGAACTCTCGTTCGGCTTCGAGTGGATGAAGCGCTATCTCAACGTCGGCCAGCCGCCTTCGCCGGCGGGCTTTTACGCCTTCGATATCACTGCCACGGATCAGTCCGTCAACAGCGCCGTAGGGGGCAGCGATTACGCTTCCGCACTCATCGGCATGGGCTCCACGCCCGGCAACGAACAGAACATTAACCCCAATTTCACCAAGGACGTCTTCGTGGCCGAGTCCAATCCCTACTACGCCGCCTTCGTGGAGGATACCTTCCATGCTTCCAAGAAGCTGACCATTACCGCCGGCCTCCGCTGGGACATCTTCGGCGGGCGCAACGAGCGTACCAACCGCCTCGAATACTTCAATCCCAACGCTACCAATACGGTGAATGGCGTCTCCTATACCGGCGCCGAGGTCTATGTGAACGGCAGCAATCGCTCTCCCTTTGCGACGAACATGCACGATTTGGGGCCTCGCCTTGCGTTCGCCTGGCAACCGGCCCAGCACTTCGTCGTACGCGGGGGCGCCGGCATCTACTACGGTCCCACCCTGCACAATGTTGCGAGTGCCGGCAATGACACCGATGGATTCTCATCCAGCACACAATGGAGCTCCACCTGCTTTAACGCAAACGGACTCGGAAATACGTTCCCTAACACCGGCAGCGCGCCTTGTAACGCCCCCGCGACACCGGACGTCTTCACCGGCTCCTATTCGTTGAGCAATCCTTTTCCCAATCCGCCTGGCACCCCTGGAGGAATCAACCCGGTTTTCACCACCGCGCCGGCCGGGCTGGCCAATAACTTGGGGATCGCCTTGAGCACCGTCCTGCGCTCGCAGCGCACGGTCGCCACCTACAATTTCAACTTCGCCCTGGAGTATGAGTTGCCACATCAGGTGGTCGTGAGTGCCGGCTACGTCGGCAGCCGGGGACTCTTCCTGCCCCTCGGCAGCGTCGATTTCAACATGCTCGATCTGGGCACGATAGCGAAGTACGGAAATTCGCTCTGCATTCAGACGAACCCGAGCTGCGTAATGGTGCCCAACGCTGGGCCGGTGACCCTCAACTCCAACTTCAGCGGACAAGCCACGGTTCCCCTGTGGGCGTCACTCCAGCAATACCCCCAATTCGGCAACGGTAGCTACGGAAGCGGCAATGGCGTCGTCGTGAATGGCTACCCAGGAGGCGACTCAGAGTACAGCTCGCTCCAAACTAAGGTGCAGAAGCGACTAACGGGACACTTCACCACTCTCGCCACTTTTACCTGGGGAAAAATCATGACCGACGACGGACATCCTCCCTTGGGTTTCGTCGGCAATCACGGGAGCAACGCCATTCAGGACTGGAGGAATCTAAAGTTGGAACACTCGATCAGTCCCCAGGACGTCAAGTATTCGTTCACAGGGCAGGCATCGTACGACCTCCCGATCGGCAAGGGCCAGAGCATCAATCTGCATGGCGTGTCAGACGCTATTCTGGGCGGATGGACCACGAATTTCATACTCTATCTCGGCACCGGTATCCCGATCCAATCACCGAATGCGGGGGGAAGCCCGTCGTTCTTCAGTCAGCGGTCTGACCTAGCTTGCAATCCGGCAACTCCGCATACGGCAACGGTATGGGTCAGCTATAGCTGTTTCGCGAAACCCGGAACGGAAAACGGCGGCTCTGCGAACCATTTCATTCCCGGAAATGCCCCTGCCTATCTTGACCACGTTCGTACCCAGGGCGCGCGGAATCTAGATGTCTCCATCTACAAGACGTTCCGCTTCGGGGAAAGCAAAGCCTTGCGCTTCGACATCTCCTCCTACAACCTGTTCAATAAGGCGCAGTTTGGATATCCAAGCGTGCCAAGCGTTAATTCGGTGGAGAACGCGTTAGCCGCAGGGCAAACTCTTAACCCTGCTAATTTCGGAACGATCACCAACACCATCAACACCCCGCGCCAGTTCCAGTTTGGCGCGAGGTTCATGTTCTAGTGGGCTGTCGCCAAGACGGCGTTACTGTGAATGTAGGGGCGGACGCATTCGTCCGCCCCGCCGAGCGTAGCGAGGCGTGAACTCGCCCAGGTTTGACCGCTAACGCTTTCTCCGCGACAACCCACTAGGATGCTCACAATCCCTCTCGGAAACCGGCCTCGCGAGGGGCCAGTTTTTTTGTTGGATCAGAAGAGAGTTGGCGTCATCGCGAGCGGAGCCGCCTTTCCGGCGGAGCGAGGGATCATTAGTGAAGAATGCGAACCCCCGATTGAATGGGAGAATCCAGGAAAACCAGCTTTTCCACAACGCTTTGTGACATCTGACCTTGCGTTCACAATCGCAATTGCGCGATCATCGTCGAGGCAGTGACGGTGCGCTAAATGCGCCTTTCGTCCCAAACTGGAACTTGTTGCTAGATCGCGTTTCCTAAGTTCTTTGACATCAATATTTTGCCCGCAAGTGATTGTGCCCCAAGATCTTGCTCGACAATTCTCACTAACTCGATGATGGCAAAAGATCAGGGGGGAGGGGGGTACCCACCTGGCTGGCACGCTCGTCCCATTTCGGGAAAGCCGCAAGCAGATTTTTTTCGCGAACAAACTCAGAACTGGCTAAGATCCGGAACTCGATCCCACTGGAACTCTCACTCGACTACTCACCGCTTCCAGCGCCCGCTCCAGGTCCTCAATCTGATCTTCCACGCTCTCGATTCCCACCGACAGCCGAACCATCTGCTCAGTTACGCCCATCTTCGCGCGCTGCTCGGCCGAGATCATCGCGTGCGACGTGAGCACCGGAATCGACACCAGCGACTCGACTCCTCCTAGACTCGTTGCCAGCGTGAACAGCCGCATCGCCTCGCTCACCCGCCGAGCATCGTCGCCCGTCCCTTCGACTTCAAACGTGACCATGCCGCTTCCGCCTGACATCTGCTCGCGCGCAATCGCGTACTGCGGATGGCTCTTCAGGAACGGATAGTGCACGCGCCGCACCTTCGCGTGCCGTTCCAGGAATTCGGCAACGTGAAGAGCATTCTCGTTCTGCCGCGCCACGCGCACTGCCAGCGTCTTCAGCCCGCGGATCAAGAGCCACGCTGCGTGCGGATCCATGCAGTTGCCCAGGGTTTTGCGAGTCTCCCCGATCTGCTCGATCAGTTCCCGTTTCCCGCTGATGACTCCGCAAGTCAAATCCGCATGCCCGCTCAGATATTTCGTCCCCGAATGCATCACCAGGTCGATTCCATACTCCGCCGGATGCTGGTTGATCGGCGTGCCAAAGGTGCTGTCGATCATGCTGATCAGCCCATGTTGCTTGGCAAGCGCCACCATCTTCTTCATGTCAACGATGCGCAAGGCAGGATTCGTCGGCGACTCCAGATACAACAGCTTCGTGCTCGGTCGAATGGCTCGTGCGTGCTGCTCGTACTCGGTCGTGTCGACCAGCGTGGTCTCGATCCCGAGCTTCGGCAGCCACTCGGAGAAGAACTTCGTCACTCCGCCATAGATATCGCGCTGCGCGACAATGTGATCGCCAGACTTGAGTAGCGACAGAATCGTCGTCGTGATTGCTCCCATGCCGGAGGCGAACACCAGCGCGGCCTCGGTGCCCTCGAGCGCTGCCACAGTCTGTTCTGCCAAGGTGATGGTCGGATTTCCCCAGCGCGTGTAGTAGCGGTCGGTCGTGGTCACACGGATCTGTTCTTCGTTGTCCGTGACCTCGAAGGTTGAGGTCTGATAGATCTCGGGTGCGACCGGCCCGTTCTTCTTCTCCATGTCCGACGCTCCGCGCACCGCGGCGGTTTCGGGACGACGTTTGCGCTGTTTCATGTTTTCCTCGTGCATCCAGACTAAAGGCGCTTCTGTGTTGTCGCAAGCCAAGGCATTGGGGTTTGGGTTTCCTTCGTGTACCTTAGTGCCCTTCGTGGTTTCTGCCTTTCCTCGCCAGTCTCATACTGCGCGCCATTTATAATGCTGAATTCACTCCGCTATGGATCTGGGGATCAAAGGTCGTGTTGCCCTGGTGGCAGCGTCCAGTCAGGGAATCGGACTGGCCACCGCCGAAGCCTTTGCCGCCGAAGGCTGCCGCGTCGCCATGTGCGCTCGCACGGATCGGACGCTGCAAGCCGCTGCTGAAAAAATCCGCCAGCAACACGGAGCGGAAGTATTCGCCGAAGCTTTCAACGTGATCAACGCTGCAGCCGTGAGCCGCTTCGTCGCGGCCGTGGCAAGCAAGTTCGGCAGCGTCGACATCTGCGTGACTAATGCAGGCGGTCCGCCAGCCAAAGGGTTTCTCGCCGTATCGCTGGAAGATTGGCAAAAGGCAATCGACGCTAATTTCCTCAGCAACGTGTACTTCGCGCGCGAAGTGATTCCTCACATGCAGCGCAAAAAGTGGGGACGCATCATTACCATCACGTCGATCACGACCAAGCAGCCCGTTACCGATCTCGTGCTCTCCAATGCGGTTCGCGCAGCGGTCGTCGGCCTGGTGAAGAGTTTGGCCAATGAATTCGGTAAGGACGGAATTCTGGTCAATAACGTTGGCCCGGGATTTACAGCCACGGATCGATTGAGAGAACTGGCGAAAGCCCGTTCCGGAACGACGGGAAAGCCGGAGCAAGAATTCCTGGACGCCTGGGCGGCCGATGCTCCGTTGAAGCGTTTGGCCGATCCGCGCGAAGTGGCGGAGACAATTGTTTGGCTGGCATCAGAACGCGCGTCTTACCTCACCGGGCAAACGGTGTTGGTCGACGGCGGGATGTATAAAGGATTGTGAGGAGCTGCGAGCCACGAGCTACGAGTAGTTCTCTCGTAGCTCGGAGCTCATAGTTCGCAGCTCTCAGGAGATTCATGCGATCGATCGCATCCCGAATGTCAGTCATGAGTGGCGAAGGCGCGCTATCGGTCTTCGCGCGCGCCAAGGAACTCGAGGCGCAGGGCGGGTCGATCATTCATCTCGAATTGGGCGAACCCGATTTCCATCCCGGACAGTCCGTCATCGATTCGGCCGTTCAGGCGCTTGCTGAGGGTAAGGACCGCTACTGCAACGTGATTGGGATTCCAGCACTGCGGCAGGAAATCGCCGCTTATCTGGCGCGAACGCGCAGCATTCAAGTCTCGCCGGAAAACATCGTTATTGCTCCGGGATGCAAGATCGCACTTTTCCAGTCGATGATGGCGCTGCTCGAACCGGGTGACGAAGTTCTTTACCCGGATCCTGGATTTCCAGGTTACGCGTCGATCTCGCTCGGTCTTGGTGCCGTGCCCGTCCCGTACACGCTTTCGGCGCGAAATCAGCTTCAGCCTGATCCGGACGAAGTCGCGTCGAAGATCACGCCGCGCACGCGCATGCTGCTGACGAACTCGCCCGGGAACCCGACGGGAACCGTCTACACCGACGCGGTACAGCGCGCTTTCGCGGAACTCGCCGTCAAACACGATCTCTGGGTGCTCTCGGATGAGATTTATGCGCGCGTTATTTATGGCGGCGAATATCTGTCGATGCTGCGTTATCCCGGCATGCCCGAACGCACGTTGATCATCGACGGGTTCTCGAAGAGCTTCGCGATGACCGGATGGCGCTTGGGTTACACGGTCGCTCCGCCCGAAGTCGTGCCCGCGCTGAACTTGATGGTGGTCAACACCTACACCTGCGTCGCAGAGTTCACTCAGTACGCGGCGATTGAGGCGCTGCGGGATCGAGAAGGCAACACGCCGCGGATGGTCGACGAATTCTCGCGCCGTAGAGATCAGCTCGTGCGAGACCTGAATCGCGTCCCCGGTTTCCGCTGCCTGTCGCCCGAGGGAGCGTTCTACGCCTGGGTGGAAATCACCGGAACGGGCATGAGCGCCGAGGATCTTTGTCGCATCTTGCTCGAGGATGCTGGCGTCGCGGCTATTCCCGGCGCAGCGTTTGGGCCTTGCGGCAAAGACTTCATCCGATTCTCATTCGCGTCATCGATGGCAACGTTGCAGGAAGCGGTCGAGCGCATTCAGAAAGTCTCGTCTGCCTGGCAGCCGACAGCAGTCCGGTAAGTCAGCAGTCCCAGATTCAAAGTTGTGTTCGAGGGCATCCCATGCGAAATGGAATTCGATTTCTTGTTCTCATCTTATTGCTAACTGGCTTGTGTGCGGCGCAGGCTCGCCCGTTTCCGGGTGGAGATGTGCAGCAGATCTATCAACGCCTGCTTCCCCAGATCGAAAAGATCGCGGCCTTCGATCACCACGCGCATCCGGGTTACGCCGACGATCCGGATGTCGACGCCATGGCAGCCCCTCCGAACGCGAGCGAGGCGCTACGTACGCGTGACGACAATCCTGAGTTGGCAGCCGCTGCCAAGGCTCTGTTTGGCTATCCCTATACCGATCTCAAACCCGAACATGCAAAATGGCTGCTCGACAAGAAGACTGAGCTGAAGAAACAACTCTCGGGCGCGGCTTATTTCAACTCCATTCTGGACAAGATCAACATCGAAGCCTCGGTGGCAAACCGCGCCATGATGCCCGATTATCTCGATCCCAAGCGCTTCCCATGGGTATTCTTCGCCGACTCGTTCATGTGGCCGTTCAATAATGAACGCGAAACCGGACGCAACCCTGACGAAGGAGTCTTCATTCCGCTGCAGGAGAAGATGCTCCACCGCTGGATGCAGCAGGTGAACGTCACGAAGCTCCCGGCGTCTTTCGCCGACTACCTGAGCTTCATCAGCCGGGTGCTCGAGGACAATTCCCGGCGAGGCGGCATCGCCATGAAGTTTGAAGTAGCCTACTTCCGTCCGATGTCGTTCAGCGATCCAACCAGCTCGCAGGCTGAGGACATTTATCGCCGGTACTTCACGGGTGGAATTCCAACGGAGAAGGAATACCGCACATTTCAGGATTATATCTTCCGCTACCTGATTCAGGAGGGCGGTCGACTGCACCTGCCAGTGCATATTCACACGGCGATCGGCATCGGTGACTATTTCAATCTTTCCCAGAGCAACATCATGACTCTCGAAAGCGTGCTGCGCGATCCGAGATATGCGTCAACGACGTTTGTCATGATTCACGGGGGATATCCGCTGGAACGCGAAGCGATCTGGCTGGCAGCGATGAAGAATGTCTATCTGGATTCCTCGTTCGGAGAGCTGGCGCAGTATCCGTCAGAGTTCAAGCACACGTTGAAGATGTGGCTGGAAACTTTTCCCGACAAGATCACCTTTGGCACCGACTGTTTCCCGTACAATCAGGTGTTGGGTGCGGAAGAGAGTTACTGGCTAGGCGCATATTCGTCGCGAACCGCATTAGCTGCAGCACTAGCGGAGATGATTTCTGAAGGAGAAATCACCGAGCCTCGCGCATTGGAATTAGCCCATGCGTACCTTCATGACACGGCTGTGAAGCTGTACCACGGAAGAGTTCACTAATAGGGATTTCGATATGGCGAAGGGATACTGGATTGCATTCTACCGTTCGGTTTCGAATCCGGCTGCGCTGGCGGAATATGCCAAACTGGCGGCTCCAGCGATTCAGTCCGGAGGAGGACGCTTCATCGCACGCGGTACTCCCTACCGAACCTATGAAGCGGGACTGGATCAGCGGACCGTGGTTATCGAATTCGACAGCGTGCAGAGCGCCGTCGCCACTTATGAGAGTGCTGGATACCAGGCGGCCTTGAAAGTGCTCGGATCGGCTGCCGAACGGGACCTCCGCATTTTGGAGGGTGGTTGAGGGCTGTCGAAAGTTGAGCGCGACACAAAAAGCTTATGCCAAAATCGAAACCTAAATCCCAAGCAAAATCGCGCTCGAAGACGAAGGTACCTGCCGCCAAGCGCAGCGTCAGTAAACCAGCGTCCGCTCCCGCCGCGCTGCAATACATCCCGTGGCATATGATTCCGCTCGAAGATCTGAATCCGCTGCTGCAGCGGCAGTTCGTGGTTGGTCAGGAGATCATGCTGGCACGAGTTCTGTTGAAGAAAGGATGCATTGTTCCCGAGCACAGCCATCACAACGAGCAATTGACGTATATCGTGGAGGGCGCGCTCAAGTTCTACATCGACGGCAGAGAAATTGTGGTGCACGCGGGGGAAGTGTTGTGCATTCCGTCGAACATGCCACATAAGGCCGAAGCGATGGAAGATACAGTGGACCTCGACGTGTTCACTCCGCCGCGTGCGGACTGGATCAACAAGACCGACCAATACCTACGGAGAGAGAAATAGATCGCGCTCATGTCATTGGTCTCCACTTCCACTCCGGGTGTGCACCACGAAAACTTCCAGTTCCGCTGCATCGCCTGCGGTGATCTGAGTGATGCAGCAAGGCAGGACTTTCGCTGCGGTCAATGTGGAGACCTGCTCGAAATCACCTATCCCAGCTGGAAGAATGCAAAGCCTGACGCGGAGAAACTGAAGTCCACGTGGCAGAAGCGACGCCTCTCCCCGAATCCAGTGGATCTGAGCGGCGTTTGGCGGTATCGCGATTTGCTGCCTGCGCTCGAAGACGAGCAGCAAGTCATTACCCTCAGGGAAGGCAACACGCCACTTTACGAGTTGCCTCAATGCGCGCGGGTCACGGGCGTGCCGCGTCTTTTTGCCAAGCATCAAGGAATGAATCCGACCGGATCGTTTAAAGACGCGGGGATGACCGTGGCGGCGACATTCGCCAGGCGTGCGGGATTCCGATGGGTGGCGTGTGCATCGACGGGCAACACGTCAGCATCGATGGCGGCCTATGCGGCGCGTGGAGGAATGCGCAGCCTGGTGATGGTTCCGGAAGGGAAGATCTCTTGGAGCAAGCTCTCACAGGCGCTCGACTATGGTGCGGTGACTTGCCAATTGCGCACCGACTTCGACGGCTGCCTGAAGCTGCTGCAAGAACTGGTGCGGAAGGCTCCCGTCTACCAGCTGAATTCCATTAATCCGTTTCGGCTGGAAGGGCAGAAGACGCTCGCCATCGAACTGCTCGAACAACTTGATTGGAAACCACCCGACCACATCATCGTTCCGGGCGGCAATCTCGGGAACAGTTCCGCGATTGGTAAAGCTCTGCTCGAAATGCGCGACCTGGGCCTGATTTCACGCTTACCCAAACTTTCTGTGATCCAGGCGGAAGGTGCTAACGCGCTAGTGCGAACGTTGCGCGAAGCCGGAGGCAATCGCCTCATCAGCGTTCCGGCCGAGACTCGTGCCACGGCGATCCGCATCGGCAATCCGGCTTCGTGGAAGAAAGCCGCGCACGTGCTCGAAGCTACTGGGGGCGCGTGCGAGCAAGTGTCTGAATTGGAGATCGCGCAGGCCAAGGCAGAGATCGGCGCCGAGGGGATCGGTTGCGAGCCAGCATCGGCTGTGACTCTTGCCGGGCTGAAGAAATTGGTGAAGCAAGGCTTTGTGAAGCTGGACGAGACCGTGGTGCTGGTGCTCACGGGGAACTTGCTGAAAGATCCGGATTTCACCATTGATTTCCATCGCGGCGACATGTTTGGCGGCGGGCAAGAAGCTGCGGCTCTGGAACCGCTACGTCATCCGCCGATGGTTCTCGACGCTTCGCTCGATGCGGTGATGCGCACGCTGGAGCGATTCAACTAAGTTTAGAAACGAGGGGCGGGGAGTGCTCGCCCGAGGGTACGAGCGCAAGATGCGCTCGCGACAGCCGGCGGGCCGCCGGCGCTACTTATATGCCTTCTAGAGCTTCACGGCGTTCTTTTCGATTGGCTCTGCCAGCCACTTCGGCCAACCTTGGGCCGGCGTTTGATGCGGCCGCGGTGGCCATGGATTTCTTCATCAGGATAGATGCCCATCCGGCCGATGATTTCTCCATCGTGGCCAAGGGGCGCGATCAGGTTATTTGCGGAAAGGTCGAGAACCACCTCATCCTCGATACCTACAGGGAGGTGCTTTCCAGCGCAGGGCGCGAGATCACGCCATTGTCGCTTCGCATTGACAACGACATCCCGATCGGAAAAGGGTGCGGGTCTTCCGCGGCTGCACGACTGGCGGGGATTGCGCTCGCGGTGCGTTTCGGTGGGTTGAAATGGAGCGACGCGCAGATTGTTGGCGAAGCGTCTCGGCGCGAGCACCATCCTGACAACGCGTCGGCCTGCTGGATGGGTGGGCTGACGGTTGCGCGGTTGTCAGACGAGGGCGAGGCGCAGGTCGCAGTCATCCGGCCGAAAGGGAAGTGGCCGCTACTGCTGGCCATTCCGGATCAGCCGCTCTCAACTGAAGAAGCCCGCCGGGTGCTTCCAGCGCAGTATTCGCGCGCCGATGCCGTGACCAACGTGCAGAACTCGATGCTGTTGCTGGCCTCCTTCACCCAGGGCCGCCCCGACTTCCTTGGCGCCGCTCTCGACGATCGCATCCACCAGCCTTATCGGGCAGCCCTTTGCCCCTTGCTGCCATGTCTGCAGGAACTGAAAGGGCAGAGCGGAATCCTGGGAGTGGCGCTTAGTGGAGCCGGCCCGTCAGTATTGGTGTTCCTCGATCCGCGCACGCCGGTCTCGAGATCTCGCAAGCTGGTCGCCACCCGGATCGCGAGTCAGGGTCTTACAGCAGAACTGCTGCAAACTTCCATTACCTCCCATGGCGGACGGTCCTAACCCGCAAAGGGGTGTTTTTAAGTTTTGTTCCTAGCCTGATTGTGCCATTTACCGCAGACGGCTTGAGGAGTACGTTGAATCTTCCCCCTTTTGAACAACTAATTTGCGTCGAAAGTGTCCTAAGAGTCGGCGTATTGACGACCTCAGGGGCATTTTGGGCGAGCGGTTTTGGCGGGCCACTGAGCGGCAACGAGAAGAAGAGGGTTTCAACGAGGGAGGGGTATGTCAGGAAACGAACAGGTACGCGCAGAGATACAAACTTTCCTGAAGGCGCTCGCATCGTATGCGGATCGCGTCGCCAGCGATCCCAAAGTTACCTTCGAAGAACACCGTGTCAGCCTGATGGTGCCCGTAAGCGGCGATGGATCACAGCCAATGGCGAGAGCTGCTCGGGTTGGCTCGCGTTGAGCTTCGCCCGCGCCCTTAATCGTGGGGAAGCGTAAACCCGTAGCTGCGGAGCACTTCAGATGCTTCCTTCGTTTTCAGGTACCCCAGAAAGTCTGCGGCTTCCTTCTTATGTTGTGACCTGCTGAGGACTACCACGCCCTGTTCCAGCGGAGGATAGTAATCCGCCGGAACCACCCAGAACTTGCCGGTGCTCTTCACTGTAGGGGACAAGATGCGCCAAGGCAACAAATCCAACCTGTGCATTTCCTGACTCAGCAAACTGAGCGGCCTGCGAGACGTTCTCGCCCATGACGAACCGGTCTGTCATGCGGTCGTAAAGTCCAGCATGCTTCAGAGCCGCGACCGCGGCGCGGCCGTAGGGCGCATGTTAAGGATTCGCGATTGCAATCTTCTTTACGAAGCTGTCGAGCAGAACTGCCATGCCCTGGTGTTCGACATCAAGGGGTGAACTGGCCGGGACCCACAGGACCAGCTTACCCAGGGAGTATTGGTAGAGGCTAGCGGCATCGGCCTGCCCGTCGGTGACCAGGCGCTTGGAATAATCCATATCCGCCAAGAAAAACAGATCGAAGGGTGCTCCGTTTTGGATCTGTTGGGTGAGCGCTCCGGATGCGCCGAAGAAAAGCTTTATTCGAATGCCGGTCTTCTTCTCGAACAGTTGGGCGATGTCGTGGAGAGCAGGATTCAGGTCGGCAGCAGCGGCCACCAGCAACTCGGGCTCTGCCTTCTTCTCCTTCTCTTGCGTCCATGACCAGGTGGAAATCAGAGCAACACAAACAGCCACCGCAACGCAGAACCGCGTCATCGAGCTAAACCTCCCGCCTTCCTAATTACGGCACAATCCGCCGATTCCCGAAGTGGGCCAACATCGTTGCGGGACAGCGGTTTTGCATTGATTTGCCCAGCGTTCCTTCTGATACTGGCAGGTGCGTAAGGATGTCAGGCCAAGCCGATGGTGCCTTTGGCCACTGCGTGTCCTCGCTCTGGCGGCGAGCTGTTTCATTCTCCTCTCTACATCCCAAGGCCAGGGCGCAAGGCAGACAAGTGCCGAGTTTTCGATTTCCGATTCTGATGCGGACCATGTCAAGGAACGGAATGAATGGTTCTACCGAGGGCGCGTGGTCCGCGGTCTGCCTTCTGCGGAATTGAGACGGCGCGCCTATCAGGCGAAGCTTCAGTTGCGCGCGCGGCACGCGACAGCGATGCCCCGCATCAACCCGCCGGTTTCGTTTTCTGTGGGATCATGGCTTCCCCTGGGCCCGGTGCCTTTGGCGTCGGACGCGAGCGGCAACGGAACGCAGGACTATCACCAGGTCGCAGGCCGCGCCACCGCGGTTGTGATCGATCCCGCGGATCCCTCCGGCAATACGGTCTATATTGGCGGCGCACAGAGCGGGATTTGGAAGTCCTCGAACGCGGCGAATCCGGTGGCGAACAATGTGACCTGGACGCCGATTTCCGACAATCAGGCGACGCTCGCGATTGGTGCGATCGCGATTCAGCCGGGCAACAACGATCCGACTAAGACTCTGATTCTTGCGGCGACCGGCGAGGCAAATAACTCGGGTGATTCTTACTTCGGGCTCGGCATATTGCGGTCCGCTGATGGTGGCAATACCTGGACTCTGGTTTCTACTGCCAACAGCGGCGCGCTCTCGTTGACCGGCCTCGGGGGAACCCGCATGGCGTTCAGCACCACCAATGGTCAGACCAGCACGGCTGTGGCGGCCATGTCTGCAAGTTCAGAAGGACTGGTGGACGGCGCCATTACCGACGCGACGAAACGAGGGCTCTATACGTCTCTCGATGCCGGGCAGAGTTGGACGTACAACGCCTTGTCCGATCCGGGAGGATCTACCGATGCCACCTCTGCAACTTCGGTGGTGTACAACGACGGCGCAAACAAGTTTTTCGCAGCCATCCGCTATCACGGATTTTATTCGTCGCCGGACGGCATCCACTGGACTCGCCTTGCGAGCCAGCCCGGCGGCGCGCTGTTGAGCGCAGCGGCTTGTCCGCCGCAGTCGGTTTCCAATCACTACGGTTGCCCGATTTATCGCGGCGAGATCACGACGGTCCCGGGCC
>Ga0209698_10001826_pt1 | contig 24432 bp, 22 predicted proteins | sample LitLauG_LLR_2012_FD_187203 | JGI IMG/M metagenome (GOLD analysis project Ga0209698, IMG submission 187203) | Freshwater sediment microbial communities from Pennsylvania, USA - Little Laurel Run_MetaG_LLR_2012 (SPAdes) (version 2) | ecosystem: Environmental > Aquatic > Freshwater > Creek >... | reverse complement strand
GATGAACTGAACGATGTCGTCCATGGGGGTGCCGGGCTGGAAGATGCCGGCCACGCCGATTTTCTTGAGGCCTTCGATGTCCTGATCGGGAATGATGCCGCCGACCAGCACCAGCACGTCGTCCATTTTGTTTTGCTTCAGCAGGTCCATGACGCGCGGAACGATCGCGTTGTGCGCGCCCGAGAGGATGGAGAGACCGATGACCTGAACGTCTTCCTGGAGCGACGCGCTGACGACCATCTCCGGCGTCTGGCGCAGGCCGGTGTAGATGACTTCCATGCCGGCATCGCGGAGCGCGCGGGCGATGACCTTGGCGCCGCGGTCATGGCCGTCCAGGCCGGGCTTCGCTACTAGTACACGGATTTTGGGGTCAGTGGCCACCGAGATCATTTAACCACAGAGCAGTAGAATTGGGCAGGCCGTTTCGCGCAACCACCTATATTTACGTTGTGTAAATACACGATATGCGCTATCGTTGGGACGAAGAAAAGGGTCGCCGCAATTTGGCATTGCATGGAATCGCATTTGAGGACGCGGTGCGGATTTTCGAGGGATCGACGGTTGAGAGAGTGGATGAGCATTTCGATTATGGTGAAAGGCGTGTCTACGCCATTGGGGTGGTCAACGGATTGGAGATCACGGTCATCTATACCGACCGGACGGAAGATGAGAGGCGCATCATCTCCGCGTGGCGGTCGGAGCCACACGAAAGGCGCCATTATTGGCGAAACATCGAGGACTGAACTAATTGAAGCGTGAAAGGATAAGCGCCAAGAGATCGAGCGCCAAGAAATCGAAACCCGGGGTCCGCGCCGGCACGGACTGGGATCGGTTACAGCGCATGAGCGCTGGCGCTATCCGCAAGGGTATCGCGGCAGACCCCGACGCGCACGGCACGGATGAAGAGTTCTGGAAAGGCGCCGAGGTTGTTATGCCGACGCCGAAGGAAATCGTGACCATACGATTGGATGCCGACCTGCTTCGCTGGTTTCGGCAACACCGCGGCTATCAAACCCGCATTAATGCCGTCCTGCGCGCCTATATGAAGGCCCATGACTGGGTTTGAGTGCACCTCTATGTTCTGCGCTATGGTTTGACTCCCAACTGCCAGAACAGGAACGAATACATATCGGTGCTCTCTTCGATCTGCTTGGCAACTGGCTTGCCTTGGCCGTGTCCGGCTTTGGTCTCGATGCGCAGCAAGATCGGCTTCTCCCTGCTGTCGCCGTTCTTGGCCTCGGCTTGCATGAGCGCGGCCATCTTCTTCGCATGCATGGGGTCAACGCGCGTATCCGTGTCGCCCGTCATGAAGAGGATGGCAGGATACTCCTGACCCGGCTTCACGTGATGATAAGGCGAATACGCGTAGAGCCAGTCAAATTGTTTGGCGTCTTCGGCCGAGCCGTACTCGGGGATCCAAAGTTTCGCGATCTGGAAGTTCTGATAGCGCAGCATGTCGAGCAGCGGGACAGCGCATACCACGGCGCGAAACAGGTCCGGGCGCTGCGTGATCATGGCACCCATGAGCAGGCCACCGTTTGAGCCGCCAAAAATCGCGAGGTGATCGCGGTCGGTGTATTTCTGGGATATCAGATATTCGCCGGCGGCGATGAAGTCGTCAAAAACGTTCTGCTTTTTCTCCAGCATACCGGCGCGATGCCAGTCTTCGCCGAACTCGGCGCCGCCGCGCAGGTTGGCAACCGCGTAAATGCCACCGTGCTCCATCCAGAGAAACATGCTGCGGCTGAAAGTCGGCGTCACGGAGACGTTAAAACCACCATAGCCGGTCAGCAACGTTGGGTTCTTGCCGTTCTTCTCGATCCCTTTCTTGCTGACCACAAACATCGGGACTTTCGTTCCGTCTTTCGAGCTGTACCAAACCTGCTGCACGTCATAGGCAGAAGAATCGATCGAGGGCGCGTCGACCTTGGCCCAGAGCGCACTTTTCACGTCGTTTACATCAACGCGGTAAATCGAGGGTGGCACGGTGAAGGACTGGAATCCAAAAAAAATCTCATTGCGGTTATACCGGCCGGAGGTGCCATAGACGTTGCCGATGGCCGGCAGGGAGATGTCGGCGAGTTTCTTGCCGTCGAGCCCAAACAGCTTCAGTTCAGAAGTCGCATTGTGTTCGTACTGCGCCAGCAGTTTTCCGCCGGTCACGCTCACGCCCTGAAGCACGGCGTCCGTCTGCGGGATGATTTCTTTCCAGTTCGCGCGGTTGGCGTTGGCCGCGTCGGCAACAAACACGCGATAGTGAGGCGCATCTTCATTGGTGGTGATATAAAGTTTGCCCTGAAAGAAGTCGGCACCGTATAGGAAGTCCTTGCCGGTTGTGATTGCGACCGGAGGATTCTTCGTGGTGAGATCCTGCAGAAACAATTCGGTTTTCGTCCAGCCGTGTTCCTCGTTGATCAGCAGCCAGCGTCCGTCTTCAGAAAGGCTGACATTCGGCCACCATTCCGGGTCTCGGCCTTCGCCGAAAATCAACGGGTCGTGTGCCGGATCGGCGCCCAGCGCGTGATAGAAAACGTGCCGGCTGTATACTTCCTGGCCCTCAGCAACTTCTCCCTTCTTGGGATACCGGGTATAGAAGAAGCCGGAATCGTCGTGTCTCCAGGCGATGCTGGCGGCCCGTGTCCGTTCAATCGAATCGGGCAGCAGTTTGCCGGTGGCGGTTTCGATCACGTGCAGGGTGCTGACCTCGGATCCACTCGGCGACGTCCCGTAAGCAACGTACTTGCCGTCTTCCGACGCATACCACCAGTCGAGAGCGATAGTCCCATCGCTCGCCAGCTGGTTGACGTCCAGCAGGACACGATCGTCGCCATTCAGTCCTTCGCGAACGAGCAGGACAGGCTGGTTCTGGTTGCCTTCACGGCGCGTATGGAAATAATATTTGCCCCCCATCTGGGGCGTACCGACGGTGCCAATCTCAAGCAATTGCGACAGGCGCGCGTTAATCTTGTCACGTCCGGGGAGCTGGTCAAGGATGGAGCGCGTGTAGCTGAGTTCCTGGTCGACGTAGAGTTTGGTGTCGGGATCGTTCGCATTTTCCAGGTAGCGGTAGCGATCGACGATCTTGTGACCCTGAACCGTGTCCTCGACGGGAGCAACCTTAGCCTTCGGAGGACCGGCCGCAATGGAGGGAGCGGCGGAATCCCCGGCACGGGAGTCCTCTGCATAGACCAGGGCAACGACACCAATGAGAAGAACAAGAAAAGCAGTCAGCAAACGCAAACCTCCCCGCATAGACACCTCACTTCAGTTGTGGACGAGACGCTGAGGATTAGGTTAGCAGAATAGCGAGCGTCACAGAGCGTACTCCTCGGTAACCTGAGCGCGAGGTTCCAATCCGCGACAGGCTCTGATATGATTTCCTTGATTATTCAAGCACGCAAGCGTGCTCCCACTCCTCAGTAGCTCAATGGCAGAGCATCCGGCTGTTAACCGGAGGGTTGTAGGTTCGAGTCCTACCTGAGGAGCCATTCTTTTTCTCTGCGTTTCCAATCGCTTACGTAAAATCCAAGACTTAAACTGGATTTGTACTGCCGACCCCTTTTAAACCGGGGGGCTTGACAATATCAGTACTAAAAGGGCATAGGGGCTACTCGGAGGGAAATTGGAACTCCGTACAGGAAGACGGCGGTCGAAGAGAACCAAATCGGTTGTGCCAGTGCGTCTCAGGATTGCTGGGAGTCAAGAGAGCTATCTCGCGCATACTCTCAATGTCACCAACCATGGTGTGCGGTTGGGTGGTTACCGAGGCGCGATAGAAGTTGGGGACGAGTTTGTAATTCAATACCGCCATGCGCAAGCACGATTCCGAGTGATTTGGATCGCCGCTCGCGACGAGTCTTCGGAGAAGCAAATCGGGGCTGAGTGCTTGGAGCCGGGAAAGCATCTCTGGGGCGAGCGGTTCCCCGAGCATCCGGATGTGTACGAAGAAAAAAGCTGAGGTGACTGACACGGCGCTGGTCAAAAGCAACGGTATGTATGGTTCTGATGTGCGCTCCAAAGCCAGGGGCTAAGACAGCTTCTTCTCGGCAAACGGAACTGCATACGCGGCCGCGGGGTTGTGCGAACTTGCTGTCGAGGCCTTGCGGTAGCACCCCATCGCCTTATCCCTCTCTCCCAGCTTTTCGTAGGTCTGACCCATCATGCACTGGATGAACGGATCGTTCTGGTTCGCCTGTTTTAGTTCTTCGAGAGCCGCTTTGTAATCTCCGGCGTAGAACGCGACGTAGCCTTTCAGATAAGGAAAGAACGGCGCTTGCTCGGGAATGGTGCCCTTGTCGAGAATGGCCTTGGCCGCAGCAACATGCTTTTGCGCTTCCGCTTGGTCACCGCGCCGGGCGGCTATGCGAGCCTGAGCGTGCTCCCAACGGAAGTTCCATAAGTCTTGTCGAGCGGGCTTGATGTCGGGTTCTTTCAGCCCCGAGTCCCGCCCAATCTGGTACCACTTGTAAGCAGCATCCCAATCGCCGGAATCGATACAAACCCGAGCCGCCTCATTCGCAATCTCTCCTTGCTGAAAGAAGTTCATCGCACTTCCATAGAAATCGAAAACCTGTTGTTCGTACTCCACGGATTTCTTGCAATTCGCCTCGAAAGCGTAGGACATCGCCATCGCTCGCTTTGCGGATGCCTTGCCCTCAGGAGTATCCGCAACGTCGATTGCCTTCGTGAAATTCTTCCGCGCCTCCTCGCTTTTACCCATCAGGTCGAGTACGCTCCCCGCCGCGATGTTGGCAGGGACCGAATTCGGCGAGGTTTGGAGGGTCTGGCGATAAAGCGCCAACGCCTCTTCCGGCTTTCCATCCCGTATCAACTGCTGCCCTTGCTTAACGAACTCAAGTTGTTGCTGCGGGGCAGGCGCTTGGGCAAAGAGCGGAGTCAGAGAGCCGAGCATGATGAGCAATGAGGAAGTAATCGCACCGATAGTCGCTTTCATAGCGACCTGATTATAGACCGCCGCCTATTGAACAGACGCGTTCCCGTTTAGGGCAGCGCCCATTCGTAAGCTGAAAGGAACAGACGGCATGCGCGACCGTCTATGATTCAACTTGAATCCTTCACGCTTCGTGATGCGAGTCACATGTGCGTCTGAGTATGTGGCTTCGTAGTATTGCTAGATCGTGCTACTCTCCGTCTACCCGGAGTGCCTCGTCTCATGTTCTGTTTCCTGCGCTCAGCCCTCGTCGCCGCTCTTCTGCTCCTTTCTCTGCAACTCATGTTTGGCGACGACACCAAGGCTCCAGCTATCGGTGCAGAACTTGCGACTGCTGACCAGCTTTATCGGGCAGGCAAGTTTTCAGAAGCTGAAATCAGCTATCAGGCGCTACTGAAGACCGACCCGAAGTTGGTGCCTGCCCAAGTTGGGCTGGTTCGAGCGATGTTACGGCAGCAGAAGATTGATGAAGCGTTGGACGCCGTGAACACCGCATCGGCCTCGCAGTCCAATTCGGCAGCACTACTGGCGGCAAAGGGCGATGTCCAATTTCGTCGCGCCGAGATGTCCGATGCCGAGTCGTCATATCTCGCCGCAAAGAAGCTCGACCACAAAGAAGTGCATGCTTATCTTGGACTGGCGCGGATTTACAGTTCCTACTCCCTGTACCGCATAGCCTATGGCGAGTTGCAGATTGCGCACGAACTAGCCCCTGACAACATCGAAGTACAAAGGGCGTGGCTGGGCATGCTTCCGCGAAAAGAAAGACTGGCGGCACTGGAGGCCTATCTCGGTCAGCCTCATCCCGATGATGAAGAAGAAACAAAGCGGATGACCGAATATTTAGAGTTCCTGAGGGCGACAATAGACAAGCCCATTCATGCATGCAGGCTGGTCAGCAAGGTGGAGCAAACGGAGACGAAGCTAGAGACCATGTATACGGAGGACGGACAGCGCATGCGTGGCATTGGCCTGTCGGTAAAGCTCAATGACAGGAATGTTCACCTCCTGCTGGACACGGGGGCAGGCGGAATCATGGTCAGCCGCAAGGTCGCGGAAAAGGCTGGACTGACCCGCGTCTCCGCAGTGCACTACGGAGGCATCGGCGACAAAGGGCTGCAAAGCGGTTACACGGCGGTAGCAGAACACATCCGAATCGGCGAGCTAGAGTTCCAAGATTGCGTGATCGCCGTAAGTGATCAACGTTCGGTGACAGACGAAGACGGGTTGATCGGTGCTGATGTGTTTGGAGGTTATTTGATCGACATCGACCTTCCGGGAATGCGGCTCAAACTGTCTCCGCTGCCGAAGCGCCCGGAAGATACCGTGGCTCCGAAATCGCTGAACAGCGAAGGAGAGGAGCAAGCGAACGCGGAGCAGAAAGAGGACAGCGCGGCCGAACAGACTTCAAAGGAGCAGAAATCCGCCGCGCCCAGTTCGCAGACCCCACGTCGCCTGCCCAGAGATCGTTACGTTGCGCCGGAGATGGTCAACTGGACGAAAGTCTTCCGCTTTGGCCATGCCATATTGGTGCCGACCAATGTGAACGATTCTAAACGCATGCTGTTCGCACTCGACACGGGCGCGTTCAGCAATATTCTCTCGCTGCGTGCTGGGCGGCAGGTCGGCAAGGTAGGTTCCGATTACCGAGATCGGGTCAGTGGATTGAACGGCGCGGTCAATAACGTCTATATCAGTTCCGACAAGGTGACTTTGAGTTTCGGACACTTTCGGCAGTCGAACTTGGGCATCGTCACGCTAGACCTCTCCACCGTGAGCCGCCTCACCGGAACGGAGGTTTCCGGTTTTCTGGGGTTTGCGATGCTCAGGCGGCTCGAGTTGAAGCTGGACTACCGCGATGGCCTCGTAGATTTTGAGTACGACCCCAAGCGCGTGCCCTTCGGGAGATAACCATCCCTGCTGCACGTGCCAAATCGGCGACCATTTGGAGGGTTTGGCCGAGTCACAACCCGCCTGTGCGGGACAATCTGTCCCGGCAACCTGCGCTTGGGACAATCTGTCCCGCCGGCGCCCCATTCTTCACGTCCGTTTGGACTGTTTAATCAATCACTTACACGCTATCCAGTCTGGCACGACGCGTGCATTTACTCAAGTGAGAGCACAGGGTGCAAGGGGACTTCGATGAAATCAAATTCAGTATGGGTAGTGACGCTCACCGGGCTGATGCTAACTGCGGTACTCGTGACCGTTGGCTATGCGGCGGTCAATGTGCACCCGGTGCACCATCTCGAATACCTGTCGCTGATCGTGAATTGCAGCGGGGGCATCGAGGGTCAAGCTCACGCTAGCTCGGCTGAGACTCAACATGTCCGTCAGTATTCCGTTTGTCTCGATCGCAGCACTCCAGTTGACTCTGCTCGAAGTACTTCTCATTGTTCTGGCGACGACTGTGGCACGGAGTCTGTCCCAGAGCGAAAACAATCTCAAATAGTCTCAGTTAGTTTTCAGCGTTAGCGGACTTGGCAAGTGCTGAAAGCAAAGCGCGGAGTGGAGATGTTCCCACCCCGCGCCATACTCGCGTTTGAATCCAGGACTTAGACCAAGCCCTGGTCCAGCATCGCATTCGCCACCTTGAGGAAGCCGGCGATGTTCGCTCCATTCACCAAGTTGCCAGGAGTGCCGTAGATCTCCGCGGTCTCGTAGCAGTTGCGGTGGATGTTGATCATGATCTGGTGCAGCCGGTTATCGACCTCGTCACGCGACCAGGTCATGCGCATGCTGTCCTGCGCCATCTCCAGCCCGGAGGTCGCGACGCCACCGGCGTTCGCAGCCTTGGCCGGACCATAGAGAATCTTGGCATCCAGGAACATTTTGGTCGCATCCAGCGTGCTCGGCATGTTCGCGCCTTCCGCCACCAGTTTGACGCCGTTCATAATAAGATTTGCCGCGTCTTTGGCATTGATCTCATTCTGCGTGGCGCTGGGGAAGGCACAGTCTGCCTTAATGTTCCAGAGCGGATTGTGATCCACCAGGGCGTCGGTGGGAATGAAGATCGCTTTCTTGAACTGGTCGGCATACTTGCGGATGCGTCCACGATAAACGTTCTTCAGCTCCATGACCCAGGCCAGCTTTTCGCGGTTGATTCCATCCGGGTCGTAGATCGCCCCGTCGGAATCGGACAACGTGATCGGCTTGGCGCCGAAGTCGAGCAGCTTTTCCACTGTGTACTGTGAGACATTGCCGCTGCCTGAGACCAGGCAGAGCTTGCCCTCGAGCGAGTCCTTGCGGCTCTTCAGCATTTCAGCAGCAAAATACACGCATCCGTATCCCGTCGCTTCCGGACGGATGAGTGAGCCTCCCCAGCTCAGCCCTTTGCCGGTCAGCACGCCCGTGAACTTGTTGGCCAGGCGCTTGTATTGGCCGAACAGGAAACCAATCTCCCGTCCGCCCACCCCAATGTCGCCCGCGGGAACATCAGTGTCGGCTCCAATGTGGCGCCACAGTTCGGTCATGAAGCTTTGGCAGAAGCGCATGACTTCGTTGTCGCTCTTCCCTTTCGGATCGAAATCCGATCCGCCCTTGCCGCCACCCATGGGCAGCGTGGTCAGTGAATTCTTGAAGACTTGTTCGAATGCCAGGAACTTCAGGATGCCGAGATTGACCGAGGGATGAAAACGGAGGCCACCTTTGTAAGGGCCGATGGCGCTGTTCATTTCGATGCGGAAGCCGCGATTGACCTGCACATTGCCCTGATCGTCAAGCCAGGGCACACGGAACATCAGGACCCGCTCCGGCTCTACGATGCGCTCCAGAAGCCGGGCTGCCCGGAATTCCGGATGCTTCGCCAGCGCTGGACGCAGCGACTCAAATACTTCAACTACGGCTTGATGGAACTCCGGCTCGGCCGGGTTCTTCATTTTGACTACGTTGAGTACGTCTTCGATATCGCCCGGAACCTTGATTTCGGGCAACGTCATAATGCCAGGCATATTAGTACCCTCCATGAAAAACAATTTCTACAACGTTAGTTATGACTTCGTTTTGAAAATGGGTTTGTCGCAGACAGCAATCAGGATGCGGCGGACAGTGAGGCGTTCGCTGAAGAAACGGGTATAGCTCGGGCACTTCACGCAGGGAGTCAAGACTCGTGAGGAACAGGCTAAGGGTCATGCAGACCTGCACTCTTTTTCGAAACCGCCCGAACGCCCGATTACACGCTTTCGGGCATACCTTGGCGGTGACTTTGACTACGTTTCAAGGTGAGAATTGTCACATCCCTCCGCCAACGCGGGAGACCGAAGCACCGGGCGCTGTGCGGTCGTGATTGGCGTCACAGCACTCGCGGGAACGTAAGAACATAATTTGATTAGAAAGCTGGGACTCACTGTCGCCCCGGGGAAAAGGGGGAGCTATGAAGACTGAAACGTTAGGAAGAGATGCGGTGATGATGCTCAGCCACAGGTTCGTCCGCCATATTGAAGACCGTTCTGACGCCCTGGCCAACGGTCTGCTGCACAAGGTTCAACGGTCCGACCGCACCGAGGCCTTCAGTAAAGTTCCGCAGGAAGAACTTACGCAGCGGGTATACGAAATCTATCGCCACCTCGGTGAGTGGTTGCTGGACAAGAGTGAAGCCGATATCGAGCACCGCTATACGCAAATCGGAGCTCGCCGTGCCCAGCAGGGTGTCCCCCTGAGCCAGGTAATCTGGGCAATTATTTTGACGAAAGACAATCTGTGGGAGTTTATCCTGGACGACTCCTATCCGGACCGCCCGATCGAGGTCTTCGGAAAGCAGGAGCTGTTGCAACTGCTCGACCAGTTCTTTGAGCGCGCAATTTACTCGGCCGCCGTGGGCTATGAGTGGGCCGCGGAGAAGGCCGGGAGAACGGAAACCAGGGCGCGAAAATCCGCCTAGTGAGTCGGCTCCCAGTTTGCTGAGAACTCGTCGCCGTCTGTGGGGGTAAAGCGGTCGGCAAAATCAATGCAGTTATCGCAGCGATAAACCGCTGCGCACCCAATAGCGCCGCCCCAAAAGCATGCGCGAGGTCACGGATCTCTGGGATGGTTTAGTCTGACAGCCAGCTGTGAAGGGTTTATCTGAAGAACGTCTAGAGTCCCAAATACGCTCGCCGCACTTCGTCCATTCTTGCGACCTCATCCGACTTTCCACGGATGTTGATTCGACCTTCGGCAAACACGTAGGTGTAGTCGCTGATCGCCAGGGCGAGGTGCACATTCTGTTCCACGAGAACGATGGTGAGCCCCTCTTTCCGCAATTTGCCCAAGGTCAGGAAGAGTTGTTGCGCCAGCACCGGGGCCAGACCGAGCGAGAGTTCGTCGATCATTAGCACCTCCGGCTCTTGCATCAAGCCGCGGCCCATGGCCAGCATCTGCTGCTCTCCGCCGGAGAGGGTGGAAGACTTCTGCTGGCGGCGTTCTTTCAGGCGTGGGAACAGCATGTAAACGCGTTCCAGGTTCTGTTTCTCTCGTTTGCGAGCGCGCTTCGAGTATCCGCCCATCTCCAGATTCTCTTCTACTGACATGTCCGGAAAAAGCTGTCGGCCCTCGGGAACCAGCACCAAGCCGCGATTGGCTTTGGCATGAGGCGAGAGCCGGGTGACGTCCTCTCCGTGCAGCAGGACGCGGCCTTTCCAGGTACGGATACTGCCCATGATGGTGCGCAGACTGGTGGTCTTGCCGGCGCCGTTCGTCCCGATGATCGTGGTTAACTTTCCGCGCGCGACCTCCAGCGAAATCCCCCACAGCACCTGCACTTCGCCGTAGCCAGACTCGATGTTCTCTAGTTGAAGGGCCGAGTCCATTAATCTGCCCTCGTCAATTTGTCAACGATATCGGGAAAGCCCAAGTAGGCCTCAACGACATCCGAATTGTGGACCACCTCATCCGGCTGGCCTTCCGCCAGCTTGCGGCCCAGATTCAGCACCACGATGCGATTGGAAAGACTCATAATTGCCTGCATCAGGTGCTCGATCATGAGCACTGAAACTCCGGTGTCGCGGATCTTGCGGACCAGTTCGATCATGGTCGCAACCTCGGTGGGATTCAGCCCCGCCAGCACTTCATCCAGCAACAAGAGTTTGGGTTTCGCCGCCAGCGCCCGCGCGACCTCCAGGCGTTTCTTGCCGGCAATGGTCAGTGAGCGAGCCGTCATCTCGGCGCGATCTCCTAATCCAACCTGCTGCAGCACCTCGGAAGCGACTTTGCGTGCGGCGGTCTTACCGAGGTATTCACGACCGAAGCATGCACCCACGGTGACGTTGTCCAGCAGCGTAAGGTCGTTCAAGGGCTTCACGATCTGGTGGGTGCGGGCCAGGCCGAGGTGGACCACTTTGTCCGGCGAATAGCGGGTGATGTCTGTTCCCGCAAAGGTGATGCTTCCCTGATCGGCCTTGTAGACCCCATTCACGACGTTGAACAAGGTTGTCTTCCCGGCGCCGTTAGGACCGATCAGGCCTATGATCTCACCCTCAGCGAGGCTGAAACTGACGTCGGAAACCGCTACCAGTCCGCCAAAACGTTTGCTGACGCCACGCACTTCCAGGAGGTTACTCATTCGATCACCTTGCGCGCGCGGGGCACCAGGCGATACACCCAGCCAATTAAGCCTCCCGGCGCGAACAACACAACTATGAGCAGCAGTCCGCCGGCGATCACCAGGTGAAAGTTGGAAAGGACGGGATTCGTGAGCAGGTAGGAGCGGAGTTTCTCATAGAGGGCGCCGCCCAGGGCAGCGCCGATGACGGAGCCCTGACCGCCGAGCATCAGCATTACGATGCCTTCCAGAGACAGCATGTACTCGAAGGCGATGGAGGGATCGATCATTCCGTTCTTGAAGAACATCAGCGCGCCGGCGACCGCGGGCAGAAATGCCGACACGCTGTAGATAATCGCCTTGTACAGGGTGGCGTTGACGCCCAGCACCACCGCGGCATCTTCGTCCTCGCGGATGGCGAACAGGCCCAGTCCGAACTTGGAATTTTTGATGGCCAGGCTCACGATCATGGAGAGGGCCATGACCGCAATGATCAGGAAGTAGGTAATCCAGAGAGCGCGCCTGGCCCCGCCCAGAGACTGGTAGGAAGTGAACGAGAGGTACATACCCGTCGATCTTCCCCAGGGGTCGAAGTTCGAGACGAACGCCTGCACGGCTTGGAGAATACCAATGGTAGCCAGGGCAAAATAAGCCCCGCGCAAACGCAGAATGGCCAATCCGAACAAGAACGCGCAGAGACTCACCACCGCACCGGCCACCACCGCCGACAAAACCAGGTTCCAGTTGCGCACCGTCGTCAGGTAGAGTCCCACGTAACCACCCAGCCCGTAAAACACGATGTGGCCGAAGTTCACGTAGCCGGTATAACCGATCATCAGGTTCAAGTTGCTGGCCAGGATGATGGCGATAGCAACGAGGATGAGATCCTCCCGCAACGAAACATTGTTGCCGCGCAGGGGTGCGTAGATGAAACCGGCGGCGATGACCAGGATGATCCAGAAGAAGGGTCGACGCAGGATCATGCCGTCGCCCTCTTGCCGAAGATGCCCTGCGGAAACGCGACCAGCACTACCACAAACAGCGCGAACTCAATCAGCGGGATCCAGCTGACAGCGATGAATGGCGTAACGACTCCTTCCAACAGTCCGAGGAGCACCCCGGCGACCAGAGCTCCGAACGGCTTACCCAGTCCCGCGAGGATGGTCACCACGAAACTTTTCAACTGGTACACCGCGCCCGAAAGAATGGTGAAGGGAAACAACGTGGAGACCAGTGCACCGGAGGTGCAGGCTAGAGCAATGCCGATGGCGAAGGCGATACTCAGCACCGCGGTCGAGGAGATACCCATTAGTTCGGCGGCTTCACGGTTATCGGCTACGGCGCGGATGGCTTTGCCGGTTCGGGTGCGATAGAGGAAGAATTGCAGCGCCAGGGCGATGATCACCGCGGAGATGGCGGCAGCGATATGGTTCCCGGTGAAAGTGTAGGCTCCGATGGTGATGTCGTTAATCTTGAGCTTTTGACTATCCAGGTTGACGTTGTACGGGCTCGTGCTCCACACCGCAGTGCCGATGCCGATGACCATCATGTTCACAGCAAACGTGGAGAGCAGGCTCATCAACATGGAGCGGCCCACCACCCAGTGCACCGCCATCCAGTAGACGACGAGTCCAATGACCAAGCCGGCGCCGATGGTGGGGAGCAGCAACAAATAAGCGTTCATCCCAGTGGCAGCGACCAGCAGATACATGCAGAACATGCCGAGCGCGATCATGGCGCCGTGGGTCAGATTGATGACGTCCATCACTCCCCAGATCAGACTCAAGCCCATCGCCGCGAGCCCGTACACCGCTCCGACGAGCACGCCGTCGATCATGGATGCTAGGACACCCGACATATCTCACTCTCCTCGTTTTTGTGAAGATCGGGTCATCTGGCGACCGGGTCATCGGGTGATCTGAATTCTGATCTTGAACCAGATCGCCCGATGACCCGATGATCCGATGACTCGATCTTTTTCAGTGGATCGGGTACATCAAGTTGGCGCTCTTGCCGGCCACTGGCCATACAACTTCTTTCGCCAGTTTGCCGGACTTGTCCTTCTGCCATTGCGCCAGAACCAAGGAATGACCCACCTGCAAGCCATGTTCGTTGGCGGCGGTCGAGAACTTGGTCCGCCCGTAGAAGGTGGTGACATCGATGGCATTCAGGGAATTCGCCACCTTGGCCGAATCAATCGCTCCAGCCTGTTCGATGGCGTGTTGCAGGATCAGCCCGCACGCGTAGCCACCGGCAGACTCGTAGCTGGGCGGCGTATTGTATTTGGCGGTGTACGCCTTGGCGAAATCGGCGCCGCTGGGCCCGTACTGCGCCTTAAACGCCGACTGCGGTTCCCATTGTGACGGCACCATCACTCCCAGCGCCGCATCGCCCAGTTCAACCCACTGCGGGCTGTCTGGAGCGACCAGCAACGTCAGCATCTTCAGAGGGACTTTGTGCCCGGAGAGCTGGCGGGCCAGTGTCGATCCATCGGCGTAGTGGCCGCCGCCCAGCAGCACGGTCGCCTTGGACGCGATTGCCTTGTCGATGATGGCGCTGAAGTCGGTGGTGTTGGGAGCATAGGCTTCACTGAACGCCATCGTGAACCCGAGCTGTTGCGCATAGGCCTTGGCCGGAGTCACCACCGCCACCGAGAACGAGGAGTCCTCGTAGACGAAAGCGACGGTGGCTTTGGGGTCCTTGGTCTTCAGAGCATCCAAGGCAACCTTTAGATATTCCGGAGCGGGCGCGAACATTTGGAACAGGTACTGATTGCCGAGCGTGTAGGTTTTTGGTTCGGCAGCACCGGTGGTGAGCATGATCTTGCCATACTGCTCCGTCACTACCGAGGCGGTCGCGGTAAGCGGGGACGAGTAGGGACTGAACAGGAAGTCGGCCTTGTCCTCCAGGATCATGCGGCTATAAAGCTGCTGCACGCGCTTGCCATTGGATTCGTCGTCGTAGCTGGCGAACTGTATCTTGTAGCTCTTGCCACCGGCCTTGATGCCACCGGCATTGTTCACCTGGTCGCGCCACAGTTCAAACCCGCGGTATTGCTCCAGAGAATCGACATTCAGGGCGCCGGTTTTGGAGACGGTGAATCCGATGGTGATGGTTTGTTGAGCGAATCCCGGGATAATCAAAAGAACCAAAACAATTGCGAGTAGAAGTTGCTTCACAATCCACCTCGTGGGTAAGACGTTTTCAAAGCGTATCGTTAACCGGTATCTTGGAGGCACGCAAAACCAAGCCGAGGCGATCTCCCTGGAAGGAGTTCCCAAAGCCGAACCGCGCCGTCGGATAGATGTAGCACGCAGGGGAAAAAGAAGTTTGCGACCGGGATCACGGTTGGTTGTGACCGGGGTCACAAAGGACCCTCGGGGGCCGCTCCGAATGCTTGACGGGGCTGCCCCGTCACCACAACGTGAGAAGACTGGTCAGGTCGTGGGAGCGGGCAGAATCGTCCCCCGGCAAGTGCCCAGCCCGATGCGTCGGAATCCGTCTCGTTCGCAGAATCCCCGGAGAATGGCTTCGTCTCCGTCTTCCAAAAATTTTCTCTGCTCGCCAGTCGGCAGCGTCACCGGATCCTGGCCGCGAGAAGTCAGCTCCAAGAGGCTTCCGCGCGCGGTCATGTCCGCCCCCGACACAGTACCGCTTGCCAGCAAATCTCCCGACCGCAGATTGCAGCCATTGCTTGCGTGATGGGCGAGCATCTGAGCCATAGTCCAGTACATATCGCGAAAATTGCTTCGGGCCAAAACCACAGGAGCCATACCTGCTTGGCGCATCCCCACCGACAAAAGAGAAACTTCAAGCCACAAGTCGAGACCGCCTTGTTGCTGATCGCTCGGGCTGGCAAGATACGGCAACGGCGCCGGCTCGCCCGCCGCACGCTCAAAGGCGGCCGCGCGAAACGGAGCGAGCGCTTCCATCGTCACCACCCAGGGCGAGAGCGAGGTTGCAAAACTCTTCCCCAGAAAAGGTCCGAGCGGCTGATACTCCCAAGCTTGGATGTCTCGCGCCGACCAGTCATTCACCAGGCAGATTCCGAAAATATGTTCTTCCGCTTCGCCGATGGGAATGGTTTCTCCCAACTTATTCCCTTCACTCACAAAGAAGCCGAGTTCCAGTTCGTAGTCCAGCGCCTGGGTCGGCCCGAATTTCGGGTCTTTGTTTGGCTCGGCGTCGCCATTGCGGGTCTGGCCGGAAGGCCGCCGGATAGGCGTTCCCGTCGGTACCAACGACGATGCCCGTCCGTGATAACCAATGGGAATGTATTTGTAATTCGGCAGCAGCGGATTGTCGGGACGGAACAACCTGCCGACGTTAGTGGCGTGAAAAATCGAAGCGTAGAAATCCGTGTAGTCACCGACAACCGCAGGCAGAAGCATGTCAACATCGGCCTGCGCGACAAGATGGCTCGAAACGGCCTGTCGAACGGAAGCAGGCGCGTCCTCCCGCAAATTAGCATGAAGACGCCGGCGCAAAGCGCGCCGCGGACCGGCTCCGAGCGCCATCAGGGGATTCAGCGAATTGGACGCGCAAGCATGCACCGCGGACCGCAGCCTCTCATCCGCCAGGTAGGCATGACCCAGCAAGCCGTCGACGTCAAGAAGGCGGCCTCCGATCGCGACTCCCACTCTTGCCTGGGCGCCTGCATCGCGTCGCCGAAAGACTCCAAAGGGCAAATTTTGAACGGGGAAATCCGTGCCAACAACGTTGGCCGATTCGATCCAGCTTTGTACTTTGGGATCGTGGGTCTCGTCGAGAGGTGGTGTCATAACAGGTGTAAAGACCGCAAGTCTTCGATGGGTTCGGCAAATGAGCATGACCCAAACGAAATCGCGAAACTCTGGCGTGCGGCGGCGATTTCATCCTGGCGGAGCCGATGCTGACGCCAGGCGATTCCATCGGAATCAAACTGGAATGCCTGACTTGATTGCTCCTCGAGCAACTGGGTAGCGAGCGTCCTGTCCATTCCCGCCCGCACAAACGCCGCTGCCAGAAAAACATTGATAAAACCGTGCATGATTCCCGACGGGCTCTCGGGTTGATACGTAAATCGGTGCACCGAGCGCAGCGGATGGTGCAGTCCCGCCGTCGCCTTGAAGGGCACCTTGGCCGCCGCACACAAGCGAATGAATTCAATCACATTCTCGGGAGCAGGAAACTTGTCGGCCGTCGCGCCGCCCGTCCGGATCTTTGCTCTGCGTCCGCAGTCGGCCACAGTCGCGATGCACTCGGCGCAAGTGGAGGGCGGAACTTCGAAATATGTCGCCAGCTCTGGTGGGATAATTTTCGACAACCGCGTGATCTCTTCGATGCTCGCAACCCTCAGTTCAACCGCCTCGACGATGGCCCTTCGGCTGGAACTGGAACTCGCCATTCGAGATTTGAAGTCGCAAATACGAGCAACATCCGCAACCACATCAGAACCGAGGAGCACAGACAACCGCCAACTCGGGAAGCCTGCCCCCTGTTCTGAAGTGGGGAATCCGAACAACACTTCTTCGAACTCGGCCAGTCGCGCAACCGGAACAATAAAACGCCCGAGAATCCAGTTCCATTCCGACCGCGAATAGGCGTCGTAGTTAGCCACAGCCGGGGCCATGTCCAGCGATGCCGGAGGAAATAATCCCGCATAGTCGATCAGGTCGCGCAGCAGAGCACCGCCGGCATCGATCGGGTCCGCGGAATTTCGCACTGTCTGAGTTTGCGAGTTCATTTGCGGCTCATCGCAGCCCCACGTAGAGACAGCGCCCTCGGCTGTCCCAGCGAGCGCAGCTCGCCGGGTCTCGTTTGTTCACCCAAATGTACTCTACACACAGGAGCGGGGCTTTGCCCGCCGACAGCCGAGGGCGGCTGTCGCTACGTCTTAAACTTTTTCCGCAATCCCTGCCAGCACTCGAAGTATTGATGATCGAGCTGCGAAGTCTCCAGCGCAAACTTGGTCGGCTGGCACACCAAGCGAGTCTCGAACATAAACGCCATGGTGTCGCCCAGAAAAACCGGCTTCAGCTCCGCGTTGCTCGCTTTCTCAAACGTCTCAGAGTCGGGCCCATGACCCGCCATGCAATTGTGCAGGCTGGCTCCGCCCGGGACGAATCCTTCAGCCTTGGCGTCATATTCGCCGCGGATCAGCCCCATGAACTCGTTCATGAAGTTGCGATGGAACCATGGCGGACGAAACGTATGCTCCGATACCACCCAGCGCGGCGGAAAGATGACGAAGTCAACATTGGCGTTTCCAGGAATCTCCGAAGGCGAAGTCAGCACCGTGTAAATCGACGGGTCGGGATGATCGAAGCTCACCGTGTTGATGCAATTGAAATTCGCCAGATCATATTTATAGGGCACGTAGTTCCCGTGCCAGGCGACCACGTTCAGCGGCGAGTGATCGATCGCGGCTGTCCAGAGTCTACCCTGAAATTTGGTCACAATCTGGTAATCGCCTTCTCGATCTTCAAACGCGGCTACGGGAGCCATGAAGTCGCGCGGATTCGCCAGTCCGTTCGCGCCAATCGGCCCCAGATCTGGCAGACGAAACAGCGCGCCATAGTTCTCGCAGATGTAGCCGCGCGCTTCCTTTTCCAGAAGCTCGACGCGAAAACGAATTCCCCGTTGAATCACCGCAATCTCGCCGGGGCCGGCTTCGAGAACGCCCATTTCCGTGCGCAACAGAAGCCGCCCCGTTTGCGGCACGATCAACATCTCCCCGTCGGCGTTATAGAAGAAACGATCTGTCATCGAGGTGTTGACAACGTAGATGTGAATTCCAACGCCTGCATGAGTATGCGTATTGCCATTGCCCGCCATGGTGATCAGGCCGTCGATGAAATCGGTGGGCAGTGAAGGAGCCGGAATCGGAATCGGGGTCCAGCGCAACTGGTTCGGCGGCGTCGGTACCTCGTCGAACGGCGCGCTGCGCAGCCTCGCCATGCCGATGGGTTCGAATGGCTTGTGCGCCACCGACGGACGCATCCGGTAAAGCCACGTCCGGCGATTAACGCCGCGTGGCGCGGTGAATGCCGTGCCGCTCAGTTGTTCCGCGTACAATCCATGCGCCACTCTCTGCGGAGAATTCTGCCCACGCGGCAGCACACCTTCCACTGCTTCACTGGCGAACTCGTTGCCGAATCCGGACTGGTAGCGCAACGAGGTGCCCGGCGCCTTTTTCTGTGCGTTCGCAGTTCTTGCGCTTGCGTTAGGCATGCCTAGAGATTCCCTCGCCGCGCCTGCTCCATTTCGATCGATTCAAACAGCGCTTTGAAATTCCCCTTGCCAAACCCGCGGCTGCCCTTGCGCTGGATGACTTCAAAAAACACGGTCGGACGATCCTCCACCGGCTTCGAGAAAATCTGCAGCAGGTAGCCTTCGTCGTCACGGTCCACAAGTATACCCAGCGAGCGCAACTCTTCGAGCGGTTCCTCGACCGGCCCGACCCGCGACGGCAGCGCCTCATAATACGCGTCGGGGACGCGCAGAAAATCGAGCCCGTTGCGCTGCAGTTTGCTGACCGTGTACATGACATCCTTGCACTGCAACGCAATGTGCTGTGCCCCTGCTCCTCCGTAGGCTTCGATGTATTCCTGAATCTGGCTCTTGTTGCGCGCCGTGGCCGGTTCGTTGATCGGAAATTTCACCGAATGCGAATCGTCCGACATGACGATGCTCATCAACGCGCTGTACTCGGTCGAAATATCCTTGTCGTCGAACGTGATGTAACGATGGAACCCGAAGACGCGGGTGTAATAATCCGCCCAGTACTGCATCTTGCCGAGTTCCACATTCCCCACAATATGGTCAATCCGCAGAATGCCGCAGTCGTCACCCGCCAGCGGCGCCGCCATGTATCCAGGCAGAAATGGCCCTTTGTAATCCTTATATGAGATCAGCGAGTGGATCGTGTCGCCATAGGTGTGGACCGCACCGCGGCGAATGGTGCCGTGTTCATCCTCGACGTCATGCGGTTCCTCGGCCGGCTGGGCTCCCGAACGCACGGCCTGCTCAAAGGCCTCGTCCGCGTTGTCCACTTCCAGCGCAATATCGCGCACCCCATCGCCATGCTTTCGGATATGCTCCGCCGCCTGATCGTCAGGCGTCATGGGCGTAGTGAGGACAAAGTTCGCCTTGCCCTGACCCATCACATACGAAGCTCGCTGGCGCTGGCCCGTTTCCAGCCCGCTGTAAGCAACCTGCGAAAAGCCGAAACCTTTGCGATAGAAGTACGCGGCCTGCCGTGCATTGCCGACCCAGAATTCGACATGATGAATGCGTTTAAGCTTGAGTGGGTTCTCCATCCGCTTCCTTTCCAGTTCATCGCCCCTACCGCACTTCAATCGACACCAACTCCCCGCCGTTATTTCCTACCGCCCGGTAGTTCACCGACACGAGCCGGTTCGTCCAGTCGCAGGAAAATTGCTCTTCCCCAATTACGAGCAGCGATTTGTAATCCGAAGCATGCATCTTGTAAGTTGTCATGCCGCTCAGAATCGTAACCGTCGCCTCGGGAGGCTTGGAGCAGTCGCTACTAACGATCTTGCCTTTGAGAAATTGCACCGGCCCAGTCGTCCCCGGCTTCGCGGGCGCTGGCTTTCGGGCCGCATCCGCGTCCTCATCCTCAGATGCGGTTGCGGACGCGACCGGTGCGCCACTCTCCGCCCCAGGGGTGCTAGCCGCGCCCGCTGGCGCCGCTTTCCCCCCCGCCCTTTGCGGACGCACTCCATATTTCTGCAGCGTATCTAAGTCGTCCAATTGCTGCTTCGCCGCTGACGCCGCTGCCTTATCTGGTCCCGCCTTCAGGCGCATAAAAACTTCGCGCGCCAGATCCCACTTTTTGCCCGCAACATAAATCTGTCCCAGGTTGTACTGATACTCCGTATTCCGCGGCGCCAATGCAATCGCCTGCCGCTCGGCCTCCAACGCCGAGTTAATTCCTCCCCCCTCCACGCGCGCCATTGCCAGCATGTTATAAGCGTCGGCCAGATCCGGATACCAATCCGCGACCGCCCGCAGATCCTGCATCATGTTCGCCAGCCCCTGCATTTCCTGACGGGTCGCCTGCGCCTTCTGATACTTCAGCGCGGAACGGTAGTACCCAATCCAGGGATCCTGCGGATTCAGCTCTGACGCCTTCTCCAGTTCGTCGGCGGCCGAATCAAACTTCTTCTGGCGAATATCATCTCGGGCAAGCTCGCGATGCGCCGCCTCATTATCTTTTGGATCGGCCGTAAGTTGCTGCAAATCGTGCACCGCCTGATCATGATGCTCCGGAATGCGCGCCATCACATCGTCAATCACCGCTCGCGCTTCCTCATCTTTCAGCTGACTAACCGCCATGCCGACGTCGTCCGCGTCCAATGGAATCGCGAAATGAGTTGGCTGCTGATTGTCCACCGGAACTGCAATCGGCTTCTTCGATTGATCGAGCGCAATGCCTAACCCGCTCAGCCCTTTGAAATACGTCTTCACCGCGTCTTCCATCTGCGCCGGCGACATATCAAACGCCTGCACCATCGCCTTCTCCACCGGCACTTTCTGATTCAGTACCAGATCGAAGTAGGTCCCCGCCTCCGGCAACTTGTTCTTGTTAACCAGGTAGGAAACCACCATCCACGACTGGGCATAATACATTGTGTTATGCGTGCCCTCGCGCGTTCCCGAACCATCATGCTTCATCGTGAACAAGTCCACCATCGACAGCCATACGGGCGAACTCACCAACTGCGTCAGCGACTGCGGAACATTGGGGTCGCGTCGCAGTTCATCGAAGACGTCCTCGTGCCACTCCGGTTGTAGCTCCGGATCGCCACCAATCTCCACTTGCTTGCCGATGTGTATCGACCCAAAGTATTCCGCGAGCCCTTCGTCGAACCAGCCCTGCGTCGGAGGATAGTTGTAATTCAAGAAATAGTGCGCGAGAGGATGCGCCACCGCCTGCCAGGGATCGATTTCGAAGAGATTCAGGGCGATATAAATCCGATCCCATCCCGGCACATAAAACCCAGCCGCCATGTTCTGTTTCGCGGGAGCAACCAGGCCAAATTGCTTATCGCTTTTGAGCGCGATGACCGTGATGGGCACAGGCATCTTCAACTTAGTTTTCAGCAGCAGTTGTCCAAAAACCGCCCGCATCTGCTCCATCCGCAAAGCGACTTCCCGCCCGCGCTTGTCGCCCGCATCCGTAATCACAGAAAAATGAGTGGTATGGATTTCGATCCACTTGGGTTCGTCTTTGGCGAGAGCGAGCTGTGACGTGAAAAAAATCTGCGCGACCAGCAAAGCTAGGACCGCGGCAACTCGCGCCGCGACCTTCACGATCGCATGGGGATGACGTTCTCTCATGACGAACCAGGCAGGTTTCCAGGAAATCCTAGCACGCCTCTGTCCGGCAGTGATAAAGTGAAGTTCCATCATGAGAAGCGCCATGGCCGCGTGTTCTTTGTTCTTCGCGCTCACTGCACTCTCCGCCCAGACGCCGCCGGCGGACGCCACCCTGACCGCGAATCCTGTGTTCCAGAAAAACTGCGCCAAGTGTCACGGCAAAACCGCCGAGGGGCGCCACTTAGGAGGACCCTCGCTCATCGCCGAGAAGATCGTCACTGTCTCCGCCGATGACCTCCGCAACATCATCAATAACGGCAAGGGCCGCATGCCCAAGTACGCCGGCAAACTAAACTCAGAGGAAATCGACACGCTCGTCCAACAAATCAAAGCCGCAAGTAAAAAATGAATCGTCCGACGGACCCCCGCCCGTCCACGTCCACTTGACTCCCTCAGGGAACAACCGAAAAACTGCTGTGGTACAGTTACGTTTTTCCGATCAATCTCAAGCACTCAGGAGACCGCCATGCAAAGCAGTATCGTCGGCACGACCATGCCCGTTCTTGAATTCGTGCTCGAACCGAATGAGGCCATCATATCCGAAGCCGGAGAACTTTCCTGGATGACCAGCTCCATCCAGATGACCACCCACACTCAGTTAGGTGGAGGCGGAGGAATTTTCGGCGCGATCAGGCGCGTAGCCGGCGGCGGAACTCTCTTCATGACCGAGTATCGCGCTATGGGAGCGCGTGGTGAGTTGGCTTTTGCCACCCAACTTCCCGGACATATCGTGCCTGTTGAAGTCAGCGCCAGCCACGAATTTATGATTCATCGTCATGGTTTCCTCTGCGCCACGCCGCAGATTCAAATCGGTGTCGGGTTCCAGCAATCGCTCGGCGCCGGCATCTTCGGCGGTGACGGCTTCCTGCTGCAGCGCCTCAGCGGACAAGGCATCGCCTGGCTCGAGCTTTCCGGCGAACTCGTCGTCAAAGATCTTCAACCCGGAGAAACTCTGCGCGTCCATCCCGGCCACGTCGGCGCTTTTCAGTCGAGTGTTTCATTTCAAATCACTACCGTGCCCGGAATCAAGAACATAATTTTCGGCGGCGACGGACTCTTTCTAGCTGCGCTCACCGGACCGGGCCGCATCTGGCTGCAAACCCTCCCCATTTCAAAATTAGCGCACAAGCTGATGGAATACATGCCCAGACCCTCCAGCGAGGCGGCCAAGGGAGGAGTGGTAGGCGGCATCGTTGGCTCTATCCTGGAGGGAATGAAATAAGACTGAGTTAGTAGAAGGAATAAGAAAGAGAACTGGGTGCCGGACAGGCAACAGCAAAGTAAATTTGGGCTGACGACATGACGCCGCCAATACAACAATCGCCTGCACTCGCGCCGTCAGCCGCTTCCCGCTTGGCCTGGATCGACTGGATGCGCGGCCTGGCATGTGTCCTGATGTTCCAGACCCACTGTTACGACGCTTGGCTAGGCGGTAACGCCCGGAACAGCAGGTTTCTCAATGCATCGCAGCGCTTGGGTACCTTGCCCGCGCCCCTCTTTCTTTTCCTAGCTGGAATCTCTTTCGCTTTGGTCACCGACAAGCTCATCCGCAAGAATCTGCCCCCTGCCCAAATTGCCCGGACTATGACCCGCCGTGGCGCTGAAATCTTCGCCTTCGGACTCCTTTTTCGCCTGCAAGAGTACCTCATAGCCTGGGGATGGGCTCCCTGGTCCGACTTACTCCGCGTGGATGTACTGAACATCATCGGCTTGTCCATGATACTGATGGCACTAACCTGCGGCATCGCCTTAGCACTCTGGAGAACAACCCACGACTCGTATCAGGACATGCCCTCAGGCATGCCGAAAAGCGAAAAGAGTGGCTCCGGTTTTGGAGAGTGGCGGCTTGTCTTAGTATCCACCTCGATCGCCGTAGCTGCCCTGATCGCCTTACTAACTCCCCCCCTCTACACGACCTGGCGACCAACCTGGCTGCCATGGCCGATTGAGTCTTACATCAACGGATGTCATAACCTCGGAGCTCCGCAGCCCTGGCTTTTCCCTCTGTTCCCATGGTCGGCCTTCGCCTTCGCCGGCCTAGCCGCCGGGTTTGTTCTCTTCAGCGACCAGGCACGTACTCAAACTGCGAAAACGCTGGCGCTCTTCGCCGTTGTCGGAGCCGCAGCAATCCTTGCCGCCCGCCAACTCGATCACTCTTCTCTTCATCTTTACGCCACCTATGATTATTGGCACACCAGCCCCAACTTTCTAATGATGCGCATAGGTATGCTGTTAGTGATCGCTTTGTTGAGTTATGCATGGTGCCGCTGGGGGCTGGCAACCTGGGGTTTCAGCCCGCTGATCCAACTTGGCCAGACGTCATTACTCGTCTACTGGGTGCACATAGAATTCGTCTACGGGCGCTTCTCCTTGCTTCCCAAGCGGGCCGAATCCATCCCCACTGCGACGCGAGGATTGCTGGAGATTATTCTTTTTATGCTGATCCTCTCCCTGACCCGCACACGAATTGACTGGAAAAGAATCGACTGGAAGAACATCAAGTGGAAGAAGGCAGGCCGGGTCCAGCCCGCGTAGTGATGGCGCTGTCGCGGAACGCCAACCCTCTAGCTATTGCAGGGTC
>Ga0209698_10001825_pt1 | contig 24445 bp, 24 predicted proteins | sample LitLauG_LLR_2012_FD_187203 | JGI IMG/M metagenome (GOLD analysis project Ga0209698, IMG submission 187203) | Freshwater sediment microbial communities from Pennsylvania, USA - Little Laurel Run_MetaG_LLR_2012 (SPAdes) (version 2) | ecosystem: Environmental > Aquatic > Freshwater > Creek >... | reverse complement strand
ATCTTCGTGCGTGACGAACTTAGGATCTGGCGGGTAAAACCGTGGGGGTTCGAGTCCCCCCTTTCGCACCAGGTAAATTCTAGCGTGTCGTGTTTCGCGGTGTTCTTGAATGGGCACAAATTTTCTTCCTTGCCCTAATTTTTCTCCTAACATCGTGTTGGCTGCATTTTCTCCTCCCGAGTTTTTCCGCCTGCGGATGCAACATCTCGCTCATTTTCCCTCGTATGCGTCCTTCAGGCCTTGGATGTCAAGTTTGATCATTTTGAGCATCGCCTGCATCACGCGCTTCGACTTCGCCGGGTCCTTGTCGTTCAGGAGTTTGGACAGGATGGTAGGGACGACCTGCCACGACAGCCCGAACTTGTCTTGCAGCCAGCCGCACTGAACCGTCCTTCCGCCCTCGGAAAGTTTGTCCCAGTAGTGATCCACCTCTTCCTGCGTTTCGCAGTGGATGAAAAACGAGATGGCGGGCGTGAAACTATAGTGCGGCCCGCCATTCAGGGCGATGAATTCCTGTCCCTCGAGCTGGAAGGTCGCCGACATGACCGACCCTTTCGGTCCGGGACCGCCTTCTCCGTAGCGGGAGACGGTTCCAATTTTTGAGTTCTTGAAAACGGAGGTATAAAAATTGGCCGCCTCCTCGGCTCTTCCGTCGAACCACAGGAATGGTGTGATCTTTTGCATGTCTTCGCTCCCTCGCGTCTGTCAAATTTCTGTTATGCCGCCTGCGTTGAATCGCCAGTGGCGGCCTTCGCGCAGTTCACCATCCATGGAATGCCGAATCGGTCGACCAGCATGCCAAAGCGCGCGGCCCAGAAAGTCTCCGCAATCGGCATGTTGATCTTTCCATTCTCTGCCAGGGCGTGAAAGATTTGCTCCGCCTCTGACGGGTCCTTGACATCGATCGAAACGGAGAAACCTTGTGGTTTTTGGAAGTGATCCGGCGGAGCGTCCGATGCCATCAGCGCCTGGTCGCCAATTTCGAGACGAGCATGCATGATCTTTTTGCGCCATTCCGCGGGCACATGCGCCTCCGCGGGCGTGCCCTCGTGCGGCAACAGCGCGATAATCTTGCCGCCCAGAATTTTCTCGTAGGCCTTGAACGCTTCCTCACAATTCCCGTTGAAGAAAAGATACGAATTCACTCTCATGATGTTCTCCTTTTTTTGAGGGTCTTGCTGAACCCCGTTTCAATGGTGAATCGAACGACAGGCGCGAAAATCGACCCCGCAGCTAGCTTTTTTTCGCAGCGAGCTTTTTCCACAATTTGCGTTCCCGCTCAATTGCCTCGCTGGGAGCAAAGTCCTCCAACTCGAACAACTGACGAATTTCGATCTCGCATTCTCCCTCGTGTGGATTCGGGCAGCGCTTCACCCATTCGATCGCCTCTTCCTTTGAATTCACCTTCCATATCCAGTAGCCAGCGACCAGCTCTTTGGTCTCAGCGAACGGCCCGTCAGTCACGGTGCGCTTGCTGCCCGAGAATTTCACACGAGCCCCCTTCGAACTTGGTTGCAGCCCGTCCCCGGCAAGCATCACTCCGGCGTTTACCAGTTCTTCATTGAATTTCCCCATATCGGAAAGAAGTCTTTCGCTCGGCATCTTCCCAGCTTCCGAGTCCTTGGTCGCCTTTACGATCACCATGAACCGCATTCCTTTATCTCCATGTCAATTGTGTGTCCGAGCCCAGCCTCGAATCGCTGAGCCCGCATTCACTGTTAAGTCGAACGAGCAGGAGCGGGATCGACACTCGCGAAACTTATTTTCCCGGCAGTCCGGGGATTTCCATGACCGGGCGGATTTCGACTGTGCCGAATTTCCCCGCTGGAACCCGCGCGGCGATATCCATGGCCTCGTCGAGATCCTTGGCATCGATCAGGAAATAGCCCCCGAGTTGTTCGCGTGTCTCGGCGAACGGTCCGTCCGTCACCAGCCTCTTCCCGTCGCGGACACGGAGGCTGGTCGCCGTTGAAGTTGGATGCAAGGGGCCGGCGCCAAGGTATTTCTCGCTCTTGGCGAGTTCCTGTGCGTACTGTGCGGACTCCTGGTAACACTGCGCCCGCTCGCCCTCGCTCAGCCCGTGCTCGTCCAGATAAATCAGCAACATGTATTTCATGTTTTGTCCTCATCATTGAATCGAATTACGTCGAACGGAATCGACACCTTCGGGGAAAAATATTTACAATCGCGGAATGCCCGTCGACGCTGCCACCGCGGCAGTTGAAACAGTTTATCGCTCCGATTGGGGTCGCATCGTGGCTACCCTGATCAGGCTGGTTGGGGACTTCGATCTGGCAGAAGAGGTTGCCCAGGAGGCATTTACCATCGCTGTCGATCAGTGGCGGGTCTCAGGCGTGCCCGCGTTTCCCCGTGCCTGGATCATTCAGACCGCCAAGCACAAGGCCATTGACCGCATCCGCCGCCAGGCGAACTTCGCCGAGAAGCTCGAATCCTATGCCAAAGACGAGCTCGGGCCGGCCTTTGAAGAGCCGAATTACTTCACCAGCGAAATTCCTGACGATCGCCTGCGGCTGATTTTTACCTGCTGCCACCCGGCCCTTGCGCCGGAGGCCCAGGTCGCGCTTACTCTTCGCACGCTGTGCGGCCTTGAGACCGACGAGATCGCGCGGGCATTTCTGGTTCCTCCCGCAACCATGGCGCAGCGCCTGGTGCGCGCCAAGCGCAAGATACGCGACGCCGGCATTCCCTACGTGGTGCCCGACCTCGACGACATGGCGGCGCGGCTCGAGGCCGTGCTCACCGTCATTTACTTAGTCTTCAACGAGGGCTACGCGGCCACGCGAGGCGGGCCGCTGGTGCGGACCGATCTTTGCGCGGAGGCCATCCGCCTGGGGCGCCTGGTCAGAATGCTCATGACGCCGAAGCCTCCGGCAGAGGCGACCGGGCTGGTTGCGCTGATGCTGCTGCACGACGCACGGCGCGATGCTCGTCTTGACGACGCTGGTGATCTTATCGTTCTTGAGGAGCAGGATCGCAGCCGCTGGCACCAGGCGCAGATTGCCGAGGCGTTGCCGCTGGTGGAAGAGGCACTTCGTGGCGGGATCGGTCCCTTCGCGCTGCAAGCAGCCATTGCGGCCCAGCATTGTCAGGCGGCACGGCCCGAAGAGACGGACTGGCCTCAGATCGTACGGCTCTACAATCTCCTCGAACGTCTGCAACCCTCTCCCATCGTTTCACTGAACCGGGCGGTGGCAGTCGCGATGGCGGACGGGCCTCGGCCCGCACTGGCGATCATCGACGCGCTCGTTGCCGCCGGTGAACTCGATAATTACTACCTTCTGCACGCAGCGCGCGCCGACCTGCTGCGCCGCTATGGATCCACAGAGGAGGCCGCCAAGAGCTACCGGCGGGCGTTGGAATTGGTCGTGAATGACAGCGAGCGGCGATTTCTGGAGCGGCGGCTGCGCGAAGTTCAGCCCTCGGTTGCATGATCTCTTTCGCATGAGATTCGGACCGCCGAGAGGTAGCAAACCAGGTCTCTACAACGTTGGCCATGGTCATGCCCGAAGAAAAACTTGCCGACTGTAACTTTTCCTGCCCTCCCTCATCCCATCTCCACGACTAGAGCAGTTTCACAATTGCTGTAGCCCATTTATGAACTGTCATCCCGACCGCAGCGCTCCATTTCCCGAAGAGAATGCAAGCGGAGTGGAGGGACCTCGTGTTGTTCGTGGGCTACACAACCCTGAAAATGCTCAGGTTCGTCGCATCATTTCAAACAAGGAACAGGAGAAAACCCATGAAAAGGACAATTTGTAGGCTGATGGCAATGTCTCTTCTGGCGATGCCCCTCGCGGTTTTTGCGCAGTCCAACGACAGCATGAAGCAGGACCAGACACAACAGCAGGACCAGATGAAGCATGACAACATGAAGCACGATGACATGAAGAAAGACGAAATGAAGAACGACAAGAAGGCGAAGAAGACCAAGAAAGCCAAGAAAGATGAAATGAAGAAGGACGACGGCATGAAGCACGACGACAACATGAAGCAGAATTAACCCCGGCCCGCCACGACACCCGTCTCGAATGGAGGCCGGGTATCCCCCGCCCGTCCTCCAGACCACGGCGACCGGACGGGCGAGATGCCTATCCTTTGCGCCCCAGCAGGCGGAGATAAGATGCAAATGATCTTACGATTCCAGGAGCTTCCTCAGACGCTTTCAAACTTCTCGTCGGCGCCGTCTGTCTTTGAGCCAACCGTTGTCATCAGGTACTTCTTCAGGCAGCGGATGCAGGGCGCATAACCCTCCCGAATTGCCTCACTGGCCGCGATGGTGCGCAGGTTTGCCTTGTCGTGAATAAACTTACACCCAGGAACGTGAAACGTCCTGCCCTCTTCCGCCACGACAACCATCATGCCGGGTGGGATTCCGACTGCGGGTTGAGCGTGCTCAGAGCGAAGGGCTGGCGGACCGGGTTGGGATCGAGTGAGTTCGATGGCGCCGGCCACCAATGCTGCAGCAGCGGCCGCAACCAGCCAGCCGAGAAAACTTCTGCGGGTGCGAGGCGCGCTTTCCTCTGAGAGTCTCCGTTCCAGTCGCCGGCCGAATCCCAGCGGCACTTCGAGCATCCGCTCGTCGCCGTACAAGTGGATCACGTTGCGGGTGCCTTCGAGTACCGCCGCGCAGCGCTTGCACCCGCGAACATGTTCCTCGATCGCCGTACGCAGCCCAGGTTCGACTTCACCATCCAGATAGTTTGAAACCTCGCGCCAGACTTCTTCGCAGTTCACTACCATGGCTTGGTCCCCTTTTCAAAAAACAGCTGCTTGCTCCACCCGCCACCGAGTCCCGGCGCCAGAAGATCGCGCAGCATCAGGCGGGCCCGGAGCAGGCGAGTCTTGACCGATGCGGTTGAGATTCCGAGCACCTTCGCGGTCTCGTCAATGCTCAACTGCTGCATGTCGCGCAGAACAAAAACCTCCCGATAGATTTGCCCCAACGAGGCCAGCGCTTCGGCCAGTTTTTCCCGGACCTCTTTGCGTTCGAGGGCCTCGGAAGGAATCTCGCGCCAGTCAGCAAAGTCACGTGGTGTATAGGTGCCGCCTTCTCCCTCGTCCTTGACGATTGGCTCCATCAGGCTGGCGTGCTCCTTCCTCTTTCGCATCCGCGCCTCATTGATGGTGATCTGGGTGAGCCATGTGCTGAACTTCGCCTCGGCACGGAATTGCCGGATGTGCTTAAAGGCCTTCAACACTGCCTCCTGGGTGGCATCCTCGGCGTCCGCGTCATTGCGGAGGATGGCGTAAGCCGCCGCGAATAACCGCCGCTCGTACGGCCGGATCAGCTCATAAAAGAGCTCATGCTCGCCGTCACGGATACGCTGGATCAGCAGCTGCTCTTGGAGTTGTGGCGCTGGATTCTCCAGCGGACTCAGCTCTGCAGGCATTTCTCCTCACCGCGATATCAGGCTCACTGCCGTGGCGAACGAGCGCGCACGGGGCGTATGCCGAATCTCTTTCTCATGCCGCCACATTAGAGAAATTGCCCCTAAGCAGACGCTAACTTAACGAACTTAGGATTCATGAGACCAAGAAATGTTACACACAAGTGGTGGCTGGCACTACTCCCAACGCCACGTGTGAATCGCCTGCAAAGAGTCTCAACTGTTTCGTAGAGACGGGGCTTGCCCCGTCTCAGGCTGCTGCAGAAACGCCAATTTCACACAGATTTTGGGAAGGGAGCTAGTTTTTGGGTGGCGTAGTGTTTCAGCGCTGCGATCAGCATTACATTCTAATCATCGGCTTTGGCCGCTGAACGCAACCTCTTCACTCGTGCCGATACGTCGTTGAAAAAATGTCTTCGCGCCTTGGCGCCTGAGGTAGGCCTTCACGCGCTGAACGACTCTTTTCGCGGCAATGTCCAACGAACCCTGTGACCGCTCTTAGTCGTTTCCGGCGGCCACGGGCACCGCCAGTTCCGCGGCGTTCAAATCGCCTACCAGTGCCGGCTTGGGCGGCAGATTATCGACAGAGAGCTTATAGACGTGGCGCGCGAGGCCCAACTTTTTCAGCAGCCAGATTCCATACCAGTTCATGTCGATCTCGTACCACGCCATGCCGTGGCGCGCCGAGACCGGATGCGCATGATGATTGTTGTGCCAGCCTTCGCCGAACGTCAAGAGGGCAACGAACCAGTTGTTGGTCGATAAATCCTTGGTCACAAAACGGCGCGATCCCCAGACGTGGGTTACCGAGTTGACCATCCAGGTCGCGTGCAGTCCAACGACGACGCGCGCGAATACTCCCCACAGCAGCCAGGGCAGACCGCCGATAGCAAAGAGAATTACGCCCACGACGACGTTGCTCGTCCAGTGGTACTTGGTCAGCCAAATGTGGACTTTATCCTTGGTGAGGTCGGGAACGTAGCGCGCCAGCGTGGTGGTGTCGTGGTGCATCGACTTGCCGGTGAGAATCCATCCCATGTGCGCCCACCACTTGCCATCAACCGGCGAGTGCGGATCGCCTTCCTCGTCGGAGAACTGATGATGAATGCGGTGCGTCGCCACCCAGAAGATCGGTCCGCCTTCGAGCGCCAGCGTCGCGCACCAGGTGAGGAAATATTCCACCCACTTCGGAGTCTTATAACCGCGATGTGTCAGCAGCCGGTGATAGCTCATACCGATGCCGAGGCTGCCCGAAACCCACCACAAAAACATGGCGACAAAAAGGGCTTTCCAGGTAAAGAAAAAAAGCGCCGCCACGGCGCCCACATGAAACAGGATCATGGCGATTCCAGTGACCCAGTTAAAACCGTCACGTTGGGCGCTTTCTTTGCGCAGGCTGGTTCCGCGGTCTATGACCCGAAATGATTCGGTGCTCTTGCTCATTAGGTTCTCCCCACACCACTTTCTGATTGGTGTTCTATTTAAGGACGATACCAAGAGTGGGTGGGAATATCATGTAATACTTGTGTAATCCCTGCTGAACCAAGAGGTTACCGGAGTCATAAGACTTCGGGATGACGGGCTCGCAAAGAAGCTGGGGGCAGGGCAAGGCTAACCAGGTGGCGTGCCAGGCGTCGCTGAAATGTGTGGGCGCAGAAAGCTCACATTCTGCGCCTACGACCTATTTTATTGCGACTGGCGCTTCTTTCAGGCTGTCGGGTTCTCCAACTTCCTCGCTTAACTTTTCTTTCCGGTCACGGCAAAAAAGGCGGTCACTTCCTGCTCGACGTTCTTGCTGCCGCACTTGGGACATTTTGCAGTTGCTTCATGTTCTTTGAGGGTCAGAACCAGTTCGAAGGTTTTGTGACAATCGTTGCAAACGTAGTCATACACCGGCATGGGGGAACCTCCGGCTCGCTGGTGATAACGAGCTATGGCTCGAATTGTAGCGCTGATACGGGGCGTTTGTCCGTGAGATCGAAGCGGAGGTTTGGCAGTGGGCGAGGGCGCCCGATTTTCTGCGGAAAAATGAAAACGTCCCGGACTCGAGTCGCAGTCCGGGACGTTTTGACACGTACGTTAACGGGAACGCTACTTCAGGTTGATGTTGAATTTTCCCGCTGCTTTATTCTTCCCAACCTGCGTACTCACGGCGATATTGATGAGACCGGCAACTGGGTCGACGCAAGTCTTGCCGCTGCCGACGCAGTTTCCGTTGTTCTTGCCAGTCTGGCCCTGGGTGCCGAAACCCTGGTTGCCGGAAATAACGATGATAGTTCCCGCTGCGAAGGGGTTGGGACCGAAATCGATCTTGCCCGTGTTCAAAACATAGTTCGCGCCTTGTTTGCCCGTTACGGTGACAACGAGGTGGGAGGTGTTGTCGCCGGTGTCATCTTCGTAGAACCAGAAAATCCAACCGCAAGGCGGAACGCTGCCGCTGTTTTGATCACAATTGGATAGCAACCAGGTGTAAGCCGGGGTGCCGATTACCACTCCTCCCGGTGCGATGGTGGAGCAGTCCGCGCCGCCGCCAAAGCACGGCCACTGCGGGTTACCGCCGCCATCGGGTGGTGCCGCAACGCCGAAGCCCTCGGCCAATTGGAACAATAAAGACGGGGCCAAGGGCCCCAAGCCGACCTGGCCCGGGACAGCATGGACCGTGAAGTTGCCACTGCGAAGTTCCTGCGCCAGAGCTGGTTGCCCGAACGCGCAGACAGCGATCATTACTGCGAGGACGGCACACGTGAAGAAGTGAAGTTTTGTCATTGAGAGTCCTCCAATGGGGAATTTTGCGGGAACAGGCCGAACATGCAGAGTTCAGTTTTCCGGCGCACCGAGTTTAGTCCGCGGGATGCGCCTGTCAAGGACAAAGATGCGCAAAACGTTGCACCTATAGTTGGTTGCCCTACCGACCGTCTTGTCGCTTCTGGAGCGCGGTTTGGATTGACAAAGTCTCCGTGAGCGGAGATGCGGCTTTGCAAATTTCTTACGATGCATTGCCGCGAAAATGATCGAGGATGGCTTGCGCCTGCGACCTTGTAACCACGGCAGAGAGCGCAGCGACGTCGGCTTGCTTCACCGCCTGCAGGCTTCCGAAGTGTTCAAGAAGGCGGCGAGTTGTCGATTCGCCGACGCCGGGGATTTCGCGTAGCTCGGTATCGCGGTCCCGGATCTGGCGGCGCTTGCGATGGAACGTCACTGCAAAGCGGTGGGCTTCGTCGCGGATGAGTTGAACGAGGTGCAGGACCGGAGAGTGGTGGTCGAGGACTACCGGATCGTCTTCCTGTCCGTAAACGTAGATGATTTCTTCACGCTTGGCGATCGAGGCGAGAGGCTGGTTGATGATCTCCAGTGCTTCGAGCGCTTCGGCTGCGGCGTGCAGCTGTCCAAGTCCTCCATCGATCAGGATGAGGCTGGGCAGAGGTTTCTTCTCCTCACACAGTCGCTTGTAGCGCCGGGTAATCACTTCGCGCATGGAGGCGAAGTCGTCGACCCCTTCCACGGTGCGGATGATGAACTTGCGGTAGTCGGATTTTTTCATCTTGCCGTCTTCCCACACCACCATTGAGGCAACCGTCTCCGCTCCCTGAATGTGAGAAATGTCGAAGCACTCGATACGCTTCGGCAGTTCGGGCAGTGCGAGCGAGTCTTGCAGCGCTTCGGCGATGGCGCGGGCGTTAGGCTTGAGCACGCGGAAACGCTGGTCATAGGACTGCTTGGCGTTGTTGCCGGCAAGATCGATGAGTTCGCGCTTGTCGCCTCGTTGCGGAACGGTAATCCGCACCCGCGTGGCGCGGACATTCTTGTCAGCGAGTTGATCGCTGAGCGCGTCCTCAAGTTCCGCGCGGTCCTCGAAATCCACCGGAACATAAATATTGCGCGGTACGTAAGGCTGCCCGAGGTAGAGCTGGCTGAGCAGGGCGGAGAAGAAGTCGGCGGGGTGGAACTCTCGAGGTTGCGTGGTGGCGGCGCGGAGCCTGTCCTGAGCGGAGTCGAAGGACCCCGCCATACTCGGGTCAGAGCCCAGAGCCCCCATTGGCAATCCAAACTCCGGCAGGTCTTCCCAGAAAAATTCGCGGCGATCCAGGACGCGACCTCCCCGCATGTGGAAGAGGTTGACGGCCAGCATGGCGTTTTCGAAGTGATAGCCGAAGACGTCGGCGTCGTCGCCTTCAACGGCGGCGATGCGCTGCTTTTCCTGCAACTGTTCGACCGTGGAAATCAAGTCTCGATATTTAGCGGCGCGCTCGAATTCCTCCGCGGCCGACGCTTCCGCCATGCGCTCGCGGAGAGACTTCACCAGATCGGTCTGACGACCCTCCAAAAAGAGTTTCACGTCGCGCACCGCCTCGGTATAGATCTCGGGCGTCGTCAGGTTCTGCACGCAAGGTCCCAGGCAGCGCTTAATGTAGTACTGCAGGCATGGTCGCGGATGAAAGCGGGTTAAGTCGACCTTGCACGACGGAATGAAGAAGTGGCGGTGAATCAGGTCGACGATGCGATAAGCGAGGTTGGTGGGGAAGTAGGGCCCGTAATAAGCGCTGCCATCTTTGCGCAGGCGGCGCGTGACGTAGACGCGCGGGTAGCGCTCGGCGAGCGTGAGCTTGATGTAGGGATAAGTCTTGTCGTCGCGCAGGAGGATGTTGAAGCGCGGCTTTTTCTGCTTGATGAGATGGTTTTCGAGGGCGAGCGCCTCCTTATTGTTGGCGACGACGATATAGTCGACGTCCACGGCCTCGCGCACCAGCGTTCCGGTTTTAGCGTCCTCCCAGCGTCCCTGGTGGAAATAGGAGGAGACGCGGGAGCGCAGGTTTTTGGCCTTGCCCACATAAATGACGTCGCCTTCGGCGTTCTTGTAGAGGTAGACGCCGGCCGAGGTGGGAAGGGAACGGATTTTTGCGGGTAGATCCATCTGATGTCTTTAGTTTAATGTAAAACATGAGCGCAGAACTGTGTTACAATAAGCATATGAGTAATACAATCACAGTTCGCCTCCCCGAGGAGTTGGCAACCTGGCTGAAGAGCACTGCCCGTAAGACAGGCGTTCCGGTTGGCCGGTTGGTTCGTGAGGAACTGGAGCGCGCGAAACGGGAGAATGTGGATAAACCCTTTCTTCGTTATGCCGGAATAATGAGTGGCCCACCGGATCTTTCGTCACGGAAAGGCTACTCCAAGAAATGAAGGGCATCGCCGATACGGGGCTGATCGTCGCACTTCTGAATCGCGACGATCGGCATCACCAATGGGCGCTAGAAATTGCACGCACGGCTTCAGAACCTTTCCTGACTTGTGAGGCGGTTTTGAGCGAAGCTGCCTTCCAGGTAAGTTCAATACAGTGGGTTCTCGGCCTTGTGCGGGATGGTTTCTTGAAGATCGCGTTTGATCTGTCGAAAAACTTTGAACAGATTGTAGACCTCGCGTACCGCTATCACGACCGCACGCCCGAGCTAGCAGACTTGTGTCTCATCCGCATGAGCGAACTTTACGTCAATCTGCCGGTCCTAACCGTCGATGAGAAAGATTTCCGCGTCTATCGGCGAAACGGGAGAGATGTAATTCCCATCGTTTGCCCGCCGCGGTAGAAGTGCCTACGCGCCCCAGCTCCTAACAAACTCCACCAAACTGCGCAGGGCGATTCCCGACGGCCCCTTCGCAATCCACGGTTTTTGCTCTTCCATCCAGGCGGTGCCGGCGATGTCGAGGTGGATCCAGGGCGTATCTTCGGCGAATTCCTTGAGGAACATGGCGGCGAAGATCGCGCCTCCATAGCGGCTGCCGGCGTTGGTCATGTCCGCAATATTCGATTTCAGGAGCTCTTTGTATTCGTCGTCGAGGGGCAGGCGCCACATCTTTTCACCCGCCTGCTTCAGGGCTTGCGCGAAGCGGTCGTACATCTGGTCATCGCTGGCGAAAATTCCGGCGTTGACGTAGCCGAGGGCAACCACCACGGCGCCCGTCAAAGTCGCGGCATCCACCAGGTGTGTGCAACCGAGCTGGCGGGCATAGGCGAGGCCGTCCGCGAGAACGAGACGTCCTTCCGCGTCGGTGTTGATGATTTCAATCGATTTGCCGGACATCGCGAATTGTACGTCGCCCGGCTTCTGCGCCTTGCCCGAGGGCATGTTTTCCGTGGCCAGAATGATCGCTGTAACCTTCACCTTCGGCTTGAGCTGTGCAATGGCGCGCATGGCGCCGATCATGGTCGCTCCTCCGGCCATGTCGTACTTCATCTTCTCCATGCCATCGGCGGGCTTGATGGAGATGCCACCCGTGTCGAACGTGATGCCCTTGCCGACCAATCCCAGGTGAATGTTGGCGGGCGCGCCGGAGGGATTGTAGCGGAGAACGATAAGCGCGGGCGGTTCGTCGGAACCTTGCGCGACTCCCCAGAACGCTCCCATTTTCAGTTCCTTGATTTTGTCGGGGCCGAGGATTTCACAGCCCAGCCCGGTTTCCGAGGCCATTTTGCGGGCGCGCTCGGCGAGCAGCGTGGGGGTCATGAGGTTTGAAGGTTCGTTGACCAGATCGCGGGTAAAGTTTTGCGACTCGGCGACGATCCGCCCGGCGTCGAGAGCGCCCTGCAACGCCTTCGGATCGCCCTGCGCCACGATGGTGAGGGAGTCGATTTTCTGGTCGTTGTTTTTGCGATCGCTCTTGTAGTAGCCGGGCTCGAAAGTGCCCACGATGGCGCCTTCCACAATGGCGCGAACTCCCTCTTGAGCCGCGACGGCGGTCTCGGGGACGATGAACGCAAAGTTGCGCACGCTTTTCGACTTGAGGTTGCGGACTGCCGCGCCCGCCAGCTTGCGGAGATCGGAGGCGCTGAAGGTCTTCGCTTTTCCCCCACCAATGAGAAGTAGGCGTTTGGCCTTGAAGTTGGACGGGTGGTGGAGGAGCGTGGTTTCGAAACTCTTGGCCGTCACCTCGCCGCTCACGATGAGGTCCTGGGCGGCGGCCCGGAGCACGGCGTCGGAGGTTGCAACCGCAGGTTTGCTTTTTTCGCCGGCAGCTTTATCGCTTGCATCTTTTTCGCTGTGGTCCAGCACCACCACGACCAGGCAATCGGTTTCGAGTTCAGCGGGAGAAGAAGAGGACAGAGTTATGTTCATAGTTGGAGTGTGATCAGTATCCACGGAGCGGCAGTGGATGTGCAAGCGAGTGAGGGTTTCGCGGGCGGGGGCGCTCTCGCCATATGAGCGTTACGACTACTGTCCTACTCCCGTCAGGGTCGAGGTGGCCGAGCCGCCGCCATTGTTGGCCACATTCAGCTTCCCTTTGCGGGTTCCTGCCTTGGTGGGCTGGAAGGTGATCTGGAGCGTGCAACTGCTTTCGCCGGCGAGCGAACTGCCGCAGGTGTTCGACGAGATGCTGTAGTCGGCGGCTGTGCCGGAAATCGAGATCGAAGTAAGTTTGACGGGCAACGGGCTGACGTTCGCAATCGTGAAGAGCTGAGGCTGCGAAGCTTGCCCGACCGGCACCGTTCCAAAATTGAAGGTGGCGGGGGTGACCGTAATCGAAACCCCGGTCCCTTTCAGCGTCACGTTCTGCGGATTGTCCGGGGCATTGTCGGTGAGTGAAAGGAATCCCGTGCGGGTGCCCTTGGCCGTGGGGGTAAATCCGACGGTGATGGAGCAGTTGCTTCCGGCTGCAAGCTGTGTCCCGCAAGTCTTCGTCTGAACCGCGAAGTCCCCGGTGGTAGCCACGTTGTGGAGTTGGAGAGTGGCGGTTCCGTTATTGGTCACCGTCACACTTTGGGCCGCGGTTTGCCCGATGGGTGTCGGCGGGAAAGTAAGTGAAGACGCCGAGAGGACGGCGGTCGCGCCACTGTTGGGGCCACAGTTGGGGAATTTCAGATTGACGATGCGGGTGTTCCAGTTGTAGCTGCCATTTGACAGGATGTATTCCTGCGTGTACCAGAAGGTGCAATCATCGGCGGGATCGATGGTCATCGCGCTGTAGTCGCCCCAGCGACTGATGCCGTTCATCTGCGAGCCGCGGCCACTGGCAATCAGTTGCTCGCCTTCCATGCTGCCCGTCGGATCGGAGGCGACGCGGCCCGTGAAATAGATCGATGGGTAGACCGAGGGGCTCGACTGGCTGTACCCGAGCGCGACGTCGCCGGACTGGTCCATCGCCATGCTGCCCATCCAGCGCGTGTTGGAGTCGGGACCGAAGGTGCCTTGCTGGAAGACGGTTGGAGTCGCATTGGGAGAGCGGACCTCATACCAGCGCACGCCGGTCGAAATCGAGTGGTTGAAGAGGAGAGATTCGGTGCCGTCCGGGAACTGACGGTAGGCCAGTCGGTACATGGGGCGATCGCCGAGCGCGTCGAGTGTCTGGATCGTGCCCGGCTGCTTCACGCAGCTTTGCAGACAGAGTTTCGTAAAAGACGACACGGGAAGGACGGTAGGTCCAGTGAAAGTCGAGTTCGTCGGCGAGACGAAATCGACATGAAACTTCCACAACTGGATGACGCTCTTGCCGAAGTTCATGAAGAAGGCTGGCTCTCCGGGGCTCGGCGGAATGGTGCCATCCATGTCGGAAGGCAAGAGGCTGGCCACCGTAGAAGTTTGCGGGAAGCAAATGATCTGGGCGGGGTTGCCGGCCAGCATGGCGTTGCGGTCGAGCGCGCAGGCATCGGCGCCGACGAACTTGAAGTTGTTAAAGAGATTAAACGTCATGTAGTACGCGTCCGGCCACACACCGAGCTTGGGATAGTCGCCATAATCCGTGTCGCCGAAGGAAAAGGCATAGCGGTAATAGGTGCCGGTGGCGTCGTTGCTGGTGGAGATAGCGACGCACTGCGTGTAGGGAAGCGTGCTGATGGAGAACTGGGTGAAGATCCAGCGGTCGGCCATCTTGTCGTACTGGACAATCGGGTCGCCGTCGTTGTTGGATTCGCAGCCGCCGCCGAAGCCGTGCCACAGGGCGTTCCCTTCGGTGGGTCCCGAGAGAAGGCTGCCGGTCACTTTGTCGAAAACCGCAAACTCGGTGTTGACCCACTGCACGTATTGGGTGGCCCCGACCGCTCCGTTTGTGTCGGGCGGAGAGAACTGGAGGAGGAATCCATATTGGCCGAGGCCGAGACCGTCAAAATTCATGCCAAGGACGGCGGCGACGGGCGGCAATTGGACGTTCTGGAGTGCTTGATCGTGGACCGCGATCTCGGCGATGCCGGGAGCGGGGCTGGTCGGAAGGACCTTCAATATCCGCGGCGAAAAAGGGTAGGGCTGCGCCGGCGTCAGGCTGGACAGCTCGGCGAGCGGAGCGGAAACGTCGTGCTTAATCTCCCGGATAACGCGTGGAGCCGTAGGAGACTCGGACTGCTGGGCAAATGCTGGACGCGGGAAGCAGGCCGCAAAGGCCAGCAATGTGACCGCGAGCGAGCGGGTAAGGCTGGTCGTCATTCCGTGCAAGTGCTCCTTAGGAGGTCAATCGGGGGCGGGGGAACTGCTGCGCTAGTATACCGGGATCTCCGGGGAAAGGCATCATAATCCGGTAGAGTCGGGGCTTGCCCCGTCTTTGCCATAATCTATGCTTTGCGCGATCGCGCGATTGCCTCCCGCGCTTCCTTGTCCGCTGTCCGGCGCCGCTCGGTTTCCCGCTTGTCCCACTGCTGCTTGCCTTTGGCGAGCGCAAGTTCCACCTTTACTCGGCCGCCTTTGAAGTAAATGCGGGTCGGGATCAGCGTGAGCCCTTTTTGCTGCGTCTTGCCGATCAGTTTGCGGATCTCCTCCCGGTGTGCCAGGAGTTTGCGAGTGCGTTCAGCGGCGTGATTGGAATAGCTGCCGTGCTCGTAAGGGCTGATGTGGCAGTTCAGGAGCCAGAGCTCTCCGTCTTTTACCAGACCGTAGGCGTCTTTGAGATTGGCTTTGCCGGAACGGATGGATTTGACCTCGGTGCCCGTCAGGACGATTCCCGCTTCTAATTTTTCGAGCAAGAAGTAGTTGTGGCTCGCGTTCCTGTTGACGGCGGCATCCCTGTCTCCGGCAGCGGTGGGCTGGCGGCGAGGACTTTTCTCGCGGTTGGACTGGGTCTGGTGGGTGCTCTGCTTCGGCATTGCTAAGAATGAAGTTAGCACGAGGATAGGACACAGGTCTCATGGTTGACGTCGGAGGCCCCAGGGACAGCGACACGCTCGCTCAAAATCCGAGCCCAGAGCCCAGAGCCGGGATCCGACAGCCAGCACCTGCAGTACAGGTACTAATGAGTGTAAACATAGGGCTACCAATCACTTCGGGAGCCCGTGAGGGCGATGCTATAATCCGATTTTCCGACATTTTTACGAGGAAATTATTGTTGGGCACTCCGACCACTTGCCACAATAAGCTGCAGTTGTCCGGCTTTGAACGTGAAGCCCGTGCGGACTATGTGGCCCTGCCGGTGTTTTGTGGTTGCTTAACCCTTTCCGTGAGCGAACGGCTAGAAAGACTCTTATGAGGACAGTTTGATGATGCGTGTGATGGCTCTGTTCATCCTGCTGGTGTTGTGCCTGCCTCCCGCGGGGATCGCTGCCGATTCTGCCAAAGCGCTCTATGAGAAAGGCGCCGACGCGCAGGCGCGCCAGGACTACGAGAAGGCGTTCGATTATTTCAAGCAGGCTTATGACCTGAAGCCGAAAGACTTGAAGTACCGGACGGCGTATGAGCGCAACAAGTTCCTGGCCGCCGCCTCGCACGTGCACCATGGGCAGACTCTGCGGGATGCGGGCAAGCTCGACGAGGCGCGCGCGGAATTTGAAAAGGCTGTGCAGATCGATCCTTCCTCCTTCATTGCGCAGCAGGAACTGAAGCGCACTTTGCAGATGATGCAGGAAGAACAGAACCCGCAACCGCAGGCTTCGGGGAAGGGCACGACTGGCTTGCGGAGACGTCTGGAATCGGCCCAGGGCCCGGTGGAGTTGGCTCCGATTTCGAATGTTCCGATCACCCTCAAGGCGACCGACAAAAGCAACGTTATTTACGAGACGGTCGGCAAACTGGCGGGCATGAACGTGCTCTTCGATCCCGATTACACGCCCCGCCAGGTGCGCATCGAACTGAATGGCGTCACGCTCGAAGAAGCGCTGGAGATTATTTCGTTTGAGACCAAGACTTTCTGGCGTCCGGTGACGCCGAATACGATTTTTGTCGCGCAAGACAATCCTGCAAAACGGAAAGAGCTGGAACAAAACGTTATCAAAACTTTTTATCTTTCCAATCTTTCGCTGCCGACCGAATTGCAGGACTTGGTAAACGCGATGCGCACCATCCTCGAGGTGAGCCGCATCCAGCAACTGCCCTCGCAGGGAGCGATCGTGGTTCGTGGAACTCCCGACCAGGTCGCACTGGCGCAGAAGCTGGTGGACGATCTGGATAAGGCGAAGCCGGAAGTGCTGATTGACGTCGCGGTCATGCAGGTGAGTCGCGATAAGATGCACACCCTGGGCATCAACCCGCCGACCAGCGCCAGCGTACAACTGCAGAACAACTTCAGCACCAACACTGGGACAACGGGTACGACCAACGGCACGACGACGACAACGAATCCAACCTCGAGCGGACTCAATTTGAATACGCTGGCCAACCTGAACGCCACCGATTTCCAGGTGACCATTGGGCAGGCGACAGCGACCGCGTTGTTGAGCGACACCAACACGAAGATCGTGCAGAACCCGCAGATCCGGGCGTTGGACGGACAGAAGGCCACCTTGAAGATCGGCGATCGCGTGCCGGTTGCGACCGGGTCGTTCCAGCCGGGAATCGGCGGGGTTGGTATTAATCCTCTCGTCAATACGCAGTTCCAATACCTCGACGTCGGCGTGAACATCGACATCACCCCGCGCGTGCATCAGGGCCGCGAAATTTCGATGAAGCTGGTGATGGATGTTTCGGCGGTGACCTCCTACGTCAGCATCGGCGGCATCAGCCAACCCGTGATCGGGCAGCGCAAGATCGAGCACGAGATCCGGCTGAAGGATGGGGAAGTGAACCTGCTGGGCGGCATCATGGAAGACCATCAGTCGAAGGCGCTGAGTGGGATACCGGGGCTGGCTTCGATTCCGATTCTGAAATACCTTTTCTCGCAGACCAACACCGACCACTCGGAGAACGAGATTGTATTCGTGCTCGTCCCGCATATCGTTCGCGGACCGGAAGCATCCCGGAGCGCGGATGTGCTCGATGTCGGAACGGCGAATGCCATCGGATTGAGACGGACGAGCCCGAAGGCGACCATGTCGGGTCCAGCAACCCCGGCAGCACAGCCACCTGCGGCCGTGCCGCCCGGTCCACAGGGCGGGGTGCCGCAAAATCCGTTGCCGCAGCCGACTCCTCCCGGCGGTGCGGTCCCACCCGGAACGACGGCCAACATCAGCGGGTCATTCATTTTCGATCCCCCGGCGTTGAGCCAGGCGAAGGGTTCCACATTTACCGTGAATGTGATGTTGACGGGCGGGCAGAACGTCTACTCGGTGCCCGTACAACTCAACTACGATCCCAATCAGTTGCAGGTTGTGAACGTTTCCAATGGCGGCTTCCTCTCGCAGGATGGCCAGGCAGTCGCGCTCGTGCATCGTGATGATCCAACGACCGGCACGCTGCAAGTGACGGCGTCGCGCCCGCCAGGAGTCGGCGGAGTTTCGGGCCAGGGCGCGGTGGTAACGCTGACTTTCCTGGCCAAGGGTACAGGCCAGTCGGCGCTGACGATCACGCGCGGCGGAGCACGCGATCCGGCGATGCAGCCCATCGCCATGAGCGGAGCGCAGGCGGCTGTTACCATTCAATAGAGTGGGTTCGGTTATGCGCCATTCGAAAAATATGAAGAACATTGCGCCCATGGCGCGGCGGCGGCAGCGTGGCTTCACGCTCATCGAACTGATCGTGGCCACCACCATCCTGATCATCTTGACTGGGATGGCGGTGCCGATCGTGCGGGTTTCGGTCCAGCGGGAGCGCGAACGCGAGCTCCATCAGGCGCTATGGACCCTGCGCGACGCCATCGACCGGTACAAGGATGCGGCCGACCGCGGCGCCTTCCAGACCAAGGTAGGCAGCGAGAATTACCCTCCGGACATGGACACGCTGGTCAAAGGCGTGGATGTAGCTGGAAAAAAACTGAAGTTCCTGCGTAAAGTCCCGATCGATCCCATGACCGGGAAAAACGAATGGGGACTACGCTCGATGCAGGATGATCCGGATTCGGATTCCTGGGGCGAGCAGAACGTGTTTGATGTCTACACCAAATCGCAGGGCACGGCTCTGGATGGCACGAAATACAAGGACTGGTAATGAATTTGAGTTCCAGGACAGGCAAGCGCGGGTTCACGCTGATCGAAATGGTGGTGGTCATCAGCCTGATCCTGGTGCTGCTGTCGATCGCCCTCCCGATGTACAACCAGAGCATCCTTCGCTCCAAGGAAGCGCGGCTGCACCATAATCTGGTGACGCTCAACAATGTGATCCAGCAATACTCGCTCGATAAAAAGCAGGCGCCGCAATCGCTCGACGACCTGGTTTCCGCTCAATACCTGAAGTTCATTCCGGAAGACATCACGGGCAGCAAGGATACCTGGGTGAGTGAGCAGGAAGATCCCGAGCATGCGTGGAATCCGGAGCAGACCGGCATCGCCTCGGTGCACAGCGGTTCCGACCAGGTTTCCAGCGACGGAACTGCCTATTCGAGCTGGGTGAAGTGATCGGAGAATGAGAAAGAAAATCAAACACGACAGCCGCGGCTTCACGCTGCTCGAGATGATGGTCGTTCTGAGCATCATGCTCATCCTGTTGTCGATCACGATGCCGATCTACAGCAATACCATGCAGCGCGCGCGCGAAGATATGTTTCGCCAGAATCTGGAGACGCTGAATAAGGTCATCGTCCAGTACACGCTGGATAAGCAAAAGGCGCCGACCTCGCTCGACGACTTGAAGTCGGCGGGCTATATCAAGGAGATTCCACACGACATTACCGGCAGCAACACGTGGGAGACGGATGAAGATGCCGAGACGATCATGGCATTAGGCCAGAAGGAAGGCGGCATTTACGCTGTGCACAGCGGCTCCAGCCACGTAGGCAGCAACGGCAAATCGTATTCGGAGTGGTGAAATACTAAGGTTTCAAAGATTCAAGGTTTCAAAGTTTCAACGTCACATCGAACTTTGCCGTCTTGTGTCTTTGAAACCTTGCAACCTTGAAACTCTGAAACCTTGATTTTTAAACCTTGACTTCCCGGATTCCCTGCCGCAAGCCCCACCCCACTTTCTGCTAAGTTAATCCTTCCTACTAACTGAATCACCTCCGGAGGTGACCTTTGAATCTGGACTTTCTAAACCGCTTGCACCCGTTGGCGCAGCTGATCATGCGCCTGGTAGTGGGAGCGATCCTGATCGCGCACGGCTACTCCAAAGTCTTCGGTGGCTTTCATCGTCATATGCAAATGGTTGGCTCGCTCGGCCTTCCGCACTGGATGGCCTTCCTTTCCGCCGGCACGGAATTCTTCGGCGGCATCGCGCTCGTGCTGGGACTATTTACGCGCTTCGTCTCGCTGGCGGTTGTGATCGAGATGTGCGTTGTCATCTGGAAAGTCCACTTCAAGAACGGCCTGACCGGACAGGGAGGCTACGAGTTTCCGCTGGCTGTGGCGACGATCGCGTTTGCGCTGGCGTGCTTCGGGGGCGGGCCGTGGGGGTTTAATTTCGGAGGAAGTTCCGGCAGCTGGGGAAAATCCAGGAACCGATAGGATCCTTCGATTGCTGGGTTGGCCCGCAGAGCCCCGAAAGCCCAAGCCTCTGTTTGTCTAGAACTCGGCCAGTTCCTTCATCGCCCGGAACAAGTCGCTGGCTTGCGGAAGAATCGCATTCTCCAGAATGGGCTGATAGGCGACAAACGTGTCCGTCGCAGCGACCCGCTTCACGGGCGCATCCAGATGATGGAAGAGTTGGTCGGCGATGCGGGCGGCGATTTCGGCGCCGTATCCCCAGCTCAGTGAGTCTTCGTAGGCGATGAGCACGCGGTTGGTTTTCTTGACCGAGGTGGCGATCGCATCCCAATCAAATGGGTTGAGGCTGCGCAGGTCGAGCAGCTCGACGCTGACGCGATGCTCGCGCTCGATTTTTTGCGCGGCCTGGAGCGCGCGCGGCACAACGGCCCCGTAAGTGATGACGGTGAGATCGGTTCCCGGCTGCACGACCTTCGCTTTGCCGAACGGGATCATGTAATCGGGCCCGGGATAGGGTGCGCGGCCGAAGGTCTCGCGGTACAGGCGCTTGTGTTCGAGGAAAAGAACCGGATCGTCGCAACGGATGGCAGTGCGCAGCAGCCCCGCGGCATCGAGAGCGTTGGACGGGAACAGGACGCGCAGCCCGGGAATGTGCGTGAAGATGCTCTCCCCGCACTGCGAGTGGTAGATCGCGCCTCCGGTGAGATAACCGCCGATGGCCACGCGGATGACGAGCGGCGACGAGAAGGCGTTGTTCGAGCGCCAGCGCATGAGAGGCAGTTCGTCGCGCAGTTGCATCATGGCCGGCCAGATGTAATCGAAGAACTGAATCTCGACGACGGGCTTGAGTCCGCGCGTCGCCATGCCCGTTGCGCGGCCCACGATGTTGGCCTCGGCCAGGGGAGAATTGAAGACGCGGTCGCTACCAAATTCGTTTTGCAGGCCGGAAGTAAGTTTGAACACTCCGCCCTTGCCTTTGACCAACTTTTGCTTGACGTACTCTTCGCGGCTGCAGTCGGCGACATCTTCCCCGAACATGACGATGCGTTCATCGCGCCGCATCTCGTCGCGCAGCGTGGCGTTGATGAGGTCGGCCATTGTCTTGGGCGCGGAGGCAGCCGGGCGCTTGCCGTCAGCGGTGGCCTCGGGCGCGGCGAATGCCGGATGGGTATCGAACGCGGCGGAAGTGGGATCGAGGTCGGGAGAGTAGACGAAATGATAGATGGAGTCCGGCTGGGGCAACGCGGCTGCGAGGGCGCGGTCGGCGGCAGCCTGGATTTCTGCTTCGACTTCGGTCTCGATCTGGTTGATGCCCCTTTCGTCGAGGATGCCTTCACGCAGCAGAAACATCTGCAGGCGCGGGACAGGATCGCGCGCAGCATCGCGCTGGCGTTCAGTGTCGGGACGGTAAAGCCGCTCATCGTCCGAGAGCGAGTGCGAGTACGGGCGAATCACGTGGGCGTGAACGAAGGCAGGACCGCTGCCGGACCGGCAGTGATCGGCAGCGCGCCGCAAGGCGGCATAGGCAATGACGGGATCAGTGCCGTCGATTTCTTCAAAGTGGAAATTCGGAAATCCGGAGACTAGGCGCGAAATGTTGCCTCCGGCGGTTTGCACTTCGACGGGAACGGAGATCGCGTACTCGTTGTCCTGCACGCAGAAGATCACGGGCAGGCGGCGGTTGGAGGCGGTGTTCAGCGCTTCCCAGAATTCGCCTTCGCTAGTCGTGCCGTCGCCGAGTGAGACGTACGTGATTTCGTCGCCTTGGAATTGGACGTCTTTGAACTGGCGGTAATCGCCTTCGGCTTTGCGGGCCGCGTTGGGATGTTGCGAAAAATAGCGTCCCGCTTCGGCGCAACCGACTGCCTGGAGAATCTGGCTTCCGGTGGGTGAAGACTGGGTCACGACGTTGAGCGCTTCAAAGGCCCAGTGCGAGGGCATTTGACGGCCGCCGGAGCTGGGATCGTCGGCGGCACCGACCGCGCCGAGCAGCATTTCGTACGGAGTGGCGCCCAGGCCAAGGCAGAGCGCGCGGTCGCGATAATAAGGATAGAACCAGTCGTAGCGGGCTTTGAGGGCGAAGGCGGCGGCAACCCCGGTGGCTTCATGTCCCGCGCCGGAGATCTGAAAAAAGATCTTTTGCTGCCGTTTGAGCAGGATCTCGCGGTCATCGATGCGCCGCGAGGTAAACATGATGCGATAGGCGTCGATGAGTTGCTGACTGGTCAGGCCCTGGTAAGTTTTGGGCTTTTTTTTCAGTTCGCTTTCGCTCAGCTTGGGATCGACTTTGGTAGTAGCCATGCTTTCTGCTCACCCCACGGGAGCGCCGTGCCGCAGTTTATTGTAAATGAGCTACGAGCTACGAGCTACGGGCTTCGAGCAATCCCAGCCCTGCCGGGCGGTAGCTCTCCGGTCGAACGGCGGCGCAGTTTTTGCCTCGCGCCAAATCTCTCCGCTGTGGTCTAAAGTTGCTCGTCGCTGGCGGCTCGTAGTTCGCGGCTTGCTATATCCTGACAGCAGCATGATTCGCTTCCTTCGCCGCTTTGATCCGCACACGATTCGGCTGCTCGTGTTTGATCTGGACGGCACGCTGATTGATTCGCGGCTCGATCTGATTCATTCGGTGAACGCGATGCTGCGGCATTTTGAGCGGCCGGAACTGGACGGGGACGTGATTGCCAGCTACGTGGGAGACGGGGCACCGGCGCTGGTGCGGCGGGCGCTGGTGCATCGGGATGGTTCAGAAGATGATGAGGCCTTCTTCCGCAGCGCGCTGGAATATTTTCTAGGCTACTACCGGCTGCACAAGCTCGACCATACGACGGTGTATGAGGGGATCCCGGAGACGCTGGCCGCGTTGGCGCGAGCGTCGAATGGCGTGCAGCGGGAGATGGCCGTGCTGTCAAACAAGCCTGTGCGTCCCTCGCAAGACATTGTGCAGGCCCTCGGTTTGGGCGATTACTTCGTGCGCATTTATGGGGGCAACAGTTTTCCGACAAAGAAGCCGGATCCGCTGGGAGTGCGCACCCTCCTCGAAGAAACGAGCGTGCAGGCCGCGGAGGCGCTGATGATTGGTGACTCGTCGGTAGATGTTCTGACGGGCCGCAATGCGGGGCTGTGGACATGCGGGGTGACGTATGGCTTTGCACCGCACACGCTGGAGGAAGTTCCGCCCAACGTGGTGATCGACCGGCCGCGGGACTTGGGAGAGTTGCTGCAAGTGAACCAAGCCAGTTGACCCACGTTTGACCGCCACTGCTTACCGTTTCGTCGTGGAAGTCTTCTCAGAAAGGATCCAGAGCTCGGGATCCAACTCTACTTTATCGGGTCGCTTTGGCAATTTGATGTTGACTGGCGTGCGCGGCCCCTGCGCAACGACTGTGCCACGTGCCATACCTCCGCCCTGAAAATAAATGACCAATGGAAGCGGCATGAACCAGTTTTCTTCATCAGGGAGTCCTTTCTGGAACACATCACCCTTGATTAGTGATCCGCCGGCCGGATTGTCCTCCACATGGTAAGTAAGCTCGTACGATGGAAGGTAAGTCTCCGTGACCCACTGGCGATAGAACCAATTCAAATCAGTGTAGCCGTACTTTCGGGCGATCGGGGTGTCCTTGAGGTGATCGTTCGCAACAGCGAAAAACTGTTCCGTGCTTGCAGTGCTTCCGTTATAGCGCCGGACGAAATCGGTCATCAAGTCAAAGAAAGCGGTGCCATCGCCGGACTGCGGATCCGTGAACAGGAAGTGCATCATGCGAAGCACGAGGGCACCCTTCTTGTAGGTGAGCGCCGAATACGCACCTGCGGTCTCACGGCTTTCCACGCGACGCCCCATGATGAGCGGCCCCACATCGACCAAGCGGCCAGTCCCGATCCCAGTACGCGTTCCCGGGGGAAACTTCAACGCCTGGCGGTCTCGCTCGATCAATTCCTTTTCTGATTTTGTCTTGTCGCGAAGTTGGGCATACAGCATTCCAGAGTACTCTGCAAAACCTTCGCTGAGCCACTGATCTTTATAGGACCGCCAGAGGACCTGGTCGCCCCACCACTGGTGCGACGTTTCGTGCGCGATGAACGAATAGGTGTGGTAGTCGGCCTTGTCGGTTGCCGGGATCATGATCGTGGTTGCAAAACCCTGGCCGAAGTTGAACGGATGATAAACTCCGCGAAATAGCGGATAAGGGTACTCCCCGAAGATCTTGCTGAAGAATCGGACGCAATTGTTCATCTCAGCGAGGATGAAGTCTTCCTTAATGACGGCGCGGTGCCCTGGCATGGAATAAAACTCTAGCGGGAGTTGCTTGCCATTATCTTCTTTGGCGACGTCCTTGTGGAT
>Ga0209698_10001824_pt1 | contig 24446 bp, 19 predicted proteins | sample LitLauG_LLR_2012_FD_187203 | JGI IMG/M metagenome (GOLD analysis project Ga0209698, IMG submission 187203) | Freshwater sediment microbial communities from Pennsylvania, USA - Little Laurel Run_MetaG_LLR_2012 (SPAdes) (version 2) | ecosystem: Environmental > Aquatic > Freshwater > Creek >... | reverse complement strand
ATTTCACGCAATATAAAAAGGCGCCCACTTTTGCGATAGGTTGTGAATGTTCGCATCGCCAACCTAGCGAAAAGGAGCGCCTATGAGTCAAGAAAAGTATATCGGCCTGGACGTTCATCAAGCCAGCATCTCGGCTGCGGTGATGGATCCTAGCGGCAATGTGCTGATGCAATGCTTGCTGGAAACGAAGGCAGCTACGATTCTAGAGTTCATCCAGGGATTGCGCGGAACTCTGTCACCAGCCGGCTGACATGCGATTTCAGAAGGTCGTGTAACCACACTGCCGCTGTTCCTTCCTCGAAGGTCAGTGACCCCCAGTTTCTCGGCCTGCTCCTCCAGGAATGAGCCGGTTCCAGCGGCACAAGCTTCATTCATGGTGAAGTCGACCACCGCGCCGTTGCGTATGCGAATGAACTTGGAATCCTGCCCGCCAATGTCGAAGATCGTGTCCACCAGCGGCATTCCGAGTTGGCGGCATACGTGCAGCGCTCCGGTTGTGTGCGCCGTGATCTCGTCATTCATCGTGTCGGCTCCGGTGAGTTCCCCGATCAGCTCCCTCCCCGATCCAGTCGTGCCAACGCCTCGAATGTGGACGTGTGAGCCGAGTTCTTCCTCGATCTCGCGCAGTCCCGCGGTCACTTCAATCGGACGGCCAGAGGTAGGCACGTAGATCTCCTTCAGCAGACGCCCACCGGCGTCCAGCACCACAAAATTCGTACTCACCGACCCAACGTCAATGCCAAGGTAAGCATCGGTGCAGCTCTCCCCCTGCGGCGGCGCCGTCGTAGGCGCTGTGTTCCGCAGCAGGGTCACGTTGTCGAGCGAAAGAGGATCGTTCGTCGGGATCTGCTCTACCGCTGCCGCTTCCGACTGCACCTTGCGAAACCCTACCGCGGCGCACTGGGCACTGGCTTCGAGGGCGCCTATGCTTCCGCCCAAGGCGGGCATCCAGCAATTCAGATCCGGGACCAGGCAATCGGATTGCTGGAGCCCGAATGCCTCTCGCAGTGCCTCGATTACGCCGGCATTCATCGCCACGCCGACCACAAACGCTACCGGAGTCGCAACGCGCCTTCCCTTAACAACGCTGGACTTGAAGTTTCTGGCCACCGCCTCGCACAGGCCGCGAAGGATCTGGTCTGCTGTGTATCCCTTTTTGTTGAGCGTGAATCATGTCGGTCTTGGCAAACACTGAACATCGGCCTGCCACGCGGGCCGCGCAACTGGCATGGCACGCTGCCGCACCGACTTTCTCAACGTTGTACTGCAGGCGGGAGGCCTGCTGATCAATAAAAGAACCAGTCCCTGCAGCGCAATCGGTGCTGAATTGGTAGTCCAGAACTCCAAGGTTGCTCGAGCCGCCATATCCTTGCTCAAAAGGACATACTTCGAGGTTTCCCAGCCCATTTCAAACACGGTCCGGACTTGCGGATAAAACACGCGGATACAACGAACCAGCGTGCGAATGTCGTCTTCAAAGTCGGCATCGAACAGAGCGGCGATCGTTTTTCCGCCTGATCCCGTGAGTGGATGGCGGCGATCTTTTTTTTCGGCACTGTTTCTTGGAATTCGCGTAAAAGCTCTGACGCCGCCTGCAGAGGATTGCCCTGGATTCGCCGGTACGTGGAACAAACGATGGCACGCTCCGTCCATCCGTCCCCCTGAGGCACTTTGGGTACAAAGAAGGCAGGACTGGAGTTAGTGAGACGAGAAACGAGAAAAGAGTCCTCATGACCACCGAGGGCCGCCAGTTTTACACTGACCGACCCAACATCCAGGCCAACGTAGAGCAAAGTGCCGCCTCCGCTTGAGTTGTTGAAGCGTTCACTTCCATCCTCAGGTCAAGCCGCCTGAGGGATTTTCGGCACGGTTTCGAGCGGTATGGGCAGAACTGTTGCCTCCCAGCGACTTCGTAGGAAACCCAATGTCAAAACCCGGTGCCTAACACGAAACCCGCATAGCCGGGTGCGAGAATGAGAGTAAGGGGAAGCAGCGCGAGTGCCGCCAGGACAACCGGTAGATACAAAACCATGACTCCGATACGCGTCCGGTTCCAGCGCACGCTGTCGCCGCCCTCCCGCCATATCCAGAGAGCAATCGGTAATGCCCAGAGCAGTCCCAGTACAACAAGGTTGAGCAGCGGCGGCACCGTTGAATCCAGTCGGGCTACGCCCAGCGGCAGAGCGCACAATGCAAAGATTGCGATGACCGTCGAGACGGACGCGAGCACCCTCATTTTGCGCAGTCGGTCACCCTTGCGTCGCGCGCCACCGGGACTTTCTGAGGCTTTTCAGCGGTCCCAGTATGGTGGGCGCGTGGGTGGACCGATTCTACAAGACAGATTCTTCTACTTTTTGGACGGTGAACGCACGCAACAGCGTTTGCAGGCACCGGTCCTTGTAGCGCCCCCCCTTCGATCAGTATTCGGACTCCTTCAGTGCGCCCTTCAAAGAAACCAATCTGCTGGGAAAAGCTGACTTTCAACTGAGCCACTCGCTGCATGCCTTCTATCGACTTGGTTACTTTAAGAACACGTTTCTGACAAACGGACAATCGGGCTTTGCAGTTTACAAGGGCGACAACATCACCCGCACGCACGTTTCTGGTTTCGACTTCAACACAGGAAGTTTCACCCACAGTTTCCGATTCGATTATTTGAAAACCGAGCGGGTAACAGCCGATGCAACCAGCGACAGCAGCCTGCCTTTAGCAAACATCCCTCTGTCGTTGCAGATGGGAATGAATCTCCTCACCGGTCCCCCAGCTTATTCTGCACCTGTCTTGATCCTCCAGAGCAACCACCAGGCGAGGTACGACGGAAGCAAAGCATTGGGGCACCATATCGTCCGCTACGGTTTTGATTTTAACCGCATCGCTATCGCAGCCTCGGCGCGGCAAGTAAGCCTTGCGCCATTGTTGTCTACGAACATTGGTACGTCGGAGGAGAGCTTCGCTGCCGCGGGAACTTTCGCGTGCGCCGCCCCAGGCGGAGTGATGCTGACCGGCGCGAGTTGTCCACTGAACTATCCAGTGGAAGTTGTTGTCATCGGCAACGGACTCGGCTACTTCAGCCCAACGTCAGGCTTGGGACTGCCCGCGGGAGCGTTCACCCTCCACCGCCTCGGCTTGTATTCCGGAGACCTCTGGAGATGGAAGAGAAATCTCACTCTGAGTTACGGTCTGCGCTACGTCCGCGACACTGGCCGCACCAATAGTGATTATCCAGCCATTCCACAGCTCAACGCCTTGATTCCTGGCTTGGGCAATCCCGTTCGGCAGCCAAATTTGAACTTCGCTCCGCAACTCGGGTTCGCATGGGATCCGACGGGCAAAGGCAAGACTTCAGTTCGAAGCGGAGTCGGTTTGTTTTACGAAAACTTACTTGGAAATATCGCAGCGTTCGATCTTCTGAACCGTGCACCCAAGAGTGCATTCGCTCAAACGCCGACCGTGTGTTCAGCTTCCAACCAGCCTCAACCTGTGGTTGTAACAAATCCTTCCGGCACTATAACCACGCTCCCGTTGGCGGCGTTTTGCGGCGCAGGCGGTGCTCCGGTGGCGATTGGAACTGTAGCGAATCAGATCACCGCTTACCAGCAGCTATATCAGTCTGTCTCACCGTTCAGTGTGGGCATACCCAATCCAAATTATGTCGGAACGCTTCTGCCGTCGATCGGCTTTGGCACAACAGCGACCATGCTCGATCCCCACTATCAGACGGCACGTTCGGTGGAGATGAACGTTGGGGTTCAACACGAAATCCGCCCTGGAATGGTTTTTAGCGCAGACTTCATTCGGAATGTGCAAACGCACTACTTGTTGGGGATTGATGAGAACCATGCGGGAGACATTCGTTACTTCAATAAGGGCGGGGCATTTCAGGCGATAAACACTACTCTTGCAAATTGTGGGGTATCAACGATCGACCAGGCAATTGCGCTTTGCCCGAACAATCCTGTCGGCACCGGGAACGCGGGCTATACTCCGAGACCTGCCGCCATGTCCGATTTCGCCAGTTGGGGCCTGACCTCGTCAGCCGATTCCGATGTGGCCTGTACGGATCCGACAGTCGGATTCGGCTATCCGTGTGCGTTCGGCGGGATCAACCCCGACGCAACTCCGTTGCCATTCTTGAAGTCGATTGGCAGATCTGTCTATAACGGTTTGCAGACCAAGTTGACTCAGACCGTAAAGCAGCCGTTTAGCGGTGTCCACCAACTGAACTTGCAGGTGTCATACGCGTTATCCAGTTTCGAGAATACGGGCGGCAACATTCCGATCGGTCCCGCCGCCGGGGATCAAGACAGCGGCATCTCCGCGCTCGACAACGCCAGGCCGAACCGATACTTCGGCCCCTCGACGCTCGATCGCACGCACCAGCTTTCTTTTGGCGGCTATGCGGAATTATTCGGCCGGTTTCAACTGGGTCTAATGGGACATTTCTGGAGTCCCCTCTCAACCACAATGTGGGTGCCTAACACCAACCTGGGGCCGGGTGAAATCTTTCGTACTGATTTCACGGGAGACGGCACTATTCAGGATCCTTTGCCTGGAACGCATGTCGGAAACTATGATCGCGGAATCGATGCGTCGAACATTAACAATGCAATTGCGAAGTACAACAACATCTACGCCGACCAGCCGACACCAGCGGGTCAAGTGCTCATCCAGAACCGGCTGTTCAACGCGCAGCAACTGCAGGCGTTGGGAGCGGTTGCCCCGCACGTCTGCTTGGCTCCGCCCGTAATCGATCCGCAGTGCTCCCCGCCTAGCGGTTCCGGCAACCAGGTGAATCTGGCGTGGCTGCGTGCGCTTGACCTCAAGGTCTCATGGAGTCACACCTTCCGCGAACACGTGACCGTCGAGCCGAGCGCCGGGTTCTACAACCTTTTCAACTTCGCGAACTTTGACCTGCCGGCGGCTACGCTGAATGGCTTGCTGGCAGGGGCGCCGGGACAGATCAACGGGACTACTTCCACGGCACATAACATAGATCGTGTTGGCGTCGGAACAGGTGTCTACTCGCTTGGTGCGCCTCGACAGATCGAGTTCGGACTCCGGCTCATGTTCTAACTCTAAGGGTAGGTCGCTGTCTCTCTTCCGGGAAACCTGAGTCCTGATTCCCGCGAAGTCTCGTTGTGGGAAGTTGGGCAGTCGGTAAACTGTTGCCGCAGATGTGCCGGGGCTGTTCGGATTGTTCCACTCGTCTCCAGGTCGTCCCCGTCAACAAGCCAGACGAGCGGGCGAACTCCAAGAAAAATCGGCTCTTAGCCCCGGTGGTCAAAAAGGGTTGTTCCGCAGCAACCGCAAGTGAGTGAATCCAATACTCTAGAAATGTCGGTCCGGGCTGGTCAACGCGGTATACGTTCTGAGACAGACCGGATTGCATATTTTTCAATATGCGGCGAGGAGCAACATCGCTCGCCAGCTACAGACGAAAGTGAATGTCACCCGTTTTAGAATCATCAGCACGCTGCTTGAGTGGAGACTCCGACCCTGCAGTTCAAGCGCGAACCTGATGATTCGTGAAGTACGAACGTCCTCTGTGTTGAGCGACGGGATCGTCCGTAATTGCCCGTGAACCCCGGCGTCGCGAAAAGATACAATTGGCTGGTCTTGAAATCGACTTTCCCTTCGAGGGACTGAACTGAGGGACTGATCTGCCATAGAATCGAACGTCCCCGTTGGGCACACTAAGTAGTTTCTGCGCAGCATCCTAGAGAGAATGGGTTCCCAAACTCAACTCATGTGCGGGAGGGAGAAGAGGCAGTTGATCATGCAGACCAGGGGGCTGGGGCGAATCTTGCGATCGGCACTGCGAGCCGCGCCGGGCAGCTTGGTTGTAGGACTGGCCACCTTCATCTGTTACGGACTTCACCTTCCCTTTCCCACTGTAAGCCTTATCTACTTGACTGTCGTTGTACTGCAGTCTCTGATCGGCGATTTTCTTTCGTCGGCTATCGTTTCGGTTCTTTCGTTTCTTTGTCTGGACTACTTTTTTATCCCACCATATTTTTCTCTCAGGGTCAGCGATTCGTCAGACACTTTGGCGTTGATTTCCTTTCTGGTTGCAGGACTGGTGATCACTCGCCTGACCTCGCAGGCGCAGGAGGCCGCCGACTCGGAGCAACGCCAGCGCAAGGAAATGACGCGACTGTACGAGTTGGCACGGCAACTGCTCACATTGGACCCATCCGTGGCAGTTGACGCGAATCTCTTGAAGCCTTTTCGCTCCCATTTCGATCTGCGAGCCGTGTGCCTGTTTGAGGCAGCCACGGCGAAACTTCATAAGGAAGGAGACTCCCTGATTCACCTCGCCGAGACTACTCGGAATGCCTACATCTCCGGACGCGATTTTCAGGATCGCGGGGCCGACGTTGCGGTCCGCCTGCTTCGGGTCGCAGGACGCACCACCGGTGCAATCGGTTTAGAAGGGCTGCGCAACTTCGAATTGACAGCCGGGCCTTTGGCTGCGCTTGCCACTATCATGATGGAACGATGCTACGCATTCGAGCAGGCAAGTCATGCAGCCGCGGCGACCGAAGCGGAAGTGTTCCGTGGAGCCATGCTCGATGCCCTGGCGCACGAGTTCAAGACTCCACTTTCCACCATCGTCACGGCGGCCGGTGGGATTCGCGAAGCCGGACCGCTGCGCGCCGAACAACTGGAACTGGCGGAGACTGTGGAAGAGGAAGCTTCTCGTTTGGGACAGTTGACGACGCGGCTTCTGCGACTTGCTCGGTTGGACCGGGAAGAAGTCAAACCACAGATGGAACTGACCGACATCAGAAGTGTGGTAAGTTCCGTGGTCGAACAGTATTCCCAGCGATGGTCGGAGCATCGACTCTCGTTGATTCCGGGCAAGCGGGTCGATGCCTTGGTCGACCGAGAACTGCTCTGGCTCGGTTTGGGACAACTGCTGGACAACGCCTGCAAATATTCGCGGCGGGGTTCGGAGATCACCGTCTCTGTCGAGGAAGCAAAGCAGGCCCTGTCGATTCGGGTATGGAACACCGGAGACGCTATTCCACCCACTGAACAGATTCACATCTTTGAGCGTTTCTATCGCGGCAGCGAGGCACAGAGTGTCGCACCTGGATCTGGATTGGGACTCTATGTCGCTCGTAAGATCGCCATTGCGCATGGCGGCACGCTCGAATTAGAGGAACATTTCAAGAGCGGAGAAGGGGTCGCCTTTCGTTTCGTAATCCCACATCCAACCGGTGACGCGGACCATGACTGAAAGAATCAATGTATTGGTAGTCGATGATGAGCCTCCCTTTCGCAAGGTGCTGCAGACTTCTCTGAACGCCCGCGGTTTCTCCGTTGACCAGGCTGGCAGCGCCGAGCAGGCGATTGAGATGCTTGCAAAGCGGACTTTCCAACTCATCCTACTCGATATCAACATGCCCGGCATGGGCGGGGTCGAAGCGTGCCGGCGCGTCCGTGCTCTAATGCCTCACATTGGAATTGTCATGGTGACCGTGCGCGATGCGGAACATGACATCGTGCAGGCTTTGGAGGCGGGCGCAGACGACTACATTACAAAACCCTTCCGCTTCGGTGAACTAGTCGCCCGATTGCGCGCAGTGCACCGCCGCGCGATTCCTGAAGAGGGAGTCCAGACCGTGCTCCGGGCCGGTGATCTCGAAATCGATTTTGACAGGCGACTCTTGCGCCGGGCGGGCGAGCCGGTTCACCTTACCCCCACGGAATTTGATCTGCTGGCCCTGCTGATGAGAAACCAGGGTGTGCTGTTGCCCCATGCCAAGCTGTTGCGCACGATATGGGGTCCAGAATATGGTGAGGAACTCGAATATCTGAGAGCGTATGTGAGAACACTTCGAAAAAAGATCGAAGATGACCCCGCACGGCCCAAATACATCCTGACCGAACCGTGGGTAGGATACCGTTTTCGCGATCCTTCCGAGGGGGAACGGAACGGGCGCCATCCCGAAGACTGAAAGAGTGTTGAAACGCCTTTTGGAATGCTAACGCGGCGGCTATCTGCAGCCGCCTTCTCCTCACGTTATTTCTGCGTGGCTACTGTACCCTCGCCTACCGCGCGTTATCACGTGGTTGCGCAGGAGTAACTCCACCATTGCCAGTCCATTTGTCAGTAGTCTCGTTGGCACGCCTCTTTCTCGATTGATTGAGCTAGTTCGGATCCCGCTTCGCGAACCGATCGCCATGCGCAAGGAACCACGAGTCGACCGTTAATCGAAAAGTTTATGAACGCCAATCAAACATTTGATGGAGATCTTCACGGTTTTTTCACGGGTTGCCCTTTATCTTCCGACCATCAGATTCGACGGCATGTCGTGAAAGGCCGTCACACTCGAACGCAAATGGGAACTTCGTTGGACGGTGGGATGGACTTTATGAATGTTTTACGGGTTCCTAGCTGAATCCTTACGAACACTCTGTTCCACTGAGGAGTGGTCAGAGCGCCTTCAGGAGCCGAATCTGAAAGGCAGCCTCCGGGTATTTCGTGGCGGCATCGTCAATCAGCGAAGTGGATCGCGACTCTCGAACCAAAAAGGATCAGAACGTGGAAACCCTGAAAGCTCTATTACACAAAAACGTCGCAATTACGACTTGCTCATTGATGCTTGCCTTGAGTCTTGGATTCCGTGACGTGCAGCGCTGTTCTGCCCAGGCTCAACCGGCGCAATCTGAGTCTCCGACGAACGTGGCAAGTCTGCACGAGCCCTTGCCCGGGGGGGGGAGTCGCGATGGAGGCGCGACCAGCGCTTCTTCTGCCAGTGGAGCAACTGCCAACCCCGATCCGGAGATATCGCCGGCGGTGGCGAGAGAATTTGCCGCCATGAAGGCGGAAATCGAAGAACTGAAGGCGGAACTGCGAAGCCGTGCGGCCACTGAACCGGCGCCGACCTCGATCACGGGGCCAGCGACGAAAGCGACGGATGCCGCACCCGCCACGACGGCTGTCGAACCGGGTGCGCCGGTCGCGCAGCAGGCGGCCGATGCAGCCGCCAAGCCCGCAGAGCCGGAGCCGGCGGCTCCATTTGCTTACGCCGACTGGACGTGGCTCAACGGCAACGCGCGCAACAAAGACGCGGTCTGGGACTCGAAATTCTTCACTCCCGAAATCAGATTCGACACCCACTTTGTGAGCAGCTTCAACCATCCCAAAGATGACACGCTGGGCGGCTCCACCGAAATCTTCCGTTCCAACGAAATCCAACTGGAGCAGATCAGCTTCGGCGGTGACTTCCACTGGCAGAACGTGCGCGGCAGAGTGCTGACCATGGGTGGAATGTTTGCCGTCACCACACCACGCAATGACGGCAGCGTCGGACGCGGCCAGTGGGACCTGCGCGGCGCGTACAAGTACTTTTCTGAAGCCTACGGCGGATATCACTTCAACGTAAACCACGGACTTAACATCGATGCCGGAATCTTTGTGTCCTACATAGGTCTATTCAGCTACTACAACTTTGACAACTGGGCATATCAGCCGAGTTACGTCTCCTCCAACACTCCGTGGTTCTTCAACGGCCTTCGCATCCAGTGGTTTCCGACAGACAAACTGAAGATTGAGCCCTGGATCATCAACGGATGGCAATCCTACGGCCGCTTCGGTACCAAGCCCGGGTTGGGCGGACAGATTCTGTATCGTCCGAAACCGTGGCTCTCGATGGTCTTCAACAACTACGGCATGGGCGAAGACACGTTGTGGACCGGCAACACTCCCATCGGACGCTCGCGCATTCACACAGACGACAGCGTCGAGGTCAAGTACTACGACAAGCCGACCCAGTTCCTCGACAAGATGGCGTTCTCATTCACGGGTGATCTGGGCTGCGAATATGGCGGCGGCGTGAGCTGCCACAAGAACAAACCCCTCGTAGGTACCAAGGGCGGCCCTAAGCAGAGTTTCGCTGGATGGATGGTCTACAACCGCTGGTGGTTCAAGAAGGACACCTACGGCATCACTCTTGGCGGTGGTGTGTTGGACAATCCGGGGCGATATCTCACACTGCTTCAACCGATCAACGGAGCGGATGCGGTTTCCGGATCGCCGTATTTTCCGCAGAGTCCGGGTTCGGTGTACAAGGCTTGGGACGCGTCGGCTACTTTTGACTGGATGCCTAAGCAGTACATCACGTTCCGCTGGGAATACGGGTATCGCCACGCGGATCAACCATACTTCACGGGCCGCGGCGGGATCACCCCCCCGGGCGGCAACAACGGATTCCCTGGCCAATTCGTCTGCATGGACAACACGCCCGATCCAACAGGTGCGGGTTGCGGTACGCACGGCGGGCTGTGGAGTCCAGACCTGCGCAAGGATGAGCCGAGCATACGAATGGCGATCATGGTGAAGTTCTAACTGTGACCAACCAATCGGGGCAGAAACATCATGCGTGACGCAAACGGGAGCAGCGTTCGACGGTTCGATACCGCTGCGGGCCTGCTCCCCCTTTTCCTTTCTCTCTCACTGCTTGCGATGTCTGGCTGCGACGCAAAGGCCGATCCTTCGGCCGAGGCGCCGCCAGCCGCAAATCTCGTCCTTGCAGCGGACCCCAGTTTGTTCACGGTGGACCATCCTGAGCAGTTTCCGCTGGCGACGGCCACCGAGCGGGCGGCGACCTCCGAGTTGGTGGTCACCGGCACGGTTGCGCCGGATGTGGCTCGCAACGTTCCGGTGGTCTCACTTGCGTCGGGCCGCGTCGTTGCGATTCACGCCCGACTCGGTGACACCGTGCAAAAAGGCCAGTTATTGCTCAACATTCGAAGCGACGATGTCGCAGGCGGATTCGACGCTTATCGCAAGGCAGTGGCCGACGAACTTCTCGCGCGAAAGCAACTGACGCGCGCCGTAGACCTGTATGCGCACGGTGCCATTGCACAACAAGACCTTGAGGTCGCGCAAGACGCCGCAGAGGACGCCAAGGTCACGCTTGAGACGGCGACCGAGCATCTTCGTCTTCTGGGCAACGATCCCGACAAACCCATGGGAATCGTGGACATCGTTGCGCCCATCACAGGAGTGATTACGGATCAGGAAGTAACCAATGCGGCGACCGTGCAGGCTTACTCGGCCCCCAGCCCGTTTACGATTTCTGACCTCTCGTGGGTGTGGATTATTTGTGACGTATATGAAAACGACTTGGCCAGTGTGCGCGTGGGTGATACCGCCGAAATCATTCTGAATGCCTATCCCGATCGCGCGTTCAAGGGGACCGTCAGCAACATTGGCGCCGTCCTCGATCCCAGCATTCGCACGGCCAAGGTTCGAATCGAAGTGCAGAATCCGGGAATGATGCGGCTGGGCATGTTCGTGAGAGCGACCTTCCGCGGTCAGGCTAAGGAAATGCACACCATTGTCCCTGCGTCCGCTGTCATGCACGTGCACGATCGCGATTTTGTCTTCGTACCCGCGCCGGACAAGAAGTTTCGCCGAGTGGAAGTGGTGAGTGGGGAGCTCTTGGCCGACGACGCCGGTCTGCAAGAAATCAGGTCGGGGCTCAAGCCCGGACAACAAGTAGTTACGAACGCGCTGGTGCTGGATCACGTGCTCGCTCAGTGACCGATGGGAAAATGGCGAGCCGTTCTTATGACGGCCGCAGCTCAGTGACGCCCACCCCTACGACATCAGTATGCAAAACAGGAAACAGGAATGATTCGCGCTCTCGTCGATTTTGCGCTGAACAATAGATTCGTGGTGTTGGCGCTGGCGATCTTGCTGATCGGCTGGGGCGCGATCTCGTTCCATAACTTGCCGGTCGAAGCATATCCGGACATCGCCGACAACTATGTGACGGTCATTACGCAGTGGCCGGGACGTTCCGCGGAGGAAGTGGAGCAGCAGGTTACGATCCCGATCGAGATTCAGATGTCGGGGATGCCGCACATGAGTTTCCTGCGCTCCGAATCCATTTTCGGATTGTCGTTCGTGATCATGATCTTCGACGACAGCTCGGTCAACGACTGGAACCGCCAGAAAGTGCTCGAACGGCTTACCCAGGTCACGCTGCCGACGGGTCTTCAACCTCAAATTGGCACCGATTGGAGCACTACGGGCCAGATCTACTGGTACACCCTGAGAAGCACAAATCCCCGCTATGACCTGATGGAGTTGAGGTCGATCGAAGACTGGACACTCCTCAAACAGTTCAAGTCCGTTCCCAACGTAGTGGACGTTTCTGACTTTGGGGGCACGGTGCGCGAATACCAGGTGCGCGTCGACCCGAACAAGCTCGTGTCGTACGGACTGAGTATCGGCCAGGTGGAGCAGCAACTCGCCAATAACAACATCAACGCCGGCGGCAGCTTCGTCGAGCTCGGCATGCAGCAGATGAACGTGCGCGCGCTCGGACTCTTCAGCAATGTGCACGACATCGAACAGACCGTTCTAAAGACGCAAACCGGCACCGCTCTTCGAGTGAAAGATATTGCGGAGGTCACCCAGGGCCCGAAGATCCGGCTGGGCCACATGGCCCGAGCGAATCACATGCAGGACGGCCGAATCATCGACGAGCCTGACGTCATTCAGGGTGCGGTCCTGCTCCGCAAGGGCGCCGAAGAACAACCCACGCTCGATGCGATCCACGCGAAAGTCGAGGAACTTAACAACCGCCTTCTGCCTCCGGGCGTGAAGGTGGTTCCCATGCTCGATCGCAGTGACCTGCTTCACTTCACGTTGCACACGGTGATGCACAACCTGATCGAAGGAATGGTCCTGGTCGTCATCATTCTCTTCCTGTTTCTCGGCAACGCGCGGGCGGCCTTCATCGTTGCGCTCACCATCCCGTTCTCGTTGCTGTTTGCGTCGATCTGGCTGGATCTGAGCAAGATTCCCGCGAATCTTCTCTCACTCGGCGCGCTCGATTTCGGGATGGTGGTGGACGGCACGGTGGTGATGGTCGAGAACATCGTTCGCCACTTGGGCCGCCGGAGCCACAATGGTGCTCATCCGGGACGCACCACTATTACGGTGAAGTCTCCGGCGGAAGCGATCCGTCAAGCTGCGCACGAAGTGCAACGTCCGGTTTTTTACGCCATCGCCATCATCATTACGGCGTACATGCCGATTTTTACGTTGCAACGCGTCGAGGGGCGGTTGTTCCGGCCGATGGCGTGGACCGTGGCGTTGGCGCTTCTCGGGGCGCTAACGTTTTCGATGCTGATCGCGCCCGTGCTCTCGAGCTTGCTGTTCCGACACGGAGTTCTGGAGTGGCACAACCCGGTCATGGCGTATTTGACCGAGCGCTACCGGCGGCGCCTGCGCTGGTGCCTTGGCCACCGTTGGGTCACGGTCGGTGTCGGGCTGGCTGCGCTGGGAGGCTCGCTCATTCTTGCCTTCAGCGGAATTATCGGTTCTGAGTTCTTGCCTCATCTGGACGAGGGCGCGATCTGGGCGCGCGGCACTTTGGCAAATAGCATGAGTCTTTCGGAGGGCGAGAAATTCACCACCAATGAGCGCCAGGTCCTCGCATCGTTTCCCGAAGTTAAGACGGTCGTATCGCAAGTGGGCCGGCCGGACGACGGCACCGATACCGGCGGATTCAGCAATACTGAATATTTCGTTGACCTGAAGCCGAAAGAGGAGTGGCGGCCGGTGTTTCATCGCGACAAAGAGGAACTGGTCGCCGCCATGAGTCGCGCAGTGGACAAGTATCCGGGTGCGATCTGGAACTTTTCGCAGCCCATCGAGGACAACGTTGGAGAGACGATGACGGGCACTAAGGGATCGCTGGCCCTCAAGATCTTTGGCGATGACCTGCAGCTTCTCGAGCGGAAAGGTGAAGAAGTCACCGCTGTGATGTCGGACATTTCAGGCATCCATGACGTGAAGCTCCTGCGCGACTTCGGCCAGCCCAATCTCGATCTGTCGATTGATCGCCGTCAGGCGGCTCGTTTTGGAATCAACGTGGCCGACATACAAGATGCCATCCAGACGGCGGTGGGAGGCAATGCCGTGAGTCAAGTCCTGATCGGAGAACAGCGTTATGACGTGGTTGTCCGCTACCAGGCGCCCTATCGCAATACTCAAGAGGCCATCGAGAGGGTTCGTCTCCTCTCCCCATCCGGAGAGCGAGTGTCTCTGGCGCAGTTGACCCAGGTAGCAGTTAGAGACGGTGCCTATGACATCTACCGCGAGGGGAATACCCGCTACGTGGCCGTAACCTTTAACGTGAGGGGCCGCGACCTGGGAACTACGGTCGAAGAGGCCATCAAACGGATCAGCGAGAAAGTGAAGATGCCGACGGGTTATCACATCGCCTGGTCGGGCGAGTATGAAAGCGAAAAGCGCGCCGAAGCTCGATTGCTCGTGGTCGTGCCTCTCACGATTCTTGTGATTCTCATCATTCTGTACACCATGTTCCGTTCGTTCAAGTGGGCGTTGCTGATTCTTACCAACGTAGCGATGGCTCGCATCGGAGGGCTGGTGGCTCTGCTGATTACGGGGACACACTTCAGCGTGTCTTCGGGCGTCGGATTCCTCGCACTCTTCGGCGTATCCGTGCAAACCGGCGTCATCATGCTGGAATACATCAACCAACTTCGCGCCCAGGGGCACACGATAGTGGACGCCGCGATTGAAGGCGCGGTTCTGAGACTTCGTCCCATCATGATGACCATGCTGGTAGCAACGCTCGGACTTCTGCCGGCGGCTCTTTCCCACGCCATCGGTTCGGATTCTCAAAGGCCATTCGCGATCGTCATTGTTGGAGGTCTCATCTCGGACTTGGTCATGAGCATCATTCTGTTGCCGACGCTCTACATCTGGTTCGCCAGCGACAGCGATGAACTTCCAGAACCGGAGGCCGCATTTGAAGGCTAACTGCATTCTCCGGCATCACCGTGACATTCGCGTCAGGTTGGCAGCATGCGCCCTGTTGCTCTGCGCACTCGTGCCGCATTCGGCATTCGCGCAGGCCCAGGGCCCGGTGAAGATCTCGCTCGATGAAGCGATTCAGATGGCGCTCCAGCATAACCACAATATGCTGGCCGCGGGAACCACGATTCAGCAGAGCGAAGCGGAAGAGATCACGGCGAACCTGCGGCCCAACCCGTCACTATTTGCGGATTGGGAGTATCTCCCGCTTACCCATTCCTCGCAGAACGCCCAATACCTGCACGACTCGACCGAAGGCGACATCGGCCTCAGTTACTTGTTGGAGCGCGGCAAGAAGCGGCAGCACCGGCTGCAAGCCGCAAGGGACCTCACCGCGCAAACACGCTCCCTCGTCACCGACAATGAGCGCAATCTCACGTTTAGCGTTGCCTCACAATTCGTAAGCGTGCAACTCGCCGAATCGACGTTCGAACTCGCCGAGCAAGATCTGAAGAGTTTTCAGCAAACCGTCGACCTCAGCGAATTGCGCTACAACAAAGGCGCAATCAGCGAAGACGACTACTTAAAGATCAAGCTGCAACTGCTGCAGTTTGAGACCGACTATCAACAAGCACAACTCGCCAAGGTGCAGGGACTCTCAGACCTGAGGCAGTTGCTTGGCTACGAATCCGTCTCCGCTGATTATGACGTGGCAGGCGAGTTTGACTACCAACCGCTGATGGGAAATCAGGAAGACTTTCAGGTGAAGGCCCTGCAGAACCGGCCTGACCTCCGTGCCGCTCAGCAAGGCATTACCGCTGCCAAGAGCCAGTACGAACTGCAAAGAGCGATCGGCAAGCAGGACGTAACCGTGCAGGGGAACTATTCGCACGTCAACGGCATTAACGCCGCCACCTTCTATGGGAGCATTCCCCTCCCGATCTTCAACCGCAACCAGGGCGAGATCGCGCGCGCGCGATATGTCATTACCCAGTCTGAAGAACTAGAAAAGGCGGCCAGCGGGCAGGTGCTGACGGACGTCCACGACGCCTACGAAGGTCTGCGGGCGAACGACCACGTGGTCCGGCTCTATCGCTCGGGGTACCTCGACGTCGCGCAGAAAGATCGGGATATCAGCGAATACGCTTACAAGCGCGGAGCCGTCAGCCTGCTTGATTTTCTTGATGCCGAGCGCAGCTATCGTGCGACTCAGTTGGCCTATCGGCAGGCGCTCGCGTCTTATCTGCTCTCGCTGGAGCAGCTGCGAGAAGCCGTAGGGGTCAGGTCTTTGCCATGATGTGTTTAAAGGAGCGGTACTTGTGAACAAGCAAGACGTGCGGCGACGAATTGAGGAAGTCGGCATCATTCCTTCGGTTCGCGTCTCTTCCACTGAGGATGCGATGTTCGCTGCCGAGGCTGTGTCCCGTGGCGGAATCCCCATTGTGGAAGTCGCCATGACAGTGCCGGAAGCGCACCGGGTGATCTCTCATTTAGTCAAGAACGCGCCGGACATGATGGTGGGCGCTGGGAGCATCGTCGATGTGGAAATGGCTCAGCGCTGCCTGGATGCGGGCGCCCGATTTCTCACCAGCGATGGGCTTGACGCAGAGACCGTCAAATTCGCGCTGCGCGAAGATGTCGTCATTATTCCTGGAACACTCACTCCGACTGACGTACTCACCGCATGGAAACTGGGACCGGATTTTGTGAAAGTAGTCCCCTGCGGTCACGTCGGCGGCGACAGCTACATTCGGGATCTCAAGCGGATGTTTCCCAGCGTGCCAATGATTGCAGCAGGCGGTGTGAATCAGTCGACTGCATCGAAGTTCATTCTGGCGGGTGCCGTGGCCCTGGGCATTGGCGCAGAACTCATCCCGAGGGAAGCCATACGGATTCGGCAGCCCGATCGAATCGCGGAATTGGCGCGTAGATTTACCGGCTTTGTGAACGACGCTCGGAATCGATAGCACACGTAGAAAGAATGTCGCTCGAAGGAGGTTTTTTATGGAAACAGGATTGGACCACGAACTGCAGCGGACCAACGGTACGCACGGTCCGGCAGAACGCTCTTTGCCAGAAACTCTGAAGCACATCGAACAGGATCTAAACGATGTGGTCAGGGCCTTGGCTTTGCTCGGCGTTCAGCGGTGTCGCCAGTGCCGGCAGTTCTTTCGCTCCAGCGAACCCGGTGCGCTCTTCGACTACGGCGATCTGGTCTGTTTCGCATGCGTACCGAATTGGTGGCCCTCAATATCAGGACAACTCCGCATCGCTGAACGCGAAAAGCTGGAGGGGAAGCTGTCCTCCTGGCTGCGGAAGTATCACCGGGCCGAGGTAGTCAAGGAGGAGCGAGGGAAACTGCACGACGTCAGACCGGAGCACTTCCAGATTGTGGTTCGCTGCGGTGAGTGTCTCGGTTCCGGAAAGCTTCTCGAGGGAGAGCGCTGCCGGTTCTGCAACGGATTGGGGACCGTGCGGCTGGTGGTGCCCGAGTAGCCGGGCAACTCTGCAAGCCATTGTGACGACGGTCAGGTCTTTACGCGAGACGGCGATTGAATACTCGCCACCCGCTGCCTACCAGCTTCGCGTGTATCCGACGCTTGTGGTTGTGTACCAGGGAACCGTGAGGATTTTGTTGAAGGTTTCTTGGATCCAGATCGAATGGTGATCGTTGAAGTGGACGACGGCCCCCAGAGATTCACCGTCGTAGAAGTGATTTTTCGACAGATGGGCCGCCCGTCAAGCTGGTGATGCCCACCTGAACCCATGTATATCCGCTGACCCGCTTGGTCTTTGGCAGGCCGAAGTTCTTCATGACTCCAAAACTTTCCGTGTGCGACCCGAACTGTGAATGCCAGAACCCTGAACCGCCATCTTCATAGGTATATGCAAACGTGAGTTCGTCTCCGATGGGATCTTTCTTCAGAAAGGCGAAGGTGTGGCCGAGACCGATGTTGTAGTTAGCTTTGGCAGCGAGACCCGGTCTGACGAAATCGGATCCGAGCATGATGTAGAAATCCGTGCTGGTTCCCGAGTCAGCACTGCCAGCCGTTGAGTTCGAGGACTGGCCTTGCGCTGCAGCGATGGCGGTGAACGCGAATGTAAGACACAGCGCAGCAAGACCAGTTCGAAATAACTTCTTTGAAGCAACCCGGATCACGGTGTGGTCGCCCGCGGCGCGATCAAAGTTGCGCGTCTTGCCTTCTTGCTGGAAAGAAAGAAATACAGCCAGCCATACGCGCCCCACACAAGCGCAATGCCCAATGCGAACAGCGGCTCTTTCTTTGTGCCATAGCCCAGGAATGGCCCGACCAGGTAGAACGCCATGCATGCCAGATTCGCGACTAATCCGAATGCAGGGATGATGAGATGGCGCACCACTTTGAACTGGGGATGTTTGTGAAAGCACACGATGCAAGTAATGCAGCTCAGCATGTAAAGCAGAAAAGTGCCAAAGTTCGACGCCAGCGACACGGTCAGAAATGAATTGGGAAGCTCAGCCATCTTGTCGTGAGTTGTGTATCCGAAGCTGGACCAGAAGCCGTGGGGCAACGCCTGAATCGCGGAATCGGTAGGAGCCGCGCCGTCACCGAAGTATACGGCTACCGTCAGACACCCCACCACGGCAGTAATGGCCGCTAACGCCCAGATCGCGCGGTGTGGCGTCAGATTCTTCGAGTGGAGAACTCCGAAGGTTTCCGGTGCCTCCTGGTCTTTGCTCATGGCGTAAGTGACGCGTGCGCCGGTGTTGATACACGACAGGGTCGTTCCGATCAGGGCGAGAAATACGGTCGCCGCTTCGCACAGCATGAAGATGCGGCCCCGACCAGGGCCGAGCACCGCGTCGCCGACCATGATCATCATGTCGCCGATCGGCGCCGCCGATCCCGCGGCATTCTGCATGGTGTATCCGCTATTGAGAAAGTAATTGGCGGAGAAATATTCGAACAGATAACAGAACGCACCTTGGACGAGCAGCGAAGTGATCACGGCGATGGGCACATCGCGTTTTGCATTCTTCGCTTCGCGACCCATGGCGGTGACGGATTCAAACCCAACCAATATCAAGATCGCGATCGTAGCCTGCACAAACATCCAGCCAAAGTTGTGCATGCGAACGACCGATTTGCCGTTCGGGTGCGAGACGAACGCTCCGGTCGAGTCGCGCTCAGGGTAGCTGATGCGGTACGGCACGGGCTTTCCCGAGGCATCCATCTTTGGCTGCGGTACACCGTTCGAGTCGCGAACAACGACGTCGGTGCCCTGGCCGTTCCCCATCTGTGAAGTCGTGGCGAACTCATACCTGTAAGACGCGCTGGTTTGCGAATCAAACTGGTAGGCTTCGCTGCCCGGAAGATGGTTCAGCCGGTAGCTGAGCGCCATCATGGAAAAGATCAGCAGGGCGCTGATCTGAACAACATTGATCGCAATGTTGATCGACGTCGAACCGCTGATTCCGCGATGGGCAATATAGGCTACGCCAAACGCAAATGCAATTGCGATCACCATCATGAACGCCGGGCCCGGATTCGATGCGCTCATGAAGTTCGGCCACAGAGTTCCCACCAGATAGCCGGAGATTACTCCGATGACTCCGACCATCACTCCGGGATAGACCCAATAGTAAAGGTGCGAGCCCCAGCCGACGACGAACTTGGCGAGCCGGGCGTAGGGCCATGCTTTGTCATGATTCAGAAAGGCCTGTTCCGCAAAGTAGTACGAACTACCCGTTCCGGGATACAGCTTGGCCATTTCCGCATAGCAGACTGCAGTGGCCAGACACAACACGAGCGCGAACACAATGCCGATCCACATCGCCGGTGTGGTGGCTCCGTACGCCGCCTGACCGGCGAACGTAAGCCACAGAAACGCACCGGGGGCGATGAGAGCCATGGCATTCATGGTTAATCCGGTCAGCCCCACCGTTGGTTTCATCTCAACTGACGAATTACCGGCCATTGCCTCTCCTTACTGTCGACATACTCAAGAATATCTACGCTGTTATGCAGACACAGAACTTGGCCACACGCGGCTTTCTGGCAACAGTCCGGATTCCCCATTCATTTGAGGCTTCTGCGTCGGCTTGAACGTCGAAGTCTGTATCACCTCCAGCAGAGTCTGCGCGCCTTTGGGCAGAGCAATCGCTTGGAACAGCCCGAACTCGATTGTCGGGGCAGGTGGCAAACTGGCGCTCTGGAGGAGGACGAGCCTGGACCGGCGAATTACCTCGGCCGGTAGAGCGGCGATGCCGAGACCCGATAGTGTGGCAGTAAGAACGGCATCCAGGCTCGTGCTCTGGAATGTAACTCGCCCTTCGCGCCCGCTTTTGCGTAGAGAATCCAACATGTCATTCTGCCAGCGGCAAGGCCCCTCGAACCATACAAGCGGCACAGTCTGGGATTGATCGATGTTTAAGTCCTTTTGGGCCGCCCATATCAATGGCACGCGCCACGTTGCGGCCGGAACTCTGTGCGTGAAAGTCGGCTCACTGATGGCTAGGTGAAGGTCTCCCGCCGTCAGCATAGCGTCAAGCTTGGCAGGTGCGGCAACTACAACCCTCAACTCCATGTCCGGATGGAACGCCTGAAAGCGCTCCATCGCAGGTGCCAACCCAGCCAGCGCAACGCCATTGCTCATGCCTAGTTCCACCCGTCCACCCACTTTTTCCCCGCGGAGTCGTACTAGCATTTCCTGGTTGAGATCGACCGCCCTGTTGGCGTAGGCCATCAGCAACTCGCCGTGGTGCGTTAAGGTAATACCATTCCTTCCGCGAGCGAACAGTTTCTCACCCACGATCTTCTCCAGGCGCAGCATCTGTTGACTCACTGCGGACTGCGTCATCTCGGTGGCATCCGCGGCCTTGCCGAGGCTGCCGCAGTCCACCACAGCGAGAAACGTACGCAAAAGGCTTAGTTCCAGATCTCCGTCCATTCGTTGAATTGCCATCGTCCCCACCCTTCCTCTTCTGTTACCAGCCTGCCACTAAGAGCAACTGCCAGCCATTTCCGTACCTCGTATCCAAACGGTAAAGGGGAAGCCATGAAAAAACCGTGAAGACCAGCGATCAAAGGTTTGACTGGCACCCATACGAGATTTTGATTGGACCGATGGCGGTGATCGAAGGCGAGGCAATGGGACACTGGTCAGGACCCTGGCCAAAGGACGTTGCCAAAGCGTGTCGGGTGCTGCCGGTCAGCGGTTTTACGCTCGCACCGAGCCGATGCCCCTAAGGCAAGTAGTAGCTGTTGCGCGCGTGAACATATACCTTGGACACATCCGATTTGACACGAATCTTGTGCCACTTTCCGGACGTTGCAGAATCGGGCGGGCGATATCCGATTACGTACTCTTCTCGGAGGGCACGACCGGCCTTGATCACGTCCTCTCTTGCCTCAGCATCGCTACGAGCATGGAAGTAAAGTCCACCGGTTAGGGCTGAAAGCTTTTCGAGCATTTCGGGCCCCTGGCGCTCTTCCCCCCGGTCCCATGGTTTCGTGACCAGGCTCGGACGGTATGGGGCTGTTGTGCTTGGCCCGCCGAGCGATCCGCCGTCAATGACAATTGTGTAGATCTGAACATCGGCTTCGAGCGCCAGCCGCATCAGATCCCTTTGTGAATATCGGCTGTGGTTGTCCATTCCATCTGAGAGAATCAGCAGCGCGCGCCGCGGCCACTGGGCTTCGCGCATCCGGCTCAAACCGAGGTAAACCGTATCGACCAGCGCTGTTAATCCTCCAGGTTGGGTGAACCCGATGCTCTCTTCCAGTGCCGCAGTGTCGGTCGTGAATCCGGGCGTGGCGGCCGGCTGCGTGGAGACTGTCAATAGCAGAAATTCATCGTCCGGATTAGCGGTTTCGAAGAGAGCGTGCGCAATCTCTTTAGCTCTGCTCAATGTGTTCTGCATGCTTCCGCTGGTGTCAAGCACCAGACCCACTGAACAGGGGGCATCGTCACTAGAAAAAGACACGATCTTCTGAGATGTCCGATCATCGGAAATAGTGAAATCCTTTGCTCGCAGGCCCTCTACTGTTTTGCCGTTATGGTCAGTGACGGTAACAGGAACTAGAACCAGCTGCGCAAGAGCGCGAAATGTAGGCGCGCTGCCCGCCGTTTGAGCCTCTGCTCCTCCCGCGATGAGGAGCAGTAAAAGTGGAAGACAAAATCGCAACGGCGGAGGGAAATTCTTGACCCGAAATGATTTGGATTCTCGTGGATCGGGAACGCATTCATTGGAATCCGGCTCCAGACGCACCAAGTAACCGATGGAGGCGTGTTCGTACTCCTCGCACCGGGCGACCAAGAATCGCCTGTAAAACTCTATGCCTGCAGTGCAGAGCGTTGAAAGCGTGGACATCTCAGCCATTTCTGCCCTCCGACTTGTTCCCTCCCAAAGCGTAGGGGAAGACTCGTAAAAAAGTCATGAAATAGCCACGCACCTCGAAAAGAGCCCGACCGCCAATGTCAGGAGAGTCTTTTCAGCGTCGCGGGAACGAAGGCACTCTCACATCTGGATAAGGAGATCAGGGTTCACTCAGCCAGATAGCGATCTCCGGCGCTGGGGACTGATGATTGCAGCTCGCGGAGGAGCGCGCGGGAAGAAGCGAGCCATTGTCGCGGTGGCGCGCAAACTCTCCGTCTTGTTGCATCGACTTTGGGTTACAGGCGAAGTCTACGAGCCCCTCCGAAACGGCGCGACGCTTTCGGCGGTGGTTCCGTAGAGTTGTGCGAAGGGTGAAGATCTAGGTTTGCTTCACACGCCGTACACCGAGCGACTGCGTGGTCGACCCCTGGTCCTTTTGAGGCCGATGTCAAAGCACCGGACTTCTTACAGTCCACACTGAGAGTGCGTATGGAAGGGAAAGCGGTGCGGCGTGCGAGTAGAAAAGCGTTTCTCTTTGCTTCGCTGCGTGATTAAACCGTGGCGCTGAGAACCCGTCAAGAGTGCGCTTCGCCGCGCAAAACCGGCGCGCTCTTGACTGAACCTCCGCGCCACAAAGACCTCCGCTATCGAAGCAAAGAGAAAAAATAAAGAGAAAAACAAAATCGGCTTGACTCCAGCCGGCCTTCTCATGGAAGGCCGACCAAAGGTCGCCGCTATCGCGGGCATGCGCCTTGACACAGGTTGCTCGACCCGCGCCAAAATCTCTCCGCCATTCCGGGCAGGCAGTGGGAGCAACAGCACTTCGTACGGCGGTGCCCCGTCAATCCGCCGATTTGAGGGCTTGCTCCGCCTGGCGAGCCAGTAGTTCGAGACCGTGACTGCGGGCTTCCGGCTGGAGTGTTGCGATCTGAGCACGGCCCGACTTGGAGTCCAAGTTCATTTCCAATTCGCCAAGGGCCAGGCGAGCTTCGCATTCGAGGGTGTAGTACCCAATTTTTTCGCAGTTGCTACTGTAGAACGCAACTGCTGGCGCGCGGTCGCGAGGGCGGCCCTTCCGACTGTACCGTGGCCCGCGCCGGCGATCGCTACGCGCGCCCTCTGAATCGCAATCGGCATTTTCAATGCCGGATCGGGACTGGCGCGGCCAAGTTCGGCGGCGCGTTGAATTGCTTTGCGGGCTTCGTCCAAATTGCCTTGCATCAGCATTGCGCGGCTGAGGATGACATAGGTCTTGACCGCGTCCGTGTCTTCCTTCCCCTTTTCAAACTCAGCCAGGGCACTTCGCAGCAAGGGTTCAGCGTGCCCGGGATGCGCTTCCTCCAAGGCAAGGCTTGCCAGGAAGACCTGGGTTTCTACGATCGCGCCTATCTTGTTCATTTTTTGCTGGAAACTAAGGGTCGCTTCGAATTCCTGGCGGGCACCTTTCAAATCCCCTTCGGCCTGCAAGATTGCTCCTAACTCGGTCATCGCCCCGTCGACATCGTAATCATTCAGGGGATAGGACTCGAACGACTGCTGCGCGAGGCGATGGGCATCTTTCACGCGGCCTTGGGCGAATTCCAAATCAGCCAACCTGAACAGGGGATAGCCCGGGCTCCCATGATCCAGGGTGGTGATGAGGTTCAACGCTTGCTGGTAGATGTTGGCCGCGGCGGCCAGGTTGCCGCGGAGATACAAGATGTCGGCAATGGTTTCGAGTGCAATGGCCTCATTCTCCGTGTCCCCGGCTTGTTCGAAGTGAGTCTTCGCCTGACGGGATAGCTCCTCGGCGCGATCCAGCTTACCCTCGTTCATGAGGCTTACCGCCATGTTGGTTAGAACAGCCGCGGTCTTTTCATGTTCGCCCAATGGCCGCAGCATGGTGAGCGCTTTCTGGTAGGTCGCGATGGACTGCTCCCGATGGCCCACAGTTGCCTGCAAGTCTGCGATCCGGCGAACGGTATCGGCGGCCTCGAGACGATTCCCAGCCGCAAGAAAAATGTTGTACGCCTCCTCGCAGAGCGCTATCCCCTGCTCAGGATTCGCCACGCCGCTGAAATTGGCGTCCAGGCACTCGTGTCGCCGTGCAGATGCGTAGACGAGTTTCTTGCCCTGTGCACCAGCTTTGACCTGCGCTGTGCGCTCCAGCACAAGACCGTCCTCTTTGTTGATCACGAACCTAGTGTAGCGCGTCATAAATGATAACGATTATGCATGATCTTCGTCCATACTGTGGAGGACGAGATTATGCGTGTAGCACCGCCGGTGCAGTTGAAC